>ENA-ORXT01000836-ORXT01000836.1-marine-metagenome-genome-assembly--contig:-NODE-836-length-45078-cov-8.589542_pt1 | contig 45078 bp, 32 predicted proteins | sample MGYA00237868_ERZ511482 | MGnify/ENA metagenome assembly ERZ511482
AATTAGGACTATTTTTGATGTCACTCTCTTAGCCATCTGCTGGCATCAAGCTTTCATCAACCTGTTCTCAACCTGTCATCAACCATCCCCTCTATACACGTTAAATAAAAAGAGATCGGACAATTTGTCCGATCTCTTTTTATTTGCTATGAACTAGTTGTTACCGCGAATAGGAACTAGGTTAAGGAATTACACTGCTCCCGACGGGTTCGTGACCCACGGACTTAGGCGGGAGAATTAAAGACGGCCCCGTCTGTCGAGTGTCGCAAAGCAACTGCTTCACAAATAGCAACCCGACAAGCGTTTTGCTTAACGCTATTGAAAGAGAGAGGGGGCGTTTCATCCCCTTACTTATTGAGATGATGCCTTTAATTCTTCAAAAACATAGCGCATTAAGTTGCCACTGCTGCCGCCTTTCGATTCGTTTTAAGCTGCTTCTTGAAATCGCGAATCCGATTTTTTACCGCAGGAATGCGCAACACGAGCAGCAAAATTAACACAGCCGCATAGGCAATCGGCTGGACCAGCGCCTTCTTCGACCACCACACCCAAATGTAGTGTGCGGCCGCAAGCACGCCAATTACATAAGCCAGTTGATGTAGCTTCTTCCAATTCTTTCCCAACTTCTTTTGCGACCACTTATTCGAAGTGAGAAAGAGCGGCAGCAGAAGCAAGAACGCAGTAGATCCTACTAATGCATACCGTTTTTGGAACGCCTCCGCAATCACCGCACCGATTGCAAACCTCTCTTCAATAAACCCATTGTCCAGCGTAAAGAGCAGCAAATGTAAGAGTGCAAACCCAAAGCCCCAGTTGCCCAGTGGTTTTTTTAGCGCATTGAGCGCCGACCAACCAAAAAGCGTGACCAACGGAGTACAGGCTAGCGACAAGAAGATAAACGTAATTGCCACCTTCCCAGTAAAAAAGATCGTTTCGTGATACCATTGACTATTAAGATGAAGCCAGTGCCAGAAATCCCAAAAGAGCCGAAATGCAATCATTGCCCCTGCAAGATGCGTAAACACCCGCAGAACGTTTGATTGTTGCTTACTTTTCCACGGACTTAGCCATAGAATAGAAACAGTACACCACGCCAATATAATAAAAAGAATATCTGTAAACCGTGCTGTACCTACAATGGGGAAACTCTGTGCCAATAAACCAAATGGCTCTACTGGCGTAATAAAACGAGAAAAATCAAGCTCCGCTTCGCGCCAGTTCCACAAGACCCACGAAAGCGCCCATGCTACCACACCAATTGCCGCAATCGGAATCAGATCCCATTCCTGAACCAGTGATCCCTGCTTCTTCTTTGCAGACTTTTCCCCTGTTGACCTCTTTGCTACTGGTTTTTTCCCTGCCTCTTTTATACTTGTGGTCATCATATTCTCCTAGAAATTTACGCTCAAGTCCATATCAGCATAAAGATGAGCCACTTGCTCTTTATAGCCATTAAACATCAATGTGGGGATCCGACCGGCGCGACCGATGGGGCGTTCCGATGCCTGCGACCAGCGCGGGTGACTAACTGTTGGATTGACATTAGAGTAGAAACCATACTCGTTTGGCCCGGCTTTCATCCATAGCGAAGTTGGTTGCTCCGCCACAAGGTCTATTTTCACAATCGACTTTATCCCTTTTAGGCCATATTTCCAGGGTATGACTAAGCGGATCGGCGCGCCATTCTGGGGCAGTAGCGCTTCTCCGTAAATGCCAGTTGCCAACAGCGTCAGGTCATTCATCGCTTCGTCCAACCGCAACCCCTCGACATAGGGCCACTCGTAAAAGGGGCTGCTGAGACCGGGCATATTTTCAGTATCCTCAATCGTCTCAAAGCGCACATACTTGGCATTGGCAGTTGGCTCCACTGCTTCCAGCAATTTGCGCAGCGGGAACCCCTCCCACGGGATTACCATAGACCACGCTTCTACGCAGCGCATACGATAGATACGTTCTTCCTGATCAAATTTGGAGAGGATATCTTCCATGCTCCACGTGCCAGGGTTGTTCACAAGTCCACCAATCTCAACCTGCCATGGTGATGTTGGATACCCCTCCGCAAGCGTTGCGACCTCGCGTTTATCGGTCGAAAATTCATAATAGTTATTATAAGTTGTAATCTCTTCGAACGTGTTTGCGAGCCTGCCCATCTCATCGACCGTGCTCGACGCCGTAATCACTTCTGGTTCTGGGCGTGCGGGTCGACAAGCGGCTGCAAAGAGCGATGTGCCAGCAATTGCGGCCGCGCCCTGCATAAGCTGCCTTCGATTCAAATAATGATGTTGAGATGTGATTTCCGACGAGGGGATATCGATATTGGACTTTATTTTAAACAAGATGAACGAACTCCTTAATATTTCAAAATTCTATTAAATTTTACTATCTATCCCTTCTGACGCTTCGGAGTTTGGTTCTCTTACTATATATGATTGTAATTAATCTTTCTGTAATATCATATGCGCAGCTATTCTGAAAAGTGTGTTTTAGACAACGCCCGCTGCATCCAACTTTTTGACCTCTTCAGTGGAATAGCCAAGCTCGCCCAAAATCTGAGCAGTGTGCTCGCCCACTAGTGGCGCACGTTGCTCAACCCCCACCGGCGTGTCGGAAAGGGTGAAGGGTGTGTTTGCAACCGGCACAGGCTTTGCTGCACCGGGATAGTCAATTAGCTTGAGATGATCCAGTGCTTGCACGTAGGGATGATCGAGCGTCGCCTGATAGTTGAGCACTGGCCCACATGGAATCTTGACTGCTTCTAACTCCGCCAACGCATCAGCATTACTCCGTCGGCTGCACCATGCCGCCATGTGATCAGAAATAATCTGGCTGTGATCGCCGCGCGCAAGGTCATCTTTGAAGCGTTCATCATGCAGCCAATCAATCTTCTCTTGCCCTGCTCTGTCCCTTATTTCCCCATCGCTCTCCTGCATCAATGTAACCCAGCGCTTGAACATGTACGGACCCACAACCATCACCGTAATATGTCCATCTTGCGTGGTATAGATATCTGACGGGGCGGCAAGCTGACTGCGGTTGCCCGTCGGCTCGCGGTTCGCTTCGATTACAGCTTGTTCGATCAACATGCCGTTGGAGAGGGTGAGCGCAGTGGCCAATAGCGAAGTCTCTACAGCTTGACCTTGCCCTGTTTTTTCACGGTTCAGTAGCGCGGCTACCACCCCCAATGCCGAAGACAACCCCGATGAGAAATCAATATAATTCACTGCGGCCCGTGTGGGCTGACCCGGCTGCCCCGAAAAGCGGACGGCCCCACTCATAGCTTGCGCTACGCCGTCGAAACCAACCTTGTTTGCGTAAGGGCCTTTATGACCGAAAGTAGAGTTGGTTGCAAGAATAATATCCGATTTGATTGCGCGTAGTGATGCAAGGTCGAGACCAAGTTTGTTGAGTGTGTTAGGCGGCAAATTGGCAACCACCACATCGGCCGTGGCGACAAGCTTTTTCACAATCTCGCGTCCGTCGGGCGTGGCTAAATCCAGCGTCATGCCCAGTTTGTTGCAATTCATTTGGATAAAGAGCGCGCCGTCACCCTGTTCCGTGACGGGCGTAAGAAAGCGATCTTCATTGCCGCCCGGTCGTTCAATGCGGATCACCTCTGCGCCCATGTGGCAGAGCAGGGCAGCGCAATATGGACCGGCAATATAGCGGCCAAAGTCGAGTACGCGATAGCCAGACAGGATGCTGTTCATAAGTTCCTTTTCATTGGGTTGTAAACCCATATTGCTCAAATAGTGGTGAGCAGCGGGCAGATTTTTTGCAAAGCTGCGGCGCAAGGCTAGGATAGCACTTGGTTGAAGACTCGTCGTATATTCACGATGGGCTAGAGCAAGCACCTGTCACTTTCTCTTTAATAATCCATAAGAGACTTTCTTGCTTCGGTTGAGGCCGCTTTAGAAAAAAGAGTGTCCAACTCTGTAACATGTAGAAGTGTACTGAGTTGAATACTCTTCGGTTACCGCAGGCTAAATTAGGGTTTAGATGAGTTCAGTATTTTCTCTTTCGCTGCTTTGGCTTCGGGGTGATTGGCGCGCACGTTGTGTGCTGCTAAGAGCACGGTTTCATCAATCCGCTTTTGACGGGTCGTGTCTCTTTTTGCAGATTTGATCCACCAAAGAATGCCCTTTTTAGACGAGTCGCTAAATTCCTCGAAGTGGGTTCGAGCGGCGGCGTTTTTAGACAGGGTGCTGGCTAAATCTGGCGGCATGATTAACTCTTCCACCTCATCATAGATGCTCCATGATCCATCCTGCTTGGCTTTATCGATGGCTGCCAAACCAGGCGGCATGATCAAGTCGGCTGCGAGCAATTTTTCGATCCGTTGCTTGTTGATGCGGGACCACGGGCTGCCCTTGCGTCGTGGCGAAAGCAACAACATCGTGCGCTCCTCATCGAGCTTGCGCGGTACGCTGTCGATCCAGCCGAAGCAGAGAACCTCTTCTACAATGTCATCCCATGGAACGTATTTATCGGGGAGCTGCTTTTTGTAGGTGACTAGCCAAATGCTTTCGATTTGCGTGTGGTTTGCAGTCAGCCAGCTCCGCAATTCGGCACGACTATTGATCTCGACTCGTTCGAATTCTTTCATGATTTTTATATCGGACAGGTGTATCATCTCAAGATTTTGGGGTAAATAAGCCGCTTGGTTTCAATACACTGCATACTGCTGCAGCACTCAACCAACGCTACCACTACTGTTGAGAAGATACATTTTCCACTATTTGTTATCAAGGTATAACCATTCTACCTTTATGATTTCTTCGACCGCCTCAAACTCTGGATCAGCTGTTAGTACGGTTGCCTAAATTTTTTCATCCCAAGCTACATTCAGGCGTAGTGGCCCGCGAAACGAAATGTTTGGCACATACTCCAGCGTATCATTAATACCCAATCGCAGCGACGGCAGCCGCTCCGTCAGCGCCTCAAATACAGCCACCATCTCCACCCTTGCCAGCGGCGCGCCAACGCAGTAGTGGATGCCGTAGCCTAAGGCCAAGTGCTCTTTGAGATTGGTGCGGGTGACGTTGATCTTGTCTGGCTCGGGAAAGATCGACTCATCTCGGTTAGCCGAGTTGAGCATCAGCAGCAGGTTGGCTCCTTCGGGAATATTGACCCCTGCAATGGTTGTGGCTTTCCGCACTTTGCGCCGCCATGTGTTAACCGACGGGTCGTAGCGCATCATCTCTTCAATCGCGTTGGGGATCAGATCCGGCTGAGTACAGAGCGTTTCCCACTGCTCACGCTCATCTAAAAAGTGGAGCAGACCGTTAGTGATCTGGGCGGTGGTAGTTTCGTGGCCCGCAACCAGCAGCGTAATCATGCAGCTGGCGATCTCGTTGACGGTGAGAATGTCGTCGTCGCCATTGCGCATTTTGATGAGATCACCGGTCAAATCATCGGGTGGATTATCGAGCTTGCTTTCGACCAGTGCAACTACGTAATGCCAGAAGGGTACCAGATACTTGGTTAGCTCAATTTGCTCCTTTTCTGTAGGCCGCCCGTAGAAAAGCTTGATGCGATTCCCTGCCCAGATTTTCACCTGCGGCACATCCTCATCCGGCACGCCCAGCACGTGGAAGAGTACCTGCGCGGGCAATTCGTAGGTCATTGCGTCGACAATATCAACGCTTCCTTGCTCGATAAATGAGTCGATGCTGTCGTGAACCAGTTGGCGGATGGCTGGCTCAAAGTGACGCATTCGGCGGGGCAGAAAGAGTTTGTTGACCAACCGACGGATGCGAGTGTGGCTTGGCGGCACATTGTTCGAGAGCACCGGTACCGGCGTATAGTTACCCTCGCTTAGCATGATTTTTACTTGCTCGGGGAAAGGCACAATCGGGGTAATCGTGTTCTCAGCCGTAAAGCTATCGTGATCTTGGAATACAGCTTTGATATCCTCGTAGCGGGTGACGATCCAATAGTCGATCTGCTCGTTAAAGAAGACAGCTTCTGTTGCGCGAGCTTCTTTCAAAAGTGGAAAGGGATTGGACAGATCAAACGCATCAAAGGCGGCACCCAACTGGGATACAGGGCATTTTGGTTGGCTCATACTCTCTCTTATTCTTCGGCAATATCTATATAATGATAGTAATCGAGCCCCTGCTGCTGCATGGCGCGGCGGTAGTTGATTGCTACCACGTCAAACTTGAGATGCAGCTCGTCCGCCAGATCAAAAGGCACCTGCTCGGGTCTTTGTGACTCGACGATGCGCTGATCCTGGCTGAAGATCGTATCTTCGAACTCTTGCAGCACTGTATCGGGCTGGTCTAAATCGTAGTTGCGGCCGATGATGCAGTAGCCCTTGCAGTGCTTTTCGCCGATGGGCTGACCCACATAAAAGTAAACCATGCCTGCCTGCCCACCCCAGCCCAAACGCAGCACAATGGTGTAGGGCAGATGCAATTCATAACGGCTGCGGCGCTCGGGCTTGGTGACTACCTCGTTGGCAAAAACAGGGAACTCGTCAGAGTTTGCCGCTTCGGGCCGGACCACCGAATAGTGGAGCACGTGGTCGCGAATTTCGACCGAATAATCTGGCACCAGAGGACGTTGTGGATCGCCCAGTAACCCAGGGTGGACCCAAGGAAAATGGCCAAAATCGGTGAAGTTTTCTACCTGTCGCGAGGCGTCGCTCTGCCACTCAAATGGGCCTGTGTTGACGATTTTCCATTCACCATCTTCAAACTCGGGAATCACTGGCAGTGCGTAAACGGGATCGCGTAGCGCCACCCAAATTAACCCATACCGCTCTTGACATTGAAATCGCTCGACCTTAGCCTTACTTGGGATCGAGAGTCCCTCTTTCTGGGGAATCTTTACGCATTTACCCTCGGTGTTGTACTCCCACGCATGATAGGGACAGACGACGCAATTGTTTTTAAGCCAGCCCAGCGACAATGCGGTACCGCGGTGGATGCAAAGGTCCTGCATGGCGTGGGGCGCGCCATCATCCGTGCGCCAGATGACCAGCGCCTCGTCCAGCAGCTTGGTGCCGTGGGGTGCATCTGCGGCAACCTCGTGGCTATAGGCAACCGGATGCCAACAGTGAAAGAGCTTTTCGGCGAACTGCGACATCAATTCTCTCCAGCCATTTCTTGAAAGGTAGTCAGTTGCTCGAAATTTCCGATTATTCCAACCAAATCGCCAACGGAAAATTGATAGTCGGCCGTCGGGTTAGAGTGCAGCGTGCCGTCACGCATAACGCCAACGACAGAGACGCCCGTCTCGCTGCGAATTTTTAATTCATGGATAGTGTGACCAGTAAGTGGCGTATTTTCCGTTAACTTTACCCAGTTCAATTCGAGCAATTGCGACACATTTTTTAGCTGTGCGATGGTCTCGTAATCGTGACGTGTGTCGTAGAGCGGCGCATACAATTCTCGGCGGATCGTATCCGTAAAGCGCTGAATGTCGGTTGTCGGAATATCCAAATGCAGGAGTGCTTGGCGAGTAATTTCTAGACCCGCTTCAAACTCTGGCTGGACTACCTCGTAAACGCCATGTTCGTGCAGAGCTTGCATCTGCTCTACTCCTTCTGCCCGCGCCACAATATGCACGGTTGGGTTGGCGTGGCGCACCTGTTCGACAATGGTTTGCGTTGAGACGATGGCTGGCGTTGTCACAAGAACAAGGCGGGCTTTTTCAATTTTAGCTGCCTCTAACACAACTTCTTGGGCTGCATCACCAAAGATGACCGGAAAGCCATTCTCCTTTGTCTGTATTACTTGGTGATAGTCTAGTTCAATAATCACAAACGCTAAATCTAGATGCTGCAAAACTTGCGCCACATTTTCCCCAACTCGACCGCCGCCAGCAATGATTACGTGATCGTGCAGACCATCTTCGGGCAGGTTGATTGTCTGTAGCGGATCGCGTCCAGACCGTCGCTTACGTAGCGCCGTATAAAGAGGTGTGGTTAGGCCAGAGGCTATCGGTGTCATCACCATTGTCAAAATAGCGGTTGTGAGCGTAAGCGTGTAAAGTTCTTCGCTAATGGAGTTGGTGCTCATGCCTACTCGCGCCAAAACAAACGAAAACTCACCCACTTGAAAGAGTCCCAATCCTACAGCTATTGGCACGACATTGCCGTACCCAAAAAGTCGGCTCAATATACCAAAAATCAAGCCCTTCCCTATAGAAACGATGACCACAACGGTTAGAATAGTCAACCAGTTTTCAAGCAAAAAGATCGGATCCAGAAGCATTCCGACCGAAACAAAAAAGAGTAGACCAAAGAGATCGCGCAGTGGAATGATGTCACTGAGAGCTTGGTGTCCGTAATCCGATTCGCTTAACACCATGCCGGCAACAAACGCGCCAAACGCAAATGAGAGCCCAAAGAGATAGGTCCCGTAGCCAATGCCTAGGCCCAGCGCGGTGATTGCCACGAGGAAAAGCTCTCTAGAATTCCAACCTGCAATGTACCCCATTAACCGCGGAATTACGCGCGTGCCAACAAAGATCATCAGGAATAGAAACCCTGCGGCTTTTAAGGCGGCCATTCCTAGAATCGGCAATCCTGCTTCGGGGTCATCCATCTGTGGCAAAATGATCATGAGCGGCACGACGGCCAAATCCTGCACGATTAACATGCCGATCATAACCCGGCTCGATAAGGTACCCATTCGACCTTGCGCCATAAGCGTCTTGAGGATTACCATGGTGCTCGACAAAGCAATCAGCCCGCCAAACCAGAGCGAGTCGATCCATGCCCAGTTAAAGAGATATTGACCGATGCCAAAGCCTAACGCAATGGTCAGCAGAAGCTGGATCGGCGTACCGATCAGGGCAATGTTGCGCACAGGCTTTAATTCTTTTAGCGAAAATTCTAATCCAAGGGCAAAGAGTAGGAGCGCTACCCCAATTTCGGCCAGCAACTCAATATCGTGGACATTGGCAACGGTGACCCCACCCGTAAATGGACCGACCAGAATTCCGGCCAGAATATATCCAAGAATCAAGGGCTGCCGCAACTGTTGGGCGATGATTCCGCCGATGAGACCAGCCACGACAATGATCGCAATATCTGCTGCGATTCCCATATTTACTTCTCCTTATTAATCTAGTACATCATCAAGCCTAAGAATACAAGATGATTTGTGCCATCTTTATATAGCATATAGCAGGGTTCGTATCGCCAGATATTATAGTTCAAACGATCCGCACCGAAGCCAGCGCATTGAAATGTCCTGCTGTTACAGGACCCGGCTAAAAAGCCGGTTAAGCAGATGATCTTTCGTGCGTTTTAGCATAGCTTCCCATAGCAGACGGCAGTTTCAACTGTCGTAAGATGCTGCATGTGCCCAAGGATACTAACCCCGCACTTACAAATGGTCCGAAAATTAACTACTAGGTTATTGAAATGCACACCGTATGTAACTATTCTAGCGTGCGCAAAAAGGCCACGATGTCATACAGCTGCGGCTCAGTTAAGGATGGATTCCCACCCCATGGCGGCATAGCCAATCCGCTTTTGTTATCGGGTGCGTCTGCGGCCCGCCCCGCTTTAATATACGCGACCACTTCTTCGTCTGAGCGGGCTTGGATAAATTCATTCTGGGCCAGCGCCACGCCCAGCCCATCAACACCTTCACCCTCTGCGCCGTGACAGCCAGCACATGTAGTATAGAATGACGCACCATCCTCCACATTTCCGACTGCAATGCCTACATCTCCTTCCGGCGCGTCTGCTGTGCCATCGGCCACATAGGTCCGCCCTACGGTGAAGGTCAGCAGGGTGAAGAAAAGCGAGAGCGCGGCCACGATCAACAGCCGCCTGTTTTGGGCAATCGGATTTTTGCTATCGGGCAGCCAATAATAGAGTAGACAGAAGAAAAGTGGAGCCAAACCACCCAGATAATGGATATAGAGTTGCAAAATTCCTAACCCTTGATCCAGCAACTTGATGCCAATGAGCGTCTGGACCATGAGCACAAGTTGAAAGAGAATAAATGTTGCGCTCGCCAGCCAGTTGACGGGCTGCTTTTTAAACGCCAGCCAACAGCTGAGCAATAGAACAATGCCATTTGTCAACAGCACGAGTGTGCCTATGGTTAGATGAACGGCGGGTGAAATGATGATGCTATCAATCATGATTTAATTTCCAAATTTTCTTACTTGCCCAATCTGTCACCAACCGCCGAGCTTCACCACGACCGGAGACAGACAGATATTGCTCTTTACTAGTAAAACTCTTTCTCAAATTAGATCATAAGCGATACTAGTACCAGCGCCCAATTATAAACTATTATAAAATGTCATTCATTCGAGGCGTTTGTCCAGAAACTTTTAGCATACAATTCATTTCTATTCATAGCGTCTAAAGTTCTCTTCTGCCTGTTGTACTTCTATGGTAAAATTAGTTATGCGAACATTTCGGTTTAGCCAATTTTCGTCCATATCAGTGTTAGAAATTCAAAGCCCTTTTTTTTGCTCTAAAAGCACAAATTTCACTGCGAAAGATCTAAATCCAATCATCAGGATTGTTACCACGTAACGAATCAGTCCCATATCAGGAGTTGCCGTGAACAGCCCCTTCACACGAATTGTTGCCTCTGGTATGTTGTTGGGTCCCTCAAAACCGAAAGAATCCCCACGAATTTGCGTAACAGTCAGCATAGAAACAACCAATTCATCTCATGGAAGTAATTGTGACAAAAAATAAAGACTCTGCAGGTCATCTGATCGGGCAAAAGCTCATGTTTGCGTTTGAAGGAACTACGGTGCCCGCAGAAATTTTGGACGATATCACCGAGAAGCAAATTGCTGGTGTCACCATCTTTCGGGCATTTAATGTGGATTCGCTAGCGCAGATACGCACGTTAACGGCGACGCTACAAACTGCAGCGAAAAATGCAGGGAATCCACCGTTACTCATTGCCGCGGATCAAGAGGGTGGTCAACTCAATGCACTTGGAGAAGAAACAACGCAGTTTGCGGGCAACATGGCACTTGGGGCAACCGATGATCCAGAGCTTGCCCGTCGCGTGGGTTTTGCCATGGGGCGCGAATTAGCCGCATTAGGGATTAATGTCAGCTACGCGCCCGATTGTGATATTAGCACGAATCCCAAAAACCCTGCGTGCGGCACTCGCTCCTTTGGGGATAATCCGAATTGTGTTGCATCTTTGGCGACTGCCTATACCGTGGGTATGCAAACCGTTGGTGTGGCTGCTACGGTCAAGCACTTCCCTGGCTGCGGAGATGCGCAGGAAGATTCACATTACCACATGCCGCTTATCGCGCATAATCGAGAACGGCTGGATGCAGTGGAACTACTCCCATTTCGGGCAACGATTGATGCGGATGCAAAAGTGGTGATGTCCGGTCATTTTGCCGTCCCTGCGCTAACCAAATCGACCGAGATACCGGCCACGCTCTCGCGGTCGGTTATGCACGATTTTGTGCGCGATGAGTTGGGGTTCAACGGCGTGGTGATCACGGATGCGTTTGATATGAGTGCCATTACGCAGGGAACAGGCCAGATTATTGATGCGATTGCGGCTTTTCGGGCGCAGGTTGATCTACTTCTGCTGACCAGCGACCGCGATGTCATGCAGCGTCTTTATGAGGGAATGCAACTTGCTTTGGGGCGAGGGTTGCTCTCCGAAGAAGAGATACAAAAATCGGTCCAGCGAATTCGCCACTTGCGCCAGTGGGTGGGCAGAGCGGAACAGCCGCCCCTTTCCATTATTCAATCGACCGAACACGTGGCTCTAGCCCAAGAAGTAGCCGAACGCGCCACAACCTTAGTGCGCAATCAGGCTGGATTATTGCCCCTTTCTTTAAACGCGGACGCGCGCCTTCTGGTTATCATGCCACAGCCAAAAGATCTAACCCCCGCAGATACATCAAGCTATGTAAAGCCACGCTTGGCTGAGATGGTGCGCACGTATCACCCAGATGTGGATGAGACTATCACAAGCCACCCGCCAACCGATGACGAAATTGCTGCACTGGGCAAAAAGGCGAGCGAATATGATCTGGTGATTTTGGGTACGATCGACGCACACATGGATGCTCAACAGGCGCAGCTTGCGAATTTACTTCTGTCTGGCAATGTGCCACTCATCACTGTTGCGTTGCGTACACCGTATGACTTAACTGCTTATCCGCAGGCCAAAACCTATCTCTGTACGTACAGCATTTTGCAATCATCAATGAGGGCGCTGGCCACTCTTTTGTTTGGTCACCTAACACCTAGCGGGAAGCTGCCTGTCGATATTTCCAATCTGCATAAACGGGGTCATGGGTTGAATAGTTTTTAAATACTGAATATATTCCCCATGGTTATACGTTATATTCTTCAAACGCTGCGACCACCTCTGCTAACGTACGACGCGCGCCTGTTTGTAGATACTCCATTGCGCGTAGTGACGCATCGTGTGCGTCGAGGCTCGACCCTGCTACACAATCTTCCACCACGCGGCAAAAGTAGTCGTGTTGATGACCGTCGACAAATGAATAGTGAACGCACACATCGGTATGGCCACCGATGAAAATTAACGTCTTTGCCTGCAATCCTTTCATCAAAATTTCAAAGTCTGTGCCAAAGAAGCAGGAGTAGCGACGCTTGCGGATGAAGTAATCATCTGGCCGCATTCCAGTGGATTTGGATATTTCTGTGCCAAGATGACCTTCGATCAAGTGAATGCCCTCTGCGCCATCTAATTCGCGACCAAAATCAATCAGGTCGGGACGATGTGCCTCTTGCAGAAATACAATTGGCACGTTGCATTCGCGCGCTTTCTGGATCAACTTTGGCGCACCTTCCAAACGCTTATCATAATCTTGCATAAAAGGCATGGTCGAGGGCGTATCGTCGGTCGAATCGCTTTCGCCTCCCTGAATGTCGATCACAACTAGTACGGGCTTACCTTCAATTAATTGGCGCTGCATAAAGTCTCCATATTCTCGTTAAAACTGATCCGCGATCCGCTCAAGCGCCTGCTGCAAAAGAGGGCGCGGCGAGGGAACACAGATGCGCTGGAAGGCAAACCCCCCGTCGCCAAAGAGATGACCATCTTCTAACACCACATTGGCACGATTATAAATTCGGTCATGCACTTCTTCGGGGTTAAGGCCATACAAGGCGTTGGCAGCTTGAATCCTAGTTCTTTGGTAAACGCCTCGCGCAGTTCCACATTGTTGATAATGATATTTGTGCTGTGCAGTCCGGCCATGTTGAAGGTTTTGTTGGTGGCGGTACACGAGATAATGCGATCATCGTCCACAAGCGTGCAGAGCGGATAATGGATGACGCCTTTGCGCACCAAATCACCATGAATTTCATCAGCGATTAGAATAACATCGTTGGCTAGACAAATCTCAGCCATCCGAATCAGCTCATCTTGTGTCCACACGCGCCCGACAGGGTTGTGAGGGCTGCATAAGATAAGAAGCTTGTTTTTTGGTTTTTTGGCTTTGGCCTCCAGATCATCAAAGTTGATGGTGTAATAGCCCTGATTATTGTCCAAACTATTGTCGACCACAATTCGATTGTTGTTCTCGATAGAGGTCGTGAATGGCATATAAACTGGACGCTGAATGATAACACCGTCACCCGCATTGGTATACGCGCGGATTGCAATATTAATCGCTTCTACTGTACCTGGGCAGTAGATAATCGACTCTGCTGCAATCGTCCAATCATGTCGGCGCTTAAACCAACCTTGGATCGACTCATTATACTCTGGGGTGGTGTTTTGCGTGCTGTACCCAAACATCATGGTGTCGACGCGTTTGTGTAGCGCATCTAAAACAGGCTGTGGACATTGAAAATCCATATCTGCCACAAAGAGCGAAATAGTCTCCTCATCAGAGCGTTCTGTAATGCCAAATTCCTTGAGTAATTCTCCTGCCTCCCGTTTAATTGAGTTGGTTCCTTTACGAGAAATAATTTTATTGTGAATCGGTCGAATGGTCTTGGGAATAGCTATTCTGGGAGCTAGTCATTGTCGAGTGGCCGTAGCGTTAGAATGCTAGTCCAACCGTTACGTTCTACTCTCTTTTATCGGTAAACGAATTAGAATTTAGTGTATCATAAACGTCTCTGGATCTTGGCACAGTAAGCGGTTTGTGAGCGTATTTTAGTTTGGAAATGAGATGTTTTATCTAGAACCATTGAGTGAGTGCAAGCAAGAGTGTCACCAGATATCACGTCCCATGTACTTCTTAAAAAGAATATCGAATGCGTAGCTATACTCTGGGAGCGACGGTGGTGTGTAGCTAACGAGTCTCACATGTTCCGGCAGAAACAGAAAAATAAGTAAGAGCAGGAGAAAGAGAAAGAGTACAAGTAAGTGAGGGGCTGCCGATACCAATCGATGGTATACTTCTTCCTATGATACGAATCCGTGAAATTAAACTTTCTCTTGACCATGATGAGGCTGCGCTACGCACGGCGGTACTCAAGAAACTATCTATTCAGGATGCTGATCTTGTGTCGCTAACTGTGCATAAGCGCAGCTATGACGCGCGCAAACGCGAGCGGATATTGTTGGTTTATGTGGTGGATGTTGTGACGAGTCATAGTGAGGCGTTGCTGGCTCGGCTGGCAAAAGATAACCACGTTTCTGCTACGCCTGATATGAGCTATATTTTTGTGGCAGATGCGCCGACCGAGTCGCGCGAAGACAATGCAAAGAAGAATCGTCCGATAGTAATTGGTACCGGCCCGTGTGGCTATTTTGCTGGCCTGCTGCTGGCGCAGATGGGCTTTTGCCCTATTATTTTAGAGCGCGGTAAAGCGGTGAAAGAGCGCACGGTGGATACCTTTGGATTTTGGCGCAAACGAGTACTGCATACTGAATCCAACGTGCAATTTGGTGAGGGGGGCGCTGGCACTTTTTCTGACGGCAAGCTCTACAGTCAAATTCGGGATCCAAAGCAGTATGGCCGCAAGGTGCTGGATGAATTTGTCAAAGCTGGCGCAACGGATGAGATTCTCTATGTGAATAAGCCACACATTGGCACGCTGCGTTTGGTGAAGATTGTGGAGAATATGCGCAATACGATTACTGAGCTTGGGGGCGAAATCCGCTTTGAGCAGAAGGTAGAAGCGCTAAACGTTCAGAGTGGCCAAATACATGGCGTAACGCTGGCCAGCGGTGAAACAATTGAAGCGAATCATGTGGTGCTGGCGATTGGACATAGCGCGCGGGATACGTTCAATATGCTGTACGAGAAGGGTGTCTATATTGAGCCAAAGCCGATCTCGGTTGGCTTTCGGATTGAGCATCCTCAATCACAGATCGATGCGTGTCGCTTTGGCACGAACGCAGGCCATCCGCTGCTTGGATCTGCCGATTATAAGCTGGTGCATCATTGCAAAAATGGTCGAGCCGTCTACTCTTTTTGCATGTGCCCGGGCGGGACAGTGGTTGCTGCGGCGTCGGAAGAGGGCGGGGTCGTGACCAACGGGATGAGCCAATATTCGCGGCGCGAGCGCAATGCCAATAGTGGCATTGTTGTGGGACTAACGTTGGAGGACTATGAGAGCGATCATCCGCTGGCGGCGATTGATTTTCAGCGCAAATTAGAGCAAAAAGCGTATCTGCTGGGTGGCGAAAATTACAGTGCGCCGGGGCAGCTTATTGGCGATTTTTTGGCGGGTACGCCTTCGATTGCTTTTGGGGATGTTGAACCTTCGTACACACCTGGCGTCCATTTAACTGATCTGAGTGGCCTTTTGCCAGACTATGCAACAGATGCTCTGCGCGAAGCGATTCCGGCGTTTGAGCGCAAGATTAGAGGCTTTTCGCGGCCCGATGGGTTGCTAACTGCTGTGGAGACGCGCACGTCGTCGCCTATCCGAATTAAGCGTGATGAGCAGTATCAAAGTGTGAATACGAAAGGTCTTTATCCGGCCGGAGAGGGTGCTGGCTATGCGGGGGGCATTTTCTCGGCGGGTGTGGATGGAATTCGGGTGGCTGAGGCAGTGGCGTTAAGTATTGTGAATTCGTGATCGTATTCCCGGAATGTACCACATATTAATTGGTAAGCGAAACAAACTCTGGTCCATTCGGGGATGCTGAGTGTCCACGATTATTGCGCGCGAATCCCATCGTCACCCGTGACTGTGCCAAATGCATAGGCTGTTGATGATGTGATGGATGCGGCGGATGACTGACTATCGGGGTGGAGGTGGCTGGCGCTTGCGGGGCGCATGATGCGACAGTTTATGCCGAACGTGTATTTGGTGCGTTATGAACCAATTTTACTTTTCAACCTCTAGGCCTGCATTTTGCCAAGCGACTATCCCACCCTGCATGTTGTGGATATTGGTGTATCCCTCTTCTGTGAGAAAGTTGAATATGCGTGAGCTACGCGCGCCGCTGTGGCAGTAGATGACGACTTCTTTGTCCTTGGGAATTTCGGCGAGGCGATCTGCTATGGAGCCGGTGGGGATGAGGGTGTTGCCTGCAATATGGCCTGCGTCATATTCGGACTGTTCGCGCACGTCTAGCAGGAATAGATCGGGGTGATCGAGTATGGCGGCGACGGTTTGTACGTCCACATCTTTTGCAAGCTGGAGGGGTGCGTCTGCTGCATCTGTCTTTATATCCGTTTCTGCTGTGATTTCGGTTTCTGCGGTTGTGCTGCTCTCTTGCGTGGTTACGGTGGCGCACGCACTTAGTGTGTAAAGTAGTATGATTGAGAGTGCTATAAATCGTTTACGCATGGTGAACTCCAGTTATTATATTTTTTGAGTGTACTACGATGAAGCAATAATCTCGTTAGGGTAAAGCCATCGCTATCTGACAGAAGCAATTATTTTTTTCGAGGCGCTTTGGTAGGTTGATATTAGATTTCGACAATTTCAATTCCTTCTAGTGATAGTGTGCCCTTATACATTATATCTGGAACCCCAACAAACATAAAAAGAAGCTGCCTTTCCACAGGGACCAGCCCAGTGCGCCGATAATGATGCCGCTATAGATTGGGTGGCGCACGAGTCGATACGCACCATGTGTGACCAACTCGGATCCTGCTTTGGGGTAGGGAACGACCGCGAGGTTCCGACCAAGGTAGATGATGCCCGCAAGGAACAATAGCGCGCCACAAAGCGTGAGAATCGCGCCAAGGGGTTGCGCGACAAACTGCTGGATCGGACCATGCCAGCGCGGGATCCGCGCGGTGGATTCGGGGCCAAAGGTGAACAGGGCAAAGAGCAGGAGTTGCACCGCTACGTACCATTCACCGCGGGCGCTGCGCCACCACTGTTGGTTTTGGGATCGGTTTCGAGTCATATTGTTTCCTTTTTGTGGCATTGCGTTTCAAGTTAGTGGGTTAACGAGTGCGCCGCATTCCGAGAAAATTCCAACATCTGCCCTCATCGTAAAATATACTCTTTTTGTCGCTGCCACAAAAACAGAAAAGTCACAAGTACGGTAGCTAGGTGTCAATATAGAACTGCGGTGAACTTTTCCGTTAATTTGTACGTATTGATTACTAGAATAGATGATACAATAATAGTAGCTTACCTTATTTGATTGCTGCTGGAGTAAACACGCCTACTTATTTCACTAATCTGCACGACTGCATTTCTAACGATCTCGTCTTCGAATCCGCACGAGGGTGTGCTCACTACAAACCTCTACCAGGATGAGCTGAATATTCTGTAAGCACAGATTTATGAAAGAAGAATGTGATAGATTTATGATTCAACCGGGTCTCATTCAGTTGACAGAGTGCGTCGCACTGTTTAGAGAGTGATTCGAACCAGAACAACCCATTGGTACACAGTGCAATGCACTCGACACGGGAGTTCCACTATGGCTGGTTTCAATATCAACCACATGAGATTCCGAAGAGCCAGATTTGTAAACGAGGAGAGAGTATGGGATGGATGGTAACTGCTCTTGGAATTGTAATTGGGTTGCTCAACCCGCAGATTGGTCTGCTCGTTTTTGTGATAGGCCTCATTGCCGTAATAATTGATAATACGCCGAGCAAGCCAACGCCGACCCCGGCAAAATCGCTGGGCGCGTTGGTTGTGCTCATCGTTGGGGCGGTCGTTTTTATGATGTTTGTGGCCGCCGTGATTGGGGCCGCAGGTTCGTTTTAGCGTGGCCGATTTGTTGCTCCCGATATGGTGCTGGCGCGGAAATTTTGGCCGAGCTTGTCACGGTCCAACCGTAGATGGTTGCCACGCCGAACTTATTTTGAGGACCACCCGCAATAGGTTAGCCGAGTTTTGATCCGCTAGGCACAACAGTCGTCTAGCTCCATGCCGTTCCCCGCTTTTCTCCCCAAGAATTGAATCTGACCTTGCCCTGTTTTGGCTTTCGGATAAGAACTGGATACAATAGGTCGATTTGTCTATAGACAATGGGCAGCATAACGCAGCGCGGAAATGTGTCTTGTCTCGCGCTCAAAAACTAGTGGATACCAAATTCATGCTCTATCAGACCGCACGCTCCCTTCTCTTTAAATTTGACGCCGAAGATGCCCATCGACTTGCGCTGGGATCCCTAGATTTTGCGCAGTGGAGCGGTGTATTGCCGTTACTTACCTCGGCTTCGCCCAATGCGCCGGTTGACCTGATGGGGCTGCGCTTTCCCAATCCGGTTGGGCTGGCCGCGGGCATGGACAAAAATGGTGATTACATTGATTCGCTGGCGGCACTAGGCTTTGGTTTTGTAGAATTGGGGACCGTCACGCCTCGACCGCAACCCGGCAACCCCCACCCCCGTCTCTTCCGCGTGCCGCAAGCTAGCGCTATCATTAATCGCATGGGTTTCAATAATAAAGGGGTGGACCATCTGGTTGCGCGCCTGCAAGCGCGGCGCGAGCGTGAGCCGAAGCGCGATTGTCTTGTAGCCGCAAATATTGGCAAAAACTTCGATACACCGTTAGAGAATGCCGCGGATGACTATCTGATCTGTATGCGTAAAGTCTATGCCTATAGCGACTATATTACCGTCAATGTTTCATCGCCGAATACAAAGGGGCTGCGCAAATTGCAGGGCGAGAACGAGCTAGATCAACTGCTGCATACGCTTAAGGCAGAGCAGCAGAAGCTGGCCGATCTCCATGGGCGTTATGTGCCATTCCTCGTAAAGATTGCGCCCGATCTGGAAGATGCCGCGATTGCGGGCGTTGCCGAGCTCTTGCTGCACCATAAAATTGACGGCGTTATTGCAACCAATACAACGCTTTCGCGCACGGGTGTTGCGGAATTTACGCACGGCAATGAAACGGGTGGTATGAGCGGTGTGCCCCTGCACGCACGTGCTGTCGAGGTGGTGCGCTTGTTGCGTCACGCCGTTGGGCTTGAGTACCCGATTATTGGTGTGGGGGGCATTATGTCCGCGGCGTCCGCACAGTCCACTGTAGATGCTGGCGCAAATTTGGTGCAAATATATAGTGGGTTTGTTTATCGCGGACCAAGCCTGGTCCGCGAAATTGTCGAACAGATCAAGTAGCTATAAGTCTACACCTAAGTGCGAATATTATTAACTTAGGTTCACTGACACGCCCCGTGCGGGTTCATCACCAAAGTTGTAAGAAACGAATCCGCACGAGGCGTGCTCACCGGACGGCTTAAGTTTATACTTATGATTGAATGACTATTAATGTATGAAACGGGTGAAATTGAGGAGCTACTTGGATGACTCGCAATAACGAAATCAATGAGTCTGGATTTGCCGGGCAAGATATCATTAGCGTAGAACAATTTGATCACAATAAACTAGAATATATTTTTAACGTCGCCAGCGAAATGCAGGTAATGGTCGAACGTTTTGGCAGCGCAGATCTGCTGCAAGGCAAAATTTTAGCTAATCTTTTTTACGAACCAAGCACGCGCACAAGCTCTAGCTTTATGGCCGCGATGATGCGCTTGGGGGGGCAGGTGATTCCCATTAACAACGTGCAATTTAGCTCTGTTACCAAGGGTGAAAGTCTGCCCGACACGGTGCGAACGCTTGAAAGCTATGCTGATGTGATCGTCATCCGTCACCCCGAGGCAGGTTCGGCAGCCACGGCAGCGCACTATGCATCCAAGCCGGTGATCAACGCTGGGGATGGGGTGGGCGAACATCCGACGCAGGCGCTGCTTGATCTCTTTACGATTGTAGAAGGGCTAGGCCAAGTGGATGGGTTGAAGATCGCCATGGTGGGTGATTTAATGTATGGTCGTACCGTTCATAGCCTGACTAAATTATTGATAAACTATGATGTTGACTTTCATTTTGTTAGCCCAACTAGTCTGCAAATGCCTACTGAAATTATGGATGTAGTGCAGAAGAATGTGCTGAAGCCTACGGGCCATTCGTACAATTTGCTTGAAGACATCAATGAAATTATCGACGAAGTGGATGTGCTATACGTAACACGTGTGCAGAAGGAGCGCTTTACCGACCTAGCTGCGTACGATCGGGTACGCGACCAATATGTGGTGGATGAATCGCTCATGGTACGGGCCAAGAAGAAGATGATTGTCATGCATCCACTGCCGCGCATTAACGAGATCAGCTATGCAGTGGATGACGATCCGCGGGCCGCTTATTTTCGCCAAATGCGCAACGGTATGTACGTGCGCATGGCGTTACTCGCATCGGTACTAGGGAAGGCTTAAATTGAATGAACTTTCTGCTGAGCCTAGTCAGAACCAAAAAGCATCTACTTGCCTTCATACTCCCTTTACATGAAGAACTGTAGTATTATATATTGTATAATCATATAAGGCAGGCCATTCTAAAAATCAACGATACAGCATGGTCGCAAGCTACTTCAAAAAACAGCTAAAATCCGTATAATTATTTTTCTGATTTAGCCTTAACTCCTCTCCAATTATGCGCTATCTTGAACAATCATAAAATTATGTTGAAATCCGTTTTTTCTTTCGTCTCTGTTAACTTTTTGTCTATTTTGTTGAATCGTTTATGGCTATTTAGCAACACTTTCTCTGCTAATTTCTATCGATATAGGGGGAAACGCACCTTCATTTTCAGAGACCAGATGGCAAAAATTCAGTTTGCCGTTCGCATGAGCGGTTTTATTTGCGTTGCGCTATTCACTTTAGGTGTAACGTCCGCAAGCTATGCTGCGCCGTCAGCGACTGACGCTGATGTTGCTTTACAGCGCAAACAGATCGGGCTTGCCAATCCATTTACGGATGATTCAACTGACGATGAATCCAGTGATGCACAATCTAGTGATACGCAATCCGGTGATGCGCAATCCGGCGACGAACAGGAAATGGAAGAACGCCCAAGCGCAGTCGATTCACTTGAGAATGTCCGGCAGGCTGTGATTCAGATTGAAGCACTTTCGGATCTGACGCTCGATACCGATGCCGAACTCTTCGCCAGCACAATTATCGGCCAAGGGTCGGGCTTTATTGTTGATCCATCTGGATTAGCGGTCACAAGCAGTCAATTGCTTGATGGTGCTCGCTTTCTCAAGGTAAAAGTGGCTGGCGAATCTTTACCGCGTAAGGCACGCGTCGTCGGGCATTCTGAGTGTCAGGATATTGCCTTGCTCGATATTCAAGGCGATGATTTTGCCTATCTAGATTGGTACAAAGGCCCGATCCGCTTTGGGCTAGACATTTACGCAGCGGGCTACGTAACAGAAGAGTCCGCCCGCCCCCTTTATTCATTGCTTGAAGGCGTTGTGCTGAACGAGCGCACAACGGCAGCGAACAATCAAGGCGCTGTGACAAGCGTTTTGCAGCATAGCTCGCCGTTAACCGTTGGCAAAGCTGGTGGTCCGCTTATCGAACGCACTGGTCGCACCGTCGGCCTAAATCTACCGTCACCCGATGGACGTTCGTTTGCGCTGCCTCGCGATCAGCTTGAAGATGCTGTGGCCGAGCTGCGCAGTGATGATCATTTAAACGGTATTGGCATTACGTCCGAACCGGCGGATATAGAAAATGGCATGGCTCAGGGCTTGCGTGTTCTGTCTGTTGTGCCGGGTCGCCCAGCCGACAAATTGGGCATAAACCCAGGTGATGTGCTTCTCTCCATTTCTGGGAATTCTTTGATATCGACAAACCCAAAGGGCGTTTACTGCGCCGCATTAAGCATATTAAACCCAGACAATATTATTCCTATTGAAGTAGAACGACCTGGCACAAAAGGAACACTTTCTGGGCAGATCAATGGCCAATCTCTTGATTCGTATTTCTCGTTTACCCGAGCAATCATTGAAGAATATCCCGAGCTTGAAGATGAGATCGAACCTGTCCTTACCCGTCGTCCAGGTCTCGTTACAGATGAGATAACGGCCAACAGTTCGTTTGTCCCGATTAGTGAACAGACAAATCTGCTCACGCTGCAAATTCCAGCCTCGTGGGATCAGATTGACGCGGGCGAGTGGCAGCTTGAGGGACAAGGTGTTGGTGTACAAATTACGGCATCACCCGACATTGATACGTATTACAATGACCAACGCGCGCCAGGTGTTTTTGCCGCAACATCATTGGGCTTACTCAACTTGATGAGCCGAGAAGATCTGCTGGATCAAGTCTCTTACCGCACACAATGCGAGTATAAAGGGCGCTTTTCGCTGCCGCAAGCATATTTAAACGGGGAGTATGATGTTTGGGAAGAATGTGGCGAATCCTCGCACATTGCCATTGTTTTAGCCGCCTCGCCTATTACGCGCGATTATGTGCTGTTGATGCAAACCTATATAGAAAGCGAGGCCGATCTGCGTTCGTTTGATCGGATATGGAGCACTTTTAAGGTCAATGTACCATCCAGCAACCGCGCTGTTATTGAGTTTGATCCCAATGAAGTTGGCGAGGATATTGATAAACTTGTGGACACAGATGGGCTAATCTATGAATATGAGTTGATCGAAAATGAGACGATTAGTGCGCTGTTGCCATCGGATTGGACAGAGACTGAATCAGACGCATGGATTGTGGATGATGAAGAAGTTGGCTCCATCCTTTATATTTCGCCTGATATGGACGACTACCAAAACACGTGGACAACGCCGGGTGTCCTCATCCGCTCATCTAGCACGCTAGGCGAAAAGCTCGATCCGGACGAAATGCTCGACGAAATCGATTACGAGCAATATTGCGAAGCGGGTCGCCGTTTAGAACATAAACATTCGATCTATGGTATTCGATACAGCGGCGAATACGATATGTGGTTTAACTGTGGTGGTGAACAAAACTGGCTTGCCGTGTTAGCCGTAGAAAATGATCAAACTGATCAGCTAATCACCCTTGAATTTCGCAATGTTGACTTAGCTGACACTGAGGCATTTCGTGTACTGATTGATAGCATGTACCTCTATACGGATGAACTCGTTCAAAGTTATCTCGCAGAACCCAACCGCCGCGATTCGATTCCTGAAGTAGCTGTAAACTTTGTCGAAGTTGTGGATGACACGGGGTTGATTGCAATTTCTGTACCGGAAAAGTGGGTCGAAGCCAAAACAGCAGAATGGAATGTAGATGTGCTGTCGGGCATGGCGCTAAATGTGTCTGCCGACTTGGCCGAATATAGCCGCTCGTGGGCAGAACCGGGGCTCTTTATCGCGGTCTCCTCGGCATCAAGCGATCTATCGCCTGAAAGTTTGCTAGAGCTCTTCGACTTTTCGGAGGATTGTGAATTAACCAATAGAACCGTTTACGACGATACCCTCTTTGAAGGACTTTACAATGCTTGGACAAATTGTGGCACCGAAAATAGCGATTTCCTCGTTGTGGCTGCCACATCAAAAGCAGATCCAGAGACACTAATCTTACTCAACGTATCAGCATCATCACTTAGCGATGATGCCGAGATCATCACGCGTATTTTGCAAAGCTTTACAATCATCGATCAAGAACCATCTGTCGAACGTGAAATCTTGGCTGACGAAGCCGCTGCCGAAGAGAATGAGCGTATTGCATTGGCCGCCTCCGCAACGGATGTACCAGAACCGACCGCAACGCCTAGCCCACTGCCAACTAATACGCCAACTAATACGCCAACCGAAGTACCAACTGAAGAGCCAACTAATACGCCAACCGAAGTACCAACCGAAGAGCCAACTAATACGCCAACCGAAGTACCAACCGATACACCAACCCTACGTCCAACTCTAACGCGTAGAGCAACCAATACACCAACTGATATCCCTGCAACATCCACCCCTCGGCCAACGGCTACAAATCGTCCTACTAACACGCCAACGGACATCCCTCCAACATCCACGCCACGGCCAACCAGGGTGCCAACACGTGCTGCAACAGAAATACCGCCAACGATAGCGCCACCTACCGCACCAGTCGTCACTGTGCCGCAGCCAGGGAACAATCCAATTGTGTTGCCGCCGCCACCGGCTTTAGCCAACATCGCAGGCAGCTTGCCCCCTCCATTGGCCGTTGTTACCGTTCCTCGGCTCAATATTCGTAGCGGTCCGGGGTTAGAGTTTCCACCCGTTAGTGTAGCGCTGGAAGGGCAACAGCTTCAAGTCGTCGGCGAATCTGCTGGTTGCCGCTGGCTACAAATTATACGCGAAAATGGAACGCTAGCATGGGTTTCTGGCATAGATACCTACGTTCGTTTTGCTACTCCTTGTGGCGTTGTTCAAAACTTTCAATTCCGCCAGCCAAATACAGAGGCACCATCGAATACAGCATCGGTTCCAAATATAGAATCAGATGAGCCAGCCGATGAGACAGTAAGTGAAGAGGTAGCCATCGTCGCTCCAGATCCCGCCGCCGATCGCGCGCTGCTAGGTTGCTTTGTATTCCAAAACCCACTAAGCGTGGTTGTTACCATAACCCTCACTAATAGCGATACAAACGCTGGGAGCACTTTCGAAGTACTAGGCCGGGCAAACTACGAGCAATGTTTCTCTCCTGGTGATTACACTTATACGCTTGACGCACCGCCGCCATGGGAATCCACAAACGGCGAAATATCCGTCAATGCCGGGGAGCAACTCATTTTCCAAATTCGTCCCGAAGAACTATAGAGAACTGACTAAATAAGCACAAAAACAGACACAAAACATCATGCCTGAAGGACCAGAAATTCGACTTGCCGCGGACAAAATTGCCGCGGCAATCGTTGGAAAACCCGCCGATGAACTCTTCTTTGCCTTTGCACATCTGAAAGAGTTTGAGACTGCATTAGCCGGTCAGCCCGTATTGGCCGTTGAAACATATGGCAAAGCGATCCTCACTCGTTTTGAAAATCAACTAAACATCTACAGTCACAATCAGCTCTACGGCAAGTGGGTCATTCGCAACGCCTACGATTACCCCGAAAGCACTCGTCAACTGCGGCTTGCCATTCATAATCAGGAAAAATCGGCGCTGCTTTATAGTGCTTCCACCATCGAAGTCCTGCACGACAACGACCTCTCTGCCCATCCATTCCTTAGCAAAATCGGTCCCGATCTGCTCGATCCAACATTGACCGTCGAGCAGGTCGCTGCTCGCTTTACGCACAAGCGATTCCGTCGCAAACGCCTTACCACCCTCTTGCTCGATCAGCATTTCTTGGCCGGACTCGGCAACTATCTGCGCACCGAAGTACTCTACGTCGCACGCGTGCATCCCTCCCTACGACCGATGGACTGTACGCCCGAACAGATCGATGCGCTGGCTCATGCAACGGTCAAATTAACGCGCCAATCGTACGATACCCGCGGCATCACAATGGATCTAGCGCTCTTTGAATCACTCAAGGCAAAGGGCTGGTCGCGTCGAAATGCCCGTTGGTGGGTATTTGAACGCGACGGTGAACCCTGTCACATCTGTAGCCACGAAATCGTCAAAGACGTAATTGGCGGACGAAGATTGTACTATTGCGACCTGTGTCAAATCTCTGACTCCACAGGTACCGACCACCATCATTAACTTAGCTCCATAGCCCGTGGTGCCTCCGCGATGTAGCGAGAAACGTAAAACCATGCTCGAAAGACCAATCCTACGCGGCCAAACAATTCTGCTGCGCCCGATAACGGTTGAAGATTCTGCCGCTCTCTTCGACTCACTTTCGGATAAAGAATCAATGCGCTTAACCGGCACACACCAAACCTTTACGCTAGGGCAAGTGCAAGCATTTTATGGCAGCGTGGGGCAAGCCGATGATCGTGTCGACTACGCAATCGTTCCTACTGAGATAGGACCATTCGCGCCAGAGCCATTCGCGACAGGAACATCAGCGCCAGAGCCATCAACGCCAGAGCCAAATAAGACGAATCCAGCAGTAGGCGAAGTCGTGCTAAATCAGATAGATTGGCACAGCCGAACCGCCAGCTTTCGCATTGCGCTCTTTGCCGAGAAATATTTTGGCAAAGGCTATGGCTCGCAGGCTACTCAGTTGATGCTTCAATATGGATTTGAACAACTAGACTTGCATCGGATCGAGCTAGAGGTCTTTGATTTTAATCCACGTGCGCTGCACGTTTACAAAAAGGCGGGTTTCGTGCAAGAGGGAGTCAAACGCGACGTTCTCTACTGGGAAGGCATATATCATAGCGCGATTGTAATGAGCATTCTCAAGCCCGAGTACGTAAAAAGAAACGCCAAATGAGTAAAAAGCGAATTATCTATCGTGTGTTGGTGACACTCACAACGCTCTTTGCTCTGTTGACAATGGTGGGGTTGCTTAAACCATTTCACTGGAGTGGGGACCTGGTCGCGCTGGTTATGGATTATCTCTTTGGCGCACTGCTGCTTGTGCTGCTGGGTTTTTTACTTTTAAAGCGTTGGCGTTGGGCAACGGCAGCTACACTGCTGCTTGTGCTAAATGGCGTTGGGCTGGTCAACTATCGCGCGACCGCATCGCCACTTTCTCAGGATACAATTACTGTTGACCTAAGTGAACCAACCATACGTCTGATGGTCTACAACATCTACCATCAAAATCAGGATCTGGCTGCTGTGATGGCCGAAATTCGAAAATATGACCCCGACTTGCTTTTTCTGATGGAATATTCTGATGCCATTCAAGCCCAAATCGAATCCGAGCTATCCGACTATCCCCATCAGCTTATTCGCACCAGCCGCCAAACCATGGGGCTGGCTCTCCTCAGCCGTTTTCCTCTTGAACGCACCGAAATCCATCGTTCCAACAAAACACGCATCCCCGTTTTCGAAGCCGTCATCAATGTAGATGGCAACTCCTTTACCTTTGTGGGTGGTCATGCATGGCCGCCGCAGCCCCGGTGGGGTCAATTACACCGCGATCAAGTTGCCAGCATTGCGCGCGTCGCCAGTCAAATTGCCAGCCAGTCGACCCATCCGCTAATTGTGGCGGGCGACTTTAACGCATCCCAGTGGTCGTACGCCATGCAGGATCTGTCGCAGCAGGCCAATGTTGCCAACATTCTGCGCCCATTTAACTTGACCAAAACTTCCTCGCCCGTGTGGCTGCTTGGATTGCCAATCGATCATGTGTTGCTTTCGGATGAGTGGGTCGTGACGGCTATCGAATATGGCGACAAAGGTGGCTCGGATCATCGGCCGATTGTAGTGGATTTGCGCTTTGACTGATGTTACAGCCTTGCGATAAGGTGTTTATTGCCCGTGCAGTATGGAAACCGTTCGCATCGATGATAACCCATGACACATTTTCGTCCGTAAACTAAAATGTATCGGAGGCGACAATGCCAAAATCCGAGCCATGATGACTATGATATACTACGAATATAATCGGCAGCGGTTGTAAGATGTCTATTTGCGCGACATATACCTATGGAGAATTGATTATATGAAAGAGGTTGCCTCTCTACGCTACGGTGTTATCTTTAAAAAGCTTTTAGCAATCCACAAATTTTACCGCATTTGTAGAAGATATCATCGGCAGAAAAATTGAAATCGACAAAGTCGAGACAGAAAAGCCCTTTACTCCACCTAATTGAACAGGGCAAGTTAAATGCAAAAGTCGGAATTGTGCGCTCAATGCACGCCAACGGAATTGCACCAGAGACTATTGCTTCGATCATTAATTTGACGGTGCAGCAAATTCAATCTATTTTGGATGATGCTGCTATCTAGAAGAGATGGTCCTCCACCGAAACGCTGCCCCATCCTTCTCGATCTGCCCGAGGCCCGGAAATGGAAAGTGAGTGCCAAAGACCAGCGCGTCGTTTTCTGCTGCACGCGTCATCAGCTGCTTAATTGTTGAAACCGTCTGATCGGGATACGAATCGACAAACGAATGCCAGTCAGGACGGGCGGCTTGCACAGCATGGCGAAATGCATCCACAATGTGCAAGATCGTTTCGCCAGCGGATCGAATTTCCACAGCCATGTGATCACTGCGGTGCCCAGGCGCTGAGACAAAGCGGATCCCTGGCAGTACGTCGATCTCTGGCTCGTACAGGTCAACCCGTTCAGCTAGTGCTGGCAGAATCTTCTGGCCGTACTTCATGCGTCCAGCCGCGGCCTGTGCCACCTCCTCTACGGACATGAGCTTGCCAAACACGTCGGTGAATTCCGTGACCATACGTTGGAGCCCAGCCTCATTACCCCACAAATCCCACGCCAATCTTGGCATTTTAAAACGTGCATTGGGAAATTGATCGATACCGCCAATGTGGTCCCCATCGCCATGCGTAATCAGGACTGCACTCACCTCGGCTGGATCGAGGTCTGCGGCAGCTATTGAAGCAAGCAGTTCGGTCTGGCCATAGCCTGTATCGATCAGAATCTGGTCGGTGCCGGTATCGATATGCAGCACATCAAAGGCCATGGGTGTCATCATGGCATCCAGCCCGCCATTGAGCTCGGCAGAAAAGCCACAGTCGCGCAGTGCTTGTTCTAGTTCGGCTGCGTCTACAGTGGGGAAGAAGCGTTTGATGGGCATTTCGCGGCCGCCATCATTGAGGACCGTACAACGTAGTTCGCCTACTTGAAAGCGATGGAATTGGCTCATATTTTCTCCTGGTGCGATTGTGAATCAACTATTGGTTTGCAAAAGGCTGATCTGCGAAAGCCGTTTCTTTTAGTAATTGAATATTCTCCGGTCCAATACCGCAACAGCCACCTACCATCTGCACGCCATTGTCAACCACATGAGATCCTGAAAAGAAGCTTTTTAGTAAATTGGCCGTGCGGATTTTGTTTAGCAAGGCCTGCTGGATTTAATCAGCTAATTCCTCTAATGTGTTGTACTCTCTCTATGTTAACTACGTGCGCAAATACGATGCACCATTCACATCGACCACACAGCCGGTTAAGAACTCAGTTCCATCGCTTGCCAAAAATAGGACCGTGCGTGCAACCTCTTCTGGCTTGGCCACGCGGCCCAGCGGACTCTGGTTGCGGATGCCGTCACCCTGCGGACCACTCAGAATTTCAGCCGCCATTTCGGTTTCCACAAAGCCGGGCGCAACTGTGTGAATAAAAATATTTTGGGGCGCAAGCTTCTGCGCCAGCGATTGGCCCATTGCATTAAGCCCTGCCTTACTCGCGGCATAGGCTGGCGCGTCGGGTTCACCCCGGAATGCACCGCGTGACGACACGTTGACGATCCGACCGCCACCCTGCGCCATCATCTGCCGCACCGCACAAAATGTCAGGTTAGCTGGCCCCAACAAATTGACGCCGATAGTGTGGGTCCATGCGGCTTGCCACTGCGCATAGCTGTCTTCGCCAATCGAATGCAAATCGTAGATCCCCGCGTTGTTGATCACAATATCCAGTTGGCCAAATGCTTTCACTATTTGAGAAATCATTGCTTCAACTGCGTCAGCCTCTGCTAGATTCGCTTGTGCTGTAATATGTTCTGTGCCAGCTAATTGCGCAACAGTTTCATCTGCGGCGGCCTGATCACTGTTGTAATGGACGGCAACACGCGCGCCCCCATCGGCAAACATGGACGCAACTTCGCGACCGATCCCGCGTGATGCGCCCGATACAAGAACCGTCTTTCCCTGAAAATTGAATTGCATTGTGGGGCTCCTTTTGTGGGATGCTTCTAACCAAGAACGTTAACGGAAATTGCCAGCGTTAAGCACGATATATCGCGCCGCTACCAGTCCATTTGGCAAACATTTTGGTACCCCACCAATATTGACAGAGTCCGAACTGTAGTTGTCGTCCTCCGCGCACTCTGCGTCTTTGCGTTTAACTTCTACGCGCTTCACTCAACCGTGCATCTGCGCAATCGATTCAAGTTCCTTGCAGTGCGAAACTTCGTGTAGCGTCATACGTTTTACCTGACTATAAACACTATGCTGTCTATCACCGATGATGGCCGTTTTTTGCCAAGAATCTTCTGTCACGGCACGCAGCACAGAGAGCAATTCTAATCGATTTATTCTGAAAATTTGGAAGGAGGGCGTAAACAGATGCTTCGTGTAGCCGAGAGAGGCGGTCCACTGGTGTGTGTTGATCTGCGCCAAAATCGGCTCTTCTTTTGTGGCAAGTATGGCATAAATGCTGTACGACCAAATATCTGCACAAGAGCGCACATGTGCCAAAATTTCTATTGGGGTGCGGCCTCTATTTAGAGAGGCAATTGTTAACTGTTTAGGCGTCAGCCGACTTTGGACCGCTTCAATTGAGTGGAGGGTTTGTTCTAACTTTTGAATTTGCTCGATAGTGTCAAGCTTTGGCATCTGAGGTTATATGGAAAGTACAGGAGCCGATAGCGGAGGCTGAACTTTGCACTAAGCACTGCGCTAAAGTAAAGCCGAAGCGAACACTCCGAAATATTGAGACAATACCTAACTACTGATAGAGATGGAAGTAAGTTGGACTTAATAGCGGCTCTGTTTGATAGCGCGCTCAATGTCGCGCTTTGCATCGCGTTTCGCAATATCTTGACGCTTGTCGGCAGATTGTTTACCGCGCACCAGACCAATCTGGACTTTCGCCAATCCGCGCTCGGTAATATACATGCTTAATGGCACAATAGTCCACTGGCGCATGGTAACTTGACTGTGCAATTGTTCAATCTCTTTACGGTGCAACAAAAGCTTGCGCCGACGCGCTTCTACGTGATTGTTGATATTCCCCTGCGCATAGTGGGCGATATGTACATTTGTGAGCCACGCCTCACCGTCGCGAATCAGGACAAATCCTTCACGTAGTTGAACTTGCCCCGCACGGACCGACTTGATCTCGGTGCCCGTGAGCACAATGCCTGCCTCGTATCGCTCTTCAATGTGATAGTCGTGCCGAGCTTTGCGATTGCTTGCAATAGTACGCGGCCCAGTTGGCGCTATTTTTTTGTCCGACTTACTTTTCTTTTTTGCCATACGGTTTGCTATTTATTCAACTGGTCGTTTAAATACTCGATCGCTTTCCCCAACTGTGGATCAAGCTCGGCTTTAAAATCTTCCTCTGTGCGGACGACTTCAATATCCGGCGTCAATCCCTCTTTATCAATCGTGCGATCCGCTGGCGTATACCATCGCGCAATCGTCACGCGCATAATGCCATCATTGCTCAGCCTGTGTGGGATCTGCACACTGCCTTTGCCAAAACTTGTTTCGCCAATCAGTGGCGCACGGTTCGCATCTTGAATAGCACCCGCCACAATCTCACTGGCGCTAGCGCTACCGCCATTAATCAGCACCACGAGCGGAATGTCTTTCGCAATTGCTTTGCCTTCGGTTTTGTAGGTCTTTTCGGAACCGTCTGCAAAGCGTTCGATCAAAACAGAGCTGTTTTCTTCAATAAACAAACTGGATACTCGAACCGCCTCTGTTAGTAGACCGCCACTGTTGCCGCGTAAATCAAAAATGAGCGCTTTTGGATTTTTTGCCATCTCATCTTCTAACGCCTGCGCCACTTGACCACTGGCATTTTGGCTAAAGGTGTTTAATCGAACATAGGCAATATCTTCGTTTTCGCCCACCGCACGATTTTCTACGGACGGAACATCAATTTTATCGCGCTCTACTTCAATGTCAAACGGATCAAAAACTCCTTCGCGCACAATTGTCAACGTAACGGTTGAGCCTTTTTCCCCCCGAATGAGCATGATTGCATCAGTCAAGTTGGAATCGGTTAAATCTTCCCCATCAACTTTGATAACATAATCATCTCGCCGCACGCCCGCATTCCAAGCCGGTTGATTTTCAAAAGGCTCGACAATCTGCACCGCATTGAATTCATCACTCCACTCGACGCGGGCACCAATTCCCTCGAAGCTGCCTTCGATTCGCGAGCTGAAGAACTCGGCTTGTTCTGGCGGCATGTACGATGTGTTTTGATCGTCAAGCTGGTTCAACGCACCATTGATTGCCCCAGTTGTGATCTCTTCACTATCTGGAATGTCGCCATAGAAATCTTTGTACAGCAGCCCCATTGCTTCCCAGAAGACATCTATTTCTGGTGTGAGCGCAACGCGTGCGCTGCCAGATTCGCCATCTGGACGTAAGCCGTTTGTACCAATGGATGCCCAGCCACTGTTGGTGCTGCTAACCGACCAGCGGCCAAAAACCGTGCCAACGCCAATACCGATGAGGAATGTCGCAATCAAAAAGAAGCTGAGCAACATTATTGTAAATCCGGGACGATTTGCAAAACTAAGAGATTTATTTTCTGGTGGAATTGGTGTCGGTGCCATTTAAGTTTACCTGTTATTATCTTTACTATTATCTCTACTAACTGATATCTCTGCTATTTTATTTTTAGTTGTTTAGCTTCTGCTTAGTTTCGATAGAGGCGCTGCGCTTCCAAGCCAACAGACTGCTATAGCGTCAGCGGCGGGTCACCTAATCGGCGGCTGAACGGTTGCTATTCTTCTACCACTTCGGCAGGCGGCAGTGCTTTCCAATCGAGATCAAGTAGCGCACCGATGCTTTGAGGCAGTGGATCTGTTCCCGGCTCTATCAAAATATCTGGATTAAGGCCTTGCTTGTTGATTACGTTTCCATCGGGCGTGAGCCAAATAGCGTTTGTAATGTGAACACTACTGTCATCTGGCAGCGGATAAATGATCTGCACGCTGCCTTTGCCAAATGTTTTTTCACCCAAAAGCGTTGCTCTGTCATGATCTTGCAATGCGCCTGCTAAGATTTCGCTCGCGCTTGCCGAGCCACCATCAATCATAATAATCAGTGGCTCATCATCCACTGCAACCTCTGCGGTGGCTTCAAAGAGACGTTCCTCGCCTTGCGCATTGACTTCGCGCATAATTCCGCCACTTTCTAGCCACAGATCCGCCGTCTGTATCACGGCGTTTACTGGTCCGCCGGGGTTGCCGCGTAGATCAAGTATAAAGTATTCGGCACCATTCTCCCTTAATTCGTCCAACGCTGTACGCATTTCAATCGGGCTGCGGTCGCTGAAAATGTGGTGGCGTATATACCCAATGGTATTGATGCGCTCAATATCTTCTGGATTTTTCCACTGCGCACTTGGAAATTGTTCCGTGGACAGCAGATGCCAATCCATGCTTGGCGTTTGGATCTCGGCTCGGGTAATAGTAAATGTTAACTCTTCTGCATTATTAAAATTGTCCGATGGAGCGCTCTCAGAATCGTCTTGATTACTATCTTCACTATTGACTTCTAGAGCGGCAGCGCGTAGCACCGTAATATTGATGTCTGTGTCAACTGGACCCCGAATCGATGAGACGACCTTATCGACGGCCATATCGGCAGTAATTATTGTGTCATCAACTGCAATCAGCAGATCATTTTCTTGCACGCCCGCACGTGCTGCGGGTTGGTCGCGCATAGGGCGCAGCGTAAATCCCGCATCAGCGATTTCAACGTATGCGCCAATTCCGCCAAACTGGCCGCGTAAATTTCCTCGCTCTACTTTATTCGTCTGTGGCTCAATAAAGAAGGTGTACGGATCATCATACGATTCGAGCAATCCGCGGATCGATGCATAAAGACGCTGATTGCCCTCAGGCTTTTCACCATAGAAATCTTGATCTAGAAGCTCCCATGCCTTTAAATAAATTTGAAGCGTTTCGAGATCAATACCAGCTAGATCGATGTCTGCCAGAAGACGCTTGGCATCGGCATCTAACTCTGTATCCGTTGACTCTTGTACAGGAACAACATCGGTTTGCTCGGCAGCTTCTTCCTGTGCTGTATCTTCTTCCTGTACCGCTTCTTCTGCCTGAACCAACGTCTCTGGAGTTGAAGATGATTCAACTTCAACTGTTGCTATTTCTACACTGTTAGTTGTTGATGCTGTGCTGTCGCTTATATTGTTGATTGCAATTGTTTCTGTCGCAATATCGCCACTTTGTACAACGCTCTGACGACCTACCCAAAATGCGACTATAATCGTGATGAGTACACTGAGAATCATCAGAATGTTATTTTGCTTTTTAGCCATTGGATGATTTTACCATAGCCATTTGCGCAACCAAAGGAATGGCTATTTCATTTTGTTGTATTCGGAATGAGTCGATTGCAAGCTATTTTAGAAAATCTACTAGAAAACCTATAAGATCCGTATAATTATTTTCTTGGATTAGCTAGCTCATTTTGAATAAACTCAAATTATAAACAAAAAGAGACCACCGGCATGTTGATCTTATCCGATGGTCTCTTTTTATTGTTTACTAGCAATTACTGTTCACTGGCAGTTACTAGCCCTTACCGACCTGTAACCATCGGTAGGAACAAGCTGAACTGTAGATCTGTAGGTTCTGCTCTGCTGTCTAACGCAGTGGGAACCGTGCTTAGAAGTGTGATGGTTGCATCACCGCTCGCATCCGTTCCTGGATCGGTGGTCGCTAGCCCGGATGCACCACTTATGCCATCCGCCGTCAGCACACCTTGATTCGATATTGTCGTGACACTCGTTCCTTCGTTGATGACCACCGAGAAACCAATCGTAACACTTTCTCCGGCAGGAATCGTTGGTATGCTCACCGAAACAGTTGTGTCGCCACTATTGTTTCCAGTTGTAACGGTTCCTGCTGTACTCTGAGTCGTGCTCTCAATCAGCGTCGTGTTCAGATCGGGCGCATCTGTAAAGAGTACATTTGTGGCAGCAACATTCCCGCTGTTGACAATTTTTATCACATAGAGCAGTGTGTCCCCAGAGGATGGGCCTTCCAACTGTGGCGAGATATTTTTGTCATTATCCAGCAAGAGGAAATCCTCCTTAGAGATTGAAAGCTGCGCAATCGCTGTGATCAACGTTGCCGTTGGATCGGACTTGCCTTCTATATCCGGATCGTCCGTACGGAATGAATCAACCCCGTCCGCTTGGATGGTACCCTGATTGCTGATTTGCTCAACACCCGTAGCAGCTGGATTGTTGATTGTTACGCGATAGTTAATGCTTACTTGACCATTATTGCCTGGTAGTGTTCCAACCAATACCGCAATTGTGTTCTCGCCAGCCAAGTTGCCCGTTGTTACCACACCTTGGCTTGTTTGAACTGTACCAGGGATAATCGTTGTATTTGGATCAACCGTGTCCATATAGGTAATGTTCGATGCACTGCCATTACCCGCGTTATTGATGATTACCTCGTAGAAAATTGTATCCCCTGGCGATGGTGTACCGTTCCCATCCGCATCAATGAAGAGCGAATCCGATTTGGTGGCGGAGAGAATGGGCGTTGAGTTGAGCGGCGTAACGGTTGGATCATTATTGTCGCTTGTTGCTGGATTGTCCGTTGGTTCGGCTGGAAACTCATCACCCGTTACAATCCCCTGATTTTCGATCAGACCGACAGAGGCCAAAAGCGGACTCTTAATTCGCACATCAAAGGTAATTTCAGCACTGTCTCCAGGATTTGCCAACGTTCCCACATTTACGCGCACCGAACTGTCTCCGTCGGCATTTCCTGTGGCAACTGCGCCTTGATTTGTACTAACGCTGCCAGGAATCAAAGTCGTGTTGCTGTCTGGATTGTCTGCAAATACAATAGTGGTGGCTGCGGTATTGCCCGTATTGATAATGCTGACATTATATGTCAATGTGTCACCTGGCGAGGGAACATCGTCGTTATCAGCATCAGTTTTTAATATCCAACTCTTCGTTGCGTCGATACTTGGTGTGGCTGTGATCGATGTTCTGGTTGAATCCTGCCCCGCTGTATCCGGATCATCCGTCGGTTTGGTAGGGAAGTTGTCTCCACGTACAAAGCCCTGATTGGCAATGGTGGTGACGCCCGCTGGCAGCGGATTATTAATCGATACACGGAAGACAATTTCAATCGTACTGCCCGGCGCAATCGAACCTAAGTCGATTTCGATGTCCGCATCACCGCTGCTGTTACCCGTCACAACTGTGCCTTGGCTGGTTGTAATCGTTCCGACTGTTAACGTGGTGTTTGGATCAAGCGGATCATTGACAAAGGCGGCGATACCTTCCTGATTACCATTATTAAAGATTGTAATGGCATATTCGATACTATCGCCCGGGCTAGGTATACCATCACCATCAACATCGATATGAGAATCTGTCTTCGTGGCAGAGATCAGCGGCTGGCTCGAAATAGCGGTTCCAGTTGGATCGTTGTCTGCGGGCGTTTCGGGATCGTCTGTTGGTTCATCTGGTTGGCCATCATACGAGATGATACCCTGATTGTTGACCGCCAAAACATTTACATCGACCGAGCTATTAATTGTTGCATCAAAGGTGATAATCACTTGCTGGCCGACAGCCATGTTGCCAACTGCGATGGCGATGCTGGCATCATCCGCATTGTTGCCAAGTGTAACCGTTCCTAACGATGAGGTGACGGTACCAACGACAAGTGATGTATTGGCGTCCAGCGTATCGGCGAAGAGTACATTAGCTGCCGTAAAATTGCCGTTGCTGATAATTGTCACCGTGTAGCGCAACGTATCGCCAGGAGAGGGGACGCCATCGCCATCTGCATCAACCGCCACCGCATCGGTTTTAGTTGCTTCGATGCTTGGCGTTACGCCGCTGACGGCAGTTGACACGCTGCTGCTATCACTTGTATCCTCGCCATTTTGCGTGTTTCCAGTGGCCGTGGCCGTGTTGTCGATCTGCCCCGCAACTGCATCTTCATCTGTAACAACATAGGTGGCCGTACAGGTGGCTGTATCGCTTGGGGCTAGCGTAATAGTGCCGTTTGCAAGTGGCGCACAGTTGACGGCTGAAAGATTTTGTAGCGGATCGGCAACGGTGACGCTATTTAAGGTGACCGAGCCACTGTTGCTGATGTCAAACTGATAGGTAAGCGTGTCGCCTGCGCTAACAGTGCCCGACCCATCTGCATCGGTTGAGCTTGCCATTGTCTTTTGGAGCACAATCGATGCAGCCTGCGCGATATCGGTCTGGGCAGAGCCTTGATCCGCGACGGACCCATCTGGCCCGCTTGCGGTTGCCGTTGCCGTATTAGTGATTGAGCCACTATTTACGTCATCTTGTGTCACAATATAGGTGGCAGAACAGGTGAGCTGTTCCCCTGGCAACAACGTAACGCTACCATTTGTCTGCGGTGCGCAATCAATGGCCGACAGACCACTTAGCGGATCGGTCACTTCGACACTGCTGAGCGTAACGTTACTGTTGTTTGTGACAACAAATTCGTAGGTTAGCACATCATCTTTTGTGATTGTGCCAGAGCCGTCATTGTCTGCGTACCCTGCCATGCTTTTTACTAAATCGAGCGAAGATTCCTGTGGAATGTCCGTTATTACGGTATCTTCTGCCGTGGCGGTGTCGCCTTCTGGCCCCGCACCGCTTACATCAGCATTGTTTACAATCTGGCCTGCGTTTACATCAGTTTGTTGCACGATATATGCCGCTGTACAGGTCATCGATTCGGCTGGATCTAGCGTGCTTTTTGGGCAGTTCACTGCGCCGACCATGTCGTCGGTTACTGTAACGTTGGTCAATATTGCACTGCCCGTATTTTCCACTTCAAAGGTATAGCTCAAAATGTCGCCAACGCTTACCGACCCCGACCCGTCGTTGTCGGCATTGTTGCTTAGCTCTTTATCGAGCGAGATGTCGACCGCCAGCTTTGTATTGGTAAATACGCAGAGAACGTTCTCGCCTGGGCTAACCACAAATGTCGCTTCGTTGGCTGCGATATTGCCGCTGCTGTCTACGTCATTACAGGTGATGTCGGTTAATGCCCAACCTGCTGCGACTGCTTCAATGACGCTATACGTGCCCGGGGCTACCGCTGCCGAAGCGCTTTGTCCGCTGGCCAGTATGCTCGTGATTTCTCCACTAAAGTTGAATGTTGTCGCACTATTAACTGGATCCGTCACTTTCTCGATGCTGATGGAGCCATCTTTTGTGTTGGTGAAGACACAAGTAACATCTTCGCCCGGCGCGAGATCGATGGTTGCCGTGCTGGTATCAACGTCTCCACTGCTGTTGCCGCCAACTGGATCGGTACAGCTTATATCGGTGAGAGTCCACCCTGCAACGGTACCTTCCACCACCGAATAGGTCCCCATTGGGACGGTAATTGTGCTGCTTTCACCATCTGCCAGCGAATCTGTCAGATCGCCCGTAAAGGCAAAGGCGGTTGTGTCACCATCAGGCAGCGTCTGTTTCTCGATTGTTATGGTGCCGAGGATTTGCGTGTTCTCGAATGTACAGCCGATTGTTTCGCCAAATGCAATGTCGAACCCTACGCTGTTTGCGTCAAGGTCTACCGTTGCGGCTGAATCACAGCTTATTTCGGTGAGATCCCAGCCAACGGTTTCGGTTTCGGTGATGGCAAAATTGCCGTCAATCAAATCTGTAATGGTTAGAACTTGGCCGCCGCTCAGCGAGAATGAGGGTGTTGTAGTCGGCGTGATGTTGGTTGTAAAATCAAAGCTGCCCACTGTACCGCTTGGCACAACGGACTTTGTGATTACAATCGTGCTGAGCTTGGTGTTTGTAAAGGTACAGTCTACCTGCTCGCCAACTGAGATGATGTAGGTCGCAGCCATTGTATCGAGATTGCCGCTGCTGTTGCCGTCCGAACAGTCGATGTTCGTTAGCGCCCAACCAGCCACGCTTGCCTCAGTTACCGTGTAGGTGCCAGGGGTGATGAGGGTATTATCCGTGCCGCCACCACTAAGAGTGGTTGCAAAATCGCCCGAGAAGTCAAAGCTATCATCGCCGCCAACCGTCTCCTTGCTTACAATTAAGCGGCCTTTCTTCTGATTTGTAAAGGTACAGGTAATGGCTTCGCCATCTGCCACATCAATTGTGGCGGTGCTGCCGGCTGTGGTGCTATTGTTTGTTGGATCGACACAGCTAAGGTCGATTAAGTCGTATAGATTATTTGGATTTTCTGTTACCGTGTAGGAGCCAGCCACCACATCAAACGTGAGTGATGCTGTACCCGATGACATTGTGCTGCCACCCGTTGTAGTTAAGACGAAGTCGCCAAGGGTGCCACCAAAGTCAAATGTGGCGTCTACGCCGTTGCCCGCAACTGATTCTTTTACAATTGTAATGGAGCTGGTGACGTTTCTGACGTTTGTAAAAGTACAGGTAATGTCATCGCCACTGGCTACTACGAAATCGGTTGAATTTGCTGCCGCGCCTGGTGTCGTTGCAATGTCTGCGCCCGATTCGTCCTGACAGACGGTAGATTGAAGGGTCCAATCTGCGATAGGCGGTTCAATTACCGTGACATTGCCGGCCTGAACCACAAACGTGCCGACTGTTCCGCTGCCGTTTATAGAACCTGTTGCGGCAGTTGTGCTGTCGTTGATGTTAAAGTTAAAGGTTGTGCCATCGTCTGGCGTGGCATCTTTGATGATTGTAACCGTTGGCTGCTTTTGATTGGTGACGGTACAGGCAACCGTTTCATCATCCACCAATCTAATTGCGATTTCGGGCGCACTATAGACGGATCCACTATCTACACCGGCGGTCGCTCCTTCGTTAGTTACTTCGCAGGTAATATCTGTCTGCATCCAACCATCGGGGATAGCTTCGGCAATTGTGTACGATCCATCTGCCAAGGTCGTAGCCGTTTCGGTCTCGCCATCTGCTAGCGTGAAGGCACCAATGTCACCTGTAAAATCAAAGGTATCTCCGGCTTCTCCAAATTGAGCAACTTTCGTAATTGAGATTGTACCGTTGCCGATTTTGTTGTTTGTAAAGGTACAGGTAATGTCGTCACCCGCAGCCAGGATTATGTCCACACTCTCTGCATTGGTTGTAGCATTGGCGCTGCCCTGCCCCGTACAGTCGATAGAACCTAGCGACCAGCCAGCAGGAATGTTGGTCTCTGTTACGCTGTAGGTGCCAGGGGCTAACCCATTAAATGTCTCGGTATTTAAAAGCGTTGCATCGGCATCATCATCTAACGTAAAGAGAGTTGGCGTAGCGAGCAGCACGCTACCCAATTCAAAGGTGAAATCTTGAGCATCATCCGGCACCGCATCTTTGATAATCGTAATTCGGCCATCGGCTGCAATCACATCTTCATCATTTGTGAAAGTACATGTAATGTCCTCGCCCGCTGTGGGCGAAATAGTTACGGTGGTGTCACCGGCGACAAAGGTTGTCCCGCCCGATGGGCTGTAGATTGTGTCCACCAATGCACCGGCGCAGCTAATGTCTGTGAGCGTCCAACCGGGCGGTACGCTTTCGGTAAAGTCTACCGTTCCAAAGGCTGGATTGCGAGTGAACGATGTGGATGAGCCAGCGTTGACCGTGAAGGTATCATTTGGCGCGGCCAGCGTGCTGGTAAAGTCAAATGGATCCGTGCCGCCATCTTCGTCAACTTTGGCAATCGTAAAGGTCACTTCCTTTACGTTGAAAAAGATACATTCAACCGTTTCATCGTCTTTAAGCGAAACCGTGATCGATGTTTCCACGCCGGTAAATCCTGTGTCCGTGCTGTCCTCTCCTGGCGTGTTTCCTTCATCGATCACATCGCATTTAATGTTGGCGACAAACCAGCCCGGTAGCTGCGTCTCGGAAATGGTGTAATCGCTGCCTGATGCAACCGTTGCGCTGTTGCTCTCATTTCTCTGAAGCTGAAACGCACCAAGATCGCCTGTAAAATCAAAATCTTGCGTGAGATCTGCGTTTTGGGTGCTTTGCGAGCGTTTCACAACGTTGATTGTGCCATCTTGCGCGTACGCGGTCTGCGTATCTGCGAGGATAAAATATCCGGCAACTGCAAGCAATAGTGCGAAGAACAACTGCCGAAGGTGTGCCTGTTGGGGCATCTTTTTTCGTTGATATTTAAACATCTACTAATCTCCTAACTACACCGAACAATTTCTACATGGAGCAGGTAAATTGCTGCTTGCTGTAGTCCTGCTAACGATGCAATACATTGTGTTACTTGCTGTTGAGGCAAGTTATAAAATTATGAAAAATGAATTTGGGTAAATATCGATAAGAAATAGTGCGACTATTTAGACTAATACCGCTTGCTGGTCTAAATAGTCACGAAATAGTAATTGATAGCATCAGGTTGAATTTTGATGAGGCCGCTAACAATATCGTAATTTGCCATCACAATTTGCTCAACCTGTTCAATAGATATTATCTAAAATAGCAACAATCGGGACCACGGGCATCTTGCCCGTCAGCCACACGAACGGGCGAGATGCCCGTGGTCCGACAATTTTAGAGTTGTTCCCAGTTAAGCATGAATAGGTGACTGTCGGTCACCTTGTTATACCCTTATTTGGGAACAACTATTTTACTCTAACCTTATTTCTGATAATGTTTAATTTATTGTACAAATGTTATACGCAGTAACTGACTGATTTGATGTGAATGATTCAAATGAAATAAGGATTTTTGTTAAATCTAGTTGTCGGATGGAATCTGCTGTAAGACGCTCAAGTAGTTGGGTTACTCCAGGAAAATAATTATACGGATCGCAGCGATTTTTTGGAGTAGCTTACGGTCATGCTGTATGTTTTGTTTTTTGCAGTGGGCTCCGTATCTTCTCAATACAATGGCGATGATCGCTTTGGCTTCGACCGTTTGCATTTCGTGCAAAGCTCCGCCTACGCTATTTGCCCCCAAATATTGAGAAGATACGGAATGGCTTTATAAAAGCAGAAAATTTTTGTTTTGAGCCGATTGTCGCTCGTCTTGTTTTGGTAAGAATGCTGCGAAGTGTAGTGGAATCGGTAAGGGAGTGCGAGGTTCTAATTCTTCGAAAAATGAGTTAATTTGTTACAGATTATACTTAGGATTTACTTGAGCTAATGTGACAAAGAACTGATAGGAAGATTATTGTAAGGAGATAATGGACTCAATCAACATCCAGCGGGCTGCGGACGCTGAGTTCACCTTTGTTCATAACGTGGGTGTATATCATGGTCGTGCTGACATCTTCGTGACCGAGAAGTTCTTGGACGGTGCGGATGTCATGACCATCTTCAAGCAGGTGGGTGGCAAAGGAGTGACGGAAGGTGTGTGGCGTTATGTGTTTAGGAATATTTGATAGTTTGCTTGCGTGATACACAGCTTTGCGAATCGTGCTGGCATCAATATGGTGGCGGCGCGTTTTGCTCGTTCGGGGATCTTTCGAGAGTGTCTTGGCAGGAAAGACATATTGCCAAAGCCATTTATGGGACGCAGTGGGATATTTGCGTTCGAGGGCAAATGGCAGGAAAACAGAACCGTGGTTATCGCTGAGATCTTGTTCGTGCAGATGCTTGACGCGAATCAGATGTTGTTTGAGCGCTTCTTGGATTGTTTGGGGCAGCAAGGTGACGCGATCTTTCTTACCCTTACCTTGGCGTATGATGATTTGGTTCTGTTCGAAGTCAATATTTTGCACGCGCAGGCGCGTCGCTTCGGTAATGCGTAGGCCGCCACCGTAGAGTAATTTTACAAAGAGCTGATGCTGTTCGGGGATAAGAGGGATGATTTGGCGCACTTCACTTTTTGTTAAAACTGTGGGGAGGCGTTTGGGCTTTTTTGAAAGAACAATATCAAGATCGGACGCGACATTGTGACTGAGTACGTGCCTATAGAGAAATAGAATTGCGCTACGGGCTTGATTCTGCGTACTTGCTGCGACATTCAATTCAAGAGCCAAATGTGAGATAAATTGTTCGATCTCGGGCTGGCCCATCTCGTTTGGATGGCGCTTATTATGAAAGAAGATAAAGCGCTTGACCCAACCTACATAGCTTTCTTCGGTGCGGTACGTATATCCACGGATGCGGATCTGCTCGCGAACTTGGTCTAATAATTTTGGTGGTTTGGGCGCATTGTTAGGCATTAATTTTGTTGGTTGAATTTGCGATAATAATCTTGTATAATGGCAATTAAAGAGATAATTGGCTCTCTCGTAAAGTCAATATATATAGAATAAACGAGAATAAATGCTTAGCGAATCAGGCATTTGACCGATTTTTCCTAATAATATCGAAATATTGTTGAAAAAAAATAGGGAATGCTCACTCTTAATATGGAGCATTTTCGGCGAGCCATTGCTCTCACTACTTATAGTTGCCCGCTATTTGGTTGGTCGAGGCTGCGGATTGTTGGACCCTAAGCCTGCATAGTGGATGAGGAATGAAATGTGATGACACTTGAGTTGAAAATACCACCAGTTCCGTTAATGTTGGCTTTTGCTATATTGATGTGGTTCCTTTCTGCGATATTTCCAGACATCGATATACCTAACGTGATCCAAAAATCGATTGCGCTTATTGTTGTTGGCATTGCGCTTTTCTTTGCATTTGCTGGTGTCTATTCATTCCGTAAGGCCAAAACTACTGTCGATCCAAGAAAACCGAATACAACCTCATCGCTTGTAACATCAGGTATCTATCGCTGGACACGCAATCCGATGTATGTTGGTTTCCTGTTTGTGCTATTAGCATGGGGTATCTATTTATCGAATCTTTGGTCACTTGTGCTGTCGATAGGCTATGTGTTTTACATGAACCGTTTTCAAATTCAACCCGAAGAGAAGGTGCTAGAAAAGCTCTTTGGCAAAGAATATTTGCGCTATAAACAACAAGCACGACGATGGCTGTAAATCCAATATGATTGTATTAATTATTTTCGGCATTGCTTTAGTAGCTACAACTCTACTTGCGATACTGTTATTGGCAACCTTACTCAGTGAAAGTGTTCAGGTCTGGCCGCCACCGAATGTTGAACCATGGCAGTACAGGATATTTTGGACGTTATTTCGGGTAATGATTATCGGCATTATCTTATTTTCGGTGCTGGACTTCAATAGCATGTTGATGTTTCAGAGCAAATGGCGCTACTTTGTTGGGATTCCTTTAGCTTTGCTTGGCTTTGGGTTAGCGACTCATATCTCTTTTGCACTTGGATGGAAAAACGCACATGGTGAGCAAGAAGGGTTGAAAACTGACGGATGGTATCGAATTAGTAGGAACCCTGTGTACGTAGTATCGATTATTGGGATGGCTGGATTAGGACTTACAGTGAATTCTGGATATGTTTACGTACTTCTATTGTTATGGGGATTATTTTACTTGGTTGCTCCAGTCCTAGAGGAGCCGTGGCTTGAGGAGGCATATGGTGAAAGTTATCTTAAATACAAGTCACAAACACCAAGATTTATCTAAATCAAGAAGACATACACTCGACAAACTTTAGGCGTCTCGAACGGGCAGCGGGGTCTGCACGGCGGGTCTCGATTCTAGGTCGAGCTTCGGCGATGTGATCTCCTCGGCGCATTTGGCATCGGCAAGATTCTGGTCTCTTTGGTAACGATGTCGGATTTTGCCCATGCCAAACTGAGTACTTGATTCGACGGGTGCCAGTTTGCATTGCTCAGTTTGTTCTAATGTGAGAGTTGAAGGTTTGAGCCGCAAAGAAAACCGCACCAAGTCACGGTCTTGAAAGTTTGTCACGGGTTAAAGTGGCTTTTCTGTCTTTTCATCAAAGTTGTCAATCATGGCGGTGTTTTTGGGGCGGTTAATCTAGTGCTTTATCTAGCCTAAGAATTGGGATTATTCCCATTGTGATAACCCCAATTCTTAGCATGGACGATGCACTAGTCCATCGGTGTTGTTTCCGCGTGGCCATGTCGCCGCCAACTATTCGTCCACGGGAACAAGCTGATCTGGCGCGTTTTAGAAGTTTCGTGGTGAAAAAATGTGGGTTCGGTTTTTGATGTCACGGGCTGGTGGGACCGCTTGTCCCGTGACGGCTGCGTTGGCGTCTTTCAGAACGGTCGAGTGTTGATTTGTGGGCTTGGCAGAACTGTTTGCGAAGCCTTTCGCTTGAGGCTGAATTTGTCATCGGATGCGTAGTTT
>ENA-ORXT01000837-ORXT01000837.1-marine-metagenome-genome-assembly--contig:-NODE-837-length-44971-cov-8.213703_pt1 | contig 44971 bp, 41 predicted proteins | sample MGYA00237868_ERZ511482 | MGnify/ENA metagenome assembly ERZ511482
ATCATGTTTCCATTCGGAGTGCTAGCTTGGCCCAAGCCGCTGGAAGGAGAGATTTTTGACAGCATGACAGGCTTTTTATTGAACCTGGACAGAGACCCTGAAGATGTGCTGTCCCGCTGGGATGAAATCATCGAAGACCTATAACCTCCTTACTTACTTACTTACTTACTTACTTACTTACTTACTTACTTACTGACTGTCTGTCTGACAGTCTGACTGTCTGACTGACGCTGGTCTTAATCTTCATGTTCCGCCTGTATGGCTCGTGACAAGTTCAGATCAGCGTCAGCCAGACAGTGAATTTCTTCTGTGATACTCATTTCAGGTTCAAGCCTATGAACATGATTCGCGCCTTTAACACGCAAAGCCTTCGTCGATACAGGATTTACCTGTTCACGCTGCCGGCTATTGTTGTTTTGGGAGCGTTTTTCATCTACCCCATTTTGCTGACGGCAAAATTGAGTTTCACCGATTTCACCGGCGTCGGCATCGCTAACGATGTGGGTTGGAAAAACTACGAGCGGATATTTACACGATCGCGTTATGTTGATGCACTCAAGGTCACCCTGCTGTTTACGCTGATTGTTGTGATCATACAGACAGCCTGTGGCTTGTTTTTCGCCGCCTTGCTGCATCGCCTTCATGGGATAAGGAATCTGTGCCGAGCAGCCCTGTTCCTTCCAGCAATGATGTCTTTCGTGATTGTCGGGTACGTGTGGCAGTTCATCTACTCTCCCTTTAACGGAGGTCTGAATGCTCTGCTGGCGTCCATCGGGTTTGAATCCTTGCAACATAACTGGATAGGTGACCCAGATACCGCTCTGTTCGCTCTGGCTTTCGCTCATATATGGATGTTTGTGGGTTATACAACGGCTATTTTCCTGGCAGGATACGCCGGGATACCACAGGAACTTGATGAAGCTGCGCGCATCGAAGGGACAAGCGCGTGGCAACGTTTCAGGCATATCGAGGTGCCATTGCTAGCTCCCAGCTTCACCATCAATATTGTGCTCTCCACTATCGGTACCCTGAAAACGTTTGAGTTGCCCTTCATCATGACGCGTGGTGGTCCCGATGGCGCTACACGCACACTGAGTCTGCACATCATTGATTCGTTATTTGGAAAGTACAAGTTTGGCTTTGCCAGTGCACTGTCCATCGTGATGTTGATATTAGTCATCCTCGTAGCCTACGTACAGAACCGAGTCTTACGTGCCAGGGAGGAAGCTATATGAGTGCCCACGTCAATCCTTCCAGCCGCGTTGGTACCTGGTTGCTTTCCCTCGGTGTACTGGTTCTGGTAGCCGTCATGTTATTGCCTGTTGCCTTTATGGTGATCATGTCATTCAAGACGGGAGCCGAGATTGCCAGCGACCCGCTTGGATTACCCGGAAGCATCTTCTTCGGAAACTACCAAAACGCCCTGTCCAAAATGAGCTACGGACGCAGTGTGCTTAATTCCATCAGCGTAACGTTGTCGGTGACCGTGCTGGTATCGTTTATCGGTGCGTTGGCTGCGTATCCGCTGGCACGTCTTACCAACCCTGTGTCACGCGCGCTCATTCTCATCGTGGCCCTGGGACTCTCTACGCCTAACTTTGTCACTATCACACCCATCTATGTGATCTTCAGAGAAATCGGTTTACTGGACACCTACATTGGACTGATACTCGCATTCACAGCACTTAATCTGCCGTTGGCCGTGTTCTTCTATACCAGCTTCATCAGGAGCATTCCTACGGAGCTTGACGAAGCTGCTCGTCTGGACAATTGCTCTGATTTTCAAATATTCTGGTATGTCATCCGCCCTTTATTAGGGCCAGCCACTGCCACGTTATCGCTATTTGTCATGCTGATGGTGTGGAATGACTTTACCTATCCCCTACTGCTGCTCACAGACGAGAACAAGTTCACCGTCATGATCAGCGTCTATCGATTTATTGGAAACCACACTGTGTCACCACAGGATCTGTTTCCGGCTGCCGTACTGGGATCACTGCCCCTACTCGTGCTGTTCCTGTTTTTTCAACGGCGAATCGTTGCTGGCGTAACGGCCGGGGCGGTAAAATGACCTTAGCCCTCGAGGACAAGATCATTCTTATCACGGGTGGTGGTGCCGGTATCGGTAAAGGTATTACTGATGCTTGTGTAGCAGCTGGTGCAACTGTGGTCATTGGCTCACTTGAGGATACGTCAAGTGTCGTACCCAGCGAGCGCGTTGACTATCAGATGCTGGACGTCTCTTATCCGCAGGCTATCGACAACTGGGTTGATGCGGCTGTCGAGCGATACAGTCGTATCGATGGTGTGGTGGCCAATGCGGGTGTGACACTAACGCCCGATTTTCTGGGTGCTGAACTGGCCGATCTGGAGCAGCTATGGACAGTCAACCAACGGGGTGTATTCCTGACAGCGCAGGCCGTGGCCAGACGCATGGTAAGTGCCGAGACCGGCGGTTCGATCGTAACCATCGCATCCAACCATGCCAGGGCGTCAGCTGCAGGTTACGAGATGTACGCTGCTACGAAAGCCGGCATCGTTGCCATGAGTCGTGCCATGGCCTGGAGTCTGGGCAAGCATGCTATCCGGGTTAATTCCCTGAGCCCGGGATTGACACGCACGGAGGCTGTATCCCGCATGACCGATGATAACCCCCAGCTGGATTCGGTTTTCCGTTCATGGCATGCCACCGGACACTACAACAGCGTCAACGACGTGGGTGCATGTGCAGTGTTCCTGCTGTCAGACGCTTCAGCCTCAATGACCGGTACTGATCTGCTTGCCGATCAGGGTATGTCGGCATCTCTGTCCGGCCTGAATGGGTTGTAATACCCTATTCGTTTATGACATTGATATGCCAACGGGCAAGCTGAGCCGCAAACGCGTATGTGCCTATAGTCCTGCCGGGCAAGGTGTACCTGATGGCCTGACTGTGGATGCTCAAGGTTACGTCTAGTCAGCTCAGTGGGACGGTAGTTGCATTATTAGATATGACCCGGCCGTGAACATCGAGCGCCGTATCAACCTGCCTGTTCCACGCCCCACCAGCTGTACCTTCGGTGGTGCTGAACGCCGAACCCTGTATGTGACCAGTGCGCGAACCGGGCTTGCCGCAGAGACACTTGCCTCGGCACCGGATTGCGGACACGTGTTCAGCGTCGATCTGGACAGACGTGGTACACCGAACAATCTGTTTGGATGATGTCCGGTTGTTGACACTGACAGCCAAGTTGATCTACCGACAAGTTATCTGTTACTTACCTCAGCCTTTAAACCACCACGGCATAGCGTGCAGGTGCCCAGATAGTTCCGCCGGGATAGCGCTTGACTTAGCTACCATGCTGTCGTCTTCCCATCGACGACCCAGAAGCTTGCAGGTCTGATCGACACGTGATACGCGTGCCGGCAGATCATTCAACGTCTCGGCAGGAAACTCAAAAAAGGCAAGTCCGTCGGCGGCGATGAGACCAGACAGAAAAAGCTCAGCACTCGCCGACTCAGCTTCATTGGATTGCGTTGTCTGCCTATGCATCTCTGCAAGCGCGTCAAACGCCGCCGTTGCCGCATCAGGACTTCAAGGCATTTCCCCCAGTGGAGTTAACTGCAAGCAGCATACTTCCTGCGGGTCTTCGGATAGTTCCAGACGTTTCTCAATAATTATCACTAGGGTTAAGTGTGAACCTGAATCGACTGAATTTTTTATCGCAATCCCCTGACGCTTGCAACGAATATGAGTCGTGCGGTCTTGTTCGCACAGGTAGCTGGACTGGCAATACACCGCGGCACGACAACGTGATCCACCACCCAATTGACGATGAGCCTGTCGTGACTTCGATTCTCAGCATAGGGCTAGCACAGGCAGGTCGATAGAATGCGGGGCTATCAAAGGTAGATTGATCGATAGAATGCACTTGACCCGATCGGCTAACTATCGCTGGATAGTTCACCGGACGCTCATCACGCGAGACAAACGAGCCGAAACGAGATAAAGCGAATCGGCATAAAACTAACCAAACGAATTCGGCTTTATCAAGTTTGGGTCAATCCGGTCTATGCACATGAGGCGCTACCCCAAAGCCGATTCCCATTATTGCTGACCCTGCAATATTTAAAGCACGCTTTGCCTTCTTGTCGCACCTGCAATAGTATAAGCGGCAACGCAGATACACAGGTGAATCTAGACGTCCCATGATTGACGAAAATGCTAGTGAATTGCAAGCGTGTTGTATCAGCGCAGTTTCAACGCAGCTGTTTCGCGTCCCTCTCGCTCAGGTGCTTAGCGATGCAATGCATGGCGACCACACCCACTTCGAACTGGTAACAGTTAGCGTGGAGCTGAACACCGGCCAGAGCGGTACAGGATATACCTACACCGGCGGTAAAGGCGGTCATGCCATCGCTGCCATGCTCCAACACGATCTGGCTCTCTGGCTAATTGGACAAGACCCGTCCGATATCGAGTCACTCAATGAGGCCATGCAATGGCATCTGCACTACGTGGCGCGTGGGGGTATTGCAAGCTTTGCCATAGCGGCCGTAGACATTGCACTTTGGGATTTGAGAGGCAAACTGCGGAATGAGCCGCTGTGGAAAATGGCTGGAGGGCATGCTGATCGTTGTAAAGCGTATTGTGGAGGTATCGATCTGAATCTTTCGCTAGAAGAGCTGCTAGCGAATATTCAGGGGTATCTAGATTGCGGTTTCAACGCGGTTAAAATCAAGGTTGGTCAGCCAGATCTGTCTGCAGACGTAGAACGCGTCGCAGCAGTGCGTGAACTGATCGGCCCTGACATACTATTCATGGTCGATGCCAACTACTCAATGAGTGTTGAACAGGCTATTGCTGCAGCTACGGCATTCAAGCCGTTCGATCTAACCTGGTTCGAAGAGCCCATCGAGCCTGATGATTTTGAGGGCTTTCGCGTTGTTGCTGCCCATACGGGTATGCCGTTAGCGATGGGTGAGAATCTGCACACACACCACGAATTCCGACAGGCACTGAACCGGGCAAATTTATCCTATCTTCAGCCTGATGCATCGAACTGTTGCGGCATTACCGGTTGGCTGCAAGCTGCGAGGATGGCTGCAGAACACGCTATTCCTGTTTGCAGCCACGGTATGCAAGAACTACACGTCAGCCTGGTATCTGCGCAGTCCAACGCCGGATTGATCGAAGTGCATTCTTTCCCTATTGATCAATATACCCATAGACCCTTGGTCGTCGAACAAAACTTGGCAATTGCTCCTGATACACCGGGCATCGGTGTGCAATTTAACTGGGAAAAGCTGGAACCCTCTCTTCAAATTTCCTTAAAGAAGCAATCATGATCCTGATCACAGCCTTCTCCACTGACGGTTTTGCTCGCCAGATACTTACTGTTGTTTTGTTTTCATGACACGGGCCTGAAACAGTATGACTGCAAAGAGGAATGCGCCACGAATGACCATCTGCCAGTAGGCACTGATACTGATAACGCCTTTGCCATTCTCAAAGTTCAGGATATTAAACACTAATCCAAGCAGCAGCGCACCTGCAATCGTCGCCGGTATCGAACCCATGCCCCCCGTCAGCAGTGTCCCACCTACAACAACGGCCGCTATGGCTGATAATTCCCAACCAATGCCTTCCAGAGGTTGACCAGCGCCGAAACCAGATGCCAGAAATACACCGGCAAGCCCTGCACAACCGCCCGATAGCGCATAAGCAAAATATTTCGCTCTGTTTACTTTCAAACCCATCATCACCGATGCATCTTCACCACCACCAACGGCAAGGACGGTTCTTCCGAGAGTGGTTTTTTCCAGTATCAGCCACAATAGAAAAGCGACAGCTGCTACGACGACAATAGTCCATGGAAAAACACTGAACGCCTTTTCCATCCCAAGTTTTGTGAAATTGGAACCCCAATCAACAGCAACAGTCTGTGCCCCGGAGATTACCAATGCCCCGCCCTTCGCACCGATCATCGTGGCCAGCGTGGCAATAAAGGGCGGTATGCCCAAATAGACAATGCAGCTAGCGTTGAACAGGCCGAATGCCAGCCCTGCTACGACGGCACAGGGCAATGCTATCTCTATACCGTAAGGACTTAAGTAGGCTGCAATAACCGAGGTAAAGGCAGCAACGGATCCGACCGATAGATCTATGCCACCGGTTAAGATAACGAAACACATACCAACCGAGATAATAATGAACATGGCGTTGTAGTTCAGGAATGAGGTGATGTTGTAAGCACCGCCAAAGTTGTCGTATCTGATCAGGCCAAATATCACTAACGCCACCATGGCAACCCATACTGCGATAGATTGAGGATTGCGAGATACGTATAGCCTTAGATCAAACGAGCCTGCATCAAGCATGTTTTACTCTCCTGCCCATTTGCAAGTAGACGGCTGCCAAAATGATAAACGCTTTGGCAATCAGCGCATACTCGTCCTCTATGCCATTGGCAAGCAACGTATACTTGACCAGCTGTATAATCACCGCTCCCAGGATCGCGCCAAAGATCGGTGCGCGACCACCTTGCAACAATGCTCCACCCACCACAGCGGCAGCGATGGCGTCAAGCTCCATGAGTTCACCATTTCGAGCAGCGTCTGAGGCTGAGTTAATGGCAACAACAACGAGCCCTGCGAGTCCCGCCAAGGCTGAGCAAACAATGTACGCACCAATTTTGACCTTGTGCACCGGACCGCCGGACAAAGAGGCGGCCCGTTCGTTTCCGCCTACCGCCAGAAGATAACGTCCGAAAGTGGTGCGAGAGATAACCAGCGACAGGATAATAGCAATTACAAGCGCTAGCCATCCCTGAAAAGGCAATCCCAGAACTTTGCCCGTGCCTAGATAGCTAAAAGCCGGGTTCTGGAATGTCTGTAAATTACCGTTGGTCAGTACCTGCGCTATACCCCTCCCGGAGATAAAAAGAATCAGCGTTGCGATGATAGGCTGGACCCCGATATAGGCCACAATGGCACCATTGAACCACCCGCATAGCATGGCAATGATCATGGGCACACATAACGCAGCCATAAGTCCCAGAGTCGGGTAGTCGGTGCCAAACTGAGATCCGAATATCAGAGGTGCTAATGCACCGGACAAGGCCATCACTGCCCCAACCGATAGATCGATACCCCCGGTTGCAATCACCAGGGTCATACCCATCGCCACAATGGCAATAGTGGCGACCTGACTGATATTCACAGACAGGGTCTGAAGTTGTAGAAAATTCGGAGTTATCAGGATATTGAATAGCAGGAGAATGGCCAGTGCGATTAGACCACCGTGCTTGCCTAGACGCCTTAGTGACGTTATACCGTATTCCATCAGGCAGCCTCCACGCGGCCATGTGCCAACGCGTTAACCAGTGCTGCCTCAGTAATGCCAGGATTTGACAGCTCTGCAACCGACTCGCCTTCATGTAGCACGATGATTCTGTTAGCGCCCTCGACAATCTCTTCAAATTCTGAACTGATCAGAATCACGCCCACACCCTTCTCAACAAAGTTTCGTATGATGATCTGAATTTCACGCTTTGCACCGACATCAACACCTCGTGTGGGCTCATCAAGAATGAGAATGTCCGGATCTGTGATCAACCAACGTGCGAGTAGCACCTTTTGCTGATTGCCACCTGACAGTTCGCGAATAGGCTGTTCCATGCCGGTCGTCTTAATACCCAGATCGTCTATATATTGTTGAACAATTTGCTTTTCGCGAGCGCGGTCAATCTGTCCACCATGTGACAGTGAAGGCAGTAATGCAAGAGTCAGATTCTCTCGTACTGACATGGCAGGGATAATCCCTTCCACTTTACGATCCTCGGTGAGAAAGGCGAGTCCTTTTTCGATCGCCTCCGTTGGACTTAACGGCGTCCAGTCTTGGCCAGAGATCTGAAGCTTTCCCGACACAAGTGGGTCGACACCAAACATGGCACGTGCAGCTTCTGTACGTCCAGCGCCTAACAATCCCCCCAGTCCAACGATCTCTCCACGGTGCAGTGACAGATTGAAGCGCTTCAACCGCGGACCTGTGCTTACGTTGTTTGCTTCCAGAAGCAACTCACCGGTATCTGCGAAACCATGACCCAATTGAGTCATTCCCTCTTTTTCTATCTCTCCGACGTCACGTCCCAACATGTCGCCTATCAAGTCTAATTTCGACTTGTCGTGAACCTTATGCACGGCGACAGTTTGTCCATCACGCATCACTGTCACACGGTCGCATATCTCATACAGTTCATCAAGAAAGTGCGACACGTAAAGCACCGACACGCCCGATGATTTCAGGTCTCGGACCACGCCAAACAACGTTTCAATTTCAGAGGCATCAAGCGATGATGTTGGTTCATCCATGATGACCAGTTTGGCTTCTAACGACACTGCTCGGGCAATAGCGACTAATTGCTGTATGGCTGTTGAGAATTTACCCAACTGCTCTGTTACATCAATATCGATATTGAAACGCGACAGAATGCTGCGCGTACGCTTGTGAGCCTCCTTCCAATCAATGAAGTAACCCAGGCGCTTGGGTTCGTACCCCATCATTACGTTTTCTGTTACCGACCGGAGCGGTACAAGATTAAGCTCCTGGTAAATAGTAGCGATGCCACCGACCTGAGCGTCGCCCGGTGAGGAAAAATTACAGGCAGTATTGCCAAAAACGACCTCACCTGCATCGCGATCATAGATGCCGGTCAGCACCTTTATGAGCGTAGACTTGCCAGCTCCATTCTGCCCGATCAGTGCATGTACTTCGCCAGATCGCAGCTCCAGAGTGGTATTACTCAGGGCTGGGACACCACCAAAATTTTTCTCGATGCCGGTCATTGATAGAAGCATGACTACTGATCCCTTATGGGTTGAGAGTGATCAGGGGCGCCCGCCCCTGATCAACACCGTTTAGTGCGGATACCTAATAGGCTTCATCAATATGTTGTGCAGCATTGTCGATCGTGAATATTCGGTCTTCTACCTTTACCCAGGGTTCGATGGATTCACCATTGGCATACCGGTTCATGACATCACACGCCAGCGGTCCGAAGAAGGGCGAGCTCTCAACGGTGACGCCCATTTTACCGTCGATAATGGCCTGTAATGCATCACGAGTGCCGTCTATAGATACAACTAGAACATCTTCACCAGGCTTACGGCCTGCAAGCTCGAGCGCCTGAATTGCACCGATGGCCATTTCATCATTGTGTGCGTAGACAATGTTGACGTCCGGGTGTGCCTGCAGCAAGGTTTCCATCACTTGACGACCCTTATCGCGGGAGAAATCGCCGCTCTGCGACGCAACAATATTCATGCGAGGGTCTGCCGTTACAGCGTCATCAAAACCTGTTCTGCGATCGTTGGCTGGGGATGATCCGGTGGTACCTTCAAGCTCCACAATGATGCCCTTGTCACCTTCGAAATTCTCCAGTGTCCATTGAGCTGCGCGTTGTCCTTGTTCGATAAAATCGGAGCCTAGAAACGAGACATAATCTACGCCGGCAACGGCCGCATTGGAATCAACTGATCGATCAACCAGAAAGGTGGGGATGCCAGCGGCTTTAGCCTTCTTTACTGCGGGTATTAACGGTTTTTCTTCACGCGGTGGTAGAAACAGGACATCAATACCCTGAGCTATCATGCTATCCACGTCCGCTACCTGCTTGGCCGCAGATCCTGCGGCATCAGTTGCAATCAGATCCCAGTTGCAGGCTTCTGCCGTGTCCATAAATGACTTGGACTCCGCAATTCGCCATGGGTTGTTGGATTCCATTTGTGCGAAACCCACCTTGTACCGTTCTTTTTTCTCGAGCGGCGGCAAGTCTTGCGCCAAGGCTGTTGAGCTGATGGTTAGCGCTACGACTGTGGCACTAAGAAATGTTCTTCGTCTCATAGGTCTCTCCTGTATGTGATTGGATACTGGTGATCGTGGTTTTATCGCTCTTCCAAAGGATGGGGATTTGCCCCCAATATAGGGTTTAACTTTAATAGCACTTACTTGAACCTGTCATCCCAACGCAGGCGGAATCTATGTTCACCGTGACACGGATTCCCGCCGGTGCGAGAATGACAATGGGTGGTATTCTCGATTAAGTCAGTGCCATTCGATTTAACCCCAGTTCAGATAGCTGGTCTGCTTACGCAGATAGCCATCGAATCCGTATTTTCCATCTTCTCCACCCTGCCCTGACATGCCCCAGCCGGTGTGGAAACCCTGAACTGCCTCGCCGTTCGAGCGGTTGAGGTAAAGCTCACCAAATTTCAGTTCGTACGGCGCCCGTTTGAGTCGCCTGAAATCGGTGGTGAATAAATAGGCCGATAGACCAAAATCCGTATCGTTTGCATAGTCAACTGCCTGTTCAAAAGAATCCACTCGCAGAGCTACTGCCACAGGGCCAAATACCTCGTCTCGGATGGCCGGTAGATCATTGTTGTCAGCTTCCAGTACAGTGGGTGCGTACCAGTGGCCCTGTTGATAGTTGCCGTGGTGCAAAGGCCCACCTGCCAGCAGAATTTCAGCGCCTGCATCAACGCTTTGTCTGACAATGGTGTCCACCTTGTCGCGCTCCAATCGGCTTATTTTGGGCCCCAGGTCCACATCACTCATGGGGTCACCAATACTGAGAGCTTTTGAGGCAGCAACGAACTTGTCCAGAAATTCGTCTGCGATTTTTCGATGTAGAAACATACGTTCGTTACACGTACAAATTTGCCCACAATTGGTATACCGGGCGGTTACCGCTGCAGAGACCGCCGACTCGATATCGGCATCCTCCATAACAATGAAGGGTGCTTTTCCACCCAGTTCCAGGCGTATCGTTTTTATGGTTTCAGCTCCGGTGCGATAGATCTGCTGACCCGCTCGAGTGCTTCCGGTCATTGTCACCATAGAGGCCAGCCGGTGCTCTACCAACGCCTGACCGACAACGTTACCGCGACCGGTCACCACATTAAAAACACCCGCTGGAAAACCGATATCATGAGCAAGTCCCGCCAGCGCTAATCCAGACAGAGGAGTGTTCTCATGGGACAACAAAACAAAGGTGTTGCCCGCCACCAAGGCAGGACCCAGCTTTCTGGCTACCAGCGCTGCTGGATAATTCCAGGCGGTCAACCCGACAACTACCCCGTAGGGATGACGCCTGATATGAATCTCTTCATCCACGTTGTCAGATGCTATGAGATCCCCTTCTATGCGGCGCGCATTCTCGGCGGCGTAGTTAAGAAACGTAATGACTGCATCGACTTCGCCACGGGCTTGTGATAAAGGTTTTCCCTGTTCCTGTGTGATTATTTTTGCCAGTATCTCAGCCTCGGCCGCAACGGCCAGAGCAAGCTTGGCAACCAGCTTGGCACGTTGAACGGGGGGCAATGCCGCCCACGCGGGCTGAGCCCGGTGCGCTGCTTCGATAGCATCTGATGCGTCTTGGGCAGTGCCGTCTACAATAGAGCCGATGACACACTCATTGGCGGGATTTTCAACCTCTATCTGAGGCCGATCAGCGCCATCTTGCCAGGCACCATCAATGTACATAGAGGCGTGTGGGAATGGTCGATCGGGCAAAGCGTTACCAGGCATTCGTTGACATCCTCCACGGTAGCGATGCGCTACTGAAGTCTTGGTTGATGGTGCTACGAATATTATAAGTTGTCAATTACTAATAATATATTTAAAATTTATTCATGGGCGAATGCGTATAGGTTTACGCTGAGGCGGTGGGAACACTGAGATGACAACCGAATTGCCTGACAAAAACAAACCTAAGGGCGTTGGACGAGTAGCCAGTCGAAAACGCGTCACCATGCACGACATCGCGCGTGCAGCGGGCTGCTCACAACCTACCGTGTCATTCGTTTTAAATGGAAACAATACCGCCAAAATTTCGGACGCCACGAAGGTCCGCGTGTTAGATGCAGCCAGGAAATTGGGCTACGTGTCCCCTGCCAGACCCATGGTATCTGGTCCGCCAACAGCGCAGTCGGGGCAAGCAAGCTACATCGATGGCCCTATTGCATTCGTGGCTGATAACCTTGCAACGAGCCCCGAGAGCGTCAACGCGTTTGATGGGGTTCTTCAGGCAGTCAAGGCTACCGGCAATATTGTGATGTTGGCAGAGACACAGAATGACCCTGTTCTAGAGCCAAAAACCTTGCAACACTTTCTTGATCAACGCGTTGCCGCGATCATTTATGCTTGTGTGTTTACGCGCAAAGTGCAAATCCCGGAGTTGCTCAAAGACACAGAGACCCCGGTGTTTCTCCTCAATTGCTACTCGGACGATCTTAGTCGTCCATCGGTTATACCCAGCGAGATTGCAGGCGGGCACGCCGCTACCAATGCGTTAATAGCAGCAGGCCACTTTCGCATCGGTATCATCACGGGGGAGCCTTTCATGGAATGTGCTGAACATCGCTTAGTCGGTTATCGCAATGCGTTGGCTTGCGCTGATCTGCCTTTCGCACCAGAACTTGTGGTCGAGGGAGACTGGTTACCCAGTGCAGGCTACAGCGGCACTCGAACTCTGATGGCGCTACCAAAACCACCGACTGCCATTTTCTGTCAGAACGATCGCATGGCGGTAGGGTGCTACGAGGCGTTGAAGGAGCTTGACCTGTCTATTCCTGACGACATTTCCGTGATTGGTTATGACGATGATGAGTTAGCACGTCACCTCTCTCCACCGCTGACATCAATGAATCTTCCTGATAGAGCGTTAGGCCGTTGGGTTGTCGATCAACTGTTTCATGGTCCAGTCGGTCCATCCAGGCACCCGCTGACCAAGCTCGAATGCGAATTAGTGGAGCGAGAATCGATTGCCACCCGCACGCCGATTAGAGCAAAGCGATCTAGCCGAAAAAAGAGTTAATCGATGAGTGAGAGTTTTGATCATATAGTTGTTGGAGGTGGATCTTCCGGATGTGTGGCTGCTGCACGACTGGCATCGGCTGGAGGTGCGCAAGTCTTGTTACTAGAGGCAGGTCATTCCAATCGACATCCACTGTTAGACATGCCGCCTGGTATCTTCAAGATGATCAACGGCTCCAAATTCATGCGGTATCACAAAACAACGCCACAAGAACATCTGGATGGTCGTGTGCATGAAATTGCGCAGGGGCACGTACTGGGTGGTGGCTCATCGGTGAACGCTCAGGTTTACATGCGAGGCCGCCCGTCTGACTACGACGAGTGGCAAGAGATTCTACGGGTAAACAACGATAATCCGGGCTGGGGGTGGGATGACGTTCTCCCCTATTTCCGAGGTATGGAATCGAACAACCGTCTCAACAACGAATGGCATGGCACTGAGGGGCCTATGCTGGTTTCCGATCCCGGGCACATAGACCAGATGTCGCGCTGGTTTGTTCAGGCCGTTCAGTCTCTTGGTGAGCCATTCAATCCGGATTTTAACGGCAGCACACAACGCGGCGTAGGCTTCTACCAGTTCATGAATCGTCATGGAAAGCGCAGTTCGGCAGCCTACGCCTACGTGCAGCCGCAACAGGACAATCCCAACCTCACCGTGCGGCTACACGCCAGAGTAATGCGGATAATCATAGACAGCGGCAAAGCCACAGGCGTGGAGTATCGTGATAAATCCGGAAGATTTCACACAGTGCATGCCAACGGCGAGGTGATTGTCGCGGCAGGTGCATTGGTGACGCCCAAGCTTCTGATGTTGTCAGGAGTCGGACCCGCTGAGCATCTCAAGCAACACGGTATCACCGTGAACGCCTCATTACAGGGAGTTGGTCAGAATTTGATTGATCACCCGGAAGTACCTATCACGGCCCTTGCCAATGGCCCTTACGGCTACTACAAGCAGGGTGTCGGATTGCGGATGTTGAAAAACGGCATTCAGTTCAAACTATTTGGCAGCGGTCCTGTTACCTCTGCAGGCGTTGAGGCCGGTGCGTTTGTGAATCCAGAGAACCTTGAGGCACCTCCCTCTATTCAGGCATTTTGTGTTCCCATCGTTTATCTCGATAGAGATTCTGTTGGTCTTGTGGACGATGGTTACGGACTCACTGTCACTACCGTGGTTGTAAAACCCAAATCGCGTGGGGAAGTACGCCTCTCATCCAGTGATCCATTTGCCATGCCACTAGTATCACCGAATTTGCTCAAACATCCTGATGATATGAGAACCATGATTGCCGGACAGAGGTTTTTCATACAGGCATTCCAGGCTTCCCCGCTGGCTCAGCGTATTGACAGGATCGCTATCCCCTGCCCTGATGATCTGTCGAAGCAAGCTCTGACAGCTCACTGTAAACGATTCGTGAAAACAAACTATCACCCGGCGAGCACCGCCCGTATGGGAGCAGATGGAGACCCTATGGCTGTTCTGGATTCCAGAATGCGTGTCCGAGGTGTTGATAACTTGAGGGTCTGTGATATGTCAGCTGTGCCCAATATCAATGCAGGCAATACCAATGCGCCAGCAATGATGCTCGGCGACCGGTGTGCTGATCTGATCATGGAATGATGCTGAAATCAGGAGTGCACGCTGCAATATCGCTATAATCCATCGGCGCTCTTTAGAATAACGTTAATGTGAATGCGATGACTTGCCGCAACTGCGGTGCCGGGCTCGAGGCAGACAGAATTGATTCCTCATTAGGGGTTATTAGCTGCAGCCACTGTGGCAGCTTGCACGATATCCCGCGCGATAGCACGAAGCTGCCTTCCAGTGCGGCAGCCCGTGAACCGGTAAACAAGCCAGAGCGCCTCAAGGTGGGTCTGCCGAGCCGATTCAAGCTGACACAGAGTGCCAGTGGTATGGAAGTCATCTGGCCAGTAGGGCGCATCTTTCACAGCCTGGTGCTATCAATCATAGCCATGGCATTTGCTTACGTGGCACTGCATTACGACATGCTACCCCTGCTGATCGTCAGCGCAGGGCTGCTTTACTTCGCCGCTACCCGAGGGTTCAACAAGCATCGTATCCGAGTCGATGGCGCACGCTTACAGGTCTGGCAGGGACCCCTGCCGTGGCCAGGTAGTCGCATGCTTGATGCCTCCGATATCGAGCAGCTGTATGCCACCGAGCACGAGTCACGTGTTGAGACTGGTAACGATAGCAATCGCGCTGTTCAAGTTCGCAAGTACTACCGCCTGATGGCAAACTCAATTAGTCGTGGTCGAGTCACTATTCTGAGCGGGCTAAGTGATCCACATCAGGCGTTGTGGCTGGAACAGGAAATTGAACACTTGCTGGGTATCAGCGATAAACGCATTGCGGGAGAGCACAGTCTGTAGCGGATCTGCCAATCCGCCTTTATTTGTACATCAGTCACCGCACTGCAGCCTACAGCGCTATAATAACGGTTAGCAGCCGAGGCCTCTTTTGCCACACGCCTGCCATTTACTGAACGACGTCAACAAGTGGATTTTGTTGAGCAATACCTAACAGCCGTTATGTCGAATGGTTGTACTCACTGAGAAGCCCTTTTGATGATCTACTCGATAACGGCGACCGAATGGGTCCGACTTTTTCTACTCTACACACACCTTATTGCAAGCATGCTCGCTATTGCCAGTGTGCTTACCACCGATGTGGGCCTGATGCTCGGCAGACTTCAGCGCGAGCAACTACAAAATACAGCTAGGAATATTTCACGGTTGCTCGTCGTGTTGTGGGGCACCGGATTAGCGCTGATATGGCTGGATACCGGATTTGAACTGGCCGTGCTCGCAGACAGTTCCAAGCTATTGTTCAAGCTATTGGCCGTTGTCGTGTTGACTCTCAACGGATGGGTCCTGCACCGAATTAGTTTTCCAGTGTTGCTCTCTGAAAACTCATTAACCCTAAAAGACAGCACATTGTTGGCAGTCTCGGGCTCCATCAGCACGTTCCACTGGCTACTGGCGGCATTCATTGGTGTAACAACGCCACTAGTCCGCATACCGTTTGATGAATTGGTCGACGTGTATGCCGTACTGTTTATAACAACCGTAATACTGTCGCTGATATGTATGCCATTTTTCCGTCACCGAGTGATGAGGTGGCGCGTATCGAGCAACAGGATGCTATATCTCGATTATTCGCTGTAAGGGGGAAAATCTTCACCACAGCGAATTGAGAAAATCATGAGCAGTCAACGCGTGCCACCCAATCACGTTGCTAGGCTAGTTCGTTCTTACCAGTAATTCACCTGTTTTACCACTAGCCTTCCAGGTCGGTACAGTGAGCGTAGAACGTGGTTGTCGCCGGCCAATCACTAAACACACCGGTAACGCCCACATCCTTTGCCAGGACGTCGAGTAATCGTAGTGCATCACCGTCGTCATCAATGACTGGGCTGATACTGGAATAGTAGAACCCCCCTCCCTCATCCAGAGATCCTGAACGCTCCAGTGTCCAGGTGATCAGATTCAACCCACTGGCTTTTGCCTCGTTTGCGTAGACCGAAGGGGTGATATTCTGCTGCTCATCCAGGGTTACCAGAAATGGCATGGGGGGTGCCAGGTAATTTATACCTTGGTTTACCAGTTCTTGCATGCTTGGTGCGAACGTAGACGCATCCGCGGTATCGAAACCGTCTACTGTGTAGCGACTATCAAGAAAAACGGCTTGTTTGCCAAATAGTGGTTCTGCTGATATCCAGTACAACACGTCTTCTAACTGGAACGACTGCGCAAAGACGCGATCTGGACTTATTCCGGCGGCCGTGTACTCGTTGATCATCTGCTGCGCATAAGCAGACTGTGTGTAATCGCCGTCGAAAGGCATGTCAACAGCAGCTTCCTTAAGCTCCGGCGTCATTGAAACACCGAAGCTATCGAACAGAGTGATGCTCTCAGCATGCGTAAGCAAAGTTCCGTAGTCCACGTTTTCATCGGCAATCCACCCTGGCGTTCCGGCGAGATACTCCGCAAGGGTTGCAGCCGTCGGATCAGCGCCGTCCCGCTTGGCACGTAGTGTGCGAAATTCAGGTAGCGTCAGATCACTGGTGCAGCACTGAACATTCTCGTAGGGTGTTGCGCTGCTGGTATCGGGGGGCACGGTACAGTGTTGCGCAAGTTCTGTAGCCAGGATATCCGTCGTCGTATGCAGGTCGCATTGTGAATGCCTGCAAACCAGTTCGCGATCGCTAGTGAATGTCACGTCGCATTCGATGATCCCTGCACCCTGAGATGCAGCCGCCTCATAGCCTTCAACAGAATGCTCCGGAAATCCAAACGGCGCTCCACGATGAGCAATGGAAAACGTCTGTGGCCGAATTGCCGATACGTCACAGGTTTCAAGTCGGGATCTAAGCTCGCCCTCCGGTAAAAGGGCTACCAGGGAAGACGGGCGGTCGCCAAGCACTACGGATTCTGTGGTGAATCCATCACTACTGCTATCCGCAGGATCAACCAACCTGTCGTCACTGTCGCTGCAAGCCGTTACCAGCAGTGCCGAAAAAAGGCTCAGGCCTGCAAGTCCCTGTCGCGTAATGTTCATGGTCTTACCCTTTCGTAGCCCCGAGAACACGAACAGATTGGCACAGACGCGAGCAGGTGACTAGCTGATTTTGCTTACTTGGACAACGTCATTGAAGGAAATGATTCTCTCTGGGCAGGACGCGGGCCATGCATTCGGGTGCCATGGGCCTACTCTTACGCAGGGTAAGTCGCTCTGGGCCCGATGGCGAAAGTGTTCCGGTAGTCTCTTCGGCGGGTAGATCGAGATAAGACGGTCTTATGTTGACGAGAGCATGATTACCGGTGAACCGGGTCCTGTAGAGAAGCGTGCTGATGAACCTACTGTTTGAGGCACACTAAACGGCACCGGATATGCCTTTACCAGCAATAGACAACGATAGCTTTCTGTCGCATATCGGCTACGGCGTGCAGGCGCGCGTTAAGGGTCGCAAGGTGCTCATTGGTGCTCATTGGTGCCGATCGTTTCATGACTCGCGCAAACGTGTCTATCGGTGATTTCAAGGAACTCGGCGAGGTACTCGCATTAACTGGAGTGACACCGCTATACGCTGCCACTGATGGACAGATGGTGGGACTTATCGGCGTGACAGATCCGATCAAGGACAGCGCCTTTACCGCTATTGGCAAGCTGATAGAGCTTGGGCTGATACCGGTGATGATCACCGGTGACAACCCTTTGACAGCACGTTCCGTGGCGGGTCAACTGGGTATCGACAGTGTCGTTGTCGGTGTTCTGCCAGACGGAAAAGTCAGCGCCATTCAGACACTTCAAACAGAAGGAAAACGCGTTGCTTTTACGTCCAGTTGATAATGCGTTAACACCCTATCAAGCTGCTTGGCACATTGCGTCACTTCCACGGTGGCCACTCTCGATGCATCTAGTACCTGGCCACCTACCTTGTTCTGATTCGCCAGTTCTGTAATATGATCACGAATATTGGCACTGCTGTCAGCCGTGCGCTCAATGGTCGTCGTCAGTTCTCTGGAAACAGTGGTCTGGTCATTAATGGCTATCGCTATGGCTGTCTGGTACCCACTGATCTTGTCGACAATATCGTTGATCGCATTAATCGATTGCACCGCATGAGTGCTATCGGACTGTATAGCGGCGATCCTTGTGCCGATCTCACTGGTCGCATCGGCGGTTTGCTTGGCAAGTTCTTTAACCTCGTTGGCTACAACGGCAAACCCCTTTCCGGCATCACCTGCTCTGGCAGCCTCAATAGTGGCATTCAAAGCCAACAGGTTAGTCTGTTCTGCAATGGATGTAATGAAGTTGAGAACGTTGCCAATATCCCCACTTGACTTATAGAGCTTATTCACTGTAACTGCTGCATCATCAGTCAGGCTTACAGCTTGTCGAGCAACTTGATCAGCGCTGGTTGTGTTTCCACAGATATCGAGAATTGAAGCACTCATCTGCCGCGTAGCGGCCGATGCAGCTGACATGAAATTGTCTACTTTGTCCGAGGCACCGACAATACAATGGGTCATCTGGCTAGAATCCTTGGCATGTAAATCCAGCGAATCAGCGCTGGTGGATAGCTGTGCAGCAGCATCTTGCAAGGCGAGTGAGCGCTGTTTGATTGTGATCATATCCTGCTGAGTATGCTGCATGAACGTATTGATTGTGGTAGCAATTCCGTTCAGCTTTTCATCAGTACCCAAAGCAATACGTTGATCCAGGTTTCCCTGTGAAGCTGCCTGCACGGCGCACTCCAGTTCATTGATCAAGTCTGTTAACTCAGCGGCTTTTCTTTTCTCATCTTGCTCGGTCTGTAACAGGGCCTGCTGACGTATGACATCATCCGTCACTATCTGCCACGATACGAGAAATTGAGTAGTATCTTGTATATCGTTGCGTAACGCGTGTACGGATAGATCCAGATAGGCCTGGCCAAGCTTCTCTACGCCGGTGTGGGGATGACTATTTGACGCACCACACAGCTTCCACAAAGGTTCACACCCAAAACGTGCCTGGCTAATGTTATCCCCAGCCTTGAACGTGGCTTTTACGGCCGCCATCTGCACTAACGTGACAATGTCCGTTTCTGCTCGCGGATTCATGTAACTGATTAGACCGGTAGTGTCCAGCAACACCATGGCCGTGGGAACTTGGGTAACAATTGCACGGACACTGTTCAGGTCAGCCTTCATATCATTGAAAAGTGTGGCCACCTCTTCCCAATCAACTCTACTCGTACCTAGTGCCGTGCGCACAGCTGCCAATGTATCGCCAAGATCGATAGACATCTGCCCGAACTCATCCTTTCGCGACAGCGCTTTGACCTCAGAAAGATCTCCCTGTGCAGCATTTTTCAATCGATTTCTGACCAATTCGATTGGCCTCGTAATACTGCTGCTAACAACAATACTGACGAGGATAGAAATCACCGCGGCAAACAGGCTGATTGTGATGCATCTCCAAATGAGTGCGTCTATCCCATCGTTAGACTGCTTGACGAACAGTTGTACGGCCTGGTTTGCCTCAGCATGCAGCAGCGCATTGAGCTCTAGAAGCGGCCCTAGTTTCGAAAGCTTTTCACCGTCAGAAGAGTTCAGGTAATCCATTGCGAGTACTTCCAGCTCTACCGCCAACTGCAGGTTTCTCTGCAGTCCCTCAATCAATAACGGGTCACGTGCTGCCGGTATTATTCTGGTGGTGCCTTTCATCGGGTTCACGACTAATTCGCCACCCTCAGTCAACGACTTGAGGGAGCTCATGAACAGATTGCGAGTCCTCTTGTAGGCCGGATCTTCAGAAACCCCTACCTCACTGCTTGCGCGCATAACCTCTTTAACGTATCGCTGGTTAAGCATGCGTTGCCTGCCAGCTGCGTTAATCAGCGTGGCCTCTTCACGCTGCGTTTGAATGCCGGTAGACACTTTTGTTACAACCAACAGCAATGCACCGACTAGAATTATTGGCAAGGCTGCAAGCTTTGCACGCAACGGTAACGAATCAATGAGCGAGATTTTCATACCAGAGTAGCGGCGAATGCCTGCGCCTCTTCAAGATGTCATTTGATGTAACCTGTTACACAGTGGGCGATAATGTAAAATTTGCCGACAATCCTGGATACCCCTCTCACTGGGGGAACCAGTCTGTTACTTATACTCGGCATCAAGTATCTATACAGCGACAACCCAGGTGAGACAACAGCGACAATCGCGTGAGACATACCAGGTATCGGGTGAGTATCGTTTGCAGGAATACACTGCGGGCGCTTGGATGCAGCGCTCAGGCGTATAATCTGACGAATACTAATTCACACACTGCGTGAGTCTATTTTGCCTGATCTATCTATCCTGGACCTGGTATCCGTACGGGAAAACACCCTGCCAGCTCATGCCTTTGGTGAATCGTTGGCTTTTGCGCAGCACGCCGAGTCACTGGGCTGTCGCCGATACTGGGTGGCCGAACACCACAACATGACAGGCATCGCCAGTGCAGCTACTTCGGTGGTTATCGGCTATCTGGCCGGTGGTACTCAATCTATACGCGTTGGCTCCGGTGGCATCATGTTACCCAACCATTCGCCCCTGCAAGTAGCTGAGCAGTTTGGAACTCTTGAGTCTCTGTACCCGGGGCGTATTGATCTAGGCCTCGGCCGTGCACCGGGTACAGACCAGATTACAGCCCAGGCAATGCGGCGTGACCTGCGTGCCGCAGCGGAGCGTTTTCCCGACGATGTCGTCGAATTACGAACGCTGTTCGAGCATCCAGAACCCAATCAGACTATTCAAGCCGTGCCCGGGTCCGGCTTGAACGTACCTCTCTGGATTCTAGGTTCCAGTTTGTTTGGCGCTCAGTTGGCAGCACAGCTGGGTTTACCCTATGCGTTCGCATCTCACTTTGCGCCCGACGCGTTAGATCAGGCGTTGTCGGTCTATCGTGATCAGTTCAGGCCTTCGTCACAGATGGCTGAGCAGCATGCAATGCCCTGCGTGAATGTGGTCGTTGCCGACACTGATGAGGAGGCTCTGTATCATCTGACGAGCCTGCAGCAGATGTTCACTAATATGATAAGAGGACAGCGAGGTTTGATGCCGGTAGCCATTGACACTATTGACGATTTTTGGTCACTGGTGGAAAAATCGCACGTCGAGCGTATGTTAGCTTGTACCTTTGCAGGGTCTTCGGACACAGTGAGCGATAAGCTATCGCAATTTCTGGCACACACCGATGCAGATGAGTTGATGGTCAGCACCCCCGTTTTTGATCAGTCAGCCAGAAAAAAATCTCTCACCTTATTGGCTGAAACAGGGTTGTTTGGCTCCAGCGACACAATAGTCTCGCTGAAAACGGCTGATCCGATAGATAGATAGATAGATGGACGGCTAAACATCGAGACATCCAAACAGCAGTCAGTAAATTAGTTCAGGCTAGGTGAGGCAGGAGCACATGTCATCTGCACAGGTCGTACCTCTTGCGCCGAAACGGCGGCGGAGAACGATAGCGCTGAAGTCTTGACGCTCGATTTGATGAACCCTCTGGCCGCCAAAGATGTATTTGAAGCGCATAAGGCAGACATATTGATCAACAACGCCGGCATCATTCGGCGTGACGATACGATGAACTTTTCTGAAGCCGACTGGGATGACGTCATGGACGTGAACCTGAAATCCGTGTTCTTTACCAGCCAGGCATTTGCCAAGGCTGTTATCGCACGGAAATCTGAAGGCAAGATCGTCAATATTGCCTCCTTGTTATCTTTTCAGGGAGGAATTAGAGTGCCATCCTATACAGCCTCTAAACAGGGTGTTGCCGGGCTCACCCAATCGATGTGCAACGAATAGGCAGCCAGTGACATCAAAGTGAACGCCATCGCACCAGGGTATATAGCCACAAACAACACACAAGCGCTGTGTGATGATGTTGTGCGCAATAAATCTATTCTGGAGCGCATACATGCCGGGCGTTGGGGGACTCTTGAAGATATCTCTCAAACAGCGGTATTTCTTGCCTCACCAGCGTCTAATTACGTCAACGGAAGCATCACTAATGTGGACGGTGGCTGGCTTGCACGCTGACTGAGATAGATGGAAGTTTTTTAAACCGGGTACCCGTACGCCATCACGCCTTGATGGACTGAGGGCTCGGCCTCCCTCTATAAAAAGATGGACGGTGGTTAGCTGTCAGGAAGGCGCTGCTTCTGCAGCGCGTTCCACTGCAAAGCAATTGTCTGTCTTCTGTATTGATCCTCCAGTATCTGGACCCCGGACAATCATGTCAATGCGTTCGATAATCGTACATGAACCGATGAACAACCCGTACACGATGGAAGTTGATCAGGCAGCAGATGGCGTACTGCAATTTGCACCGAAGATTGTTTATCCCTATCACTTCAAAGGTAGCGCTATTACCGTGTTCGAAGAGCTGGTCAATAAGGGCGGGAAAGACATAAAGGTGCAGCAACGTAACGGGTACGGCTAAGCAAGTCGTCTGATCTGCCAGTGACAGGCTGATCAGATTTACTAATGACAGACTGCTTGACTGTGTCAGTTATCGAAGAGAGCCGCTCTACACAGTCGCGGCTCCCCTCCTTCGGATCAGGCTAACAGATCAAAACGATCAGCATCCATGACCTTGGTCCATGCTGCAACGAAATCTGTCACAAACTTCTCAGCATTGTCGTCCTGGGCATACACTTCCGCGTAGGCGCGCAGGATTGAGTTAGATCCGAACACCAGATCAGCACTGGTGGCAGTCCACTTCACAGAGCCGTCTTTTCGGGAACGAATCTCGAATGTGCCATCTTCTACGGGATGCCAACTGTTATTCATGTCAGTCAGGTTAACGAAGAAATCATTTGTCAGTTGACCTTCACGATCGGTGAACACACCGTGCTTGGATGCACCATGGTTTGTGCCCATAACACGCATGCCACCCAGCAGAACCGTCACTTCAGGGGCAGTCAAGCCAAGTAGTTGCGCGCGATCGAGCATCAGCTCTTCCGGCCCTACTGAATAGGACTGTTTCTGAAAGTTGCGGAAACCATCGGCAATAGGCTCAAGCGCTGCGAAGCTATCAACATCTGTCATCGCATCGGTTGAATCGCCACGACCCGGTGTGAACGGTACTGACAGACTGTGACCTGCAGCCGTGATGGATTGCTCCAATCCAACGTTGCCTGCCAGTACAATCACATCGGCAACTGAGGCACCGGTATCAGTGGCAATCTGCTCTAGCGTGTTAAGCACCTTACCCAGACGCTCTGGCTCATTAGCCACCCAGTCTTTCTGAGGTGCCAGTCGAATACGAGCACCATTCGCACCACCACGTTTATCCGAACCTCGATAAGTACGAGCACTGTCCCAGGCAGTTGAGATCATCTCAGCTGCTGACAGACCACTAGCTGCAATTTCAGCCTTCACAGCATCAACATCATAAGATGTTGAACCCGCAGGAACAGGATCCTGCCAGATCAGATCTTCTGCCGGTACATCAGGCCCGAGGTAGTTTGCTTTCGGCCCCATATCACGGTGCGTAAGCTTGAACCAGGCACGACCGAAGGTATCAGCGAAGTACGCAGGGTCGGCCATGAACTTCTTGCAGATCTCGTTGTAAACAGGGTCAACCTTCATCGCCATGTCTGCATCAGTCATCATTGGATCATGACGGATAGAGGGGTCTGACGCATCGACCGGCTTGGCGTCATCTGGCATATTCACAGGCCTCCATTGATTTGCGCCAGCCGGTGATTTCGTCAGTTCCCAATCGTAGTTGAACAAGTAGTCGAAGTAACCCATGTCCCACTGAGTAGGATGCTTCGTCCAGGCACCTTCGATGCCCGAGGTGAACGCGTTTGATGCTTTGTTACCGTGGCCAGGGTTAGCCCATCCAAAACCCTGCGCCTCTACACCCATGGCTTCAGGCTCAGAGCCGATGTTGGCATGATCACCACCACCGTGTGCCTTACCTACGGTGTGTCCACCACAGGTTAACGCTGCGGTCTCTTCGTCGTTCATTGCCATGCGAGCGAATGTTTCACGCACGTGCTTGGCAGTGCGCGCTGGATCCGGTTGACCATTAACGCCTTCAGGATTGACGTAGATCAGCCCCATGTGGACAGACGCTAGGGGATTATACATCGTGGAAGGCTCATCGAGATCTTCGTAGCGATTGGCACTATCAGCCAGCCACTCATCTTCCAGACCCCAGTTGATATCAGTCTCCGGGCCCCAGATATCTTCACGGCCAAAACCGAAACCGAAAGTCTTCAGCCCCATGGACTCGTAAGACATGTTGCCAGCCAGAATAATCAGATCCGCCCAGGATAGAGCGTTACCGTATTTCTTTTTTGCAGGCCACAGCAGCCGACGAGCCTTGTCCAGACTGGCGTTATCGGGCCATGAGTTTAATGGCGCAAACCGGATGTTGCCTGATCCTGCACCACCGCGTCCATCACCCTGACGGTAGGAACCTGCGGAATGCCAAGCAAGACGAATCATCAAGCCACCGTAGTGACCCCAGTCAGCCGGCCACCAGTCCTGACTGTCGGTAAGCAGTGCCTTAACATCGGCCTTGACGGCTTCATGATCCAGCGCCTTGACCGCATCGCGGTGGTTGTAATCCAGATCCATCGGGTTGGTGCGCGCACCATGCTGATGGAGAATGTCCAGATTAAGGGCATTGGGCCACCACTTGGTGACTGGCTTCTCTGTTGACGTATTACCGCCGTGTGCGAAGGGACAACCTCCTCCGATTTCACCGTCCATTTTAATCTCCTGATTTAAGTTTGTGATGATAGTGGGTGTGAATACAGTGCTGCTTTGTCTTACTAGGTTACTGGCAATCCGGACAGATACCCCAGTACGTAACCTCTGCTTCGTCTATTGTGTATCCGTGGTCTTGCTCAGCCACCAGACAAGGCGCCTTGCCGACCGCACAGTCAATATCGACAAGATTCCCGCACTTGCGACATGCCAGGTGGTGATGGTTATCCACCCGATGTTCGTAACGTGCGGCGGAGCCTGCCGGCTGTATGCGGCGTATTAGCCCCTTCTCTGACATTGCCTTCAATGCATCGTAAACGGCTTGTCTTGAGATAACCCCAAGTTCGTCTCTTACCGTCTGACAAATCTCGTCCGCGATAGCGTGAGGGGACTTCTCTACTGCCCTGTAGACGGCAAGACGCTGTGCGGTGACCTGCAAGCCAACCGCTTTCAGCGCCGCTGATACGTCAATAGATCCGTGATTTCTCTCGATTCCGTTCATGTAGAGAATGATGGGGTCAATTCTGGACAATGTCAAGAATTGGATGGCGAAGATTTGCGCTGATCAGGTGTCTCCCCTTACCTGTATTGCGCAATGACGGGCATCAGCGTTAGCTGTATGTGCCGGGGAAAACCGCGCTTAGTTGCCGGAAGGCTCTAATGGCCTGAACAGCGCTACGTAAGCGCCTTTGATTTGACTAAGGAAGATTTTGTTGCGCCGGCAGGTGACATTGCCGGAAAGTCTTGCTAGGAGGTAGTTGCCATTGAGACGACGTGGTGCCAGACAATGATTTCGAGGTCAACCCTGACACCACGTCCAGAACCGTGGTCTCGCACAGCCGTTAAAGAGTATCTCACTTTCACCGTTTCCACTCCAGAGCTCATCGGCACGAAATGTCGATGTGCGGACTTGTTCTTCTGCACGCCGCTACCACTGCGCTCGCTACCAAGTGCCAGTGTTGTTCTGCAATCATTGCGATCGTGGCCAAATTAATTTGTTGTTCAGGAAGATGCGAAAGGCTGGCCAATGCCATTTTGCGTGCTGCGTCAAACATGCTGCAGCCCATTACCATGCGTTCTTCAGCAGAGCGGGCCATCATCATGGTGCGAAACAGATGCTTAACTTGATCGGGTGTATCGTTCACTGGGGGACACCAGTCAAAGTATTTAGCATACGGGTGACGTCCAAGTCCTCGGCCCAGCGCCTGAGGTATGTCCAGTCCAAGTCAGTCTTTGCATCAATCAGGTTCTGTGCATCATTTAACTGCAATTCTGATTGACTGCCCTTTGCCCACACAAGTTTGGATAGTAACAGGTCTTCAGCGCTGGCTACTGATACAGATCGGTTCGCTATCTGCGTCACAGTACGGCGACTGAACTCTAACTCTCTAAGCGGTGTACTTTTTCGAATAATGAAATCAATTTTCGTTACCGATTCAGTATGAATGAGATTGAACATACCCTCGTGCGCTATCGCATCAGCAACAGCTTCATCATCAATGTAAAATTCGTTTGAAAACACATTGACAAGCTTTGAAACATCTTGTGTCGAGACTTGGACGACACTTGGATGACACTTGGATGACAGCACTGATATCCCGCGTCATTCGTGGCTTCGCATTTTGGTTCAGGCAGTGGCGAGGACCAGCTCATCACCAAACCGGGAAAACTGTCGCTACTCGTCGATCTCCCCGTTTTCGTATCGGGTCAGAAATCGCTTCATGAAACGTCGGATTTCCCGGGAGGCCGAGGTGTCGACATCATTGCAGGCAGCTACGAATCTGTCACGCAGCTCCTTGTCAAGACGCACCACCAGTTGAGACTCTTTGTTGGATTTTTTGCTTTTCTTTTTTGCCGCTTTTGCCATTCGTCATTGCCTGTATGTGCGCGGATGCTAATGAACCATCCATACTAGAACTAATGCCGACCGACACTACTTGTGGTCGGCATCACATGACTCAGGCGTTGTTCAGGCAGCCTTTTTAGCCACTTTACGCACAGCTTTCCGGGCCTTGCCCTTTTTGCCTTTTTTGACAGGCTTTATTGCAGCTTTGGTAGCGCGCTTGACCACTTTTTTCTTCTTTGATTTTACACCAGCACGCTTTACCGCTTTGCGCGCCAGCTTCTCGGCGATGCTCTTGGCTTTCTTGTTGGAGATTTTTGACATTTCAATCAGCTCTATTAATTTAAGGGCTGACTAATATATTGTATATACATTTAATATGCAAGTGATATCGATTTCACATTAAACTGTAGTGTTAGATACTCGAGATATTTTATGCGACTTGTTCAATGTATCCCGATACTTCAGACATATCCAGAAAAGTAGCATCAGCGTACTCACACGGAACAGGATCCAGATCAATCGGGATATAGATCGTTTTCATCCCTGCCATCTTCGCCCTTTCCATATCGACAACTGGATTGTCACCAATGAATACTGAAGACTCGACATCGGCATCAACAACACGACAGGCGAGCTCGAATATGGCCTTTTCCGGCTTGTGCAACCCAACAGCCTCTGAAACAATCACGCGGTCAATCAATCTGCTGCAGTCAAGTTTTCGAAAATTCCTTTCTTGGAAACATGACTTTCCATTGGTCACTACTACTATCTTTAAACCTGTTCTGCGGCACGCCTCTACCGCTTCAGCAGCACCCCTTCTTGGCTTACAAAACGCGCTGAACATCAGCAAATATGTGTTCAGCAGATCATCAACTGACCAATCTACTGTCTCGAATTCGTCAACATGCGACTGGTAAACCTCGTATTTTCAGACCATGACTTTCTGATCAAGCTCGATGAATCGTTCAACGAACCTGTCTACCTTATTGATATTGAAACACAGCATCCCCTTGGCTTGTTATAGAGCGAAGTCCCTGAGAGAACCGCCGCGATCAAGAATGGTTTCGTCAAGATCAAATAGGGGGCGATACAGGATTTGGGATCATGTTGTGCACAACATGATCCCGATTTCCGTAGTTACCCGATTCTGACACTGACAGCTCTTTTCGTCAGATTCTCAAGTCAGACCGGCAATCGGACTTTGACGAGTAGCTAGGCACGTCAGTGTCCTTTGCTCCATCACGTGGGTATTTCAACAGGCAGCTCACTGATGCAAGATTCACACTGGAGCTGGGCCCTGAACTGATTTTGCATCAATATTTCATTTATCGGTAATCCGAGGTCGGCACCGGTGTGGTGCAGTCGATTGATCCACAAGGCAAAGCGAATCTCACTCGCTTTGCAACGGACGTTCGTTACTCGAATAAAATCAGCCGAAGTGTTATGGATGTGCATCTGACCTACAACCATGAAGAGGCGAGTTTTGATGACGCCTATTTCCTTCCACCTGGTGCCCTTGGTGGACTGTTCACAGATGGTGTTCTTCAGTCCTATGGGCTAACCGGGCAAGAACTTACCGCCGAGCTCATTACTCGGTTGGTATTGGGAAAACACAACGTAGAGCTTGGGATTGGCAGTCGACGCGGCATAGCAAATAATGACTACGATCGCTGTAACTACGTAGTCCAGAACGGTAGCCCAATCCCTGTCCCAGCAGGTCCTGTACAAGACTATATCGATGGGGACGCTTTATTTGTACGAGAGTACAACAAGTCAGATGCACATATCCTACTACGAGATCAGTACACATTCACGCATGATTTAGCCCTTGATGCAGGACTCAGAATAGATTACAACGGCGACTACGGTACCGTTGTTAATCCTCGCTTAGGCTTGGAATGGATGGCCGGGCAATACGCTGACATCACATTGCTTTACGGTGAATCCAGTATACTACCGACCGTTATTCAGCAGTCCAGCAATGGCTTATTCACCGCCCTGGGTGATGGAAACTTGAAGCCTGCCGAAATGCGCATGGTCGAACTCGCGATCAATCAAACGATCACACCGGCGCTGGCGCTGGACGCCAACATCTTTTCTTACCGCCAATCAGATGATATTGGTGCTATTCCAGATTCTGACTCTCCTAACGGAAGCCGGTTTGCCAATCTTTCAAGCAACGAGGTTGGACACGGTTTGAAACTATTATCGAACTGGCAGCCCAGCAGCCCTTGGAGTGTGAGTGCGGGTGTGGCGTTTCAGCGTAATACCACAGTGTACTCAGATAACGAGACGGCTCCTCATTGGCAGCCCTATCTTGAGTCCACCTACCAGACGCTGTCGGACTGGACAACAAACATTTCGGTGTTTGGTGTTAGCCAGCGCGATCGACGTGATGGCGATCTACGCGCTGATATCGATAACTACACAATAACCAATGTAGCCATTCAATCGCCGCGTTTGTTCGAAAAAACCCAGATCACTCTGGATATTCAGAATGTTTTCGATGTTGACGCCCGTGAAGATGTTGCCACTGAAATAGAAAACGATGTTCCTGTTTGGCCGCAACGCGTACTGATAGGCATCAACAGCACTTTCTGAATCACGGGTAGCTAAGCAACAACACATGGCCAGTGTTCAATACACTATGTGCCACTATCGAAAGCTCAATTCGCCCCGTTTTCATGAACACGTAGCCGTAGAGAATGCCAGCCATTGTTGCCAAAAGACCGTACTCCCATCCGCCATAGATATGCACCAAACCGAACAGGACGGCTGAGATAAGCAATGCGTAAATCGGAGCATGCGGTGAGGCTATCGAGCTTTGCAGTCGACTTTGAATAAAGCCTCTAAAAAATGCCTCTTCTGCGACTACGGTAAATATCAGGTTTCTAAAAAGCCAGACGAGAACCAAAGGTGATAACGTCACATTCAGAGTTGCGAAACCCACTATCAACCCAACGACATATATGCCCAGGCACCCAACAATAATGGGAACAATGTTGGGTGCAAGAATCCGTGTGCATTCTTTGAGCGTTTTACATAGCAGCTCTCTGTGTGCCACCAATAAGAATAACCCGATGGATACTTTATCGGCGCTAAAGCGTAACGCTGACCATCCGGTGTTGTTAGAAAGCTGCGTATCCTCAAGTAATAATAATTGGGTAAAACCTGGTGCTAATCGCGCAGCCGCTACAAGCGTTACGAGCACTACTAGAGTATTAACGCCGATTGACAACAGCTTTGTTTTCTTTAATGTGGATAACCAAACCACCAGTGCGAAGACGCACAACGACATCAGTGCTATTGGCTTTATCCACTGAGTAAGCAGTGCCAGACCAATGAACATAATGTACATTCCGATCCACGCATGCCTAACTGGACTCCAGACAGCTGCTATCGATAAGGACATCGCGACGATGGCAAGTAGTTCAATCATCATCGGCGTATTCAAAGCATGATCCTGGGAGCAAACGGTTCACTCAATGGAGTCAATACGCCGATACGGTGATCAGAGGAGCCACATACACTACAGTACAATGGCCTTATTCGAGACAAAGATCGAGATCCGATTCGGTTTGATCAAAAACCAGAACAAGTGATCCAACTAACAGGATATTGAGCCTGTCTTCCGTGCGTGTAATAACCAGTTGTTGAGACTCCCCACTATCGTACTGACCAAATATAGCGAAGTATCTAGCGCGCTGACTGTGCCTCGACGTACTGTGTGACATGATCGTTCAGATTGTACGTCATAAAAAGTGATCGCTCCTGAGCTTTCGATATTGATATAGTCGCCTGTCGCATTGCCATTCCAGTATCCGACAATCGCCGACAAGCCTGAAGACTCGTTGTTATCAAGCGCCGCTAGACTCGATAAGAGATGCTCTCGTGCATCCTCTTCCGAAATCAATACACCGTTTACAGAGCCAAAATTGTCAACCAGGTTAATAACGTCAACATTAGATGCAAAGATCTCTGTCGACACGTCAAAGTATATCGCTGTTGCGATTGTTGATGCTGTTTCAGGAATAGTTATCCCGTTATCGGATACACCGTCGAGATCGAGTGATTGAAGTAGTCTGGCTATGTTGATCGTAGTCGCTTCCGAGTCCACGCTACCGTTTCCAAGATCGATGGGGGTCAGAATATTGTTTGACTTTACCTTCGGCAGCACCAATTCACCGATACTGAATACGATCGTTTCATCTGGCCTATAACTAAAAACCCCTTGATCCTCTGTCAGCCCCGATAGAGTGTCGATATTAAAGCTCAGGCTTCCAACACCGCTATCAATGAACAGCTCCTGTTCTAACGATTCGCCATCCTCAGATGGCATGTTAGATTGAGTGGTCGAACCACCGCATGACAGTGATAAGCAAACTGTTACAGCAAGCGATAAATGCGTTCTGGGAATCTACATACTTCATATTACCAGTAGTCTAATTGGCAATATTTCTAACTTAAATGACCATGTTGACATGATTGACCACTAGTTGACCCAGAGTTCTGGATACCGTTGGCCCAAAGCTCCTGGACGTATATTGACTCACCATCGTGTAGGCGATCACCCTAGACACCGATAGCTATTGCACAGATCAACCGCTTAACCGTCATCTCGTCGTGTACGTGCAAGCTTCAACAATTCCTGGCGCAGTTTGTCTCGCTGTCAACGGTACCATTCTTTCAGTCGAAAGAATCAATACAATCAAACGATTCAATAATGTTGATTACGTTCAAGATGGATGAATAGAGTTTCCCATCCATAGCGATTTTCTGGTTCAGACAGCGGGTTCTCTGAAGAGTCATGGAATCGTTTAGTATAGATGGAAGTGAAGATAGATCACCGATCGCTCGGAAGCGTACAGGAGCTCTGACTAACGTACTATCCCCGCCCTCCTCCGCAGCTACCCTTAGTAGGCATTGGTAATAATATTAGATACGCTGATCCAGCAGATCGACTCTATTGATCAGCAGGCCAGACGAGATACTGCCCGCGCTGTGAATGTCGGCCTGACGCTTTGCAACTGGGCGATCGGCTTTTATATCGGATATTGCAAACTGGAGGGCGAGGATCGTGCAAGCTACGGCGAACACCTATTTGATAGTCTGGCCAGTAGCGTGAAGCAACGTCAGGTAAAAAGCTGCGATCGACGACAGTTGTATGTAAGCGACTCATCACTCACATCCTAATTCCCGACCAACATCACGCAACAGTATGTTAGCGCTATGGAGCTGGGTAGGTCGCGTAGCGCCGGTTAACTTCTTCGAATGTGATGTTCCACGGCAGTAGCGCTTCAATGTCCTCTGCCACTTTGGCGTTAGGGATTTCGCTGAGCAGGACACTTAGATATCGCTGTGGATGTTGTCCGTTAACCGTTGCTGTTTCCAAAATACTATAAATCATCGCACTAGTCTCAGCACCTGCAGGTGTATCAGCGAACAAGAAGTTTTTTCGATTATGGAATATATTTCCTAATCGAAACTGAACTGAGACGCGTGCCGCGACGGAATGTACGCAAGCGTCTGGATTGATGAAATTATTCAGACTATTGCGACGTACCGCTTTGTCATAGTGATTCGTTGAATGCGCTTTAGCTCAGCTCGCTAACTTATTGTTTTGCGCACTCTATGGGCTTATTGCAACGATAATCCCTTTCTATCCTACTCCCGATGCGATACCCGATTAATTGACCGTCAGCGGATGTGTCTCGCTGGCGTGTTCATTTTCAATTGATCACTCTACAGGAGAACATCATGGTATCAACACTTCGCCAACGCATGACCAATGATCTGAAAGTTCGCGGCATGGCCGAGAACACTCAGAAAGCTTATTTGCAAGCGGTTACCGCCCTTGCTCGACACTATAACCGCAGTCCAGACAAGATCAGTGCTGAGGAAATTCAGCAGTACCTGATCTATCTTCATGATGAACGACATCTGTGTTGGCAGAGCTGTAATGCCGCACGACACGCGATACGGTTTCTGTGTCGCATTACGTTGCAACGCCCCGAGGCCCATTTCTATATCCCTGGTGCCAAGCAACCGAGCAAGCTACCGCAGACTCTCAATGATGATGAATTGGTGCGTCTGCTCACTGTAAGCACTAATCCGAAGCATCGTGCGATTCTCATGACCGCCTTTGCGGCTGGGCTTCGAGCCAGTGAGCTGTGTCGGTTGAAGCCTGGCGACATTGATTCCAAACGGATGTGTCTTCGCGTCGATCAGGGCAAAGGCTGCAAGGATCGCTATGTCCCTCTATCGGTGCGCCTTCTTGAACAACTGCGTGACTACTGGCGACGGGCAAGCCCGCCGGCGCGATGGCTGTTCTCAGGACACCCAACTGACAGAGCGATGACCCGTTCAGGGCCTTCCTGGATCTATCGCACGGCTGCAAAGAAAGCCTGCATCAATAAGCCGGGTGGTATTCACACGCTGCGACACAACTACGCCACAGGACTGCTCGAAGCCGGTGTGTGTGTTTGTGTGTCATACAACGACGCATGGGGCATCGCTCAATAAGCTCAACGATGCGCTACCTGCATAATGTTCTGAGCAGATTGTGTCGTGGACAGCGCCACCAGCCAAATTCAGCGTGCGGAAAATTTCGCTCGCTTAACATTTAATTCAGCAGGCTCTAATTACAAAGATATGCTACGCGTGGCGGTGTCGATTAGTGAAGGCAAAGTCAGTGCATCAACCATGATCAGGCGATTGGGTTCAAACAGCATTCGCAACTCACAGTTCTATGCTTTCCGGGAACTCGGCCGTGTTGTGCGCATACAATTTTTGCTGCAATACATCAGTGAAATCGAACTACGCGAAACGGTGCATGCAGCTACGTGCAAAAGCGAAGAATTTAACCAATTCGTACAGTGGGTATTCTTCTACAACAGTGGCATGATTCAGGAAAATCTGCGGTATGCTCAGGACAAGATGATTGCGTACAATCATCTAGTAGCCAATTTGGTAATTCTGCATAATGTTGATTCGATGAGCAAAGCAATCGACAAACTCAAACGACAGGGATTCATTGCCGACGCTGAGGCTCTTCGCAGCTTGTCTGCGTATCGAACAGAGCACATCAGCCTTTTGGGTACCTACTCTCTCAAGATTCCGAAACAACAAGGCAATCGCAATTTTAAGCTGATATAGCGATATGCTGTACGCGTCTCGAGCGGTTTTCAGGGTTCATTGGCGTTTTTACACGAATCGGGGCCGGACCTCAGCGTGGTGCTCGCGCATTCTCTGAGCGATGAGAAGACAGTTTGAAATGGAAAAGGCTCAAACCGTATGTGAAATTTGCAGCGATGGTGGAAAGACACTGGGATGGAATTGCATCGTACTGCCACCCTGACAACAAAGTGAGTCTAAGATTAGTTGAAGGCGGCAACAACGAGATACGTGTGATACAGCGTAAAGCATATGACGATCGTGATGAAGAATATCTGAAGCTAAAGATCATCGCATCGTTCCTACCACCATTACCCAAAAACGCTCAAATCAACTCACACGATTCCGCGTAGCCCCGTAATTCTCCAGAGCAGTTTCTACTGATACTCGGCTGGCAGCGCAACTTCAAACCGAGTACAGATGGCCCTGATATCGTGAAAATCCTTCGATGACAGCCTATATCCGGTATGTGATTGAATTTGAAAGTCAGCGGAAATACAACACACACTACAGTCACCTATGTGCCCTTTACCCGTCAACGCCTGCGCCGGGTACATGCTCTCTCCTTTCTCCGAAGGTCCGTACTGGCCGTTGCCCTGCTCATCGAGCACGATCACATGCAGATCGATTTCCCGGCCTAGAGGATCTCCCATGACGAAATTCCACGCGCGACTGTCATGCTTCGGAATTTCGACAAACTGCTCAGCAGCGATATGTCGCAACAAAGCTGGCAATTCTTTCTCCTGGAGGGTGATGTCTAGATCTTTGTGAGCTCGGGTTTGTTCGCCAAGCAAAGCGTCAATGCCCCAACCTCCATCAATCCAGATAGTCAGCCCGAGATCAACCCAGCTCTGGTAGAAGTACAATACATCGCGGCGGGTCATATCGCTGCTAGTCTATCTGTTTACTTATAGGAGATGCTAAACCGTCACGACAAAACTTGTCAAGCGAACTCGGAGTCTGATTAAAACGCGCACAGCTTTCTACCACCACCCGTCCTGCATTCTCTTGACTCGTAAGCCATCGACATCAACGGTCGATGGGCAATGGGCAATGTCAATTTAATATTTTCTTAACTTAAGCGGTGCAAAATACGACGCGGGCGATACTGGGTAACCCGTTTTTTACAGTCAGCTCAACAAGACTCTCACCAGATTCACATATACTATTCTACCTTGGCAAAAGTAACAATGGACAGGAACCGATGATGATTTGGGCGCAAAAGACCGCTCTGGCGGCATTTATGATCAGCGTTGCGTTGCCCGCTACGGCGGAAGACATAACAATTACCGTTTGGGCTGGAGGATCTAACGACGGTGACAGCTATCGCATAGAGGCCATCGAGATGGCTGCGGATATTCTCTCTCGGGAAGCCGCTATTCTCGGTGAAGATCTAAACATCACGGTTGATGGTCGCCGCGATTTTGCGGGCTGGGAAGAATTCAAGCAGGGAGTGACGCTGGGTGCTGAGGCTGGAACCGCACCTAGCATCGTGGTCACATCCCATCTGGACATCACACCGTGGAGCCAGGCGGGTTATATCGTTCCTATCGAGGACTATGTCGATCTTGATTCATGGCCGCTGAATAATGTTTACCCGAACCTGATGGAGATCGCTTCATCAGGCGGCACGCAGTGGGGCATTCCGCAAGATGCTGAGTCCCGACCGTTTTTCTTCTGGCGTGAAACGATGTCCAAGCTGGGGTATAGCGAAGACGATATTGACGCCCTGCCGGGCAAGGTGGCAACTGGCGAATACAACTTGCAAAACGTGTTGGCTGACGCGACCAAAGCGGTTGAAATGGGAATTGTCGAAGAGGGTTATGGTTTTTATCCTCGTGTTTCAAACGGGCCGGACTATGTACAGTTCTACCAGTCTTTCGGAGGACAGGTGATGGATCCCGAGACTGGAAAACTTGTCCTCGACAAAACTGCGATGACTGAGTTCTACCAGTTCTTTGTTGATGCAGTAGCCGCCGGCGTAACTCGACAAAACCATATCGGAACTGAATGGGATCAATGGTATAACGAGGTTGCAAATGGTCGGGCTGCGTTCTGGCATGGTGGGACTTGGCATTATGGTCGCTACGCAACGGAAGGGAACGACGACTTCTGGAACACGATCCAATTCTCTTTGATTCCGGCTGGCAACGATAAAGGCCGCGCTAATACAATCACGCACCCATTGGTATATCTCGTCATGAAGCAGGAAGACGACCGCATCGAGGAAGTCGCCTCCCAACTCGTCGCGATTGCGACTGAGCCGCGTTTGAATACGCTCCATGCAATCCAGTCGAATCACCTTGCAGTAACTAAAGCGCAGGAGGGGATAGACCTCTACAGCGGAAACCGTTGGGCATCTGAAGCAACCGAAGTACTACTGGGTTCTGCTAACGCGCAACCGAACCACCTGCAGTACGGCGCGTTCTCAGAGGCCATGTTCCGCGGGCTGGAATCGGCCTGGACTGGCGTTCAAACACCTGAAGAGGCTGTTGCTGAAGTCGAGGCTCAGATGCAGGCTACAATCGGCGACGATCTCATCGTACGCTGATCCAAAGATCGGGGTGAGGCGCACTGACAGCGCCTTGCCTACAACTCTGAGGAGAACAAACAATGACCTCCCGTCTGCTGGGAATCTGTTTCCTGTCACCTGCTCTTGTGGCGGTGTGCTTTTTTTTCCTACTTCCTGTGATATTGACGGTGGTGTTTGCATTCACGAACATGTCGACATCTACAGGGATCATGGGAGGCGAATACCGGATTATCAATAGCCAGTTACGAAGCTTGTCGAATGCAGGGGTCAGCAACCAGTCGATAGAACAACTCAAATCTGCAGGCTTTAAGATCACCGACGCGGGTCTTGCGGCGCTTTCCGAAAATTTCAGCGATGAGACCGCGGATGAGCTTAGGGAAAATTATCTGGGTGAAACGTTCACCGCCCGACGCGATCTTGAGCGGTTGCTGCGAGAGTTAGACGATCCAATCCGAAAAACACGGGATCGCAAGACTGCCGCTGAGCTGTTCGCTGTTTCGATCATAGGTGAGCGGTATAGCACTGAATCGTCCTTCCGCACAGCACTGTCTTCTACAGGTATCGAGTCTGCCGATCACGATGCGTTAGCAAGTGTCGCATATACGGGTTGGGTTTGGACTACTGACAATTTCAAACTGCTGTTGGAATTACCCTCGACCATGCGATTCGCCGTGAACACGGCGTTCTATGTCATCTGCACGCTGATATTTAACATCATCTTCGGTTTGTTTCTGGCGTTGTCGACGTTCTATCTACCCGGCAAACTCGCCAATACGTTTCGCGCTGTCTGGTTTTTGCCCCGAATTTTGCCACCTGTCCTGTATGTATTGATGTGGAAATGGTTCACTTGGGATGACGGTTTTATTGCAACCACGACAGGCTGGTTTGGTGTGCCAGCCCAAAACTGGATGCTGCAGACGACCACGCATGCCTGGACCGTAGTGGTGCTGATTAACGGGTTCGTTGGCGCGTCTCTGGGCATGATTCTGTTTTCCTCTGCAATCAAAGCGATCCCAACATCGATGCTCCATGCATCCGAAGTGGACGGAGCAAATCGCTGGCAGCAAGTTCGCTTTATCATTTTGCCGCAGATGCGCTGGCCTATACTGTTCATGACCTCTTACCAGACGCTAAGCCTACTGACCTCGTTTGAATACATATTGCTCGCAACAGACGGCGGACCTGGTCGTGGAACTGAAGTCTGGGCTCTCGCGGCCTATCATACGGCTCTAAATAACTATGGTGGCAATCTTCAATACGGATTGGGGGCAGCTTACGCGCTGGTGCTGGTGTTCATTGGCATAGCTCTATCTGTCCTGTACCTGCGATTCTTTAATTTCAAAGAGTTGCTGATCAAACCGAGAATTGAACAATGACGGCCAATTCTCGAATCTGGCATCTGGTCCTGATCCTTGCAATTTTCTCCTCGCCATTGTTGATCATGTACCTCTTTCAGATCCTCGACAGTTTTACCGAAAGAGATCCTGGTTCGCTATGGCCCGGTGAGCTGAACCTTCAAAATTGGCGGTTCCTGTGGGAGAAGATTGATGTTGGGCGACCGTCGATATGGGTGGTCACATTTAACACCTTCATTTTTGCCACCACCACCGCCTTGGCCGTCACGTCACTTTCCACGATGGCAGGGTATGCCCTGTCGAGGCTTAACATGCCAGGTCGTCCCTATTTTCTCGGTGGATTGATCATTTTGCACGCCTTCCCGACAATTACCCTGATCATCGCGATTTTCATCATTCTGCAGTTCATGGGTCTCTTTGACAGCCTTCTGGGCATTATCTTGGTTAAAGCAGCGCTGGAGCTCCCATTCGGGGTCTGGATCATGAAGGGCTTCTATGACACAGTCCCGTGGGAGATCGAAATGGCCGGCGTACAGGATGGCGCAAGCCGCGCAAGAGTCTGGTGGGAACTGGTTCTACCACAAGTCAAACCCGGTCTTGCAGCGCTTTTAATAATCTCGTTTCTTTCAGGATGGTCGGAATTCATTCTACCGCTTGTACTAGCGCCCGGGTCGGACACACAAGTACTGGCCACCTACATGAACGCAGTCATTCAGGACGATACGACCGCGGACTTCGGGCTGTTCAAGGCAATTGGCATGTTTTATTCGATCCCGGTAATTGTGATCTATCTGCTGTTCCAGAAACAACTCATGAACATCTACGGCGGCGGCACGAAGGGCTAATGGAACTAAAACTCAGTAAATTTACCAAACGCTTCGGTGATGTCACTGTAATCAAAGATATGAATCTGACTGTCAAAAGTGGCGAGATGATGGCGTTGTTGGGACCGTCTGGGTGCGGAAAATCCACAACTCTTTTTGCCATCTGCGGCATTCATAAGATGAGTGGAGGCACACTGCATTTCGGCGAGCGCGACGTAACGACGTTACCTGCACAACAAAGGTCCGTTGGCGTGGTGTTCCAAAATTATGCGCTTTATCCACATATGACAGTTGAGCAGAATATCGGCTTTCCGCTGAAGGTACAGAAACTGAAGAAGTCTGCGATCAAGAGCGAAGTTGCACGTCTGGCAGACCTTGTCCAGATCGGCGAACTTCTGGACCGCAGACCAGCCCAATTGTCTGGCGGCCAACAGCAACGCGTTGCACTGGCGCGCGCCATGATCCGAAAACCGGATGTGCTGCTTCTTGATGAACCGCTCGCCAATCTGGATGCGAAACTCAGGCTTGAAATGCGCTCAGAGATCAGACGCATTCAGCGCGAAACCGGGATCACCGCAATATTGGTTACCCATGATCAGGTCGAGGCGATGTCAATGTGCGATCGGATCGCATTGATGAAAAACGGCAAGATCGTCCAGCTAGACAAGCCTGAAGAGATGTATGCAAACCCCAGATCACAGTTCGTTGCCGGCTTCCTCGGAAACCCGCCGATATCTTTTCTCCCGGTTTCTGCATTGGAAACTCTCGTACTTGAGGCTAATCAGACACTCGCCCGCCCAACAAACCTTGATACCAAAGGCGATATTGTCATTGGCATCCGACCGGAACATTTCGGACCCCAGCATGGCACCGGACTAGAAGGCGATGTCATTTTCGTTGAACCGCAGGGTCGCGAGGAGTTGATTGATGTTCGCCTTGACAACGGTGAGGCAATCCGTGCGATCTTGCCTTCTGGCGAACAGGTAAGTGTGGGCCAGCGAGTAAACTGGGGGGTGGCAATTGAGCGTATCCTGTCTTTTTCTGCAGACGGAAACCGTTTGTGACAGAGATGCATCTACCTCCTCGGCCCTATGCAATAGCCCACAGAGGTGCTTCGGCTTACGCGCCGGGCAACACATTAGCAGCCTTTCGAAAAGCCGACATTCTGGGTGCAGATATGTGGGAGATAGACATCCGGGCAACCTCAGATGGCGTGCCCGTTGTCTTCCACGATGCCGAACTGGCAGACGGACAATCCCTCAATGGTCTGTCGCGCGACGAACTGCGGGAATTTTTGCCGTCTTGTCCAGATCTTGCTGAGGTGATCGCGTTGGCCGCCGAACTCGGTGCGGGAATTTACGCCGACATCAAAGACGTGGATGCTGCTTTGGCCACACTACATTTGTTGCAGGATACAGAGATCAACCCTGTCATTATTGGAGCCTTTAGTCCCCAGATTGTCCAGACCCTCCAAGAGGCGGGCAGCGACTATCCTGTGGCCGGGCTGGTGCCCCTTGGGGCCGATCCACATGCACATTCAGCTAAGGCCGATATCATCCACTTATGTTGGGAGCATATGCAGCGACCCCAAGACGAACTGACACCAGATTTTTTTAACCGTGCCTTTCTGGACAGCAAACACGTTGTAATCTGGCATGAGGAAGACCCGGGTAGAATGGCTGATATCCGCACAAAGCCGGTAACAGGCATCTGTTCAGACACACCCCAACTGGTTAACCCATTTAAAGCGCCAACCTCTTACCCCTTCAGTATCGTTTGTCATCGTGGCGCTTATCCAATAGCACCCGAGAACACGTTACCGGGTTTAGAATGCGCATTGGCTGGTGGGTTCGATTACATTGAAGTTGACCTGCAAATTACCTCCGATGGCGAAGTAGTGGTCATCCATGACGCAACGCTCGATCGCACTACCGATGTAACGGGCCTGGTACGTAATCATACTCTTGCACAGTTGCGCAAGCTTGACGCCGGTGTGAAATTTGATCCCTTCTTCGCAGGCACGCGCATTCCAACTTTAAAAGAGGTCCTCGAACTTCTGACGCGATACAGTGCGCGCGCTTATCTGGAATTCAAATCCGCTCCCCCTGCCCCGGTTCTCAAACAGGTTCTCGATGCGGGTTTGCTTGATCGCGTATTTTTCTGGTCCTTCAACCGCGATTTCCTGATGCAGCTGAGAGCAATGAGTCCAGAGGCGCAAATCATGACACGCAGACAAGATTATCCCTCCCTCGCCGAAGCAATCGCGGACTATTCAGCCAATTTGGTCGAGTTCCTTCCCAACGACGATCTATCCGAAATTGCCTCGCTACGTGGCAGTGAAATACGATCCATGATTGCTTACATGGGTGATGATGAAGCAGTTTTCGAACATATGGTGAAGTTGCGTCCAGATCTGTTCAACCTCAATAGTGCTTTCGCATTTGCCCGGTTTGCAAAGTCAATCTGGTCAGATAATTTTTATTGGTAGCCTCACAACGTTTGCGCTCGGTTTGGCAACCCTGGTCGGAACACCGGGACCTATTGCACTGTGTGGCCGTGACCGATGGTAATGGTCTACCCAGAGCGGCAAAATTCTTCGCAAATGTCTTTCTGATAGTGGAATGACATAGTCGAGACACTCCCGTCTCAAGGTGCCGATCACTCGCTCACAAATCGCGTTCGCTTTCGGACTCTTTCTGGGTGTTTTAATCGGTTTGATGTCAAGACCGCATGAGATACGCAAAGCTGAACCGGTATGTTTTGACCGATAGAACCCTGAGCCTTGGACCGTGCGCTCAACAGTCTGACGTCAGGCTCAGACAAATCCTCTACACAGGGAAACTCAGGCAAACAGCCCCGGCTAGCTCAAGTTCATCAAGCGTAGTCTTAGCCAACATCACCATACGTTCGGTATGACGCATTGTTACCTGCTTACCCGTCATTTGGATACCGCCATGATCATGCTTGTTATTCCACCTGAATTCCATCACACGCATTGTTAGTAATAGAGATCTTTCATAGCGCGATGAATGGCGGTGATACGTTTGCAGCGACTCCGATGATGCTCAGGCCAATGATTGATGGTTCTTATAACTCATTCAATGCAGCTATGAATGGATACCATCTAAACCAATACGTACGGTCTGCTTTCTGCAGCCCAGGAGCCTGCCCCACTGACTCCTGGCTTACGATAAATTACCTGTACTAAACCCCCACGGGTCCACCATCAATCCTTCGTATGGCAACTGTACTGGCGCGTGGCCTTACCGTCACACCCGCATCGGTCTCAACCGTTGCATCGTTGGTACTGGGCCAGTTACCAGGGTGCTGCACATTGATGAAGAAGTTCTGGTAGTTGTCGGTAAAGGCCAGGCCCGTGACTTCGCAATCGTTGGGCCCGACAAAGAAGCGCCTCAATTCACTCTGGTTGTTGGGGTTGATGACATCGGGATTGCCGTTTTCATCCAGTAGTGTGGACGGAATGACAGCCAGCATCTGGTCGTTGGTTTCTTCAGCCACCGCCTCGGCACCGTTGTCTGTCAAAATCCAGAGGATCCCTCTGGGATCGAAGTTCATACCATCAGGGCTGGCTAACTGGTTCAAGTCGGTCAGCCCGGAGAGGTTGATGTTCACATCCCCAGCCGCTGGCGCACCAAACAGGAAAATATCCCACGTAAAGGCGGTGGTATCGGATTCCATCCAGCGGATGATGTGCCCGAACTCGTTGTCCAGACGCGGATTGGCAGGGTTGACATCAGTTTCCGGTGTTTCACCGGTACGTCGTGTATTGTTCGTCAGCGTTGTATAGACAGCCCCATCAACGGGACTGACGGCAATCCACTCCGGCCTGTCCATGGGTGTTGCACCCAGAAGATCAGCAGCACCGGGCGTGTCAAGAAGGATGGCAGCAATATCACTGTATACATCCCCCAACCGACCACCATCAAGCGTCGTGGTATCGGGTGTCAACGCCAGCCACTGCCCTACACCACCTTCATCGAAGCGAGCAACATACAGCACACCCTCATCAAGGTACTTAGCTCCGGTGGCAAGACGATCGACAGGCGAGACATCGGAAGGATCCCAGTTGGCACTGGACACAAACTTGTAGATGTATTCAAAGCGCGCATCATGACCTGAATAGAACACGACCGGCTGCCCCTCAACCAGCTTACCGAACACGCAGCTCTCATGACGAAAGCGTCCCATGGCGGTACGCTTGGTGGCCATCGACTGAGGGTTGTAGGGATCAATCTCAGTAATATAGCCATGTCCATTGGCCTCGTTGCGATAGTCCCCACTGGCATCGACAGCCGTTGGCGTAACATCGAAACGGGCGAACTCACTATCGATTTCGGTTTCATCACCAGCCACGGTATCCCAGCCATAGCGCGTGCCTTCGGTACTCAGGCCGATGCGCTCTTGTTCAGCGGTGAGCGTACCCGAGTTCGTGAAGTATCCCGGCCAGTTTTCTTCACAAGTGAGATAGGTTCCCCAAGGTGTATAACCATTGCCACAGTTGTTAAGCGTACCCCTTGCACGATTACCAACTGGCGAATAGGGCGTCATCAATGCAGGGCTTGATTCCAGAGGGCCAGCTATAGCCATTTCCGTTGCACCTGTAAAACGACGACTATGCGGATCGTCTTGTACCACTTCCCACTCATCGCCCACTAGTCGAATTCGCACCACGGTCACACCGTGTGCGTTGATCTCTTTACGCACCTCTTCAGCGCTGGTGCGCCGCCCTGCAGCTTCATCGATACTTGGGCCGTTGGGGTGTAGTGCATCGATATCGATATACTCGTGGTTGATACACAGCAAGCCATCAGTTGAGCTTCCGTCAATAGGAAAGAAGTGCATACCGTCATGATGCATCCCCACCGAGTTGAGCTGATCCTCACTGGTGTTGGTTCCGTCTTCTCGCCAGGGGTTCGCACGACTGTTTAATGGTGTGCCCCACGGAGCCAGAACCTGCGCCCTGTAGCCTTCAGGCACCACAGCTGCATCCAGACGCGATCCCATGACAGAATCAAATCCCAACTTAGATGCAAAATTATTCGTAGCATCATTAACCAATACGTCAGTGTTATCTGCGCTATCACTGCAGGCACTTAAACCCAAGCCACCGAACACACTTAACGCGGCCATACCGCACCCGCGTTTGAGTAGCGTGCGTCGGGATATTTCACGCTCCAGAACCGCGGAAAACGGCGGGTTACTGCTGGGGTTATAATGGGTTGGGTCGAATGTAGCTTTGCTCATGAGTACTCTCTGACTTCGTGCGAGGTTTGAAGATGGGCGAGAGTTTCTGCCATGAAGATGACGAGGGTATGACGAAAATAATACTATAAAATACGTTCGTCTGTCACGTGCTCAAGTCACTATGCGTGTGCGAAATTCGCAAACTTGCACTTGCAGCCCACCGTTGTAAAAAAGAGAATCCTTGATGAACTGTCGCTCAAGTCTCAGCTCATCCATTGCACACTTGTCGTGTGCGGCACAGCAGTCAATGTCAAGTGTGCTTTTTCAAGCTATAACCTGAGTAGTCTTCGACACGTGCCACTGCCTGTTCTTCTGTTATACGCTGAACCACTACACGGATCAGTGACAATGCCGCGTCAGACAGCGGACTGTCTCATAATGCTATGGCATCGAGAACAGCTGCCACAAAAAAGCCGCTGCACACCTGGAGGCACAGATTGCGCTTCAGGTATCCAGCGGCTTTGTAGGCCGTGATATAGCCGTTACAAAGGCCGCCGCGCAGCTAGTTCAACTCCATTTTCGACAGTGACTTAACCTGTGCGCTAATCTCTCCACGCTGATCATCTGGCAATGGAATCATACCCTTGTCAACCAGATAACCATCCTCGCCCCAGGCTTGCTCACTCGTGAACTCGGCGAGGTATTCCTCGATGCCCGGCACCGTACCCGCATGTTGCGCCTTCACATAGAAATACAATGGTCGGGATATACCGTAGTCACCGCCGGCTATCTCTTCGAATTCGGCCATGTGTCCATCTATGATCGAGCTTTGTACCTTGTCATCGTGTTGCTCAAGAAAGCTATAGCCGAATGGCACTTACTTAAGCGGCTAGCTTA
>ENA-ORXT01000838-ORXT01000838.1-marine-metagenome-genome-assembly--contig:-NODE-838-length-44952-cov-4.417582_pt1 | contig 44952 bp, 36 predicted proteins | sample MGYA00237868_ERZ511482 | MGnify/ENA metagenome assembly ERZ511482
GCTGGTGCTGGCAATGATGTGCCAACTTCAGATTGACTGGCTACTGTTTTTTTTTTCAATAGCTCAGAGTCGACTGAATTTTCTTTAACTAAAACCTTATCTAGTGGATCTTTTAAAGCGGTAGAATCGGGTATTGGTGCGGTAACGGGCGCCACCGTCGTTGGTCTAAATGCCAGCATTCTAAGTAGCAGCATTTCAAAGCCACTACGAGGGTCCGGTGCAAGCGACAAATCACGCCGACCGTTAATCGCTATTTGATAGTAAAGCTGTACATCTTCTTTACTAAGCTTGCCAGCTAATTCTCGAAGGTTGTCGTCATCCTCATCAGCCCCTTGCACCACTTGCAATACGGCTAATTGATGCAACATCGCAATTAACGCATCGGTGGCAGCTGCAAAATCTGGCGTAACCCCTGCCATATCTTCAACTTTATGAATAATACCAGCGCCATCCCCCGCAGCGACCATACTAATTAATGCAATCAGAGGGTCATGCGCAATACTGCCTAACATCTCTTTTACATCGTCTAACATTAATCGACCGTTGCCAAATGCAATGGCTTGGTCCATTAGGCTTAATGCATCACGCATGCTGCCATCCGCTGCACGCGACAGTAGTCGAACAGAACCTTCCTCACCGGGTATCGCTTCGGCTTCTAGCAAATGCTTTAAATGGCCTGAGATCATATCGATCGTCATGCGTTTTAAATTAAACTGCAGGCAGCGTGACAAAATCGTCACGGGCAGTTTTTGTGGGTCTGTTGTGGCAAATAAGAATTTTACATGCTCAGGGGGCTCTTCCAATGTCTTAAGTAAGGCATTGAAACTATGGCCCGACAGCATATGAACCTCATCGATCAAATAGACTTTGAAACGCCCATGAGTGGGTGCATATTGAACGTTATCGAGCAGTTCTCGGGTGTCTTCGACCTTGGTTCGAGAAGCGGCATCAACTTCGATTAAATCAACAAATCGGCCTGAGGTGATTTCCTGACAAGCGCCACAGGTCCCACAAGGCTCAGAGGTAATGCCCGTTTCGCAGTTCAAACATTTCGCTAAAATGCGCGCAACGGTTGTTTTGCCCACACCGCGGGTGCCGGTAAAAAGATAAGCGTGATGGAGTCGGTCGTTATCCAGCGCATTAATTAGCCCCCGCAGAACGTGCTGCTGGCCGACCATTTCTTTGAAGTTTTGGGGTCGCCATTTTCGTGCGAGAACCTGATAACTCATGAGTACTGACCAGGTGAACGATAAAGCCGCAACTGGGTGGCAATCCGCACCAGCCCACCCCCGGCACACGAATCCACCACTACAGTTGCTACCTTCCGGTCCTGGCTGGGTTTGCGGTTTATCATTGCGAGGAGACCAATGCAGATCACCATATTGCAGAACGGCGGATTATGCGGGAAAATCCGCGCTCTCACAAGAAGAATTCTAATATGCCGTTTACTTTATCTCATCCTGTTGCCGCCATTCCGCTAAAAAAGTATCTTGGCGATTATGGCGCACTCTCAGCATTATTCATTGGCGCCATGGTGCCTGACTTTGTTTACATGCTTCCATCAGACTTTGTCTATTATCACCGCCTAAGCAGTCACTCCTTAATGGGATTATTTAAAGTGTGCTTACCGATGGGGATATTGTTTTTTTACCTTTATCACCTATTTATGGCCCCTGTCATCGTTACAGCGTTTCCTAACAAGCTAAAGCGGCGGCTTCCACCGCACCTTTTATTGGGCAGACCCCCGCCAATTAACAACGGTCACGCCGTTGTATTATCCATTTTAATCGGCGCGGCCACACATATTGTGTGGGATGCGTTTACCCACGCTGACGGTATACCCCAATATATAACCTTGTTAAGCACCCCCCTAACCACGCTCGATAATTGGGCGATCATGCCTTTTAGAGTGTTGCAACACTTAGGCACCGTGTTGGGGTTGATGCTGTTGCTATGGTGGATATGGCAGTGGTATCGTGACACGCCGATGGCTGATCATGTCATTTGGCAACCCAACCCGAGCGTTCGTTACGTCACCCTCTTTTTACTGGTACTAATACCGGTACTGGTTGGTTTATTTTTTGCTTACACCAATACACCAGACAACGACGTTTTATTTGGCTTGCACGATTTACAACTCGGATTAAAGTTCGGTATCGTGTCCGGCGCTGTTGCACTCATTATTACCAGCAGTATTTTAGGCATTTTTTATCAATTACTGCTACTACGTCAGAGAACACATTGAAAACTTTTAGTCAACGCGCCGAATTTAAGCAGGTAGCGATCATCGCGCTCCCTATCATCGCCGCCCAACTCCTCCAAGTGGGTATGGGCGTCATTGATACCTTAATGGCGGGGCGCATTGATGCACTGTCTATTGCGGCGATCGCTATGGGCGCATCGGTTTGGTTTTTTGTCATGTTAATTGGCATTGGGATAATGCTTGCACTTAGCCCTATTATTTCTCAACACATCGGCGCTAACAACCACCCACTCATTCGTGAAGAATTAAGGCAAGGGTTTTGGCTAAGCCTTGCCGCCGGTGTGGTATTAATTCTGCTAATTTTAGCCGTGGCGTCTTTAATGCCCCTACTAGGAATTGATCCGGCCATAATACCAGCCGCTAACGATTATATATTGTGGGTCGCTTGGAGCTTACCTTTTAGCTTACTTTATCTTGTGCCACGTACCTTTAACGAAGCCAATAGCAACACCATGCCAATGCTATGGATACAGCTTTTATTGCTGCCGCTCAATGTATTGGGTAATTACCTCTTTATGTATGGCAACTTCGGTTTTCCCGCGATGGGGTCTTCCGGCGCCGCCCTAGCCACGGGCTTAGCTCAAATGATTGGCTGCTTAGCCCTGTTAACCTACACCTTGTGGACACCAAAGTATAAGCAATATGATCTTCGCAGACGCATGACGCCACCCAATTGGACTCATATCATGCAAACGCTCAAGCTAGGGCTACCTATCGCAGTCGCGATGGGGATGGAGGCAGGCTTATTCACTGCCACCGCACTCTTAATGGGACGTTTTGGCGTAGAGGCGGCGGCGGGACACCAAATTGCAATTAATCTAGCCTCATTAACTTTTATGATACCTCTAGGTGTATCCATGGCGCTGACGGTGCGTGTGGGCCAAGCCATTGGTGCTAAGCAAATGTTAGAGGCAAAACAACGTGGCAGGTTAGGTATCATTCTCTGCGGTGGGTTCACCGTGATCTCGGCGCTGTGTTTTTGGCTATTTGGCAGTTGGCTTGCCGGGCTTTATACAGACAATCAGGCTGTCATTGTCATTGCAAGCCAGCTCTTGATCATGGCCGCGTTATTTCAAATCGTTGACGGTCTGCAGGTTGGTGCGGTGGGAGTGTTACGCGGTTATAAAGACACAACCATACCCATGTTGATCGCCGTATTTTGTTACTGGGGTATCGGAATGGGTACCGCCGTGTGGTTTGGTATTATTGGCACCATGGGACCAACCGGCCTTTGGTTAGGGCTTGTGGCAGGATTGTTTGCAGCGGCGGTTATTTTAAACTACCGCTTTTATTATCTAACACGCAGCGATACAGACACATTAATAGTGTCCTCATGAAATAGACCACTATCCTAACCGATGGTAAGCTATTTCAAACTTTAAAAATGCGAACAGGATAGTTGATGAATCAAGTAACCCCCATCGTACTGATACTTATAGCAATTAACGCTGCGATGTTTGCGGTTAACGGCATCACGACGCTAGAGCTCAATCAATGGCTGGCCCTGTACTATCCCAGCAATCCTAACTATGGGGTGTGGCAGTATGTTACCTCCATGTTTATGCACGGTGGGGTCATGCACCTATTGTTTAACATGTTTGGGCTTTATATGTTTGGCAGCGCCCTTGAACGTTTGTGGGGAGCTAAGAAGTTCCTGTTTTTTTACTTCGCCGCGGGTATTGGCGCCGGTGTTATTTACACTGCAGTAAATTACCTGCAATTTTCTTCCGGTTACGACTCGCTACTTGCGCTAGGGTTAGCTGACTTTCAGATAAAAGACATACTAGAAACCGGGTCTTACAGCAATCAGTACCCTGGGCTAAATGAGCAAATGCTGATTGAGTTTTATCGAACCTATCACGCGCCGATGGTGGGTGCTTCAGGGGCTATCTATGGGGTATTAGTGGCTTTTGCTATCAGCTACCCCAACACCAAATTGTTTTTATTGTTTATACCCTTTCCAATCGCGGCCAAGTTTTTTGTGCCCGTTTTATTGCTGCTGGATTTATTTTCAGGGGTAACAGGCGTCTCGCTGTTTGGTGGCGGCATCGCTCATTTTGCGCACCTTGGAGGTGCTTTGGTAGGCTTTTTGCTGGTCTTATATTGGCGCAATACTCAGCAAGCGGACCTTTAGCGAAAGTTATCGTAAATGTGACCTACCCAGCTCAAACGGTCTTGAAAACCTGCAATTTGACCTGCAAGGGGTTGAGGCATTTTTTCAGGCCAATCGATTCCATACCCTTGCGGCATAACCAAGGGGGCCAACAACGAGGCGACCGCCAAATCGGCGCGGGTAAACGTATCCCCTACCAGAAACTCCCGGTCACCTAAGGTCTCAGCCATGTTATCTAGGGCAGTTGATATTTGCAGCCTTGCTTGCTCAGCCGATTCATTATTGATCTTCATAAGATCACGCATAGCGACTGATATTTTTGGGTAGGCCGCTTTCATCATAATATTGCTGTACCAAGGGCAATCCTGCGTCATCATCGGGATAATGATATCTCGATGATCCAGTAAGGTATGGTAGCTAAGCAGCCTGACAGGTGGCCCAATTTCACGATCAGCATAAGACTCCCAAGCCGCTGCCAGCTTTTTTTCTACAGGGTCTTCTGGCGTTAATGAGCGCCTTGAAAAGCTTTTATCTAGATAATCGATTATCTCGGCAGAGCCCTGAATAAAGTGTTTATCGTGCTGCAAAATAGGTAGCTTACTGTTTCCCGTGATCTTTTTTGCTTTTTTCGCATGTGGTCCTGGTAAGAGATTAACCTTACGATACGGCAAGTCTTTTAATTCCAACGCCCAGCGCGCTTTTTCACAGTAATGAGAGATTGGAAATTGGTATAGCTTAAGCACGATGCTTGCTCCTTTGACAGACTTGCGGGAGCACAATTTATACCATGCCCCATTTGATACGCCTAGCCTCTATACACTCAAATACGATCGACGCAGGAATTTGCCTAATTAGTGGCCGCTTTGATCAGACTGTACTCGGTTGGGTCTCAGCATTGTGCAGTGTTAACTGCGGGAACGGGATGCCCCAGCCATTTTCATTACAGGCATTCACACAGCTTTGCTGTGCCACCCTGCTAATTTTAAAGTAAGACGACGCAACCCGACTATTCATCGTTATGTAAATTAAATAGTCAAGTGATGAGCTATTCGCCGTTTGAAAATCAACTAAGATATCTTCAACATGCTCATTTAATCCTGCAACACGCAGGCCTTCAATTGCCGCTTTCTTGAACACATCAGGTACGGTATCTAAGCTTATATCCACATGCGCATAATCAATACCAAACACCGATGCAACACCAAAGCTCCCCCCTTTGCTTAAATTATATGAATCCATGGCAAAAAAGTTCTGACTAGGATAACTAATTATCATGCCGCCTCGGGTTTTCAATTCAACATTTTCAGGCGATTGTGACAATACCTCTGCAAGACTGCCATCCGGCATTAGCAAATAATCGCCTTTCTTTGAAGGAAACCACGCCTCATCGTAACTAAACGGTCGAGAATTAATATTGCTAAGTTCAGCAAGCGGTATTCTTAAAACCCCTTGTAAATTGGGATTTCTTAAAATGGTATGAACATTAATATGAGTAACCTCCCAAGGTATACCATTATAAATAATGCGCTCACCCTCACGAACCGTGCCTAAGTTAAGAAGGAGCCTTGCCTCAGTGATATAGCGTGGCACCAGCTGCCTGAGCGCCATCGCCATTCCTACAAACACAATGATCATTAATGCCAGCAGCAATAGATCACCCCTGACATATAAAACGACCACAACCACAAGCACGATCAACAGCGTGGTCAACAGCTTATATAAATAGGAGGCCAGTCTGTAACTGGTCAGTTTGCGCGGTTGATTGGTCGCTTTATTACCATCGCTTGATTCTTTCTTGCGACGATACATTAACAGCCAAAGCAGCCCTTTCATGAGTAGCCAAACAGCGACAGAGGCGGCTAACGCGATAAATAGCGTTTTACCGCGACCTTCAAAAAATTGATTGAATGTATTACCAACAGTTTCGTACCACGGTACGTTATTTCCTAATAGACTCTCAAGCTGAACCTCGGCCAGTTCAATTTCGCGCAGGTTATTACGCTGATACCCCTGCCATGTTGTGAGCGTCTCCTTTAATCCTGTGACGATAAGTGCCGGTGGCTGAGCCTCTAGACGGTTTTGAACGGTCGCTAGCGCCTTGTCAATTTCAACAATCTGCTGCTTTCGTTCGCTAATGATCGATCTTAGCCGTTCGACTTTGCGCGGTTTCTCGGTTAAGCCTTTGAGACTCTCAAGTACCGGCTGAGTAATGAGAACCAGTTCTTTTTTCCAATCAAATGACTCCTCTTTGCCAAACGCATCTAGACTAACGCCCCCGATGGCCACCTGCTCAAATGACTGATTAAGGTTTTTAATGTCTTCATTAATTTTATCCAGCGAGGCTTGGACTTCAGCCTTCGTTGACGCATCGGCGGCTTTTAACTTTACCTGTAGCTCAGAACGCGCTTTGATTTTTTCTTTTAAGGCAAGTTGAGTACTTTCAAGGCTCTCTAGTGCGCTTTGTTGTCTTTTTTCTTCAGCAATTCGCTGTGTTTGTTCCGCTGATAGGTCTTCTTTTGAGTCAATCTGCGCCACCGGCTCAACCACAGGCACCTGTAAGGTGTTATCTGGCGTATCCGCCACAGCGACGAGAGACAATGAGCACAACAACAATGATGCGGTAAGTAGCGATAATTTCTCAAACACAGACATAATGACCACCAAATAATAGAGGGTGGCTAGTTTACGCTAAAATATTGATATCAGCTTTAAAAATGCGTCACCAAAACATCAGCCGGTGCAGAATGCGCATCAACCATTTTGGCATTGATCAGATCATTGGATTCAGCTCGAACCACCGCCTCATCTATGGCAAGACCTTGCGCTAACCAGCGCTCAATAAGACGCTCGCGTAACGTCGCCATTGGCACCTGCAAAAAAACAGTTAAATCAAATAGTTCAGCTAACTGACACCATGAGGGTTGCTGCAACAATAAGTAATTACCTTCTGTCAGTATCACTTTCTTATCACTGCAAATTTCGATAGCACCTGCTCGGGATAGATCAGCACGACGATCAAAAATAGGCGCATAAACCGTCTCTTTAGAATATTTTATGCGAGACAGTAACTGATAATATCCTGCTGCATCAAAGCTCTCTGGTGCCCCTTTGCGCGCCATCAACCCCTTTGCCTGTAAAACGCAATTATCAAGATGAAACCCATCCATTGGCACGACAGCAGAGCGGTTTAGTGTTTGCTGCAGTTTGGCCACTAAAGTTGACTTACCAGAGCCTGGCGCTCCCACAATCGCCACAATCACACGCTCTTTAGATTTCGCTGCTGTATTGATCTGCTCAATTAAATGAGTTAGCTCATCCATGTGCAGTGCCAATTGTGCAAGGCTTAAACATAAGGATTAAAGATGGTTGCAGGTGGCTCCATGGCACCGGTCATAATCGCCACCGCATCCGACATACTGCAGGTCTTGGGGTCAACAACCGCACAGCGCTTGCCCAGCCTGTGAATGTGTATCCTATCGGCCACTTCAAATACATGCGGCATATTATGACTAATAAGTACAATAGGGGTGCCTTTTGCTTTGACATCCTGAATAAGCTCTAACACCCGTCGTGATTCTTTAACACCAAGCGCAGCGGTTGGCTCATCCATAATAATGACGCGGCTACCAAAGGCTGCAGCGCGTGCAACGGCCACGCCTTGGCGCTGACCACCGGACAGTGTTTCAACGGCTTGGTTGATATTTTGAATAGTCATTAAACCTAATTCAGACAGCTTTTCTCTGGCAATTTCTTGCATTTTTGAACGGTCCAGCAACCTGCACCATTTGCCTAAAAAACCCGATTTTCGAATTTCTCGACCCAAAAACATATTGTCGGCAATCGATAGGGCCGGTGAGAGTGCAAGGTTTTGATAAACCGTCTCAATACCATGATCCCGTGCTTCCATAGGCGAGCGAAAATCAACCCGCCGGCCTTCCAAAAACACCTCACCCTCATCTGGAATCGTCGCGCCTGACACTGCTTTTATCATCGATGACTTGCCCGCCCCATTATCCCCAATAACCGCTAACACTTCGCCGGGGTAAAGTTCAAAATCGGCATGATCAAGCGCGGTCACCCGTCCATAGCGCTTGACTAAGCCCTTTGCAGATAAAATCGGTGAACGCGTCACGCTTGTGTTTGATTGACTCATGCTGACACCTTCCTTATCCACTGATCAAACGCCACGGCGATGATAATTAACCAACCAATCGCAAATACCTGCCACAACACATCAACCCCTGCCAACGCTAAGCCGTTTCGAAACACACCGACAATAAGTGCACCAATGATGGTGCCAATAACCGACCCTCTTCCACCAAACAGGCTGGTTCCACCAATAACAACCGCGGTTATGGCTTCTAAATTACCTTCGTAAAAGCTTTGTGGGCTGATCGACCCGACTCGCCCTATGGCAGCCCAAGCCGCAATACCGCAAAGCAGCCCCGCCACAATGTAAACAGAAACTAACGTGCGCTTTGTATTAATACCTGACAGTTCAGCCGCTTCTGGGTCATCGCCAACCGCGTACACATGTCGTCCCCACGCGGTGCGGTTAAGGATGTACCAAAAGAGAACACACAAAGCGACCATTAAAAATGATCCATAGGTAAATTGCGTCCCGAACAACTCTACCCGCGTGCCAAAGAATTTTAAAACAGGCGCTGTTTTATCAATGGCTTGGCTGCGTATAGATTGACTGCCAGAATACCAAAGGTTTAGTGCAAAAAAGATATTCCAAGTTCCTAACGTGGCAATAAAAGGCGGCAGCCTAAATCGGGTGACTAGCAAGCCGTTAACAGCACCGCAAACCATCCCCGTCACCAGACCTAGTGGGATTGCAATCACTGGCGGTAAGCCCATGGTGACAGCGACATTCCCCATAACAACAGAGGACAGCACCATAATAGCGGCCACTGACAAATCAATGCCTGCGGTGAGAATGATTAGTGTTTGAGCGATCCCCAATATACCAATGATACTCACTTGCTGAATAATCAACGATAGATTAAAGGGCGCAAAAAATCGCTCGCCAATAATCGTTCCAAATACGAGCAAACTCACCAGCAACACAATTACGGGTACGATCGTAATATTGCCGTGCAAAAATTCATGCACTCTCTCAACAACGCTGCGGCGCTGTTGAAAATCAGCAACGTTTTTATCGCTACTGTCTAAGACAGCTTCAAAGTCTTGCTTTGCCATACTACAATTTCTCCCCACCAATCAAAAATCCCGCAGTTAGACATGACTACGGGATTTACACTGCTTAAACGACAATCTGTCGATAATAATACTTTAACACCTTCAGCCCCAGCAGAGCTTCATGCCGTCTTCTGAACTTGTTGACTCAACACCATCTACCGCCGTATCGGTAATAAGCTTAACGCCGGTGTTATAAAAGTCCAAACCTTCAGAGTTTTCAGGCTTTTTACCCGATTTTGCAAACTCTGCGATCGCCTCAACACCTAATGACGCCATCAACAGTGGGAACTGCATTGATGTTGCACCAATTACGCCGTCCTTAACATTTTCAACGCCAGGACAACCACCATCAACCGATACGATCAATACGTCTTTTTCACGACCTACCGCTTTTAATGCTTCATAAGCACCGGCTGCAGCAGGCTCATTGATAGTGTAGACCAAGTTAATTGCAGGGTCTTTTTGTAGTAGGTTTTCCATTGCTGTGCGGCCACCTTCTTCGTTTCCAGAGGTGACCTCGTTACCAATAATGCGTGGGTCAACTTCATCACCCATCTTTTTAGGGTCTTTAATGTCTATGCCAAACCCTTGTAAAAAACCGTTATCACGTTGATAGTCAACAGAGACGCCCGCGGTGCTTAAATCTAAAAGTGCAATTTTGGCATCCTTTGCCGCATCGCCCATTTTAGCGTTTGCCCACTCACCAATTAATAACCCGGCTTTGAAGTTATCCGTTGCAAACGTTGCATCGGCCGCATCGGTTGGGTCAAGTGGCGTATCTAGCGCAATCACTAGCAAACCGGCTTTGCGCGCCTGCTCGAGTGCAGGAACTACTGTGGAGTCAGAGGCGGTAATCAAAATACCCTTGGCACCAGAGGAAATGCAATTTTCAATAGCAGCAATTTGGCTTTCAACATCGCCATCTACTTTACCGGCAAAGGACATGAGTTTCATACCTAACTCAGTGGCTTTAGCTTCAGCACCCTCTTTCATTTTAACAAAGAAAGGATTGGAATTGGTTTTAGTGATCAAGCAAGCAGAGTCAGCCGCCATCGCCGTCGTGCTAGCAAATGCAGTGGCCAGTAAAGCACCGGCAATAGAGAGTTTTAGGGCGTGTTGTTTCATAGTTTCCTCCGAGAGAAACGGTAAGATTTTTGAGCGCTTATTGACACAATCTAAGCACTGCAAACCATTGGGGTAGAGTTCATTATTAAAACCTTGCAACACCGTACCTGTCAATTAATAATTCCAAATGATTTATTAATTGACGCTTGTAGTGGCTGACGCGCTCACTTATATTGCCCTCAGAAATCATTCGATTGACCTTAATAGGGGGTAAAGTTATGTTTTTAGTGTGTGGTGAAGCGCTGTTTGATATTTTTGTCGATGGTCGTGTTGATGTTAGTGATACACGCATTCCATTTGATGGCGTCGCAGGTGGCTCGCCGTTTAATGTGGCGATCGGTCTGACCAGAATGGGACAAGACTCAGGATTACTGACAGGCGTCTCTGAAGACTTTTTAGGTCAACGTCTGATGGCAATACTTAAACGCGAACAGGTCAATACCGACTTTATCGTGAGTAAAAACGCCCCCACAACATTGAGTTTCATCCAAAAAGATAGCGAAGGGGTTCCAGATTACGCCTTTTACGGGACGGGTGGAGCTGACCGTTCGGTCAAACCTGAGGATTTGCCAAGCAACTACCGCATTAACGGGATTCATGTTGGCTCCTACTCCATTGTCACGCCTCCAACTGCCGACACACTGCTTCAGTTAGTTCAAAAGCATTCGGGTGAATGCCTAATCTCATTGGACCCCAACGTTCGCTTAGGCGTGGAGCCTGATATTCAACAGTGGGTTGAACGTGTTGATAGCATTGCTCGGCACGCTAATTTGCTTAAAATTAGCGATGAGGACTTTGCACACCTCTACCCCGACACGCCAGTGGAGGATAAGGTTGCACAGTGGTTATCCTATGGCGTCGGCTTAGTCGCATTCACCAAAGGGGGCGACGGCGCTGATTTATGGAGCCAACAGTCAAGTGCCACCGTTAAAGCGCCGAAAATTACAGTCGCCGACACCGTCGGGGCAGGCGATACGTTTCAAACCGCATTAATTGATCAGCTATTAGCGTTAAAAAACCAGTCAGATGATTGGGAGGCAAAGCTAGATGCGCCTATGCTCCAGTCAATTGGTGAGTTTGCAGCGACGGCAGCGGCCATCACCTGCTCTAGGCAGGGTGCTGATTTGCCGTCAAAAGATGAGGTGATCGAGGCACTTTCTAAACACTGATATGGATGAGTTGGGGCAAAATTTAAGTCGGGGGACCAATCAAACGGGCGGGCGCATTTATAACGAACGCCTCGTTTTGTCGATTGTTCGTCATCAAAGCGGTCTACCTAAAGCTGAGATTGCCAAACTCACAGGCCTGTCCGCACAAACTATCTCAGTGATTATGCAGCAGTTAGAGGCGGATGAACTCATTGTAAAAGGCGAACCGCAGCGTGGTAAGGTCGGGCAACCTAGCGTGCCATTTTCACTAAACCCTGACGGTGCCTTTTCCATCGGATTAAAGATCGGCCGACATCGCAGCGAATTAGCGTTAATGGATTTTGTCGGTCAAATACGTGCTACCCGACAAATCTCCTATGACTATCCCATTACAACTAAGCTTCTGTCTTTTGTTGAAAATATGACGCCAGCGTTGCTAAAAACGCTGCTGCCTGAACACAGAGATCGTCTTGTGGGTATCGGTATCGCCACGCCCTTTGAACTTTGGAGTTGGGGCGATGAGGTTGGAGCGCCCAAAAATGTGATGGGTGCTTGGCGAGACTTTAACATTAAACAGGAAGTCAGCCATGCCAGCAGGCTGCCTGCGTTTTTGCAAAATGACGCAACCGCAGCCTGCGCTGCTGAGCTAACCTTTGGTAACGTGCAAAAACACGATAATTTTTTATATATCTACCTAGGGTATTTTATCGGTGGAGGCATTGTTTTAAACGGTTCTGTCTTTGAAGGTCCCTCTGGTAACGCTGGCGCACTGGGTCCGATGCCAATACGTCGCTCCTTAAGTCAATCATCAAAATCGCGTCGCCTGCTTCACAATAGTTCAAAAAACTCACTGCAGCGTTTGATTGTTGAGGCAGGGGGTGACACAGACATCATCTGGACCAATAATACTGACTGGAGCGAGCTAGGTGACATTTTGACCCAGTGGATTGACCTGCTCGCAGAAGACCTCGCTTACGCGATAATATCTGCTGTGTCAGTGATTGATTTCCCAGCGGTTATATTGGATGGGGACATCCCAACGGCTGTGCGCCAATCGATTATTGAGGCTGTTGAACAAAAACTTGAAGCAATCGATAAGCAAGGGCTGTCTGCGGTAACGATTACCGAGGGCAGCCTCGGTGAAGACGCCCGCGTACTTGGCGGGGCCTCGCTTCCTTTGCTGGCTAATTTTACCCGCAATCGAGACGTGGCCTTCGGCGGCTGATTGAGACTTTGCATGCTTTAAGCCACGACGCATCTATCTTCTTTGCGCATTAAAACGGATGGTTTTAATCGCTAACTGTCCCGCAATGATATTTACCTGATGATTCGTTGTGAACCCACCATAGGTCACACGAATTAAAAATTCACGCGGTGGCAAATCAAAACTTGCCGATGCCACACCGCTGACACGCTTTAGTGGCGTGCCATCACGTCGAGTGATAATAATATCCGCAGGCAGTGCCGCACCCGTTGCAGCGGTGACGATATTAACCGTTAGCCCCCCATAGGCGCCCGCCGTGGTTGGCGTCGCTTGATTAGTACGCGGTACCGCGTTTGATGAGGTTTGTGCGCCGCCGGATGCGTTACTTGCATTAAGTTTAAACACTTCGCGGCGCGTCTGTCCTGATCTTACATTTAATTCAACAGATTTATTCTTATAGCCTGTTGAGCGAACAATGACCTTATATTTTCCGGGTGACAATTTATAGCCAATAGATTCCACATAAACCTTGCTGGCAACCATTGTGCCATTGAGTTTTTGTACATAAAAATTAGATTTTAACGGGCGGCTATCATTAGCATTTTGAGCAAACAACTCTAGCTGTCCTGGCGTCGTACCCTGCTCCCCAGCCTCGCTGGCTGTTGCAGTATTACTAACGGCGTTATTTACTTGAGCTTGAGCTTGCAATGCTGCCCCTGTCCGCGATGGCGTTGATGCAGGCACCTGCGCCACCATTAAAAACACCTCATGAATGCCCTTAGTTGCGAGCACTTCAACCTCTTTTACCTGTGTTGCTTGCTCTGTTTTCGCCGTCACCTGATATCGACCCGCGGGCAAAATAAGCTGCTGCGTTTTAACGTTATTGAAACGTTTAACCTGTATCCCATCAAGCTGCCGAATATCAAAACTGGCCGCTATTGGCCGCATGCCTTGCGCTGTTAAGGCTGATAACCTTAACCCTCCGGTAACACTAGCCTGATAAGTCGCAGCGCTTTGTGGCGCAGCCGGTGCCTCAGAGTTAGCTTCAGAACTTGCTGAATCAGTTTGTGGTGCATCGGTTGTCGATGGGCTTGTAGGCGCATTTTCAGAGGCTGCATCAACCGATACTGTTGCCGACTCACTTCCCTCAAGCGTCGGCGTAGGTAGCTCACCAGTTAGCACAGGCACATCTAACTCGAAAACTTCGGTGCCATTTTGGCTTTCTTTAACGCCAAGAAACCTGACGACTTTTTGATCGCCTTGACTAACCGTTATTTTATAATCACCGACCGGTAAACTGAGTGTGCTACTTGACGTATCTTTAACTAAAGCAATCGCAACGTTTTGTGCATTTTCAATTAAAAAATTGGCATTAGTGGGCTCGGCGTTAACCGCGTTGACCGTTGCCAACGTTAAGGTGCCAAAGGCGACCGTTTGAATGTCGCGAGCCTTATCACTCCCGTCAATTTCACTATTGTTCAGCGGCTTAATTTTTATCGGAGAGCTAGTCGTCCCCTGCCCTTGCAGAGCATTGCTACTAGTTGAATTAGTGCTATCAACAACAGTAATGCCCACATCCGTCGATTGAGTCGGAGTAACCTGAATCTTCGGTGGTTTGACCACAATGCGCTCAGGTGATAGTGGCGCTTGTACCGCTATCTCAGCCTCAGGTTGCTGACTGTCTAGAAGATTGATCACCCCAAAACCTGCAAAAAATAATACTGCCCCGATAATGATACCGGAAACGAGAAATTTTAATATTTTAGAAATATTCATCAAGCAGCTCTCCTTGAGCTTATTCTGATTCTTGTTATATGAATAGTAGCAACTGTCAGAGCATTACCCAAGTGTCAGTCATGAATCATTAACCGTTCAATAGCACCTAAAAAACTCACAACTTAACGGCACTTTAAAACACTATTTCTATTAATCCTCTGTAAGCAGTACAGCTCATCACTTAAATAAAGACATGCCGTCGCTTTGTAATAGTTAATCACCCCAATCAAAACTAAGATCAAATTCTCTTAGGGAACTACCCGTAATGTGTAGAGTACGGATGCTTTTGCATTACATATTAGACGCTCAAGGATTGAGCGTCGCATTTCCCATAATGACATTAAAGCCCTGTATTGGTAATTAACTGCTTAAGAATTTCTCATATATCGGATTTTAATTACCGATCGTCAATGAAGCAGTCAACATCAAACTCAGGCAGTTCTTATAGTTAAAGCATCCTTATATCTATCTGCTTAGACACTTAAGTGGTCGACTCGTTAGGTTTGACACCAGCGAGCTGAGATATAACACCATTTAACTTCAAGGAAGTGTAGCGTGTCTAAAAAATTCTATTTAAAGCTCTCAGTGTTGCTTATTGGCTTTGTATTTCATAGCAGTACCATACTCTATGCTCAAGCCGAGCAGTCGTTATCTACCGATGCACAGGTACAGGCATACAAAAAGCAAAAGCCCAAAATCGCTGAACCTGAAGGGATTAAAGCCTCATTAGAAGCACTTCGCAGTAACGGTGCGCTGCAGCGGGCCACTCGCTCTAACCTTATGGCGCAGCGCAGCGCTCGCCGCCTATCATCTAGATCGGCAGCAGCGACAACCGCCACCTCAGATGAGGTTATCACCATCAAACATGTGCTCACTTGCGACACCCAAGCAAGCTGTGAAGTAGCCAATCGATGGGCTGATAATAATAACTTTAATGCCAGCGGTGTGTTGATCTCGCATGGCCATGGCGGCGAAATCATGTATCACCTGTATCTTCGTCAAGCGCTTGCAGCGACACAAAGTGCTATATCAAGCGAATCAACCCGGGTACATGAGGGGGTCAAAACCCTCGATGGTATTAGCTATGCCACTTGGATGGTTGACTTTGACCCGTCAGGTGAACAAGACGGTGAGGTGGCTCAATAATGTTAATGATTAATAAAAAAGCTGTGGCAAAATTATCGCTCACTATTTCTGTTGGCATCAGCTGCCTATTGTTTACAAGCATTGGTCAGACAGATACCAACCCAACGGCAGGTTTAGTCAACTACGAAAGCCCCCATGTTCACCCCATTGACCTAACCCCCAACAACAATACGCTAGTCGCCGTCAATACAGCGGCGCATCGCTTAGAAATTTACAATGTTGCCAATGGTATGATGGCTTATCAAGGCTTTGTTCCGGTGGGGCTTGACCCTGTGTCGGTGCGAGCGCGCACCAACAATGAAGTGTGGGTTGTTAACCACATGTCAGACTCCGTTAGCATCGTTAACCTTGCAAGCAAAACCGTTATTCGCACGCTTGCAACCGATAATGAGCCCGCTGACGTGGTGTTTGCAGGGTCTAACCCGCGTGCCTTTGTCTCCGCTTCTGAAGCAAATAAAATTAATGTCTTCACGTTGAGCAACCTCAACGCAGCGCCGGCAACAATTAACATTGTTGGTGAAGACCCCCGAGCACTTGCAGTGAGCCCCGATGGAAATACCGTTTATGCGGCTATCTTTGAATCGGGCAACGGCACCACAGCCTTATCCGGTGGACAAAGCGTTGCGGCAGGCAATGCCGTATCACGACCAGAAAGTCCCTATGCCGGTCAAAACCCGCCACCCAACCGCGGCACTACGTTTAGCCCAAGGCTAAATCCCGCTATTGGTACACCACCACAAACCGCGCTAATCGTTCGCAAAAATGCGCAAAACCGCTGGCAAGATGACAACAACGGCGACTGGACAAATTTTATTTCAGGCTCATTAGCCTCTTTGAGCAAACGCCAGCCTGGTTGGGATTTACCCGACAATGACGTGGCACGCATTAATGCCAACAATCTTTCAGTTAGCTATCAAAAACGCTTGATGAACATGGTAATGGCACTGGCTGTTAACCCGTCATCCGGTCAAGTCACGGTGGTTGGAACGGATGCACGCAATGAGGTGCGCTATGAGCCAAATCTTAACGGCAATTTTATCAAAGTAAACAAAGCCACTTTTACGCCAGGTGGCAATAGCTCAATCACAGATTTAAATACCCACCTTGACTATTCTCAAGCCACTGTGAGCAGCGCGCTAAAGCAGCAGTCAATTGGAGACCCTAGGGGAATTGCTTGGAATAATAGCGGTAACTTAGCCCTCATTACGGGGATGGGATCAAATAATGTCATCGCTTTAAATGCTAACGGTAACCGTATTGGCAGAATAGAGGTGGGTGAAGGCCCAACAGGCGTGGTGATTAATAACGCACAAAACCGCGCATTTGTGATGAATAAGTTCGCGGGCAGTATTTCAATCATCAACACTGGCAATTTGACGCAAACCTCAGTCACGCGCTTTAACGACCCAACCCCACAGGTAATTAAGCGGGGGCGTAAATTTTTATACGATACACATTTGACCTCAGGTACTGGGCACACTTCCTGTGCTTCGTGCCATGTCGATGCCCGAACCGATAGATTATCTTGGGACCTTGGAAACCCTGCAGGAGCCTTGGACCAAGTGGCAGGGGCAGATAATAGTACGGGCGCCGCCACAGGGCGCAATATCAGTGTTTCACCAATGAAAGGGCCTATGTTAACGCAGACACTGCAAGACATTATGCTTCACCCCAAAATGCATTGGCGTGGTGATCGCGGCAATTTAGCTGAATTTAACTCAACCTTTACTGATCTAATGGGACGTTCGCAGCAGTTTTCAGGGGTCGATATGGCCGAGTTTGGTGATTTCTTAAATACCATTCATCTCCCCCCTAACCCCTATCGGGATATGAATAACAATCGACCTGCATCAATCACACTGCCTGACGGCAGCGTGGCGACCACGACGACTTTTAATGCATTACGAGGCAGCAACTCAACGGGCAATAACTGCTTACGTTGCCACCTCGGTGGTGGTACTCGAAATGCTCAGTCAAATACTGAATTGGGTCAGGCGTTCATTGCCCCAGCCTTATCAACCTTCTACGACCGCCTTGGCTACTGGCCTAACCTTGCAAAGGGTTCTACTTCAGGCTTTGGTTATTTTCATGATGGCGCCGATACCCTAGGCGGCGCTGCCCGCACCACAAACTCTGAATTTCAAACGGATATGCTGGCTGAAATCTTGACGCTTGAAGGGCCGGGCGGACCATTAGTGGGTGGGGAGCGCAGGCAAGACACCCATGCCGGTGTAGGTAAGCAGTTAACCATAAATGGCGTAGCAACGGCGCAGCAAAGTGCTCAATTAAGCGCAATGATTACAATTGCCTCAAGCAGTCCTCACGCCGCTTTAATCGCCAAAGCCAATGTTAACGGTGTGCAAAGAGGATATTTTAGCAACGGTGAGACATTCCAATCTGACCAGCAAGCCGTTCAACAAACATCCACGCAGTTACTAGCACTTGCAAGAAATGGCCGACCCGTCACATTTACTTTAGTCGCTCAAGGCACTGAGCGCCGTATAGCAGCGGACGCTAATGGCAACGGGGTTTTGGATGGCGATGAAAGTGTGACACCCCTGGTGGCTAATATCGATAACGCAACGACGGCAGCTGGCACGTCAGTTACCATTAATGTTTTAGCAAACGATCGAGGTGATGGCATTTTGATCTCAACGGTCGATAACCCAGCTAACGGCACCGCCTCTATTAGTAATGGGCGGATTATTTATAAACCCAACAATGGCTTCACAGGCGTTGAAACCTTCTGGTATTCGATAAAAGACCGCCGAGGCGCAGCTTATGGCAATAAAATAAACGTTACGGTTGCCGCGCAAACTAACAGCGCGTTTCCCACAGGCGTTGAAGATAGTGTTAGCACGGCTCAAAATACCCCTATCACGATCGATGTGTTAGCCAACGATATCGGCAGCGGTTTGTCATTAACCAGTGCCAATGCCTATTCTGTCAAAGGTGGCTCCGTGGTGATCGCTGCAGGGAAAATACGCTATACGCCCAAAAATAACTACACCGGTGTCGACAATTTTTGGTATGTATTTAAAGACGCCCAAGGTAGGGGAAATTTTGGTAAAGCTACGGTAACGGTGACGGCCAATACCAACAGCAATCGACCTGTCGCCAATGCAGATACCTTTACGACGGTTCAAGACACTGCCAAAACGCTTGATATATTAGCCAACGACACGGGCAGTGGTTTATCAATAGACACGCTTTATGATTACTCGTCAAAAGGAGGCAGAACCCGTCAATCCGGCGGTAAAGTGCTCTACACCCCCAAATCTGGCTTTGTCGGTCAGGACGACTTTTGGTACGTTATCATTGATTCGCAGGGGCGTAAAAATAGTGCACAGGCAAAAATTAACGTTACCCGAAATAATACAGTAAGCAGTTTCCCCGTCGCTAACACAGACACTTATCAAACCGCTCAAGGGGTCGCTGAAACGCTTAACATTTTGGCAAATGACACAGGTTTAGGGTTAACTATCGATACCTTATATAACTTTTCAGCTAAAGGCGGCACCACAAGCCGCAGCGCTAATAACACAGTGCTTTACACCCCAAAAGCTGGGTTTTCTGGTGCAGACAATTTTTGGTATGTGATCATTGATTCACAAGGTCGTAAAAATAGCGCTCAGGTGACAATCAACGTCACAGCAGGGGTAACAGCTGACTTCTTCCCTATTGCAAACCCTGACAACTACACAACAGCTCGCAACACTGCAAAGACGCTAAACATCTTAAACAACGATACAGCCAACGGTGGCAAAGCGATTGACACACTCTATGCCTACAGCTCTAAAGGCGGTACCACCAGCAAAGTCGGCAATAGCGTGCTGTACACACCAAAATCTGGCTTCACAGGTCAAGATAGCTTTTGGTATGTCATGATCGATGCACGAGGCCGCAAAAATAGCGCTCAGGTAACAATCAACGTGACTCAGTAGCGATTAAAAAACGTCTGACTAAAAACAGCTTCGAGCCTATAGAGATAGGTTCGAAGCTGCTAAGCCGGTGAAAGCCTCTACTACAACTTAGATTACTTAAAGAACAACGCCATGCTGTTTTTCCAAACCTGTGGCAACAGCTCATCTAGGGGGATATTTTTTACAGTGGCAATATTTTCAGCGATAAAGGGCAGATACTTCGGCTCATTAGGCTTACCCCGATAAGGCACGGGGGTAAGGTAGGGTGCATCGGTTTCAAATAAGATCTTTTCAACAGGCGTTATATCAACAACCTCACGCACATTTTCTGCTGTTTTAAAGGTACTAATGCCGTTAAAACCTAAATGAAAACCCTGATCAAGGCAGTATTTTGCCAAATCAATACCCGAGGTGAAGCTGTGAATGACGCCACGCTTTGGCATTTGGCCAACAAAATTTTGTAAAATAGCCTTCATGTCTTCATCAGCTTCACGTGTATGAACCACGATGGGCATGCTCAAATCGATGGCAATTTGTAATTGACGCTCAAACGCCTCGCGCTGCTTAGCACGATCTGAATGATCATAATAGTAATCAAGCCCGATCTCACCAATAGCGACGATTTTTTCATCTAAAGCGTTTTCACGAATTTTCAAATCGACTTCATCACTGTACTGATCAGCATCGTGAGGGTGGATACCTTGCGTCCCCCAGACCCCCGCATGCTCACGCGTAATTGCCATCACCGTGTCAAGATTATCCGGTGACACGGCAATGGTGATGATGCGCTGAATGTTAACGTCATTAGCCGCTTGAATCGTCCCTGCAAGCTCGTCCCCTTCAAGGTAATCAAGATGACAGTGCGTTTCGATAATAGGATGTTCAAACACTGGAATATCGCGCTTTTTAGTAGCCATAATGTAATTTTTTAATCGTTAAGTTGTGCGTATTATCCGCTGATACGTTGATAAAGATCAGGGGTAGAGAGGCTGATATGCCGATTGATCGATTCATCAAGAATAATCTCAGTAAAACGCTGGCGTGTTTTAATCAGCTTCTTTAAGTTTTTGGTGTAATAATAAACGCCCCATTTTATAGCGTAATCACCTGCATCGATTATTTGGACCTCCAATGCATGGTTTGAGTCAATCGCGATGCCATCTAATTTGAGCGTTCGCTCAAAAGCTGCTTCAAACATCTCTCGAACGTCACTGGGTGAATGGTCATAGCCGATTTTAAAGCTGAGATTTTCACGATAACCCCGCACTGAAGCAAATTTTGATAAATTCTGAATGGTCATTTCGCGTAGCTTTGAGTTTTTTAATAAGACGCGATTGTTATTGATTAGATTAAATAGCTCGGTATGAAACAGCTTAGTTCTAAACACTTGTGCAATAAACTGTCCCTCATTGAGTTCAATCACATCGCCCTCTTCAATAAAGTCGCTGTTTAACAAAATTAAGCCGCTAATAATATCAGGCGCCCATGCCCCCTGTGTCAACGCTAGCATGACCCCAATCACGCCGATGATGCCGCCTGCTTTGAGCAAATCATCAAAGCCTAGCACCTGCACAATACCAATCAATGCAAATACAAACACCAACGAGACCACCAGTAAGCTTAGCAAGCGGCTGTTGTGCGTGTCTGAAATGACTTTTTCACCGGCCACCTCGCGTGTTTTACCGTACTGCTTTCGGATCAAAAACTGTAAAATCTGGCTGGCCCAAAACGCCGAAAACACCACCATATTAACGCCGATAAGCCGCTTGGCAATCCCACTTTGATCACCACTTTGCGCATCGATAAAAATAAAATGATTAAGCAGTAACACAACAATAATCAACAAACCACCGGCGCGGATAATCTGTAACTGCTTGGCATTATTTTTATCATCAAGCGGTTTATGAAACACATAAACGAAAATGGGATTTGAAAATACAAGCAAGAAAAAACAGCTAATCAATAAGCTCAGCTCAGTGCTTGAAAATCCAGCGAGGTATGACTGCAACGTTACCATCATTGCAGTTATCCAACAAAAAATGCTTTGTGCGCAGGAACCACCGATTGGGTATCAACCCCCAGCGCTTTTGCTGCGTGAAAAGGCCAGTTAGGGTTACGCATCATCTCACGAGCTAACAGTGTGATGTCTGCCTGCCCACTCGCAATAATTTCTTCGGCCTGCTGGGGGTCAGTAATTGCGCCAACAGCCATCGTCATGATATCTGCACCACGGCGAATTTCCCCTGCAATTGCAGGCTGCATTGCCGTTTTATTACCAATGGAGGAGCGAGAAACCGGACTTGCGCCACCGCCACTGCAATCAACAATATCAACCCCGGCGGCTTTTAACCACTGGGCCATTTGAATGTTATCTTCAACGCTTAAGCCCGCCTCATCCCAATCCGTTGCTGATAGGCGCACCGCTAGCGGTAAACTGTCAGGCCAGACCTCACGCACTTTAGCGACCGTCTCGAGCATCATGCGGGCGCGGTTGTCTAAACTTCCCCCGTATTTATCGTCACGATTGTTAACAAGCGGTGAAAAGAAACTATGCAATAAATAACCATGCGCGCCGTGGATTTCTAATAGCTGATAACCCGCCGCTAACGAACGTTTGGCAGCGTCTACAAACGCCGCCTGCGTATCGATGATGTCTTCAACCGTCATTTGGGTGGGTGTTTTCCACAGCCGAGTGCCATCATTATCAAACGGCTCAGCAGACGGGCCGATAATATCCCACCCTCCATCATCATTACTAAGGTGCTGACCTCCTTCCCACGGCACGGCAGCGCTAGCTTTGCGCCCAGCATGGGCTATCTGAATACCCGGTACTGCGCCATGTTTTAACATAAACTGCGTAATGGGAATTAGCGCCTCAACCTGCTGATCATTCCAAATGCCTGCACAGCCCGGTGTGATGCGCCCTTCAGGTGTAACCGCTGAGGCTTCTGCAATAATCAAACCCGAGCCACCCACCGCAAGCGCGCCCATGTGCACACGGTGCCAATCATTTGCCAGCCCGTCGATCGCACTGTACTGACACATCGCAGCGACACCAATGCGGTTTTTAAACGTAATATCTTTTATGCTAAGCGGTGAAAATAACTGCGACATGCTAAATCCTGTGGCTGCGTATTTAAAAATAAGTGGACATTAAAATTATCACAACTATACATCACAGGCTGGATAGTCCTACCCACTGAGGGTGTTTACTCATGATCTGTTCAAAGCTCTCTGACGCTAACCAATCCTCCAGCCACTGCCTGACATGAGGGTAATCGGCGTCCTCAAACCAGCGTTTATCCACATGTGCAAACTGCCTGACAAACGGCACAATCGCAATATCTGCAAGGCGAATTTCAACGCCAAATAAATACGGATGCCGGCTCAATCGGTCTTCTAACCGCTGTAAGAACACCTCACCTTGTTCGCGGTAGTACTGTGCAGTGTGCTCGGGGTGACGGTCCGCATATTTGTACTGATCTAGCCAACCTTTAAAGTCATTGTCATTATCATTAATCAGCGACAACATATCTGAAAGCTGTGATAAAGAACCCAGCATGTTTTGGGGGTCCTGCTGCTCAAGCGCCCAAAGCGCAATGTCTAAACTCTCATCAATCACCGTACCGTCAGCTAACAGCATCACGGGAACCGTGGCCTTTGGACTGATATCGATCATTTGTTGTGGAATGTCTTTAAGAACAACTTCGCGATGCTCAACGGATTGTTCGGCGTAGTGCAAAGCAAGACGCGCTCGCATAGCGTAGGGACAGCGACGGAACGAGTAAAGCACCGGCTGCGCAGATTGGGTTTGATTCATAGATTGAAATTATAGACCAGAAATACGGTAAGGTAATAAATCAATATGTGGTTATTGCAGCCATATATCAAGCAAAATCAACCAGCGATCGGCGCTGCAGCCTATCTTAGCCATCAAACCTCAAGCAGACACAAGGGCATGGCCTCATCAAATTTCGTTTAAACGCACCGTTTTTTACGGATCAATTACACCTCTTGTAAGGACATTTAACCTAAAGACTGATAAATTTGACCTCCTAAAAGGAGAAATTATCATGACATTAAACGCCTCTGACACCGCTTCTCAAGCTGTCGCACCAAGCGATATTCTACAGCGAAACCTTGTTGATAATGGCATCCTTAGATTAACGCTCAATGATGCAAAACGGCGCAATGCGCTATCTAACGAAATGATGCACCAACTTGCCCAAGCACTCACCACCGCGGCCAGCGATGATAGTATTCGTGTCATTATACTGGCGGCAAATGGCCCTGCGTTTTGCGCCGGTCATGATTTAAAGCAGATCAAAGCGGGTCGGTCGGCCGATGATAATGGGCAGGCCTACTTTACTGAAGTGTTTGAAAACTGCGCCGCGCTCATGCAGCAAATAGTCAACCACCCTAAACCTATTATTGCTGAAGTCACCGGAATCGCCACCGCGGCGGGCTGTCAGCTCGTGGCAAGCTGTGACCTCGCAATTGCAGCTAAATCGTCAACGTTCGCCACCCCCGGGGTTCACATCGGCTTATTTTGCTCTACCCCCATGGTTGCCTTGTCGCGCAACGTGTCAAATAAACAGGCCATGGAAATGCTCATGGTCGGTGAAGGCGTCTCTGCAAAAAAAGCGGCGCGCATTGGCTTAATTAACAAAGCGGTCAACGATAAAAAATTACGCGAGGTAACTATGCAAATGGCCGCTAAAATTGCCAACAAGTCCACCATGACTGTCAGTGTCGGCAAGCAGGCATTTTATGCCCAGCGCGAAATGCCGCTCGCCGATGCTTACCTATACGCATCCGATGTCATGGTGCAAAACTTACTTAAACCCGATGCCATCGAGGGTATTGATGCCTTTGTTGAAAAACGCAAACCTCAATGGACTGACCAATGAGCCCCTACGATACAGATCTGTCGCGAAACCCTGCCAACTATCAACCCTTATCGCCGCTCACGTTTTTAGAAAGAGCTGCGTCAGTTTTTCCGGCACACACCGCAATCATTCACGGCAATCTCAAACGCAATTACCGTGACTTTTATCGCCGCTCCCGGCAGTTAGCCTCAGCGTTAGCAGAGCAAGGCATCAAGCGCGGCGATACCGTCTCGGTGATGCTGACGAACTGTCCTGCCATGCTAGAGGCGCATTATGGCGTGCCGATGTGTGGCGGCGTATTACATTCGATGAATACGCGCCTAGACCCTGAGGTGATTGCGTTTCAATTAGACCATGTGGCGTGCAAGGTACTCATCACCGATCGTGAGTTTTCAAACACCATCAAACAGGCTTTAGCGCTGTGCAAAACTCAGCCCATCGTTATTGACTACGATGACGCAGAGTTCCCACAAGATGGCCCTTTGCTTGGCCACATTGACTACGAAGCCTTATTAGAACGAGGTGATCCCGATTTTGACTGGCTAATGCCCACAAATGAATGGGATGCCATCACTGTTAACTATACCTCCGGCACCACCGGTGATCCTAAAGGGGTGGTTTATCATCATCGCGGCGCTTATTTATTAGCGCAAGGCAATGCCCTGACCGCTTCCATGCAAAAGCACTCGACATATTTGTGGACGCTGCCCATGTTTCATTGCAATGGCTGGTGTTTTCCATGGACACTGTCAGCCATTGCCGGCACGCACGTCTGTTTACGCTGGGTGCGCCCTAAACCGATGTGGGACGCTATCGCAGACCATGGTGTCACGCACCTTTGCGGCGCGCCCATTGTGATGTCTACCTTGCTCACCACACCCGATTCAGATAAGCGTGAACTTGATAATCCCGTTGAATTTATGACCGCTGCCGCGCCACCCCCAGAGCAAGTGCTGGCAGATATGAAAACCGCAGGGTTTAATGTGACTCACTTATATGGCTTAACCGAAACCTATGGTCCCGCCGTGGTTAACGAGTGGCAAAATCATTGGAATGATAAACCGGCCGCTGAGCAAGCCTCACTTAAAGCCCGCCAAGGCGTGCGCTATTTACCCCTAGAAGCGCTCAGCGTACTGAACCCCGCCACCATGAAACCCGTTGAAGCCGATGGCAAAACCATAGGTGAGGTCATGTTTAGAGGCAATGTCGTGATGAAAGGCTACCTTAAAAACAAAGCAGCGACCGAAGCGGCCTTTGCTGGGGGTTGGTTTCATTCAGGCGATCTAGGCGTTGTTTATCCTGATGGCTATATTCAGTTAAAAGACCGCTCTAAAGACATCATTATCTCAGGCGGTGAGAACATCTCATCCATTGAAATTGAAGATGTGCTGTACAAACACCCTGCCGTTTCATCTGTGGCTGTCGTGGCCAAAGCGGATGATAAATGGGGCGAGACGCCGTGCGCCTTTGTGGAACTTATCGATGGCAAAACGGCCACACATGAGGAGTTAGACGCTTGGTGCCGTCAACACATGGCCTCTTTTAAAACGCCAAAGCATTTTGTGTTTGAAGCGATCCCTAAAACATCCACGGGAAAGATTCAAAAATTTATACTGCGTGAGCGAACCGGCACTGTGTAACACCAAAAACATTTTATACGATATAGGAAACCGTTATTTTGAGATTAATTCTTCTTATCGCGCTACTGCTTTCGCTTAGCTCACCAGCACTTGCAGAAAGCCAAAAGCGACTGCGCCTAGCTACGACAACCAGCACTGACAACACCGGACTGTTAAAAGCTATTTTGCCTGTGTTTGAGGCAGCGACGGGTTTTGAGGTTCAGGTGGTTGCCGTTGGCACAGGCAAAGCGCTTAAAATGGGGCGTGATGGGGATGTGGACGTTGTATTAGTACATGCACTTTCTGCAGAAGAAAAATTTGTTAATGACGGCTTCGGGCTTGAGCGCCATGCGGTTATGTATAACCAATTTGTTGTTATCGGGCCAGAATCTGACCCCGCAGGCATCAAAACCGCCATCACCGCCGCTGAAGCGTTTGCATCCATTGCCACCGCCCGCGCCCGATTTATCTCTAGGGGTGACAACTCTGGCACTTACAAAAAAGAGCAAAGGCTCTGGGAAATCGCACACATAAAACCCCACGGTAAATGGTACATGGAGGCGGGGCAAGGCATGGGGAAAATTATTCAAATCGCCAGCGAGCTTGACGCTTATACCTTAACCGACAGCGGGACTTGGCTGGTCTACCAAAGTAAATCGCCACTAACCACGCTTTACGCAGGTGACAAGGCGCTGTTTAATCCTTATGGGATTATCGCCGTTAATCCAAAGCGCCACACAGACATCAATGCAAATGGTGCAAATGCGCTTGTAAAATGGATCACCTCAAAAGCTGGGCAAACGCTGATTGGAAACTTTCGGTTTCATAACAATCAGTTGTTTATCCCTAACGCTGCAAAAGCGGATTAACTATCCAGCGACGTTAAAAACTGCTTGGCGTTTGCAAGGTGCGTATCCAGCTTTTGCTGGTCCATTTTGCGCGCCATGGCGCACATCATCGCCCAGCGGGGGTTCTTAGCCAGCTCCTCTTGGTGTAAATCTATCCAGCGCCAATAAAGCCCATCCCAAATCTCGCACCAGTCCCCTTCGATATCATCATAGCCCATTTTTTTTAAGTAAGATGAGCCTGAAAAGTAGGGTTTGGTAGTGATTAATCCGCCGTCAGCGTGCTGGCTCATCGCATACACATTAGGCACCATCACCCAATCATAGGAGTCGATAAAAAGCTCCATAAACCAGCGATAAATGTCATCAGGGTCAAATTCACATAAAAACATAAAGCCACCCAGCACCATTAAGCGCTCGATGTGATGGCAATAACCTGTTTTTAAGGTGCGCTTAATCACATCATCGATCGGGGTAATTCCGGTGGTTCCTGTATAAAAAGACGCCGGTATTTTACGCCGGTGCTGCCAGTGATTGGCAGTGCGCATTTTTACCCCCAAATCAACGTAAGTGGCGCGTATAAACTCACGCCAGCCAATAATTTGCCGAATAAACCCCTCTAGTGATGAGATAGGAATATCAGCAGATTCTGCAAACGCCACGGCCTTGTCCACAATACACTTAGGGCTCAGCAGTCCGATGTTTAGCATCGGCGTTAAGATGCTGTGATAAAGCCATGACTGCTGCGGCACCAATGCATCCTCATACGGTCCAAACGCTGCAAAGCGCTGGGTAAAAAAGGTGTCTAGCCAGTCACTTGCCGCCTCATGGGTAACGGGGTATTCAAAGCCCTGTGCATTACCAATGGCATCGGGAAACTGCTGCTGTACATAATCTCGCGCCTCAGTAACCCACGTGCTTTCAACGGGGAAAGTTAATGTTGGAATATCGGTGCGCTGTTTTTTGGGGATCTTCTTACGATTCGCCTCATCAAAACTCCACTTGCCACCGGTCGGTTTATCATCAGGCTCCATCAATAGGTTAAGTTTCCGGCGCTGATATTGATAAAAGTCCGCCATAAACCACCGCTTTTTACCGTCACGGTAGCGCGCATTTTCTTCATTACTGTTTAAAAACAGCTGCGACCTTAGCCAGTTTATTTCAACATCACAAGCAGCGCTTAACTGCTTCAGGCGCTTATTTAATGCAAAATCAACGCAATCGCTTATGACCACTTGTTTTGCTTTAGCGCTGAGCGTTTTAAATAAGTCACTAAGTAAGTTTGGCTGCCAATCGTGATAGTTGACGCATACGCCCTGCTTTGTCAATCTTGCAGCAAACGCCTTCATTGATGCGCGGTGCAGTATCAGCTTTTTAGTGTGGTAATTAACGGGGTATTGCGTATCTTTGAAAAATAACCCCTCTTCAATCAGAAACACTTCATCAATATCTAAGGCCAAGCCTGCATGCGCTGCAAACAGTTGGTGAGGGAAAATAAGCAATATTTTACGCGGTGTAGACATAAATCAGCCTTTTGTAAGCCTTAACTTAAGCAATAAAAAAGCGAGTGCAAAAACACTCGCTCTTTATCAATCAGATGTTACCGATTTTATCACACACGGTAAAAAACTATAAATTTAAGCAATACCTGCCTGATTTTTTGCTGCCGCAACGGTATTATACATTAAACAGGCGATAGTCATCGGGCCAACGCCACCCGGCACTGGCGTAATGGCACCGGCCACCTCAGCGGCGGCAGCATAGTCCACATCACCCACCAGACGGTTTTTACCGGTTGCTTCATCTTTAATTCGGTTAATACCCACATCAATAACCGTAGCACCAGGCTTTATCCAGTCCGCTTGCACAAAATGAGGAATACCCACCGCCGCCACTAAAATATCCGCCTCGCGGCAAACCGCCGGCAAATCTTTAGTGCGAGAATGCGCAATGGTTACGGTGCAGCTTTGCTGTAGCAATAAAGCGGCCATAGGCTTACCCACAATGTTCGAGCGACCGACAACAACTGCGTTCATGCCGCTTAGATCACCTAATGTGTCTTGCAATAACATTAACGAGCCCAGCGGGGTGCATGGCACCATATTGTTTTGGCCCACTGACAGCGCACCTACGTTGCTAATGTGAAACCCATCAACGTCTTTATCCGGGTTGATCGCATTAATCACCGCATCGCTGTTAATCTGCTTAGGCACGGGCAGCTGGACTAAAATGCCGTGAACTTCAGGGTCATTATTAAGCGCCTCTATCAAGCTCAATAGCGCCGCTTCAGAGGTGTCGATATCAAGGTGGTGCGAGCGCGAATCGATACCCAACTGCTCGCAGCGCTTTACTTTGGCACCCACGTAAGTCGCGCTAGCGGGGTCTTCGCCGACCAAAACCACGGCAATACAAGGAGATAGTTGATGATCTTTTTTCAATGAGACGACTTCATCGGCCAAGGTGGCACAAAGACGGTCTGCAAATGCTTTTCCATCGATCAGTTTACTCATGGGTCTCTCCTTTAAGGCATAAAAAAACGCTAATAATGCGCATCAGTTTAAGGGCTGTCAATGTAATAAAAAGTGCACCACTGTTAATGATAGTGATGCCTTGTCACTCAAGTTATAGCCGCTCAAACAGCATAGGTGGCTATACTGATTTAGCTAATATCTAACACATTTTTCAATTGCCTAGAAGGCCTACTCACAAACAGGTAGAGGCGCTTTATTTAAATTGCATAGCATGAACAGGCGCTTCACATTAAAATGCGCCAAGCCTATGTAAGCAAACCTTAAGAGCCAGCCCCATGACGAATCGTAACCAATCGCTGTCACCACTAATGATTCAAGGCTGCACCTCAGATGCAGGAAAGTCTTACCTAGCGGCGGGGTTTTGCCGTCTGTATGCTAACCGAGGCATTCAGGTTGCGCCGTTTAAAGCACAAAACATGAGCAATAATGCAGGAGTTACGCCAGAGGGCGGCGAGATAGGCCGTGCGCAATTATTACAAGCTCAAGCGGCGCGAGTCTCCCCAACGGTGCACATGAACCCAGTGCTGCTTAAACCTGAAGCCGATGCCATGTCGCAGGTTATTATGCTAGGTAAAGCGCAGCCCCATCTAAAAACCATTCCTTGGCAAGAACGCAAAACCTACCTGTGGGAAACCGTCAAAGACAGTCTGCATTTGATGAAAAGCGAGTACGAGCTACTCATTATCGAAGGGGCTGGCAGCCCTGCTGAAATTAATCTGCGTTCAGGCGACATTGTCAATATGAGTGTGGCCCTTGAAGCGAATGCTAAAGTGCTATTGGCCTCTGACATCGACCGAGGTGGGGCATTTGCACACCTACTGGGGACTTGGCATTGCCTTGCAAGTAACGAGCAGCAGCTTATTGCAGGCTTTTTGCTGAATAAATTTCGTGGCGATGCAAGTTTGTTAGGCAATGCCATGGACTGGCTGCAAGGCAAAACGGATATTCCAACGCTCGGCGTTATCCCGATGCTCAACCTTCCACTGCCCGATGAGGACGCCTACTCACACACGGTTGAGGTTCAGCATGTCAATAAGCCTGAAATTGCTATTATTCGCACGCCATATATGTCCAATTTCGACGAGTTTGATGCACTGCTTAACGAACCTGCTGTCCAGGTAAATTTTATCGACTCAATTGATCAAATTGGCAGTGCCTCTAACGATTCAAATATTGCCGCCATTATTATCCCGGGGTCCAAACACGTCAGTTTTGATCTTGATTTTTTAAAACAGCAGGGCTTTGCCGCGCTGCTACATAAATTGGCGGTTCAAGGGGTACAAATTTTAGGGGTTTGTGGCGGCATGCAAATGCTTGGTAAAACACTTGAAGACCCGCACAATCTTGAAGGCGGTTATACTAGCCTTGGGCTTAACCTATTGGCCATTAACACCACGCTAGAGGCTGAAAAAACCACCCAGCAAACGCAGGCAACATTGGTTAAAAGCGGTGCGCAAGTTAAGGGTTACGAAATCCATCATGGCAAAACCTGCGCTGAGGGTGTCGCCAAACCTTACCTGCTAAACCAACAAGGCCATGTTATCGGCTATGTACAAGGCAATATTGCGGGCATGTATGCTCACGGTCTATTTGACAACGCGGTGTATCGCCACGAGTTCTTACAAAAAATTGGTATTAGCGCACAAGCCGGCGAGTGGAATGACCAAGTCGATGCCGCTTTAGACACCTTAGCGTTACATTTAGAATCTAACTGCGATATGAAGGCGATTGATAAAGCCATTGGCCTGACAAGCTAACCGCTTCAAGTCACATGTCTGAACTACTCTAGACTACTTTAAGCACATACCCCGGTCTTAACTCCACATACGAGCGAGACAAGGTATCTTGTAAAACCTCCGCCCGCCAGTAGGATAAAATAGCATTAATAAACACGACAACTTTAAACAATACGCAGCAAAGCACCGTGAGCACGCTACGCCAGAGCGCCTGCAAAAACCCAATACGGTCACCAGACGCATTAACCACTTGCAGTTTTAGTAGTCGCTTGCCAAGCGTGGCTTGGTGCCGGGATGATTCTTGAAAAGGCACTACAAAAAGTACATAAGCACCGACCCAAAACAAACCAAGGTTCAGGAAATTAAAATCTACACTGCGCACCCCACCCTTATAACCATTGGCCGCTAACACACTGTCAAAGATCAGAAATAAAATGAAAGGGATAATAAAAATAACGCAATCGACCGCAAAGGCTAACCCGCGCCGGTAATAGTAAAGCTCACGCTTCTTACTAATTCCTTTAACTGGCTTTTCAGCTTCGCTTAAATAAGGATACACCGCATTTAAGCACGCTCGAGAGTGCATCTGTTGGTATTCCTGCCATTTCTTATCCCAAGCAAACTGCTCATTGAGGTAGTTTAGTACCGGTTTATTGATGTGCAGATGTTTATTCTCAAGTGAGGTAGCATTCGCCTCGGCAACAACTTCAAACACCTTATCACTCGCCGTTTTGCGAAACTCAAGGTCGCGCATAGACCCTAGTGATTCCAAAAATGTCCACTGTTGTGGGTCAGTGCACCTCGTGTTTGAACGGATGATTTGATTCACCTGATCATACAAAGTCTGCCAATCGTTGCTTAACACCGCGTCCTGGTCGCTAATCTCTTCAAGCAGCTGTTTGTCTTCATCGCTAAGCGTTTGCTTTGCTGATCTTTCAGGCAGTAGACCCGCATTAGGGTCTAATTCGGTCAGTACCGGTTGCTCGACTGGAACCGCCTCTACCACAGCTTCTGCTTCAGCCGTATTAATCGCAATGTCATCAAACGGCCGTTTTAGTGAGTCAACCAACACTTCCGTTAGCGCCTCATCAGAAGGCTCATCTTCTAACCTCATCCAAGCCGATCGGTCATCTATGGCCTCTGGTACCCAACAAAGCGCAGCTTTATACGCTCGGTGTACTTGTTTAAACCCCTCGGGGTCATCATCGGGCCGGTGAAGTTTGAGCTGTTTAGCGTAAGCGATTTTTATCGTTTTTTTATCTGAAAAACGCTCAATGTCCAATACATCCCAACAGTCCATCAAAAGAGAGTGTCCTGTTCAAAGTCTTCCAGAAAGTCAGAAAACTCCACACGAGCCTGCTCAATCGCCTTGACGTCTTGCTTTTCAAGCGTCTCTTCAAAGTAGCGCAAACTGCTCTGAATCAACTGACGCTGATCAGACAAGCGACTTTCAAACAATCGCTCAGCACGTGCGATCAGCAGTTGGTTTTTATCATCTTCACGCGGGTGAAATTTTAAACTCGCTAATTTCTTACGAGATGCGGCCAGCGCTTCCTCAGATAGTTCACCCGGCGCATTTTGAATCATTTTATAGTAAGTCTCACCGGTACTGACCACTTTAATATCAACTTCCAAAAGCCCATTCATATCGTAACTAAAACGTACCTCAGCCCCCTCTTTACCTTTTTTATTTTTAGGGATTTTGACGCTAAGCGAGCCTAAGGCGATATTGTTCTTAACCAAGCGGCTTTCGCCCTGATAGACTTTAAACTCCAATACTTTTTGGTTATTGTAAACCGTGTAATAACTGGCAACCCGACTAGCCGGAATCACTGTATTGCGCTCAATAATCGGGCTAAATAAATCCCCCTGCGTGCCATTAAGATCCGCCTCATTTAAAATACCCGTGCCTAGGGTATAGGGCGATACGTCGGTTAGCACAACATCATCTAATGCTTTGTCGCGGGCTTTTAAACCGGCCTGAATGCCCGCCCCCATCGCAACGACCAAATCGGGGTCAAGGTTTGCCATGGGCAGGCGCCTAAACATTTTAGCCACCGTTGAGCGCAAGCTTTGCATTCTCGTTGCACCCCCTACTAAAATCACCTCATCAAGATCGGCTGGGCGCAGGTTAGCATCGCGCAACGTTGTTTCAATCGGCTGCTGAATGCGCTGCAGCAAGTCCCGAGTCATCGATACAAACTGATCGCGCGTAATAGTTACCGATTCAGGCTGTGAGGCGACAATAGGCTCAATAAGCACCGACTCAGAGGCATTAAATGCCCGTTTTACCAGCTCCATCTGCAGTTGAATTTTTTGTAAATCACTTAAACTAAGTGTCGCGCGCGTAAGGTTCGATGTGGTTATGTAATGATTAACCAAAATATCCAGAAAATCTTCACCGCCTAAGAAGTTATCCCCAGAGGAGGCATGCACTTCAAGCACCCCTGAAAAGTACTCCATGATAGAGACATCAAACGTGCCACCGCCCAAATCTAATACCATAAATTGGGAGTGTTCAGGCTTTTCGTGTAAACCGTAAGCAATCGCCGCAGCCGTTGGCTCATTAACTAGGCGCTCGACCTCCAAACCGGCCATCTCGCCCGCCTGTTTCGTCGCTTTTCGCTGCGTATCGTTAAAATAAGCCGGCACGCTAATGACCGCCTGCGTGATGGGTTTACCAAGGTGTTGCTCAGCATCTTCTTTGAGCCTGCGCAATACAAAGCTTGATAACTCCACCGCCGAATACTCTTTAGCGTTAAGCTTAATCGCCCGATTACTACCCATATAGCGTTTAAAGATTTGCGCCGTGGCATTGGGGTTGGTCACCGAGCGCTCGCGTGCCACCTGCCCGACATGAATCATACTGTCGCTATCGATATAAATTGCAGAGGGCGTTAAGTAATCCCCAAGCGCATTGGGGATGAGTTCAACACTGTCGTCTCGCCAAACAGCACACGCGCTATTGGTCGTACCGAGGTCGATGCCTAAGATTGTCATTATGGTTCACTTCTAAAGAATCGATGATAGTCAAAGTATAGCAAAGGATGTGTAATTTGCTGGTTGTTTTGGTCAAAATCTGTCGTATCAGAGGGGGATTTAAAATTTTATACCAGCTAATAAGTGTTAGGTGCTAAGCATTTGGTTCAACGAATACCAAAAATAAATCAATTAGTGCGAGGTGGTTTCACACACATGCGCTCAAGAGGCTTAAAAAAGGCCAATAGCATTCCGGTCACCACTAAAAACACACCGATGTACTCGTAAAAATGCGGATGATAATCAATTAGAAACGCCGCCGCCACAGGGACAATCACCGGCGGTAAGGCACTAAACAATGAACCCAACTGTGGCCCCAAAATACTAACCGTTTTACCGTAACAATAGATCGCCAATATACCCACGATGAGCCCTTGATAAAGTAGCTGTGTGCCAAGCAACGTGAGCGTGGTCTCAGGCAAATCCCAAAACAATAAATACCAGACAAAGAATGGTGCAGAGCCTAAGCTGGTATAAAACGCAGCGTCTGAGGCGGGGATTGCCCAGCGCTTTAAAAAGATGGCATACAGCGCCCAAAGCGTTGCACCCATTAAAAAGCACAAGTCGCCCAATGCATAGCGCCAAGTTAAGGACGTACCTAACCAGACGGTGCCAATGCCGATGAGTATTAACATTAAAGCCAACCAATGATCCCGGCTAATGCTAGTGCCCAATAACGGCTTACTTAATAGCCCGACCAACACCGGCGTCATCCCCAATGAAATAGCGCCTGCATGCGTGACAGGGGCAAACTGTAAGCCTGCAATGTTTACTAAACTAAACAACACCCCCGCAAAACAGCTCAGCGCCATGGCTTTGCCCCATGGTATTGTGCCTCCGCGAGCGTAGTGCCAGACCATCCAAGGCAGCGCAATAAATAAACCGCCGCCTATACGCGCCGCGGTTAAATCGATACTTGTCCACTGTGCTTGAATGGCTAGCATCGATACCGACGAGTGCGCACCCCAAATTAACGCGCAAAACAACCCCAGTACCACCGCAATAGCACGCTGCGCGATCAAGCGGCTGTCATCTAAGCGCAGAGGCGAACACAGGCGGGGTTAGGCCACTTTGAAACCAATGAATGAGATTGTAAATGCTATACACCGGCACTCTCAAATCACGCTGCAAAAGATCAGCGTACGGCGCCATATTAGTACACTCCAACACCACCGCGCCAAGTTCAGGGCACTTAGCCTTTAACGCCCGACCTGCCGCTAACATATCTTGGTGAATAAGCGATAAGTCCATCGACGTCTCGTTATTAATAAACACACGGGAAAACTCAACCCCTGCATCCGTTCCCACAATCGGCGTATCAACCGCCGCCCCGACCGCAGTTAAATGGTTAGCGGTTAACGAGGCCTCACTCACCGTTAGCACGCCCACTCTTTTACCTGGCGGTAACAAGTGTTGAACCATAGGCAATTGCATTAATGAGGAGGTAGCCACCGGCACGTTAACCGCTGCGGCCAGTTCCTGCTGAAACAGTGACAAAAAGCCACAGCTCGTGGTGATGCCAAGTGCACCCATATCTACCAGCGTCCTAGCCGCCTCGATAAAGGGCTGCAACAATCCTTCAGATTGCTGCAAAACCACTTTTTTAACCGACGCACCGCGCACAATTTTATAGTGCACCGCAAAAGGCCATGTGTCTGCGTGGCCAATATCACCGACAATACGGGGAAACTGCGTATCGAGCATCAATATGCCTATCGAGGCCCCATACACATTTTGCCCACCTTGAACATGCGTTGACTGAAGTGACATGACGTAAATTAAATCTCGATACGCCTGCCGGTTTCATTATCAAATAGGTGCAATGACTCGCTGCTCGCCGCCAGTTGCAGTGTTTGACCACCCACCACCTCAGTACCTGCTGCAGCGCGCCAAATGAGCTGTGATTTATCAGATGTTAGCTCGATATACACCAAGCAGTCTGCGCCCAAATCCTCAACCGCTAACACCTCAGCGTCTAACATAAGGTCATGCTGGCCAATGCCGTCGGTTACAAACAGCTGCTCAGGGCGCACGCCAATTTTAATACTGGAAGTCGGGTTGGCACTGGTGTACTGCGCCATGCGCTGACTTAAGCTGTCTGAATACTGACTCACACTGGTTGAGTCTATAAAATTCATACTCGGTGAGCCTAAGAACCCTGCCACAAAAATCGTTTCAGGCTTCGCATACAGCGCTTTGGGTGAACCAATTTGATCGATATTGCCTTTATTAAGCACGATTAATCGGTCCGCCAGCGTCATCGCCTCAACTTGGTCATGTGTCACATAGATCGAGGTGGTATTAAGCTCGCGCTGCAACCGCTTAATCTCAACGCGCATTTGGGTGCGAAGCTTTGCATCAAGGTTAGACAACGGCTCGTCAAACAAAAACACCTTCGGGTCACGCACAATCGCCCGCCCCATCGCCACACGTTGGCGTTGCCCCCCAGATAGCTGACTGGGTTTACGCGGTAAAAACTCACTAAGCTGCAACGCTTTTGAAGCCTCCTCCACCCGCTGCTTTATATCAGCCTCCGGCACTTTTCGGTTACGCAGGCCATAGGCCATATTGTCGTAAACCGTCATGTGCGGGTACAACGCGTAATTTTGGAACACCATGGCAATATCACGCTCGCCCGGTTCCTCCTTGGTCACATCGCGCCCATCGATGAAAATCTGACCTGCTGTGGTTTTTTCTAATCCCGCCACCATGCGCAGCAAGGTCGACTTTCCACAGCCAGAAGGCCCAACGATGACCAAAAATTCGCCCGCTTCAATTTCAAGCGACACACTCTCAATAACATCGATGCCTTTTTTGTACTGCTTATTTACATGCTTTAGCGTCACAAAACTCATGGAAAATTCCTATTTCTCACTGTCAACGAGCCCTTTAATAAAGAGACGTTGCATAAAAATGATCACCAAAATGGGTGGTAACATCGCCAAAATTGCCGTCGCCATAATCACCGGCCAATTGGGAATATCATCGCCTGACGGAAACATTTGTTTAATCCCCATCACGATCGTATTCATCTCAGGCTCGGTTGTAATAAGCAGCGGCCACAGGTACTGATTCCAGCCGTAAATAAATAAAATAACAAACAGCGCCGCAATATTCGTTTTAGACACGGGGATAAGAATATCCCAAAAAAACTTCATCGGCCCTGCCCCGTCAACCTTCGCCGCCTCAACCAACTCATTGGGCATGCTCATAAACACCTGACGAAACAAGAACGTTGCCGTGGCCGACGCTATTAACGGAAATATCAACCCCGAATAAGAGTTCAACATGCCAAAATTAGCAATCACCTGATAGGTCGGTACGATCCTTACCTCAACCGGTAGCATTAAGGTAATAAAGATCAGCCAGAAGAAAAACATCTTAAAGCGAAAGTTAAAATACACAATCGCAAACGCTGACAACAACGAAATAACAATTTTGCCAATCGTAATGCCCAGCGCCATCAGCGTCGAGTTCACCAGCATCGTCCAGACCGGCACATTAACGCCACTGCCTAAAGCTAGTGTGTAATTTTCCCAAAATTGATCCCCAGGCAATAGAGGCATCGGCGGCGTCACCAACGCCGCTTGATCGTGTGTCGAGGCGACAAACGCCAGATAAATTGGGAACAGAATAATGGCAATGCCAAATAAAATCAGCACATGTGAGAAGGCAACGCCCAGGCCTTGTTTTTGAACCATATTACTCATTAGTAGTGCACCTTCCGCTCAATAAATTTGAACTGCACAATCGTTAACAGACCCACCAGCACTAATAGCACCACAGACTGCGCGGCCGAAGACCCCAAGTCTTGTCCCACAAAGCCATCAGAAAAGACTTTATAAACCAAAATAGTCGTTGACTGCTGCGGCCCACCGCCGGTAATGGTATGAATCACTGCAAACGTCTCAAAAAAGGCATAGATGATATTCACCACCACCAAAAAGAACGTCGTCGGCGATAGCAACGGAAATACAATCGTCCTAAAGCGCTTCCAGAAACCAGCGCCGTCTATAGCCGCAGCCTCGATAACAGACCCCGGGATAGACTGTAAGCCTGCCAAAAAGAACAAGAAATTATAACTCACCTGCTTCCAAGCAGACGCCACCACAACCAGCAACATCGCCTCACCCCCATTAAGGACATGGTTCCACTCATAACCTAAATGCTTTAAGTAATAAGCCGCCACACCAATAGATGGGTTAAACATAAACAACCACAACACACCCGCCACTGCAGGGGCGATCGCATAGGGCCAAATTAAAATGCTGCGATAAGCCCCGCTGCCTTTAATCACCCGATCTACCAGCACCGCTAATAGCAACGCCACACTGAGTGAGCTGACAGTAACCAAAGTGCTAAAGATGGCGGTGGTTACAAACGTAGTACGGTAATAACTGTCCTTGAACAGGTATTCAAAATTCTCAGCACCCACAAATTGCATGGACAAGCCAAACGGGTCTGAAACATATAAAGACTGCTTAATCGCTTCAAAAGCAGGCCAGAAAAAGAAGACAGCGGTAATTAACAGCTGTGGTGCAAGCAGCGCGTAAGGTAGCCAGCGATTACTGAATACAGCCCCAGTTTGCATAAAATTTTCCTCAGGAGACTAAACACAAAGGGTTGGCACCAACACAACGTCAATACCAACCCTTAGTACACAACGTATATTACTTCGATGAACGCTCAAAACGACGTAACAATTCGTTACCACGCTTCACTGCGCTATCTAGCGCTACCTGAGCCGTCTTATCGCCAGCCCAAACCGCCTCTAACTCTTCATCGATAAAGCCACGAATTTTATCAAACGAGCCTAAACGTAAGCCCTTAGAGTTTTGCGTAGGCTCTTTCGCTGTCATCTGCTTAATCGCGATGTCAGTACCTACCGCCTCCTCATAGTAACCAGACTCCTTAGTCGCCTCATACGCCGCTAGCGTAATGGGTAAGTAACCTGTGTCCTGGTGCCATTTCGCTTGGATATCTGACGACGATAAGAAGCTCATGAATTTTGAAATACCCTTGTACTCATCCGCACTGTGACCGGCCAATGCCCAAAGTGACGCACCACCAATGATAGTGTTTTGTGGCGCTTCAGTGCCTACCCAGTAAGGTAAAGGAAGAATTGCAAAATCAAATTTCGCCTCTTTTTTCACGCCCGCATAGCCTGCCGAACTTTCGGTGAACAACGCACATTCACCCGCGCGAAAACGAGCACCCCCTTCGTTGCGACGACCCGCATAAATAAACTTACCGTCTTTAGCCCAATCGCCCATCGCTTGGATGTGCTTAACCTGTACTGGACCATTAAACGCAAGCTCAGTATCCGTACCACCAAAGCCGTTTGCTTTTGTAGCAAATGGGATATTGTGATAAGCCGACAAATTCTCTAAATGAACCCAACTCTGCCAAGCAGTCGTTAGTGGGCACTCAGAACCACTTTTCTTTAGCGCCGTTAGGGCATCGTCAACCTTATCCCATGTGCTCAAATCCATTTCAGGGTCAAGCTTTGCCGCTTTTAACGCATCTTTATTAACATACAACACCGGAGTCGAGGCATTGTAAGGCAGTGATAACATATCACCGTCGGTCGTTGTGTAGTAACCCGTTACCGCTTGCAAATAAGACTTAGGGTCAAGCTTCTCGCCAGCCGCTTCCATCATTTTGTAGACAGGGTTAACCGCACCTTTTGCCCCCATCATAGTTGCTGTACCCACTTCAAACACCATTAGCATTTGAGGCTGTTCACCGGCACGAAACGCTGCAATACCGGCGTTTAGTGTTTCTGAGTAGTTACCTTTGTGCGTCGCAACGACTTTATAGTCATCTTGAGCGCCATTGAATTTTTCGACCTGCTCATTTAGCAAATCGCCCAAGCGACCTGTAAAGGCATGCCACCATTGAATTTCCGTTTCTGCGTAAGCCATCGGTGCAGCCGTTGCCAGCGCCGTGGCTAGTGCCAGCTTCTTGATAAAAGATGCCATTTCATTCTCTCCTAGTTTTTTCTAACATAAATGCTCTTATGAACATTGCCTACCGTTAATATAATATTAACCATCATTTGTCACGAGGTTTAATGGGTTTTTACGCGTCCAAATACCCGATCAATGCACCGTTGAAGAGCCACTGCTACTGTTCTCAAGCACCGCAGTAAAGGCTATCAGGCGCTCAGCAAACGTATCGATCTCAACCAGCAGCTGTTTGTCTTCTGAGGTAATCGGTAAAAAACTAAACAAGCTATTTGCCAACTCTTCAACATCAAGCTTTTCTAACATACTCCAATCCGCCTCCATATTGTTATCATTAAAATAACGCTTAAGCGCCGTTTTAAACGACACGCTCGCAATCTCAGAGGCAGGTTCAGGCACATCGTAATCACAAGCGTAAGCGGTCCAGTCCGGCACCACCAAACGATAACCCCGCGTTGAGGCCAGCTCCTCTTGAATCTTAAACCGGCACAAACCCGACAGCACAATCTCAACGCGACCATCTGGGTTTTCTTCATAGCGCGTAATGCGACCCGCACAGCCCACCTCAAACAAACTGGCTTTTTCAGACTCATCGCGCGGTTGAATCATGCCAATAAGCTGGTCTGAGCGCATTGCATCTTGCAGCATATTGACATAGCGCGGCTCAAAAATATTTAACGGTAAATTCCCCCCCGGAAACATAATCGCATTACCCAGTGGAAATATCGGCAAGGTGGCAGGCAGTCGGTCAAAAGCTTGCATGAAAGGCGAGTGTTTTTTCATATTGCAGTCGTTCCAAATTTTAAAAGCGCATCAATCAATAATGAATGAATCGGCCAACCAATGCTAGCTTAGAATCGATTTAGACCGTCTTACAATTATTACCTAATGTGCTAGTATCAAGATCAACAAGGCCAGACTCAATAAACCTTGTTTTACGCAACACCTGCTTTAAACATTTATCCAAGGAGGATAATCATGAAGAAAATAGCCCTAGCGGTTGCCATGGCGACCCTGTGCGTTAGCGCCTCGACTCAAGCTGCTGAGAAATGGGATATGCCAATGGCGTACTCTGGAAGCAACTTCCACTCAGCCACAGGTGCAGAATTTGCCAAATGCATCACGACCGGCACCGGCGGTGAGATCGACGTTACCACTCACCCGTCTGGCTCACTGTTTAAAGGCGGCGATATTAAGCGCGCTATCCAGACAGGCCAAGCCCCCATTGGCGAGCGTTTATTATCAGGTCACCAAAATGAGAACGCGCTATTTGGTTTTGACTCCGTACCGTTTCTTGCCACCTCATTTGACGATGCAGCAAAACTTTGGGACGCTGCCAAAGCCCCCTTAACCAAGCTACTTGATAGCCAAGGCTTAGTACTACTTTACTCGGTGCCATGGCCGCCACAGGGACTTTACTTTAAAAAAGAAGTGAACTCAGTCGCCGACATGAAGGGCATTAAGTTTCGCTCATACAATAACGCAACCGCGCGTTTAGCAGAGCTTACCGGCATGTTGCCTGTCTCTGTTGAAGCCGCTGAAATCTCTCAAGCCTTTGCAACGGGTGTAGCCGAAGCTATGGTGTCATCCGGTTCCACCGGGTATGACCGCAAAGTCTGGGAAAGCCTCACACACTTTTATGAAGTCGACGCTTGGTTACCACGCAACTACATCATGGTAAATAAAGACATTTGGGGCAAGACCGCTGACGCTCATAAAAACGTCGTTAAAGGCTGTGCTGAAATTGCAGAGTACGCAGGGATATGGCGTGCCAAAGAGTACACCGGCTTTACGCTTAACGGCTTACGCGAAGGCGGCATGAAAGTAGGCCCTGCTGGCGATGCGCTAGTGGGTGAGCTAAAAGAAATTGGTAAGACCATGACCGCGGAGTGGTTAAAAGCTTCCGGCGCTGAAGGTCAAGCCATCGTCGATGCATTCAACAAGTAATAACGTCCGGCGTCGGAACTTACGCTGATGCGTGTTTCGACGCCACAGTAGCAAAGGGGGAACCATGTCAACACTCAGCACGGCGAGAAACACACTGGATAGGCTTTATTGGCTATGCGGCATTATCGCATCCTTGTTTCTAATCGCCATCTTACTACTCATTGTGCTGCAAATGCTGGCACGTTGGACCGGAGAAGTCTTCCCCGGTGCCCCTAACTATGCAGGCTACTGCATGGCCTCGGCCTCGTTTTTTGCATTTTCCTATGCGCTAAACCGTGGTTCACACATTCGCGTCAGCATACTGCTTAACGCCCTTAGCGTAGAAGCCCGATGGCTGCTCAATACGTGGTGCTTCACCATTGGGGCAGCGCTCGGTTGGTATTTTTGTTACTACGCCATCAAAATGACCTACTGGTCATGGAAGTTTCATGACGTCAGCCAAGGCCAAGACGCCACGCCCCTATGGATTCCACAAATGTCCATGGTTATTGGCGTGACGGTATTTGCCATCGCCTTAACCGACAATCTGATCCATCTTATTTTTACAGGTAACCACCGCATTAGCAGTGAAATTATCGAACTAGACAACGAGGCTAGCTAAGCATGGAAGAGATTCAGCTGATTGTCTTATTTCTATTTATTCTATTTTTACTACTCGGGACCGGCGTTTGGGTTGGACTAGCCCTAATGGGCGTCGCCTTCGTTGGCATGGAACTGTTTACCGCCCGCCCCGCAGGGGATGCCATGCTCACCACCATTTGGAGCGCCTCTTCCTCATGGACACTCACCGCCCTGCCGCTATTTATTTGGATGGGGGAAATACTGTTTCGAACCCGCCTGTCTGAAGACATGTTCAAAGGGCTATCGCCGTGGATGGCACGACTGCCCGGTGGTCTCGTACACACTAACATTGTGGGCTGTACCGTGTTTGCCGCCGTCTCAGGCTCATCTGCTGCCACCCTCACCACCGTAGGGAAAATGGCCATCCCTGAACTGCGTAAACGCAACTACCCCGAACACATGATCATTGGCACCTTAGCCGGTGCGGCAACCTTAGGCCTGATGATCCCGCCCTCGTTAACGTTGATCGTTTACGGCGTCTCGATCAATGAATCCATTTCAAAGTTGTTTATGGCCGGCATTTTGCCAGGCCTACTGCTCGCGCTTATGTTTATGGGCTATGTCGCTATTTATTCTAAATTGGCCAAAGACTTTCACCCTATCCCTGAGCCTAAACTGTCATTTTTTGAAAAAGTAAAAATCTCCCGCTTTCTCATCCCGGTACTGATACTCATCACCGTGGTGATTGGGTCGATGTACACCGGACTGGCCACCGCCACCGAAGCGGCAGCCTTTGGCGTAATCGGCTCATTAATACTCGCCCTAGTGCAAGGCTCGCTTAGCTGGAACACCTTTACCAAAAGCCTAATGGGCGCGACCTGTACGTCAGCCATGATCGCGTTAATCCTTGCCGGTGCCGCGTTTTTGTCACTAGCGATGGGCTTTACCGGCCTGCCGAGCGCACTCGCTGACATGATCGCTGCGTGGGACCTGTCACGCTTTGAACTGCTCATGGTACTGCTAGTGTTTTACATCATTTTGGGCTGCTTTTTGGACGGCATTTCATCGGTCGTGCTGACCATGGCCGTGGTTGAGCCCATGATTCGCCAAGCCGGTATTGACCTGATTTGGTTTGGCATCTTCATCGTTGTTGTGGTTGAAATGGCGCAGATCACCCCGCCCATTGGGTTTAATTTGTTTGTGATGCAGGGCATTACCGACCATGAAATGAATTTCATCGCAAAAGCGGCCATCCCCATGTTTTTGATTATGGTGTTAATGGTCTTTGTACTGATTTGGTTTCCTGAGATCGCTACGTTTTTACCGGATAATATGCGGCAAAGGCCAGGAGGCTAGGGACTTTTTTAGAGCGTATCAACAAATAAAGGCGACCTTTAAAAAAGGTCGCCTTTATTGATTTTAAGCTGCCTGTACGGCAGTGAACGTATGGATAATTAACACATTATTGCTTGAAAATTTCTAAGCTGCCTACACGGCAACATATAGTGTAAAAGTGTTAAGTTGATAGCGCAATTTCTTTGTATGCAAATTAGGCAAATATAACAGTGGCGTTTTCGTTTTGATGATCTTTGTTGATGGTTTTTTTTGCTGCTTGAGCGGCAGTGAGCAGCCCCATTTCAGCCGCTATTGCCTCAAAGTTTTCTAAGCTGCCTGTTCGGCAGTTAACTTTACGCCTCGCTACTACTTAGTAGGTCATCATTTCTAAGCTGCCTGTTCGGCAGTTAACCCGTATTGCTTGCTCGTTGCTGGTAATAGAATTTTCTAAGCTGCCTGTTCGGCAGTTAACCTTCTGTTATCCAAAATTCTAGGTAGTAATCTTTTCTAAGCTGCCTGTTCGGCAGTTAACTCGGCGTGTACTGATAAAAATGCTGACAGCAATTTCTAAGCTGCCTGTT
>ENA-ORXT01000839-ORXT01000839.1-marine-metagenome-genome-assembly--contig:-NODE-839-length-44943-cov-164.987006_pt1 | contig 44943 bp, 25 predicted proteins | sample MGYA00237868_ERZ511482 | MGnify/ENA metagenome assembly ERZ511482
GGTCTTGATTGGCTTTATTCTACATCATTTGATAAACCAGCGATACTGGAAGTGATGACCATGAAAGTCGATAATGAAGTGATACTGGGAAATTACTTCGAATTCTTGAAGGCAGATAAATCAGGATAAATAGGGGTTGATTCGTTCTAATATTATGTAGTCCCGTTAGAGACTGAAGATACTTTTTAATACTAGCCATTCATCCTGAGCCCCCAATATCCTTGCAGGCAATAACTTTTTACTGATGATAAAATAGAAAGTTAGCAGTTCAAAAGAAGTGTCCTTTTCATGAATTAAAAAAAGAGGTATTCTAACCAGAAAAGTAGGGGCCCCTTTTTTGAGGGGAATACAGGAAGTGAATTTCTGAAAGTACTAAAAACTGGAGATCCTTTGCTTATAAGAAGATTAACAGATAGAAAATTTACCTAATAACCTGCCTTTGGTTATAGGAAAATTATAAATCATTGAATCCTGTTTAGGTTAAGAAATCAAATCCCTTGTGTTCCCCAGTATAAGGGTTACTATCTTTCCTAAATAAGGAGTATTAGGAAATCCCATAACATTATTGGACGTATTTAAGTATAGTAATGGATTAAATATTGTCATAGATAGCTTGACTCAGGATCTGGATTCGTGTAAAGCTTTTCTTGCTTATACCCAGAGTATTGTACAAGACGTCCTCACTTATGACAAGAGTCACAGCCAGATTCCGAATCAAGTCCGGACTGACGTTACATTCTATAGATTATGAATTGCTACTAAGTGTTTATGCCTCTATTAATAGTAGATCTTTACTTGTCTGTAAAATCAGTTTAAATATTTTCAGCGACTGAAAAATAAAGGCTTGAATAGCGAAGTATGAAAGGTGTTATTTAGCTATATATATGAAATAAATAGCATAGGATTCGTTCTGAAATAGAAACTATCCGAAAGTTTGGCTTGAGATAAAATAGACTGACATAGAGAAGATAGCTGCCAGTTGTAAGTGGTTGATGAACTCTTCTATATTTATGATGGATTGAATCTTTGTCATGATGATGGGTATAAGTGGGAAGAAGTAATAAGGGACTATCCGAATGTCTGAGTCAATGCAAAGAATACACCCATTCCAAAAATTCCTAAGACTTGGATGGTATTAATGATTGTAGCGAAATTGAATTTTGAAACTTGCATTGTTAATGTTTTTTTGAATTTGACAAATTAACAACGCCCACGGTAAGTAATAATGACACTACAAATATATGACAGAAAAACTACAAGAGTCAAGGGCTACTATAGATTTTCTACAGTTTTCTACAGAATCACTACAAATTTACATCTCAACATGCAGGGATTTAATAGGATTAACATATTGATTTACAGTTAGTTATACTGCTTGTAGAGCATTTTTAATTTTTGTAGATAATTTGTCATTAGTTTACAATTGTAAATAGGCAATTCCAGTATCTACGAGTGATCCGAGGTATAATTTGTCCTGAAATGGCTGTACAGTTGTGATTTCCACGAATTTAGGGTCAGTACTCTGAAAGTTATATCTGACTTCCCCCTCCCCTGTAATGCCCAAGACACATCCATAATGAGTGGCAGCTGGTTGTACAGACTGTGGAAGCTTCATAATCATATTTCTGATGTCAGGTTTACTCATAAGATCATCTAAGCTCTTTTGCCTGGGTGCCACGAGAGTCAGCCAATAGATGCCATCTGCTCCTGTCCTGATATTATCTGGAAAACCAGGTAAATTATCAAATACATATTCTCTTGTTCCTTTCTTCGTTCCTTTCAGCCAATACTTAGAGACGCTATATGTACCTGTTTCATTAAATAATACATAAGTCTCATCTACGGCGAGTGCGACTCCATTAGCAAAGTATAGATCATCCAATAGTCTTGTAGTGGTCTTAGTCTCAGGATCATAGCTATATAAAGCACCATGTGGCTGATGCTCCATTAGATCATACATGACTTCGTCAAATCCATATGCATCAGAAGCATCAGAAAAATAGATAAGCCCTGAAGAGTCAATGTCTAAATCATCTACAAATCCTAAGGGCTCATCTTCATATGTAGATGTCAATATTTCGATATCGCCATTATTGACATCGCATCTCAATAGTCCCGCTTTAGCATCTGCAACGATCAGATCTCCTGCTGGGCTAAAATGAAGTCCTAAGGGTCTCCCTCCAGTATTAGCAATTATCTGGCTCGTTCCCCCATTAATATTGAATCTTAGTATGTCTCCATCTTCCTCACCGGCATAAATGTAATTTCCATCTGGACTGATGACAGGTGCTTCGCAGCCTACACATTCATCTTTAATCAGATATTGAAGTTCATCCAGTTTTTCATTAGCAGCAAAAAAACCTGTGAAGCCTTTATCTTCCTTCGGTGACCATGACACTGCAGAGATCGGAGAAGGTGCGATTAAGAGATAAATAGCTGCTATTAAAATTAGCAGAAGTATTATAAACAAAGTTTTTTTCATCGATGACGCTTTTATTTTACATTGGGAAAGGTATAAATTAACTGCCTACTTTTTATTGTAAATAAATGTTCACAGTAACTACCCGATATAAATATATAAATAGAAAAATTTTCAGAACTCTATGAAGAAGCTATCATTTTCCATTAGTTAACTAAAGGTATACAAGCCAAGAGAGTCAAGATTCGGTAGGTCATGAAAGCTTTTGTAGGTCGCGCTTCCACAATGGTATTCTGCTTCACATAGTTATTAAAGAAGGTACTTCAATATAGACCAAGCTAAAAATATCATCATCATAACATATAAGTATACTCAGATAGGATAGCCAGAATAATCTTAACCAATAATTCCATTATATAATGATTGATTTTTAGAGTTGATTGCAAATCATAATAAATAAAAATCAAATTTAAATACGTGCGGCAGACTGATAGCGAATACAATTAGCTAAGGGAAATGCTCCATTTATATAAGTCAAGAAAAGCAAATATAAATCCCCACTTTTTCAAAAAAATCGCCTTAGTTTAGAAAGTAGGGAACAGTGATACAATGATTAGAATAACATTACCAAAGCAGCTTTTTATCCAAAGATGTGTCGAATTATGCTATATTAGAATGCACAAAACTATCTAACCATTTTTTTCTAAAACAAATTATTAGGCATGAATAAACTATTTTTCTGTGTGAGTCTCATTTTCGTGAGCACCATTGTCATATCACAGAGCACTATTTCTGGTACGATCACGGACCGAAGCGGTGAGTCTCTAATAGGGGTAAATATATTAGAAGCTGGCACCACTAATGGAACCATCACAGACTTGGATGGCTACTTCTCTTTGCAAGTCACTGAAGGAGCTGCTCTAGAGGTCAGCTATACAGGTATGAAATCTCAGACTGTATCCACCTTAGGTATGAGCGAACTAAAGATTAAGATGCTAGACGACTCTCAGCTACTAGATGAAGTCATCGTCACCGCACTTGGATTCAAGGTGAACAAAGATGAGACAGGCTCTACAGCTTCAATCGTCACTCCAGCTGATATCACCAGATCTGGAGAAGCAACACTACTGAACTCATTAGGTGCTAAAGCATCCAATGTACAGATATCCAGATCTAATGGCGATCCTGGAGCTGGGTCTACGATCAGAATCAGAGGTGCTAATAGTATATCAGGATCGTCTAATCCTCTAATCATTTTAGATGGAGTACCTATTGCCAATAATACTCAGTATGGTGGTGGCAATAATGCTACAGGGGGTCGTACTGGAGGGACATCACAGCAGTCGAGACTCAATGATATCAATCCCAATGATATAGAGTCTGTACAAATCTTAAAAGGAGCATCAGCTGCTGCACTTTGGGGATCAAGAGCTGCGAATGGTGTGGTAGTCATCACCACTAAGAATGGTGCATCTGGCAAACCTCAGATATCTTACAAAGCTTCTGCTTCATTTGACAGAGTGAATCAGCGATATGAACTGCAAAACACTTGGGGCCAAGGTAGAGCTGGATCTTATAGTCCGACTCGAGCTGAAGCGTGGGGCGACTACATCCCAGATAGAACTGGAGGTGCTGATGGTGTAGATGAGTCAGGAGAAAGATTCGTCGCAGAAGATGGAACAGTCTACTACCCTATTACTGATAAAAATTCGACGGAAACATATGTTGACTCTAACTGGGATGGTGTGTTTCAGACTGGAGGATTCTTGCAGCATGATCTTTCAGTAAGTGGTGGTACAGATAAGTCAACATTCTTTTTCAGCATGGCCCGACTAGATCAAGAAGGTGTCATCAGAGAGAGTGACTATGATCGGACTAATGCCAGGCTAAATACTAAGTTCTTTTTCACTGATTGGCTTAAGATGTCTTCCCGAGCCAGCTTTACTAATACTAAGTCTAATCGGATCCAGCAGAGTAGCAATACTGCGGGTCTACTTCTTGGGCTCTTAAGAACCCCGCCAGATTTTGACCAGACTGATTATAAGGGCACATATATAAGTGCGTCAGGAGAAGAATTCTCTCAAAGGCAAAGATCTTATCGAAGATATCTTGGTAATAATAATAACCCAACATATAATAATCCACTCTGGACTCTTTATGAGCAAACTGCAACAAGCAATGTAAATCGATACATTATGTCAGCTGACATAGACATCACTCCGACTAATTACTTACAGTTCACCATCAGAGGAGGTATCGATAACTACGATGATAAGCGTGCATATTTTTTCCCAATAGGTTCTGCTGGAGATCGTCAGAATGGAATCTTTGCAGAGGACTTGTTAGGCAGACAAGAACTGAATTTTGATGTTATTGCCAGAGCTAATACAGACCTCACAGACCAAATAGGTATGGTGGCTACTGTCGGCTGGAATCTTAATGATAGAAGACTAAAAGGGAATAATACCCAGATCACTGGCTTCTTAGTGAATGTGCGAAAAGAAACCACAGATCTAAATACTGCAGCAGAGAATAGCTCTATCGGAAACAGCCGAACTAATATTAGATCTAATAGGGCCTTTACCACTTTAGCCTTTGATGTTATGGATAGATTATTCATTAATGCATCGGGGACAGTGGAAGCATTTTCATCAGTTGATAAAAATTTCTTTTACCCAGCAGCTGATGTCGCTTACCAGTTCACAAAAGAAAATCTAGGTCCACTTAGCTTTGGAAAACTGAGAGCCTCTTGGGGTCAGGTGGGGATAGCACCTCCTGCACATGCCGCTCAGACACTTGCAGAAGGTGGATTTACCTATTCTACTTATAGTGATCCGCTCAGTATCGGATTATTTGGAGGAGGATTCAGACTAGATGATGATCGAGGGAATCCTAATTTGGAGCCTGAGATTAAGACAGAGTGGGAGATTGGAGCTGATCTAAGATTTTTTGAAGATAAGCTATCATTAGGCTTGACTTACTATAATAATAACATTGATGGTATTATCATTAATACCGACTTAACTCCGTCATTTGGTTATGATACTCAGATAGCTAATGCAGCTGCAATGAAAAATACTGGATTTGAGATGGATATGACATATCAGATTCTTCGCAACGGTGATTGGGATGTTAGTACATATGGTAACTGGAGCACAAATAGGAATGAAGTGACGAATCTTGCTGGTACAGAGACGATAGATTTATCTGGAGCATCTGTCAGTTCAAGAGCCATTGTAGGTCATCCTTTAGGTGTTCTATTCGGTACTGGATCACAGATGAATGAAGACGGAAGTTTTATTTTGAATGATGATGGATTTCCTATGTTAACCACGAGACCTATCATCTTAGGAGACCCTAATCCGATCTGGAGAGGCGGACTCGGTATGAGAGCTAATTACAAAGGATTCAATATTAATGCTTTAGTAGAACATTCTCATGGCGGTGCTTTTTCTCCAAGAACGCTCCACGTCTTGAATCGTTTCGGCACGACACAAGAGACGGCGAATCGGGAGACCTTAAGTCAGGATTTAGTCAACTATGCCGGTAATACGATCCCTTCAGGATCTACCGTCAGAGGTACAGTCAAAGACTTCGGTGGTGGTCCTGTTTTATTAGACGAGTCATGGTTCCGTACAGGAATCGGAGGGGGATTCGGTGATAATCAAGCTTATAACTTCTCTATCTATGATGCGACATTCACAAGATTCAGAGAATTATCAATAGGCTATATCATAAAATCCGATGCGCTAACAGAGAAAACGAAGCTCGGTTCTATTTCTCTCATGGCATCTGGAAGAAATATCGCTTTATGGGATAATATCCCAGGCATTGATCCAGAAATCAATCAGACAGGAGTCAGTAATGCTATAGGTTTAGATTATTTCACTAATCCTAGTACTGCTTCTTATTTACTATCAATCACCTTTACTTACTAATAAAAAAGAATATAGAAAATGAAACATATATTTAGATATACTATAATATCATTCATTCTGCTGGCGATAGCATCTTGCCAAAGTCTTGTAGAAGGTATCAATGAAAATCCCAATAAAATTACGATTGAAGATGTAGATGCAAAGTTATTCTTAACAGGAGCCTTATTAGCAAATTCATCTGCACAAAGTGGGCATTTAAATCGAATCTCAGGTATGTGGAGCGGTCAGTTGACTGGATTGAGTTCTTTATATTCTAATATCTATGGCTATTCTATTTCTACAGCAGAATCCATAGGCACTTGGAGTCGAGTATACATAGGCATCATCCCAAATGTCAGACACATCAGAAATGAACTGCCTAACGACATGCTGATGCAAGGCATAGCTAAGACTGTAGAAGCGATGGCTGTAGGTACAATAGCTTCCTTGTGTGGCGATGTCCCATATAGCGAAGTCAATTTCGAGGATTTAGACGATCCAAAATTCGATAATCAAATATCTGTTTTGGATGCATCTATTTCTTTATTAGATCAAGGAATCAATGATCTAAGTGCAGCAAGCAGTCGAAATATGACAGAAGACATCTACTTCAATGGCGATGCTGATAAATGGGCTGCTGCGGCAAATACGCTCAAAGCAAGATTCTTTATGCTGAAAAAAGATTATAGCGCTGCTTATTCTGCTGCTCAGAGTGGCATTGGAAGTTTCGACGGTAACCTCCAGCATATCCCCAGAGGAGATGCCAATGTAGCAGAAGGAGATAAAAACCTATTTTGGGAAATACTTGAGGGATCTCGTGCAGGAGATATAGGTAGTGAAGGCAGTTACTTAGCAGCCATCATGAATGCTGACACCTCACTATATAGAGGCAATGAAAAGACTGATGAAACTGCCAGAGCAGCATACAGCTTCGCGATTGCCGCAGATGGAAGTTCTAATCAAGGCATCATAGAGCAATTCGAGCCAATGAATATTGTCAGTTTCGAGGAGAATCATTTGACACTTGCAGAGGCAGGGGCCAGATCAGCAGGATTTGATACTGGCCTTCGGCACTTAAATGAATTCAGAGCATGGCTCAATACGGGAGGTCGTATCAATGATAACTTCAGTGACCTACCCTATTTATACGAAGCATACGATGCAGCAGATTTTGCAGCGGGTGGTATAGAAAATCAAGATGGTACAGATCCATTAAAAGCCTTACTAAGAGAAATCGTGGAAGAAAGATATGTTTCTGGTTTTGGTCAATTCATGCCATTTGATGATGCCCGAAGATTGAGAAATTCTGATCCAGATGTGGCAGTGCCATTTCCACTTAATGTGGCTTCCGCATCTCAACATCCAGAGCGTATGCCTTATTCAGATGATGAGTTAAACTCTAATAGTAATGCACCTGCAGATGATCCAGGTATTTTTACCAAGACAGCCGTCAATCAATAAAGTGTCTATGACGCAGATAATGAAAACTCTTTCATGGTTTAAATAGATAATGGTTATAGAGGAATAAAATTTTAATAAATGAATATTTTTCATGCTTATGGAAGACAGTCTGTAGTGGGCTGTCTTCTGTTTTTTATATTTTTTATTTCGACTACAGAACTCACTGCTCAGGAGCAAAAACGCATCCTATTCGTAGGCAATAGTTATACCTATCAGTGGAGCCTCCCACAGACTGTGGAGGATATGGCTCGCAAGAAGGGACAGGATTTATTCATTCAGCATTCTACTGCAGGCGGTGTACACTGGGGTCACCACTGGCGTAGCGAGAGAGGGCTTACGACCAGACAAATGATCAAAGATGGTGATTATGATATCGTCATCCTTCAGAATCATAGCCTCAGGACCATAGAAGCTCCTGATAGTATACATGTATAAGGCGAAAAATTCAATCAAATCATTAGACAGTCAGGTGCTGTACCCATGCTCTATATGACCTGGGCCAGAGAGTGGAATCCACTCATGATTGATACTATAGCTGAAGAATATGAAGCCTTAGGAAATAAGATTAATGCCTTCGTCGTCCCTGTGGGAAGAATCTGGCAACAATCCAGAATGCTCAGACCAGATCTAAATCTCTACGCAAAAGATGGAAGTCATCATTCCCCTACAGGTATTTATCTAGCAGCCTGTGCCTTTTCACACTGCGCTGACTAAAGATAGTCCTATGGATTTAGCACATCGAATATTTACCGATGATCTAAATGGTCAGCGTGTATATCTCAATATTCAGACAAAGGAAGATGCTCAGTTTTGCCAAGCATTGACTTTTAAAGTCATGAATGATTTGCTGAATTAAAAGAGTGATTAGATTCATGTCAGTTACCTTCAATCCACCCCAGAGTTAAGAAGTTTTTGAAACTTGCCAAATCTGCCACTTAGTCGCATGCATCATATTGCTGATCTGAGTCACATTGAAAATGTTATATCAAGATGCACTCCCAGTTAAATGATATCCGTCAACAAATACGGCTTTCATTATCTTGAAATAACCCATATATTTGGAAAACTATACTCAGGGTTAAATTTTAGAAAACTAAAACATATACACAATGGCAAAATACATGAGCATGGAGAACTTAAAGTTCTTATTGAATGAAGTTCATGACATCAAAGAAGTTCTTTCTTTTGATAAATACAAAGACTACGATGAAGACTCAGTAAATATTCTGCTGGACTCTATTAAAGACTACTGCGATAAAGAATACTATCCTGTATTCAAAGAAATGGACGAAGATCCAGCCAGAATCGATAATGGTACTATATATGTCCACCCAGCAGTAGGAAAAGCCATCAAATATGCCGGAGAGAATGGCATGATCGGTGCCCAGTTCAGCTATGATGACGGTGGCCAGCAAATGCCAATCACGCTATATACAGCACTGTCACATATACAAGCGGCTGCTAATAACAACATTGGGGGATATGCAGGACTGACAGCAGGTGCTGCAGGTCTGATCCTATCTTTCGGTTCTCAAGAATTAAAAGATAAGTATGTGCCTAAGATGCTTTCGGGAGACTGGGGAGGGACGATGTGTCTCACAGAACCGCAAGCTGGTAGTTCACTGTCGGATATCACCTCTTCTGCCACGCCTCAAGAGGATGGCTCGTATAAGATAAAAGGTCAAAAGATCTATATTTCAGGTGGAGACCATGAGTACTGCGATAACTTCGTACACTTATACTTAGCCAGAATCGATGGCGCACCTGAGGGTACTAAAGGAATATCTCTCTTCGTCGTACCTAAGCACAGAGAAGATGATCAAGGAAATTTAGAATCTAATGATGTCACGACTGCTGGCGACTTCCAGAAAGTAGGTCAGAGAGGATACTGCACCACACACCTCATCTTAGGAGAGAAAGATAACTGTCAGGGCTGGTTAGTCGGAGCACCTAATCAGGGTCTAAAATATATGTTTCAGATGATGAACGGGGCCAGAATTGATGTAGGTATGTCAGCAGCATCTATCGCGACGGCTGCTTATTATGCTTCATTAGAATATGCAAATGAACGTCCACAGGGTAGAAAACTGACATCTGACGGCTCTAAGAATGCCACTGATGAGCAAACCATGATCATCAATCATCCTGATGTCAGAAGGTTATTGCTTTCACAAAAAGCATTAGCAGAAGCATCAGTAAGTATCCTACTAAGATGCTCTAAGCTGGAAGATATCATATTGACATCAACAGATGCTGAAGAAAAAGAAAATGCACATGATTTACTCGAATGGCTCACACCTATAGCGAAGACATACCCATCAGAATTTGGGATTAAGTCAGTCAGTAATGGACTGCAAGTCTTAGGAGGTGCTGGATTCTGTAGTGAGTTTATCCTACAGCAGTACTATAGAGATATCAGAATTATGTCTATATATGAAGGGACCACTGGTATCCAGTCATTAGACCTCTTAGGTAGAAAGTCTACGATCAAAAATGGTAAAGCACTACAACTGGTCGCAGCTGAAATCAAAGAAGCAATTGAAGCAGCAGTCACTTACGATGAGCTGAAGCCATATGCTCAGACGCTCGGCTCTAAGCTTCAAGAAATGCAGGAGATCATTATGAATCTGATGCAGTTCGCGATGAAAGGAGACTATGAAAGATTCCTATCCGATGCGACTATTTTCATGAATTATGCAAGTCACGTCGTGGTAGCATGGCACTGGCTGGAGATGGCGACTAAAGCAAAGCAAGCTATAGTCACCGGTAATCTGAGTTATCAAGAGGAGTTCTACCAAAGTAAAATCCATACAATGAAATACTTCTTCAAATATGAATTACCACTGACAGCAGGATGGAAAGAGACCCTTCTGAATCAAGAGGTCGTAACAATTATGAAGGAGAAAGAACTCATATCGTAAGAATTGCGTTATTGGGGTATTACAATTACAGAATAAATAAAATTAAAATGATAGATACAATTATTGCTAAAATTAAGGAACAAGCATTAGCAGCAGCACCTATAGGTGACACTTTAAAATTTGTTCTTGATGACAAGACTGTCTTTTTAGATGGTACTGGAGATACTAATGTGGTCACTGAAGAAGATAAAGAAGCGGCATGTACCATTACGACCAGTGGTGAGACTTTTGCAGCATTACAAAGCGGTGATTTAAATCCTATGGGAGCAGTCATGTCTGGTAAAGTCAAGATTTCTGGAGATATGGGATTAGCCATGAAGCTTCAGTCCTTACTCGGATAAGTCCTTAAAAAAATGATAAAATGAGCCAGAATGTGACCATTCTGGCTTTTTTTATGCTCCAATGAGAAATTCCATAAGAATTAGCCAAAATTTCATTCTACCAAGACCATAGTTTCCCTCATCTTAGCGTTAGATTGAAGTGAAATAATCATGAATTGGCTATGTATTAGAATACATCATGGTCTAACAAGTATCATTATTTCACTTCATTACGCATACGTTTGATATCTTAGTATTCTATAAAATTTACATATGAACTTACTTAAGTTTTTAGTGGTACTGATTACATCCACGATGTTATGCTTTCCATTATTATCACAAGAGGAAAGTCTCGATAAATTCGATCGACTTTATCGGGTACCTGCTGACAGGTCCATGTATGGACAAAGTGTCCAACAGACTGAAGGCGGTGCATACATAGTCCTGACGACTGTAGATACATTAGACCCAGCTATACCAGATATCACTGCAAGTAATCTGACACAATTCGATGCAAAGGGTAATGTGAACTGGAGTGTAGACTACATCATGGAAGATACACTCAGCCTGATGCCATATGGCAATGTGATCATTGACAGCGAAGGAGGATATATCTTCAGTGCTAAAAGTCGATTAGATGCTTCAAATGCTAACTTTATCATACGCGTGGACTCACAAGGTGACATCATCTGGTCGAGGAAATATGCCTCAGGTGACCAGGCAGACTCTGTCGGAAGAATAGACATCATCAATCCTAATGATAGCTTAATCGTCATGCTCGGGTCTACTTCTTTAAATGGAAAGATAGAAACAAAACTAACAGGAATCGAAGAGGAGACTGGCGATATATTATGGGATAAAACAATCACCATCACTGGCGAGACTAATGACACAATCAGCCCTGATGTGAGAAACATTGGCATCACGCGAGATTCTAATATCGTCATTACAGGTAGTGTCGCAGGCGAGAAATATATTTTCGTCAATAAACACAACCAAATGACAGGTAATGTCATCTGGTCAAGAAAATACGAAGTACCTAATGTACCAGACGCTCGGCTAATCGCTAATGATATTGCCATAGATGTAGATTCTAATCTATTGATCACAGGCCTAATAGACTCGGATATCATAGGCAATGCAGCAGCAGGAAGATCTGATGTATCTGACGCATATGTGGTAAAGCTAGATCGAGAAGGCATATTACAGTGGTCTAGGTTTTTTGATTTTGGAGAATCAGTCGTATCAAGTGGAACATCTATAGCCGTGAATGAGGGCGGTAGTCCTTTAGTCATGATCGGTGGTCAGAATGATATCGCTGGAGCTTTTTTCCCGATACAAGCACTCATAGATCCATTGGGAAATCTAATGTACACAAGAGACTATTCTATCTTTTTAAATAGCACAGGTAATAATGCTGAGATTATTTCTACATCAGATAATGCAAGTGCATTTATTGGAACTGGAATAGAACATGGTATTAATTCACCTGACGGTGCCGACTTAGGCTTCTTCTATCCTCGACTGATCAAGACTGATCTTGAAGGAACGACGTACTGCGATACGACCATCAGCTCTAGTTTAGTTGACTTTATCATTAATGTAGACACACTACTCTGGAATGTGACAGATCGTCAAGGTAGTGGTGGAGACACACTTGAAGTAGAAGCTTTTAACTTTAGTGGATATACGGCTCCTGTCTTATCGCTGAGAGATACTATGTTTTGTCCGGGAGACCCGGTCAGCTTCATCCTGGACGCGACGACGAGAGGAGCAGTGGGTTACAGATGGTTTGATGCTGAAGAGCCAGAGACGACGCTGGGTGACCAGCCTACATTCGAAGCGACAGAACTGGAAGTACAATATGTCGCGAGAGTAGAAGTCGGAGAAGACTTATGCTATGTAATGTGTGATACGACGATGCTGACTGAGATTATGCCACCTATGGTGGCCTTAGCTCCTGGATTAGAGCAATACTGCGAAGACCGTTCTATTGGTGTAGCTGCCCAGATCATGGGAGGGCAAATTACAAGTGTCGTATGGTCCACAGGAGAGCAAAACGTACCTGTTATATTTCCTAATGACTTAGGGACTTACGAAATAACAGTAACTAATACATGCGGCGATGTCGCAGAAGCATCCATTACCATCAACGAATCCGATCTTCCACAACCCCAAGAATTAGTACTGATATCCAATAATCAAGGTCTGTGTACTACCGGAAATATTACCATCACGGCTCAAAATCAAGGGCTGACTGGGTTACTTTGGTTTGATAACACCCAAGGCCAATCTGTAGAGGTATCAGAACCTGGAACGTATACTCTGATGGCGACTGATTTTTGTGGATTTGAAATAGATGGATCTATAGAGATCAGAGAAGAAGACTTTCTAAATCCCTTATCCGTATCCTTAGAGAATAATACAGATAACTGTTCTGGTGGCTTTGTCCCAATCGAAGCAAATATAGAAGGTAATATCCTTCTAATCTCATGGGAAACAGCAGATGGTATGAACGTACCTAATAGCATTCAGGTCAATCCATTGCTTGTAGATAGTGCAGGTACTTATACCATCAGAGTCGTAGACATCTGTGATAATGAAATAGTAGAAGACATAGAAGTAACTAATGCAGATCTTAATGACTGTGGTAGGACCACTGATGTATGTTTAGAATTTCCTAATGCATTCATCCCTTCATCAGAATTAATTCTGGATGATGGCAGTGCGCCTAACAGAAGCTTTGGCCCTAAAAATAATTGTAGTAATGATGAGATCACCACTTATGACTTAAGAATATTCAATCGATGGGGCCAGCAGGTATTTCAATCGGAGAATGTAGAGGATGAGTGGAATGGAAGAAAAAGTACTGACCCAAATAGTGGCGAATATCCTGGAGATGTTTATGTATTCGTAGCAAAGTATAGGACAGACTCTACAGATGAAATAAAGGTAAAAGGAGATTTGACTCTGATCAGATAATTATTAAAAGCATTATAAAGGAAGATGGAGAGGCTGGATATCTTGATCATAGGTGCTGGACCGACTGGTATCAATTGTGGCATATCGGCTAAAAAAGCAAACCTTAATTTTAAGATCATTGAGAAAGGTGTTTTGGTCAATTCGCTATTTCACTTTCCAGCGAATATGACCTTCTTCTCTACTTCTAAACTCCTCGAGATTGGAGATATACCTTTTATATCTCATACGGATAAACCAACTCGGAAGGAAGCATTAGAATACTATAGACGTATCGCTCACAGCTATAAGCTACCCATCCATTATTATGAGAAGGTGATGACAATGGAGCGTGCTGACGATGATACTTATACCGTGATGACGGACAAAGGCACATATCTTACGCAGCACGTCATCATATCCACAGGATTCTATGATATTCCAGTGATGATGAATGTCCCAGGAGAAGATCTATCTAAAGTCAAGCACTACTATGATGAAGCTCATCACTACATAGGTCAGAAAGTACTGGTCATAGGAGCAGCTAATTCTGCTTGCGATGTAGCTTTAGAGACTTGGCAAAAAGGAGCTGATGTCACCATGGCTGTACGCGGACCAGCCTTATATGAAAGAGTGAAATACTGGATACTCCCTAATATCCGCAATCGGATCAAAGAAGGATCTATTCAAGCCCACTTTAATACTGTCGTGAAAGAGATAAAAGCGAGAGAAGTCATTTTATATAATGAGAAAGATGGAGAGTTCAGCATCGAGAATGACTTTGTCTTAGCGATGACAGGCTATTCTCCAGATTATACTTTACTTGATAGATTAGGTATCAAATATCAGAATGATAGGTTAAAAACACCTTCGGTAGATGAATCTACTTTAGAGACGAATTTACCTCGGGTATATATGGCTGGAGTTATGATTGGCGGACTTAAAACTAACAAGCACTTCATTGAGAATACAAGAGAACATGGGGATCTGATCATTGAGCAAATTGTCAATCATAAAGAAAGTACAGCTCTCACTTAATCCTATCTGACAAATAGCGAATTATACCAAAAAGAAACCGATTTGGGACTTGATCTTTTGGCAGCTCTCAGCGTTAAAAATACTCGTGAATACCCGCATTCACTGCGTTTTTCGCCTTGATAGCTACAAAAATCTCATTGCAATAAAAGTCCCAAACTGCTTTCCATTTGGTATAAGTATCTATAATGAATGATAAAAAAGATATTTCTACAAGTTTAATCTTATAGATTATATCAATAAGATGTAAACAAAACAATCAAACTGAATACCATAATCCAGATAAAAAACGTAGGTGACAATATCATTTCCCTAAGTGGTTCTGTCGCAGCGAATGGCCTTTCTAAAACGTATAGACATTGTATTAGAATTGATAGCTGATTAATATATCTTTGCCGCTCGAACACATATACCTATGAAAAATACGATTACAGGTTTATTTATACTTTTCATGTTATCTACTTCTGTCTCTGAGATGACTGGTCAGGGTCTCGTATTTGGTATCAGAGCAGGACTTAACTTCTCTACTTTCCTCGGACCAGATACGGAAGAAGAAAAACATGGACTCAATAATGGATTTCATTTTGGAATAGATGTAGGCTATAAATTATCTGATCTAATCTTCTTCAGAGGAGAGATATTATATCTTCAGAAAGGATCTTCATATGATTACTCTGGCGAAAGCTTCTATATATTTAATCTTCCGACTGACAATAGATTTGTGCTACAGGATAGCTCTAAGATCACCTTAGACATTTCTAATGCCTATATTTCTTTTCCGATGACCATCCATTTTTCTGCATTAGAGAAATGGGAATTTCATGGTGGTGCCTATGTTAGTTTCCTGATATCACCTGTAGGAGCGGGCACTTGGACATTTGGAAGTCGAGATGCTGTTAATTATCAGTTTAAGCAAGGTCTAAACTATGATTATGATGGAGATGTACCAGGAGAAAGCAGCCCTTTTGCCGAGCAGATACTGCTTTTAGTAGAAGATCAGACCACTTCTGTACCCTCCTTGGTTGGCGCCTATTACTTATTGCCAGAAGATAGAGGGAGCCTTATAAATAAAGTGGACTATGGATTAACTGGCGGTGTATCCTATTTCCTTAATAAAGGTCTTTATCTCGGGATAAAAGGCTGGTATGGCTTGCGTGATGTCACAAATAATGCAGCAGATTACAGTTACAAAAACCTGACTCCAGAAGGTAATTTTATTTATTCAGATGACTATGATCGTAATTTCAATATAGATCTTTCTTTAGGATTTAAATTTTAGTTCCTTTTCAGAAGCTACCCCGTACAGAAATGATAGCATTCCTGCCAGGCGCACTGACTCCTGAAGCGAACTGGCGATAATGCTGATCTAATATATTTTCTATCCCCACAGATAATGTTATCCCTTTAAACAGCTCATATTCCCCATATATATTAAATGTCTGCCAAGCGAGTGCACCTTCTGATGTAGCAAATTCAGGATTATCGGTAGAGTCTCCATACTCTCCAATTGGCTTACTTCCATTAAAGCGGTACGCAGCCCTCAGGCCTATATCATTTAAGTCATATTTGATGTCTAACTGACCGTATAGTGGTGGTATATGCGCTAATGGCGCATTGTCCGCCTGACCATTGATCAGTTCTCCCTTTGTCAAATTAATACTTCCTGAGAGTTCAAGTGATTGATTGATTACGACATCAGCTAGTATGGATATGCCATATATTCGAGCTTTAGTCGCATTGGCATTAGCGAAAATATTAAACGTATCTACACCACTCACAAACTGAGAAGAGCCATTGGTGTCTTGAAATGGAATCCTGACAATGGCATTATTTAATCTGGTGTAATATCCAGTGGCAGAGAAAGAACCGATCTTTTGTTCAGCACTTTTAAAATCCTTACCAATAGAGTATTCAAAATTTAATGATCGCTCAGGAGATAAGTCTACATTAGGAAATGTGACTTCGTCTCTTTTTACTCTGATCTTGGCTATATCATCGATATTAGGAGATCTGAAAGCTGTCGATGCCAGTGCCCTCCACTTCCAGCCTTGCTTATAGTTCTGAGTCCAGCCAATGGACCAGATCAGAGAAGCATTATTACTATTGATACCTTCTGTAAACTCTTCAGGCCACTCTATCGGATCTGCTTCGTCATAGACAAACGATAACTGAGTACCAGAATATCTCAGACCTGTATTCAGATGTCCAAGCTGATTAGCTGTACTCATATGATACTGAAGATACATGCCATATAGAGTCATATCGCTACCCGCACTGGGATATCGAGTCAGCACATCTTCATTGATTTCTCCAGTCACGATATTTTCTTCCAGTGCTGAGGAACTGACAAAGTCATGCTGAAAATTAGCACCATACAGCATCTGATGCTTATCCGAGAATGCCTTATTAAAATCAGCCGTAAAGCTCTGGACTGTCACATCCTCATTTTGATGAGATCGATTATCTTGTCCAAACCTTCTATTGATTCTGTCCTCACTTATATCCTGCATAGCGGCAATGAAAATAGCCTTATCATAGAATGATGTCTCTTCTAAAAATTTAAATTTCACCGAGGCTAAAATTCTGGTCTGTGGGCCATAGTTCCACTCTGCAAATGTCAGCTCCTCTTCACTTCCATCTATGAGCTGATCATAGCGAGGTACATCTGAGCTGGTAGAATATTGAATATTTGCGATTAATTGAAAATGATCATCTGGCTGATATAAGAACTTCTGCCCTATATCTAATTGATGATATCCAGTCCCGACTTGCACATTAGGATTTGGATTCATTACTTCTACATCCTCATTATTGATTCTGGACACATACTTAGTCCGAAGGCCAAAAGCAGGGTACCGATCTGTCCGGTTAGCCCCCATCCTTAAATCCCCAAAATCTGAAAAGCTGATACTCGTCAATGAAGCCAACTGCTGCCCTCCAATATTAAAATTTAAGTGACCTGTTTTCTCTTGATTAGCACTACTATATCGTAAGCTGTAGTTTCCTTCGGTATGACGTTTTTCGTTTTTTAAATATTGTAGCTCCGGGTCACGCGTCTTAAAATGGACGACTCCACCCAGTGCATCGCTGCCATAAGTTAATGAATTAGGACCAAAAATAACATCGATGCGGTCTAGCATGGCAGGATCTACTGTGATTGCATTATGCAAGTGCCCATTCCGATAGATTGCATTATTCATACGGATACCATCTAATACCAGCAAGATCTTATTAGCCTCGAATCCTCTGACGACAGGACTCCCACCGCCCATCTGACTCTTCTGCACATAGAGCTGTCCATGCTGAGCTAGTGCATCAGCAGATGTCTGTGGATTGGTACTCGATATTTCTTCCTGCGCGATAGATTCTATATGATATGGTAAAGCTTCTCTGGATATTTCATTTCTACCTATCAATACGATTTCTTCTAATAAGTTGCTGTCAGGATCAAGGGTCAGGACCCTTCCCAGACCATTGAGCTCCGATAAAGTCACGACTAATTTTTGATACCCTAAATAATTGATAGTAATAATAGTGTCATCATTCGTATTAGGTAGTAGTGGCAGTGTGATGATCCCCTCTTCATTACTCACTGCTGCTAAAGAATAATCATCATTATAAGCCTCTACGCCGATCATAGACTGCCCATTTTCATCGATGACCTGGAAGCTTAACTGTCCAACTCCAGTAGTGGCAATCATCATACAGACTATTGCTGCACTACACCTTTGGCAGGCGAATCGCAAAAGTAGTCCCGTGATCGATTTTTGAATTTTTGACAAATATTTTCCCTTTATGATAATGCTCAATAATACGCTTAGCGAGTGATAATCCCAACCCCCATCCTCTCTTTTTAGTAGAAAAGCCAGGCTGAAAAACAGTCTTGAACTTAGATGATGGGATTCCAGAGCCACTATCTTGGATGTCTATGGCTACCATCTGACTATCCTCATACACTTTAGTGGTGATGGTACCCTTACCGTCCATAGAGTCTAATGCATTTCTGTAGAGGTTCTCTATCACCCAATTAAATAAATGCGAATTAACCATCGCATGTTCAGAAGTAGAGCTGTTATCTAAAGAGAACACTATCTTCTTAGGTGCTCTACGTGACATATATCGCATGGATGCTTGCAAGGATTCATTGATATCGATCCGATCTAATGCTGGTGCTGATCCAATCTTAGAAAAGCGATCTGCCACGAGCTCTAATCGATTCACATCATTTCTTAATTCTGAAATGATCTCCAGCTGATCTGGAGTCGCTTCCCCACTGTCTTTAAGCACTTCAATCCATCCTATGATGGCACTAATCGGTGTACCTAATTGATGGGCTGTCTCTTTGGCCATCCCAGCCCAGACACGACTTTGCTCCGCACTTCTTGCAGAATTGAATAAATAATATCCAAGACATACGAATAAGATAACCATCAAAGTCATGAGATATGGAAATAACTTCAAAGTACTATAGAGCTGTGAGTTCTTATACCAAATGGCTTTGCCCAAACTATTGATAGGAATACCTCCATCATTCTTAATATCCTCAATTTCTTTTGCTAATCTGACTTGATTTTCTGAATTTTCATCACTTGCTCCATCTAAATTCCATCCTTCTAAATCGCCATTGTCTCGCTCAAAAATGACAGGTAAATCCTTACCAAATTTCTCAATGATACTTGCCTCAAAAGTCAGGTCTTCATCATCGTTCATTTCCTCCACTTTCGTAATTGTATTGACAAATAGTTCTACTTTGTCTCTCTCTCCCTCTGCTAATTTCTTGGCTAAAAAATTAGAATAAATCAAGGTTATCGTTAAAAATACGAGTGCAGCTATTGCTAATAAAATTTTCCATCTGGAACTCCGAGAATAAATATCCATAGATTGAACCTATCAATGGAGCAGATTAGACCTCTCCATCAGCCATATAAACGCACCAATTAGACTTTATCATACAGAAATGCTTTAAAAAGGTACCGCAAAATAGCTTCTGCATCCATCCACTGGACATTCTGAATTAATGAATGAAAATAAATTTGAAAAAACTGTAGGATTGGCACACCTAAATGGATGAGTTCAGCATCATATTAATTAGATTGGTGTCATGAAGTTGGCATTTAGGTATATAGCTCCTTCAGTTATCTGGACGATACTCATTATTTATCTGTCTACGATGCCAGCAAGTTCTTTAGATAATTTTTCATTGATTGAGGTGATACAGGTAGATAAAATTGCGCATATTATTATATACGCGATCTATAGTTTGGTCCTTTTATACGGCATGAGCTATGGACATCCTTCATCGATCAATCAAAACCAATGGATAATCGCCTGGATATTGGGCATAATGTTAGGGATTTCGATGGAAGTCATTCAATCCAGTTTTTTTCCGGATCGTCATTTTGACTTTCTGGATATAATTGCTAATATTATAGGCTCAACAGCAGGCTTAGCTGTTTTTAAATTTTTTAAACAAAGTAGTATATGGAAGTATCTTTAAACGGTATGCAGACCATGTTAGCGATCTTGGGGATTTTTGCTCTGACGATTGGTATCATTTTCTTCCTTCGTAGCTATGTCAAAGGTAAATCCGGTCAGGATTTAGCTGAGAAATACCGCGATAAGAAATGGGCCTCTCCTCTCAAAGCAAGAGCTAAGTATCCTGATGTAGATGGATTTGCATTCACCGGACCACTATTCAGATATGGATTAGCTTCTGCATTAGCCATTACGCTATTTGCATTTAGCTGGACTTCTTATGAAGAAGAAGTATTCATTCCTGAAGACGCATTAGAATTAGACGAGGAGATCGAGATCGAACCACCTCGTACTGCAGAACCACCTCCACCTCCGCCGCCACCTCCACCACCGGTCATTGAAGAAGTACCGGAAGAAGAGATAGAAGAAGAGGATGAGCCAGAATTTGTTGATCAAGATATAGAAGAGGAAACAATACTGGATGAGCCTGAGCCGGTCGTAGAAGAAGCACCGCCACCTCCTCCACCTCCTCCACCACCACCGCCAGAGCCAGAAGTGGAAGAGATTTTTAAAGTGGTCGAGCAAATGCCTAGATTCCCAGGATGTGAAAACGAGCCTGGTGATAACAAAGCAAAAGAAGACTGTGCGAAGCAGAAAATGCTTCAGTACATCTATAAAAATCTTAAATACCCAGCTATCGCCAGGGAAAATGGAGTAGAAGGTATGTGCGTTATACAATTCGTAGTCGCCAAAGATGGATCTGTCACTGATGCAAAAGTGGTCAGAGATATCGGAGCAGGATGCGGAACTGCAGCATTAACAGTCGTAGATAAAATGAATAATCTACCTCAGAAATGGACGCCAGGTAAGCAAAGAGGTAAGAATGTGAAAGTTCTATATACTCTTCCGGTTAGATTTAAGTTAGAAGGTTAATAAACTTTCTATTTAAAAAAATATATAAGGGCTATTCAATTTATTGGATAGCCCTTATTTATTTATGCAACTAGCTTTAGTTTTCTTGCGTTATAACGCTGTTACTATAGATTCACTATTATGAAGCAAATTCTCATCACAATATTATTCTTTATCATCTCCATAGGCATATATGCTCAGGATTCTAAATTAGCGAATGAGTATTATAGAAGTGGTGAATACGAACAAGCCGCATCCTTATACAAAAAGATATGGATCAAGACGAAATACAATGATTTCTATTTCAATCGGTATATAGAATCTCTACTCGCGCTCGAAGAATATGCTGCATGTGAAAAGGAAATCAAGAAGCAACTTAAAAAAAACCCTAATAATGTTCATCTCTTCGTCCTGTATGGAAATGTATTAGAAAGGCAGGTCAAAACAAAAGAAGCAGAAGCCCAGTACAAAAAAGCAATAAAACAACTACCGAAGGACTATAATAAAATTACTAATCTGGCTAATGCATTTAGCAGACTGACTAAATATGACTTTGCGCTCCAAGTGTTCCAGAAAGGAGAAGCCCTACTGGATAAGGAAGGAGAATTTGCATATCAGATAGCTGAGATATATAGAAGACTGGGTGATAAGCCCCAGATGATACATCACTACCTGCTCAGTATCAAAGGTAATCCCGAACAGCTGGCATCGATGAAAAACTTCTTCAATAGAAATCTTACTGCAGAAGATTACCCAGAACTAAAGACGAAACTCTATGAGAACATACAGGCAAATCCTGATGATGTGAACTATCCTGAACTCTTAGAGTGGATATTTATACAAGAAAAAGACTATAAAAAAGCACTTAGACAAGCCAAAGCCTTAGACAGAAGACTGGATGAAAATGGAAGCCGGGTGTTCAATATCGCTGTGATCTCATCCAATGATAAAGACTATGATACTGCCATAGCAGCTTATGATTATATAGTGAATAATAAAGGTATTAACTCGAGCTACTTCCTCGAAGCACGACAAGAGTTACTCTCTAACAAGAAGAAAAAAGTGCTAAATAACAGCGATCATACTAGAGAAGACCTCATAGGTCTGCGAGATGAATATAATAGCTACCTCAATCAAATAGGGAGAAATAAATCCTCAGCCTACATCGTAGCAGAACTGGCAAATCTGGAAGCGTATCAGCTAGATGATTTAGATGGAGCCATCACCAATCTGGAAAGAATGCTCAAATATCCAGGTGTCAATAAATATGTCAAGGCAAATGGTAAAATCAGCTTAGCTGACTTCTACCTTATGAAAAGTGAGATATGGGAGTCCACTCTACTCTATTCTCAAGTGGATAAAGAATTCAAGGAAGATTACTTAGGTGAGAAAGCAAGGCATAGGAATGCGATGCTCTCATACTATAATGGTGACTTCCAGTGGGCTCAGAAGCAATTCGACGTGCTGAAAGCTTCTACCTCTAAACTTATATCCAATGATGCGATAGATATCTCGGTCTTCATCATGGATAACTTAGGACTAGATACGACCGATGTAGCGATATCACTTTACGCACAGGCAGAGCTTCTTACACTTCAAAATAAATTTGATAAAGCATTCGTCAAGCTAGATTCTCTTAAAACACTTTTCCCTGATCACACTCTGATAGATGACATCTACTATGCTAAAGCAAAGATCTTCAAGAAGCAAAAGAAGTATGATGAAGCGATTAAGATGTATAATGAGATCATAGAAAAACATCCTGAAGAAATCAGGTGTGATAATGCCATCTATGAATTAGCAAATCTATACGAGAATGACTTAGGACAAAGTGATAAGGCCTCAGAGCTGTATGAAAAGCTATTTATTGATTACTCTCAAAGCGTATTTGCCATAGAAGCCAGAAAAAAATATCGAATTTTGCGAGGCGATAACCTATAAATCATAATTCGATGAATCTTTATTATACTGAAGAACAATTAGCGGTCAGAGATGCGGCAAGAGACTTTGCTCAGAATGTCCTCAAAGCCGGTGTCATAGAAAGAGACACTCACATGACCTACCCTGAGGCTGAGATCAAGCAAATGGCAGAAATGGGATTCTTAGGGATGATGGTATCTCCTGAGTATGGAGGCGGAGGCATGGATACCATCTCGTATGTCTTAGCCATGGAAGAAATATCTAAAATAGATAATTCCTGCTCTGTCATCATGTCAGTGAATAACTCATTAGTCTGCTGGGGATTAGAAGAATACGGCACTGAAGCACAAAAAGAAAAATACCTAAAACCATTAGCCAGTGGATCCATGCTGGGCTGCTTCTGCCTGTCAGAACCAGAAGCTGGAAGCGATGCGACGAGTCAGCGTACCACAGCCATAGACATGGGCGACCACTATCTACTTAACGGCACTAAAAACTGGATCACTAATGGCAGCAAGGCTAAAGTACATCTGGTCATGGCTCAGACCGATGCCTCAAAAGGCCATAAAGGAATCAATACGCTGATCGTAGAAAGTGACTGGGATGGTGTCAGCATAGGTGGTAAAGAAGACAAACTAGGCATCAGATCATCTGATACGCACTCTATCATGTATACTGATGTGAAAGTGCCTAAAGAGAATCTTATAAAAGAAGATGGGTTCGGATTCAAGTTTGCCATGAAGACGCTCTCTGGTGGAAGGATAGGCATCGCCGCTCAAGCATTAGGCATATTATCTGGATCATTAGAACTCGCTGCGGCATATGCTGAAGAAAGAGTTGCATTTGGCAAGCCGATATCTAAGCACCAATCAGTATCTAATAAGCTCGCAGATATGTCTACAGCAGCAGAGGCCGCCCGTCTATTGATACACAGAGCTGCATGGCTTAAAGATCAAGGTCTACCTTATGACAATGCCGCAAGTATGGCTAAACTCTTTGCTGCAGATGCTGCAATGAAGCACTCAGTGGAAGCAGTACAAGTCCATGGTGGATATGGATTCGTCAAAGAGTACCATGTCGAACGACTCATGAGAGATGCTAAGATCACTCAGATCTACGAGGGGACTTCAGAAATACAGAAACTGGTCATCGCCAGAAATATATCTAAAGGCATCATACACGAGCCACTCTTAAGCCACCCACCATCTTAAAGATGATGGGCAGATCACTACATCTTGGGACATATGCAGGTATCCCTGTCAAGGTCCACTGGACGTTTGGTCTTATGCTTATGATCATATTTTATATCGGAGTGCAGAATCAGCTGAACCCAGTTGAGCTCGGTTTCTTCTTTCTATTAGTGTTAACGCTGTTCCTATGTGTGATTCTTCATGAATATGGACATGCATTGACAGCAAGGTTCTATAAAGTAAATACTCGCGACATCATCATCTCTCCTATTGGAGGCGTTGCCAGATTAGAAAAACTACCGAATGATCCTAAGGAAGAATTTGTCATTGCTATTGCAGGTCCTTTAGTTAATGTTTTCATCGCACTTATATGTATGACTATCCTCTTCTTCATCACATCAGAAAATATGTTTACTTTAAATCCTGATGCAGTTACAGTCGATAATCCAATAGAATTCTTAAAGACCGTGTTTTACATTAATGTGGTCTTATTTTTATTCAATCTTATTCCTGCATTTCCAATGGATGGAGGACGTGTCCTTAGATCTTTACTAAGCATCAAGCTTGGCAAAGTCAGATCCACAAAAATAGCATCAACGATTGGTAAAATCATTGCGCTATTTTTTATTGGCATAGGGCTATACATTTCGCACTATGCACTGGCCATCATCGGCGGATTTATATTCTATATGGCATCTAATGAGAATAAACAAGTCGAACTCGAAGAGAGACTCAAGTTAACTACAATTGATACCATCCTTAATAGCAACTTCACTAAGATCTATCTTGACGAACCAATGTCTAAGCCAATCGATATCAGTATTCGTACCAAGGAACATAATTTTCTAATATATAATCAGTATGTGAATAGGCCAGTAGGTACCATGCACGCTCTATTTATCAAAGATGCCATAACCAATCAAAATCAAAATGCGCCAGTGTCTAAGTATGTATCTACCAAACTAAGACTGCTGACTCCTGACACCTCGATATATTTGGCTCGCCAGATACTTAATCAGGAAGGCCTAAGTATTGCAGCAATAGGGCATTCTTTAGATCATATTATTGGTGTGGTAGACAGAGATGCCATAGTACACTTTATGAATTTAACTGAGTAGAACATACTCCATTAAGTCCAATTTTTGCAATAGAATATAACTGTTTAACTCTTTACTTATTCAGAAGGTCAATTTAAAATTTTTGTTCGTGCTTGGACATTTAGATGGAGTGGTGTCTATCCAACGTTACAAATATACCGAAGCTATTTTATATCTATAGTTATCGGTAAGAAAATAGATCGACCATAATACCCTCAAGTAATAAGTTTACTGGTTTACAAAGTCCCAGACCAGTTTCTCTTCGGTATATTAGTTTTTTACAATTTAAACTGAACTAATATTCATAGATTTATATAGTCATACTGACTCAATAGTATTGATGAAAAATATAAACACATTTACTCAATAATCTATAGCAAATGCAAAACCTAATTACTTTAGGAGAATTCATTATTAAGAATCAGCAAGATTTCGCTTACGCGACAGGTCAGCTCACCAGAATGTTTAATGCGATTACTCTCGCCTCAAAAGTGATGAATAGCCAGATTAATAAAGCTGGACTAGTCGATGAATTAATGGGAAAAGTAGGAATAGAAAACGTACAAGGCGAAGAACAAAAAAAGTTAGACGTGTATGCCAATACGATATTTATTAATGCCTTACAAGCCCGAAACGAAGTATGTGGTATAGCCTCTGAGGAAGAAGAAGAAACCATCATTCTTGATAATGAATCAGCAGTCAATGGGAAATATATCGTGTTGATTGACCCCATTGATGGCTCTTCTAATATTGAAGTGAATGTTTCCATAGGTACGGTTTTCGCCATTTATCGGAGAATCTCACCAATTGGAAAACCTGCCATATTAGAAGATTTTCTACAAGCCGGAAGGGAGCAAGTCGCAGCCGGGTATGTTATTTATGGTTCTTCTACCATGCTGGTATTCACGACTGGAAATGGTGTCAATGGCTTCACATATGATCCATCTATTGGTGTATTCTATCTATCTCATCCTAATATGAAAATCCCCAAAGCTGGGCATATATATAGCATTAACGAAGGGAACTATGCCTATTTTTCAGATAACATGAAAGCGTATGTAGACTACTGTAAAAATATAGATGAAGCAACTCATCGGCCATATACAGGTCGGTATATAGGCTCGATGATAGCCGATCTACATCGAAATTTTTTGAAGGGAGGTATCTACCTGTACCCTAATTCTAAAAAATCTCCTCAAGGAAAACTAAGATTACTATACGAGTGTAACCCTATGGCCTTTCTCATAGAACAAGCAGAAGGCTTGGCTACAGATGGTCAGCAATCTATCTTGGATGTTAAGCCCACTGACATACACCAAAGAACACCGTTCTATGGAGGGTCCTCAGAAATGGTTACTACACTACACGAGCATTTAAAAAGCTAAACTCTCTACCTAAATAGTAAACTAATTCAATAATATATTGACTTACTACACGCCATAAATCTAAGCGAAAATTTATTTTCCTATTTTTGACACGCCTCATTATTTTTCGTGCCATTATATAGAGTCTGGTATCAGGCCTGCTGAATAATTATAATTAATTATTAGTGCTATTAAGTAAACAAATCATGTTTTTTTAATTGCTTAAATCAAAAATGAAATTGGTTAAATTGGTTCGTTTAATAATAATTCTATTGCAGTATTATTAGTACGTAAGATTATCATAAATTACATTTTAGAAATACGCCTTTCTAAAAAAGTAAATTTTGATAAATAGTATCCTCTTAAAGTAAAGAATTATAAAAATGAAAATTAAAATCGCTAAATCATTACAGGTATTCTTATGGATTGGCCTTGCACTATCAATAAATTCATGCATTAATTCTTCGAACAAGACGGAAGCAGTAGATTCAACTAATATAACATATGCGAGCGATGTGACTCCATTTTTTGATAACTTCAAATTGATTTTAGGGGACGGTTCTAATGTCGGAGTACCCACTAAGTTTGAAAATAAAGATTTCTTTTTTACGACTAATGAAAATAATCAGGACTGGGTCGTCTATAAATCACCTAATGGAGGAAATACCCATGGAACCTCTAACAATACTAGAACTGAATTAGGTCAAATCAAAAAATGGTCTCCTATGACTGGAGGTAAAATGACAGCTACCTGCAAAGTAATGAATGTCTCTCCGACAGGTGATTCTAGAGTAGCAGCTACACACTCTGTCGTTATTGGCCAGATACATAGCGCCGATGGGCACGAGAACGAGCCATTTAAATTATTTTACAAAAAATTTCCCGGCCATAAGAAAGGTTCAGTTTTTTGGAATTATGAAATCAATACCGCAGGTGATGATGACAATTCTGGCAGATGGGATTATTCCTACCCGGTCTGGGGCTACGACTTTTCTGTAGTGGCAAGTGACGATAGCACCTATCCAGAAGAACCACAAGATGGTATTGAATTAGGCGAAGAACTGACTTATGAAATCCATGTAAAGGATGGTATGATGAATTTAAAATTTATGAGTGAAGGACATGAAACCAAATCATTCACTAAAAACTTAATCAAATCAGAATACGCAACAAAGTCGGATATGCCTGAGCAGGTCCGTAATTTATTCGTTCCCATTGGTCAAGATGGAGTAGAACGAGAAAACGCTTACACAGGTGAAGGATTGTTTTTCAAGTTAGGTTGTTACAATCAAACCAATGGAAAAGACCCTGCGGTCAATAAAGTGTGGTGTTCTGGTGCTGAGACACATGGTGGCGATCTTAAAAAGCAATATGCGGATGGAAACTACGCTGAAGTTTGGTTTAAAGAAGCAAGTATAGAAGTTAACGAAGGTTCTATTTCAAATGAAGGGTATTTCGCAGCGAATGATGGTTTGAGCAACAAAGTTGTTTATCCTCATGAGGTCATTCCCTTTATGGATAAGTTTAAAATGCTGCTGGGAGATGGGACGAATGTGGAAGACCTTGTAGAATACGAAAATAAAGATTTTTTCTACACAGTCATTGACGGTACGAGGCGCTGGGTCGCATATAAAACACCAAACTCCGGTGTAACTTCTAAAAATTCCAGCAACACCAGAACAGAGCTGCATGAGAAAAGAGAATGGACACCTGAAGAAGGAGGTAAGTTAACTGGTACATTAAAAGTCATGCATGTGTCTACCTCAGGGGATGCAAGGGTCGCTGCTTCCTATTCTACAGTCGTCGGTCAGATTCATAGTGGTGAAGGACATGAAAATGAACCAATTAAAATATTTTATAAAAAATTTCCAGGCCATACTAATGGTTCAGTGTTTTGGAATTATGAAATTAACACAGCAGGTGATGACAATTCTGGAAGATGGGATTTTTCCTCCGCAATATGGGGCTACGATATGTCTGTAGTTGGCGCGAGCCCAACGGATTACCCCGCAGAGCCAAAAGATGGAATAAAATTAGGCGAGGAGTTTAGCTATGAGATTAATGTATATGATGGCATCATGTATCTGACATTTATCAGCGAAAATCATAAGACTGTCCGGTTTACCAAAAACCTCTTAAAATCAGAGTATACGACATATGCAGACATCCCTGCGCAAACTCAAAAGTTATTTGTCCCCATTGGTCAAGATGGAGTAGAGCGCCAAAATGCCTACGCTGGTGAGTTGAATTATTTCAAGCAAGGGGCTTATAACCAAACAAATGGAAAAGATCCCGAATCAAATATGGTATGGTGCTCGGGTGCTGACACTTATGATGGAGATATAGCCAAACAGTATAAAAATGGTGACTATACCGAAGTGTGGTTCAGAGAGGCTACTGTAGGTCCTGGCTCACAGCCAGGTCAAGATTAAAAGTCTATGATCTTGACAATTAAACACCTAAGGGGATGACTAAATTTTCATAGGTGCTGATAATCATCCTGGCTACAGGCATCTGACTTTTAAATAAAGACTTATGAAAGACAAAATTCTAAAAGGACTTTCACTCTTCTTACCAGGAATTTTTCTTTTAGGATTTAACATTGGCACAGGTAGCGTCACGTCTATGGCAAAAGCTGGAGCTACCTACGGCATGTCGCTCTTATGGACTATTGTAGCTTCATGTCTAGCCACATTCTTTATGATCAATCTATACAGTCGATATACAATGGTCACTGGTGAGACTGCACTTCAAGCTTTTAAAAACCACATACATCCTGGAGTTGGCATATTTTTTATCATCGCACTAACGACGGGTGTCATGGGGAGTGTGATGGGCGTTATGGGAATTGTCGCAGATATATCTCATGTTTGGTCTAAGTCTTACATGACTCATGGGATTCCTCCTATCTATTTTGCAGCATTCTATATTGCTCTCGTTTATTTTATTTTCTGGAATGGTGAAACTCAATTCTTCGAACGTGCTTTAGCAGTCATAGTCGCACTGATGTCAGTATGTTTTCTGGCTAATTTTTTTATTCTTATGCCTCCGCTGTCTGAGATTTTTAATGGCCTCATACCCAATGTGCCTGTCATTTCTGATGATCAAGAGAAAGGACCATTCCTTGTCATAGCCTCACTTGTCGGAACGACTGTTTTTTCTGGTTTATTTATTATTCGGACGACTTTAGTGAAAGAAGCTGGATGGCAAATTAAAGATGCAAAGATACAGAGAAGAGATGCCATTGTCTCAGTCGTACTGATGTTCATCATCAGCATGTCTATTATGGCAGCCGCAGCTGGAACGCTTTATCCAGCTAATCTTGGCTTGACTAAAGCTTCTCAGATGATTGAGTTATTGAAGCCTCTTTCTGGACAGATGGCCGTGACTATTTTCGCATTTGGAATCATTGCAGCAGGTGTCTCTTCACAGTTTCCTAATGTACTAATGCTACCGTGGCTCTTATGTGATTATAATGAATCTCCTCGAGATATGACGCTTTCGAAATATCGAATCATGGTATTCTTTATTTCCATACTTGGTCTTACCGTCCCAATTTTCGATGCTCGGCCTGTATTCGTCATGATTATTTCGCAAGCGCTAAACTCTGTCATATTGCCAATGACCGTAGGCTGCATCATGTATCTGGGCAATCGAAAAGACCTCATGAAGGAATATCGATTCAACATGGGTACTAATCTTATTTTATTATTGATTCTAGCGTTTTCTATTTTCACATCCGCAATAGGAATAATCGGTGTCCTTCAACTGATAGCTTAAGAATATATAAAAATAAATGATCGCCTTTGAAGATGTCTTTCTGCATCAGATTTCATTAACAATAATAGACATACCTATGACCCGCAGACTATTGAGGTAAATGCCTGCGTATTTTGCTTTGTCAAATAATAGAAATAGAGTCTCGAAAATTTGACACTCAGTTTCTTTAAACTACTTATTACAGATTTATCATTTAAAGCTTTACAAAGCTACTAACACTGGACTTACTATCGCCTTCAAACTTGACTAAATAAACACCTGATTGTAGCTCACTGATATCAAGTGATTTAAAGTTGTTATTGATCCTTTTTTGGATGACTTGTCGCCCTGATTGGTCAATAACTAACATGACGTTGTATTTTTCTGCACCTTCTATTGTTATGAGACTTGAGGCAGGATTGGGAGATAGTAGCACTTCATTTCGAATTACTTCGTTCACACTCGTCGTTCGATCACCTTCTCCAAAGACCCTCAACTCAGTAAGGCTTACCCATGGACCAGCATAAATATCTGCACTGAGTACAGTTACTCTTATGTATCTAGCTTCCACACTATCTACAGAGTTGATTATTGGCGTAGCAGAACTACCCGAAAGTGTATTATCTGATCTGTCTACAATAGTCGTATAGGGGCCATCTTGATTTTGAGCGGCTTCAATAATGAATTGATAGGCTCGGTCCTCATAACATGTTACTTCTGTCTGGGTTATCGTTATGTCCGCTTCTAAATCAATTGTAGCTGACTGTGGAAATCCATTGACAGACCATCGAGTACCCGTACTATCATCTACAAGATTAGTTACAACATTAGCTCCATCAGTGGCACCGGTTCCGGCAAGTGGCTGATTTAATGCCCAGTTAAATTCACTAGATGGACTAAGGACTTGTATCATTTCCGAATCAACTAATCCTCCCTCCTCAGTTGTTACTGTGACTGTCACTATACCCTCTGAAACTGCCGTCAATACCCCGTCAATGGTTACCGTAGCAATACCTTCGTCTTCAGAATTAAAAACCAAATTTTGATTGACTGCATCAGCAGGAGTAACGAACGCCTCTAGCTGAGTACTGGCTCCAACAGCAATTGCTCCATTAAGCTCAACCATGTCTACTCCCATCACATCCACCTGATCCCGAACCGTAATTTTAGTACTCAGTGATGTCCTCGAACCTTCCTCATTATCAGTAGCCTTAGCTGTTAATGTATATTCTCCAGCAGCTACATTCGTCCAGGTAAATGAATATGGAGCTGCGGTAGCTTCTCCCAATTTAATATTACCACCTTCAAAAAATTCAACCATTGTTAAAGTGCCATCAGAATCTTCCGCGTCTGCAGTTATGGTGATATCACTGCCTGGTATAAAATTAGTACCACTTGCGGGGGCAGTGATACTCACTGAAGGAAAATAGTTTTGCTGCATGCCATCTTCTTCAAATAAATCATCAAAATACGCTGTCGCCTCACCTTCATCCTGAAGGTAAACGCCAGCCTTCCAATAACTCGGATAGGTCCAAAAAGAAACATCCACATTCAGCTTTTCTTCGCCTTCATAATCTACGATCATTCTTCCGTCAACTAATCGAATATCACAGTTAAAATATCCTCCTGGATCTTCGCCAAGATCCACATGAGTGGTAGCTATTCCACCGGCATCTGTTTTAATAGCCGCCCACAAGTGATTAGCAGGCGTTTTAGCATTATGCTTATAAATTCTTATTAGTGGCTTGTTTGGTCCAGGGCCAGCATTGGCATCATCGTGTATTTGCATGACTGTAACCTGATCACAAGTCTGCTCCACAATATCTATTCTTCCATGTAACGATCTATTGGCTTGGGTAAGATCCCAATTTGTTTGATTTCTAAGCTCCGTTCGTTTGCTATCACCAGTTTGATTGAAAAGTACCTTATCTCCATCAACTACATAAAAATACTCAGGATGCGTATAACCTCCATTAAGTCTATCCACATCAGCTAAAGTAGAACTCGTAGGTGCTTGTAGCTTACATTCTGCGAGAAACGGTTGAAATCTTGGTATATCAGATGGGGCATCAAAACCTGTTGGCGGTACCGGAGCAAAGTGAGTCACATCTAAAGCAAAGAAAGAAACTTGCGCATATTCATCTGCATCTCCAGCATTGTTTTGGTTATAGTTTCCAGCTTTGAAGTACATCCAATCATCAGAAAAGCCGCTATCTGTCATATCTACTTCTTGGACAACATCAGGCTTACCTTCTCTCATGATGGTAACAGTTAGCTCATTGCCAAGGGCCCTAATTTCGTAGCTAAACTTTTCACCCAGAGCAACGCCATCCGCCGGGTCTTGTGCATCATCACTTCTGCTACCAATCATATCATACCACTGCTCAGCGCTCGTAGTCGGTTCATGAGCGAAATAAATAGAGCCTTTTGTGTTCCCAGGTAATTTGCGATAATATATTCTACAAGGTTCGTCATTCGAAGCATGTATTTGCCCGACTATAGTCCGTCCCACCTTACGAAACTCATCAGAAGTCTCAGACACATGATCTACGGCTACTGTGGCAGTCATGATACCATCGACCCCTCCAGATGCTTCTTGGTTAGCCATCGTAGAAGAAGAAAATACCCAGTTATTTTTATTTATCCCTTGAGTAGGGATACTGGTATTCTCTCCACGTATCATTTCTCTAAGCTCATTCCTTGGGTATGAACTGCCGCCCGTCTTACCATCGTTAGGACACCAAAATACCATTGCGCCAGTAATCGAGTCGGTATAGAACTCACCTGGAATAGTGTATCCATTTGAGACTTGGTCCACATCCCTTTCTTGTTGATTTGGGCGGGTAATTTTCCAATATGAAAGATCAAAATTTCCACTTGGCGGTAGACTTGGATCTAAATCTTGCGCCATTGTAGAACTAACAAATAAAATTAAAACTAACAGCTGCAAAATGCATCGAGTGAAACAAGAGACACAAGAAAAATCGATTTGCGCACTGCTTAAGCCTATATTATTAGATGATACTTTCATAACTTTTTTTTGAAAAAAATCTATTCGCATATAAAACCACTGATGAAAAAAAACTTTCATTTAATGACATCATTGCATAAGAATAAACATTTCTACGCAATTTGAATATTATATAATTGGTTGACCAATTAAAAGCAAAGTACAACATTTAATATAAACTTCCTTTTTCCTATTTGATAAATTAATTATTCCAAAGGACATTTTCAACAATGGAAAAAAAACGAATTTAGGATACGTCGGAGTTTACTGGGCATATAATTTTAAACCGATGCTATCTTATACAGATAGCTATCAGTAGGAAAATAGATCGAGTATAACACCCTACAGAAATAGGTTTACTGATTTAAAAAAAATCCAAACCAGTTTCTCTTAGGTATTAACAAAAAAAAGAGTCCTACACTGTAAGACTCTTTAATAATATATTAATCACCTAACTAGTAGCCAGGATTTTGTGTTAAATTGGGATTATTTGAAATTTCCAATGGTGGGATTGGCAGCAAGTAGTCTCTAGCAGGGTTGAAGTTTTTTGTACCTTGAAATTCTTGTTCAAAGCCATTTGGTCCGAAGACCTCATCTCCCATTCTTCTTCTGACTATATCGTACCATCTTTTTTGCTCGAAGGCAAGCTCCAATCTCCTTTCCTCTAAAACATCAGCAACACTCGCTGATGAGATGTCCGCAGGTGAAGCACTAGGGGTACTGGTACCATCACCATTTCTTGCTCTTTCTCTTACCATATTAACATATTGAGCAGCTTCTGACGGATTACCTAATTCAGCAGCAGCTTCGGCAGCAATTAAAAGCACCTCGGCATAACGCATCATCTGATAGTTAGATTCCGAATCACGTCCGCTAGTATTAGATTGTGGCAAATCACCAGCCATCGCAGTATATTTAGAAATATGTGGACGATTCGCATTTCGTCCATCTAAGCTAGAAAATTGTGTGAAAGGAATCACAGTGCCCATGTTATCAGAAACAGCTTCATCATCAAAATTGACTGATTTTCTATAGTCTCCATCATCCCACGTATCAAATACGGCTTGAGCCGGCACCATCACTGACCATCCTCCTGAAGCATAGTAAGTCTGCTGCCCAAAAAAGCCTGTAAAGGCAGCTAGATAATCTCTAGATTCATCACCAACATTGGTTGCAACAAAGTCTATTACAAAAATTGGCTCTAAAGAAAAATCGGTTTTAACTGCATTAAAAATATTACGATAATCAGGTTCTAATGCCAAGTTATAAGTTCCTGCTTTGCTGATAACATCAGTGGCTTCATTGTAGGCCATTTGATATTCCTCTCTAGTAAGATATACATCAGCAAGGAAAGCGCTAGCCGCTGATTTAGCAGGAAGGGCCCTATTCGTTCTTGAATTTGGCAACCATTGCTTGGCATATTCAAAATCTGCGATGATGCTCTCATATACAGTTTCCACAGCGGTTCTTGTTGCCGTCGAAGCGTCGACGGTTAAAGTCGTCTCGTCTAAATAAGGAACGTCTCCAAAAAGTCGTACCAAATGATAGTAAGCAAAGCCTCTGATAAATCTTGCTCGCCCTGCAATCTCTTCTTTTATCCCAGCCCCTTGTTCTTCAAGTGCATCTAGCTCACGAAGGGTCTCATTAGCACCTCTTACCATCTGATAGAGTCGAGGCCAGAAACTTCTTTCAGGATTTGACGGATTTAAAATTAGCGGGTTAGTCAAAGAAAGCGTAAACTGATCGTGTTCTATTCTTTCAGCATTAGTCGTCGGATTTCCTATATCTACCATATCTGAACGCAACATAAGTGTCAATCCCAATCCTCTAGATATAAATGCTCTAGCAGATAAATGACCATATGCCCCAGCAACGGTAGTCTCTACTGTTGTCAGATCGACAATCCTCTCATCTGGCTCTAACTGACTTCTTGCATCTTCCTCTAAGTCAGAACATCCCAGAATTGATAAACCAATAAAAAACGCTATTAAATATTTATATTTTTTCATTTTAATCATCTTTTTGTGATTTAGAATTGCAAGTTGATACCAAAGGTAAGTGAACTTAGATTAGGATAATTACCATAATCATGTCCTTGAATGACATTATCGTCTCCACTGCTTTCTCCACCGCTACCAAAGTAACTCACCTCAGGATCTAATCCAGAATAATTTGTAAAGGTCAGCAGGTTCTGAGCACTAACAGAAAGTCTTGCTGAACTGATGCCTGCTCTTTCCACCAATCTAACAGGCAAATTATATCCTATAGCTATATTCTTAAGTCTTACATAGCTTCCGTCTTCTACAAAACGAGACGAGCGCTCTCTTCCTCTGATAGCTGCTCGAGGTATATCTGTATCTGTATTTTCTGGAGTCCAAGAATTCAGAACATCCGTTAATCCATTACTGTCGCCGTTATATAACTGAATAGCTGTCAGGTTGTAGATATCTCCACCTACGGCACCCTGCAAGAAGACATTCAAATCAAAATTTTTGTAAGAAACTGTATTGGTCAATCCAAAAGTAAAATCAGGATTTGGATCTCCTATAATCTGCCTGTCATTGTCATTAATAATACCATCAAAACCACCTTGCTCATCTGCTACTTCAGCAAATAATGGCTCTCCAAGTATGGGGTTTCCATCTCCATCAAACGAAGAACCTGCTAAAGCTATACCTTCTGAAATAGCCCCACCTTGATATACACCTTGGTAATCTAAACCCCAAAACTGACCAAGGGGCTCACCTTCTCTTAGGATATAAGTCGTAGCACCAGAAAAATAACCAGGAGCTCCACTACCTATAAGCTCTGATCCTGAAGATAGCTCCACTACTTTATTTCTATTTCTTGCAAAATTTAAATTAGTAGTCCATCTAAAATCATTTCGTGTGATGTTGTTGGAAGTTATTGAAAATTCAACTCCACTATTATTAATGGAACCAACATTTCTAAGGACATCCAAATCAGTTGCTCCTAAGTAAAAATTTGAAGCTCTATCAACAGCTAAAAGGTCTTTAGTATCAATGTTATAATAGTCTGCGCTTATTTGAATTCTATCTTCAAATAAGCCAAGATCTACCCCGATATTCGTTTGATATGAAGTCTCCCACTTCAAATCTGGATTTGCTTCACGCGCTAAATCTACACCGAAAGCTCCACCAACTGCTCCAGGTGGCTGAACACGATAAGTAGCAAGCGATTCATAAGGGCCGATGGCTTGATTACCCGTGAGACCATAACTAGCTCGTAGCTTGAGGTTAGTTATTGTAGCGTTATCAATCAAAAAACTTTCATTTGAAATTTTCCATCCCAATGCTACAGAAGGGAAAATGGCATACTTATTATTTGCTGCAAAGTTTGATGCACCATCCCTACGAACTGTAGCAGTAATCAAGTATTTGTTTGCCCAATCAAGATTGACACGTCCAAAAACAGACTCGATTTCTGATTCAGAAAAACGAGAATCTACGGTGCGTTGATCTAATTGCCCAACCTCAATATTATCCCAACCAAACGCATCAGTCAACAATTCTCTGGCACCAGCTTCAAGTCCCTCTGTCGTTCTTTTTTGATATGAATGACCTACAGTGGTAGTCAAGTTACCTTTACCAATTACTGAGGTATACGTTAAGTAATTTTCATTAAGAAAGTTTGTTCTTTGCACTGATTCTAAATATGCTCCACCCACAGAAAGTATAAAAGTCTGCGGTTTAAAATATGCTTCTTTACTATTTTGAGTTCTGTAGCCCAAAGTAGTTTTAAAATTCAAACCATCTAATATCTTATAATCAGCATACATATTAGTCCTAGAATTGTCCGTTTTAGATTCATTTCTTATCTGTGTGGCTACTGCCCACGGATTTTCTATATCATCTCCTACTGTATTTTGTGAGAAATTTCCAGCTTCATTAAACCTTCCAACATCAGGTGCAAATCTGAAGGCCAAAGCAACCACATCGTCTCCTCCTCCGTTTACAGAACCAATGGCATCTCTTCCAGTCGATTGAGTTGAAACTCCATTTTGCGTGCTTCGACTAGAGACACTATTCATTCCAATTTTTAATCTATCACTGGCTTGTACATCTACATTAGCTAAGAACTGAATTTTATTGAAGTCAGAATTAATTATGATTCCCTCTTGGTCGAAGTAAGTACCAGATACATAATAGTTAACATTTTCATTACCACCTGAAACTGACAACTGGTGATTTTGTGTATTTCCATTTCTATAAATTTCATCTTGCCAGTCTGTATTCTCTGTTCCTTGAGCATAAGGTGCATCACCTGCATTAGCACGGATCATGTTTTGATACCGCGCAAAGCCATTGGCATCTAACAAGTCCAATCTATTGGTCGTTTGTTGAGCAGAATAATTAGAATTAAGCTCTACGACTGCTTTTCCAGTCTTACCTTTCTTAGTCGTAACTAAAATAACTCCTCCAGATCCTCTTGATCCATAGATTGCTGTGGCAGAGGCATCTTTCAGAATCTCTATAGATTCAATGTCATTTTGTTGTGGAAAAGAAGCTCCTACAAAACCATCAACCACCACCAGGGGGTCACTGCTTGCATTAAGCGATGAGCTCCCTCGGACTCGAATACGAATATTAGCTCCTGGCTCACCACCATTTTGCGTTTGAACTGCCACTCCAGCGGCACGACCTTGAAGCGCTTGACCTGCATTTAATAATGGGAAAGCATTTATTTCCTCATTCTTTACAGATGAAACGCTTCCAGTAATGTCACTCTTTTTAACAGTTCCATATCCGATGACGACAACTTCGTCTAGTACTTCTGCATCAATAGCTAAGTTGATATAGAGCATGGATTGTCCATTCACAGGAATCATTTGCTTTTCAAAGCCTATATATGAAATCTCCAGTACGGCATCGGAGGCAGCTTCCAAGCTAAAGTTACCATCAATATCGGTAGAAGTCCCATCGGTAGTTCCCTGTGCAGTCACTGTGACTCCAATTAAAACTTCACCACTCGCGTCAGTTACTTTACCGCTAATGAGTTCCTGTGCATTTGCACTCGTAGCCAAGAGGATAAATAGAGCCAAGAGCCCCATACACTTCTCAATGTATCCAGTATATTTTTTCATTAAAAAATTCATTTGTGATAATTTAAAATTATAGTTTTTAATCATGTCTAATCAAAAGACCACTAGTGCAAAAGAGAGTGTGGCACTTTGTAAGCAGGTATTCTGCCTGATTAATATCAAATTAATTTCACCAAAGTTGATACATAGTTAAGCTATTTGGTTGACCAATTTAAACCGATTCAGTTTAATTATTGAAATTTCTGTAGATTAATTTTGCGTAAAGTGTTAATAAACGCATCACTCATGATTGAAAATCATTGAAATAATCACAAAGTAAATACTCATACAGAGATGACATGGTAAGTAATATGGAGACATAAAGTTAAGACCATGTCAAGACTTTGATATATGGTATTCTTATAAGTAGAAAAGGGAATGCCTGAATAGACACTCCCTTTTAAAATATGGAAATTTATGTTCCATATCTATATTTCTTATTTGGCTGTTAAAGCCTGACTATCCTTCGCCTACTGTAGCATCTGAACTATTTGGATGATAAGGAGAATCTTCATTTACCTCAGAGTCTAAATCCTCACCTGCTACTCTTCCTTGGAAGTCATCACTGAAAATGATTGCCTCAGTTCCTCCATCAGAAGAATATATGACGATATCATCAACATGATACACTCCATCACTTACATTGGAATTTGAAGCATATTTCCACTGGAAATTAGCAGCACCATCTATAGTGGCCGCCAAATGGCCTTCTACATCACCATCACCACCATTAGTCGTACTGACTGCATCTTCGATTATCGTTTGACCACCGATTATTACTGTGTATGTTGGCGTTGTTGTTCCATTAGCAGCCCAACTAATCTCTATTGGTACCCATACAAGAGGCATTCCCTCTGGGAAGACAGCAGCAGCAATAGCATCATCAGAAGCTCCTTCTCGGAATTCGTGAGGTGCATTGTCTTTAAGTCTTAACTCGACAATTGAGAAATCACCGGTCGTTGAACTACCAGCAACGTTAATAAAACCGTCTTGAATATCCATATCAATAGGGCCTTCAGCCACTCTGTACATGAAAGTTATCCTACCAGTTTGAATAGAATCTACTGCTAATCTGAGCTCACCAGTATCATCATCTTTAGTGTCGGTAATGACAGCATACCTGTTAACAGGCGCAGTTACTTCGATTGTCTCAGTTGCTGTACCCATGACTCCATCTGAGGCAGTGACGGTCAGTGTTACTGTGTAACTACCCTCAGCAGAAAAAGTATGTGATGGACTCGCGTCAGTAGACGTCCCGTCTCCACCAAAGTCCCAAGAAGAATCGAAAGATCTATCAGTGATACCATTTACGACAGAGTTGTTTGTGAAATTATAAGTCAAAGAATTTTCTGCGTCAACCTGCGCAGAAAAATCCGCCACGACAGCTGAAGGATCAGGGCTTACTGGTATAGGGTCATCATCGCCATCACCGCAAGAGGTAATCACTGCAAGTGCGAGAAACAAAGACATCATTAGAAAGATATTCTTGTTAATTGTAATTAGACATTTTTTCATTATTGTTATTTTTTTCATTGGTCAAAAAATATAGTTTGTTATTAATGTTGTTTAAAGTTTAGGCTTCATTGAGTTTCTCCCTTATGAATTGATCGGCCTTCAATAATTGGTTGACCAACTTGTGCGAAAGTAATTAAACTGCTAAACATTTTGAATTATTCTTTTCATGTCATGAAATATGCTAGCTATCACTATAGATAGATGACAGACAACTGATTAGGGGCTCTATCCATATTTAAGTTATTTACTGATCTCACGCCATTCTACACCGCTTCTCTTATAGTAGATAAAAGGGGCATTTATTGATAAAAACTTGTTTTTATAATATTATTTACTACTTTCGTCATATCAGTTTTGGTTAACCAATAATTGGTTGACCATAATTTGGAATACCAATGCATTTTAAAAATTGACTTGATAATGCTTAAGAATCTGAATAAAATTGAATTGGAAAACCCTGTAGACTTAATCATTTCTCAGATCAGAGATCTCATTAGTTCAGGCAAGATCAGCCCAGGAGATAAACTTCCTGCTGAGAGAAAGCTGGCAGAACATTTGGGAGTGAGTCGAAATCAAGTCAGAGAAGCCATTAATAAACTTCAATTTTATGGCATTGTAAAAGTTCAACCTCAGAGCGGGACCACAGTGACTGGTATTGGCATTGTGGCTCTTGAAGGGCTAATATCTGATATTTTAAAAATCGAAAATGCAGATTTTAAATCACTCGTAGATACACGGATTCTACTCGAAAAAGAAGCAACAAAATTAGCAGCACTTCACAGAACCACAGATGATCTAATTCAGTTAAATCTAGCCTTGGATAATTATGAGAAGAAGCTGTCTGAAACTGACTCAGCAGTAGAAGAAGATCTTCTATTTCATATTAAGATTGCCGAAGCCAGTAAAAATAATGTGCTCAAGTCATTGATGATGATCATCACGCCTGACATCGTCAATAACTTCATTCAATATAAAATCTGTAATGTCAGCACAAATAACCAAACTTTCAAAGAGCATCGAGATATTCTTGACATGATAGCTAATCAAGATACTGAAGGCGCCGTCAAGGCAATGGATATACACTTATCAGGAATAAAAAATTTTAGTGAAAACAATTAAAAATAAGAAGTAAACGCTTCTGCATATTTCAACATACCTAAATGAAAAAATCTATCTAATATGAATTTTAAAACCAAACTAATTTTACTAATGATGCTTCTACTGAATGTGTCATTATACGCCCAAGACAGTTATACACTGTCTGGCAATATATCTGATGCGGATAATATTCCGATCATCGGCGCTAATATCCTCATAGAGGGATCTACCAGAGGTGCTATTACAGATATTGATGGTAACTATGACATACAGGTTAATTCTGGTGATGTCCTTCTGATTTCCTACTTAGGATATTCTGCACAGTCTATTCCAATCACTACCCAAAGGGTACTAAACATTTCAATGTTTGAAGATGCCAATCAATTAGATGAAGTGGTCGTCACTGGATATGGAACAAGAAAAAAATCACATAATACAGGTGCAATCGCACAAGTAAAAGGCTCTGATGTCGCAGCTATACAGGCAAATCGGGTTGATGACGCTCTGGCTGGTAAGTTATCTGGGGTATTAATCCAGAATCAAGATGGTGAGCCAGGAGCAGATCCGAAGATTCAGATTAGAGCCGCTTCCTCTATTTCTGGAGATTCCAATCCACTTATAGTTGTGGATGGCTTCCCTATTTCTGGAAGTTTAGCTACTGTCAATCCTAATGATATCGAAAGTATTGAGGTACTGAAAGATGCCGCCTCGGCTGCCATATATGGTTCGAGAGGAGCTAACGGAGTGGTGTTAGTGACTACCAAAAAAGGAAAGTCTGGCAAAGCTAGTATAAGTTACAACGCATTTGTAAGTACATCGAGCCGATACGTTGGTGATGTTGATCAATTAAAGACATCGGGCGAATGGGCAGATATATTAGATGCTGGTATAGCAGATGGCACATACGACGTATCTGAAGTAGATCCTGCTTTAGTAGATTATAGAATAAATGCTTTTAGAAATTCACCTGATGTGGTAGCAGCAGAAGATTGGCTTTTCAGATCAGGAAGTACTAACAGTCATAACCTAAGTATAAGTGGCGGTACTGATGACGTGAATTACTATGCATCGGTAGGTTACCAGAATACAGAAGGTGTTGTCATAACACAGGGCTTCGAAAGATATAATGCTCGACTGAACGTAGATGCTAACTTAGGTGACCGATTTAAAACTGGATTAAACTTTAATGGCTTTATAGGAGACAGGGATATCGTAGGTCATGACATGAGGGATCTCTTAAGAGCTTATAGCGTACATCCCATCTACCATACACAAGCATCTATTGATTTCGTTCAGCGATTGGATCAGCAAGCTCAAGGTTTAGGATTGGCTGCATTTGATGCTGGTTATAGAGGAGGAGATGCACCATTTAACAATAGTATCTACACACTACAGCCTGGTGATTTTGCTAATGACTGGCATTACGGAAGAAGTGGCAATGGTATTGGTGGATCAGGAGATGCAGGTCCTGCAACGAAGCTTGACAACACTGATCGGTTTCAGAAAACATATTTTGGAAACGTAAGTACCTATTTACAGTTTAGTATCATAGAAGGTCTGAATATAAAAACTGTTTTGGGTGGAGATCTTAGTGATACAAGAGACTTTTTCTCCAGATCACTTGAATTTGATTCTAGAGCACGAACTAACCAAACTCGCTTTAATACGAATGATGTTAAAAGATCTTCAGTCTTAAGCGAAACGACTCTAAACTATAAGAAAGTGTTGGGTGATCATGACATTGATATAGTCGGTGGAATAGAGTTTCAAAATTTCTATATTGATGGTATCCAGCTAAATGGTTCTAATGTACCATTTGGCCAGCCTCTTAACTATGCGCTCTTAGATCCTGCGGATATATCTGTATCTGAAAGAGACGAGACGATTAATAGACAGAGTGTTTTTGGAAGAGTTAATTATGCTTTTGATAATCGTTATTTAGCATCAGTTTCTTTGAGAAGAGATGGTGATTCTAGATTCGGAGCTAACAATAGATTTAAAGTATTCCCAGCCGTTTCATTGGGATGGAATGTTCACAATGAATCATTTTTTAATAATAACGGCTTTATCAGTGATATGAAACTTCGAGCCAGTTACGGATCTTTAGGAACGACATCATTTTTAGGTTCTTACAGTTCATTAAGTCTATTAAATCCTCAAGCCACAGTATTAGGTAATGGATTTCTTATCCCTTCAGATATAGCTAACCCTGATTTAACTTGGCAAACTAATACTGAGACAAACTTTGGTTTCAACTTAGGTTTTCTTGGTAATAGATTTACTGTGGGAATAGATTATTACACATCTAATATTGAAGATATACTGATCAATCAAAGTGTATCTGAGGTATTAGGTACGACTTCTATTATTCTAAATTCTGGTGATGTAAAAAGTTCAGGATTAGAATTAGAATTAGGAGCAGCAGTGATCAATAATAGTAAACTAAGATGGAATGTTAGTGCAAACTTATCTACAGTAAATACAGAAATTACTGATTTGGGTAATCTGGATGAACTACCGCGAGCACTCTATGGTCAGTCAGGTAGAGCACCAGTATTTAGAAATTATGTAGGTGGAGAAATAGGTGAGATGTGGGGATTAGAAACTACTGGGCAAGTCGAGACAAAATTCATAGAAGATCCGACAAGGGCAATTGGGATCAATAGTTCAGCATACTATATTGTCGATCAGAATAACGATGGTGTCATTGACAGAACCAGAACAGTCGAAGAAGGTGGAGATTTAGTCAAGATAGGACAGAATACACCTGATTTTTACTGGGGATTAAATAGTCAAATGAGTTTTGGAGATATTGACTTTTCATTACAATTTCAAGGTGCTCAAGGAGGAGAAGTTTGGAATGTAGATCCTATATACTGGCAATCACAGTTTGGTCCAAGAGTAAGAGACAGTTTTGATGCAGAAGGTGATGGCATAGCTGATCACAATGGACTTCACTATGAGCAGCCTAGAAATTCCTTAGACTCACAAATACAAGATGCTTCTTATATAGCTTTGAGAAACTTGACAATAGGCTATACACTTAGTCCAGATGTGACAAGTAATATAGGTATCGGATCCTTAAGGATATATGCTGCTGCGACTAATTTGCTTTATCTAATGGGTGATAATTATACATCACTTAATCCAGAGGGAGTAGAGATCACTAATGGTGGTTATCTAGGGCCAACTACATATGGAGTGCAAGTAGGTGCAAGCCCAATAGTCAGAAGTTTTACCTTTGGTCTTAATGCTAATTTTTAATCGATAAATAAAAATAAATAATGAAATCATTATATATAATATTGGTGTCAATGCTGTTGATGATAGCATGCGAAAGTGACTTAGATCAGTTTCCGCCAAATATTGCAAGTTCAAATTCTTTAACAGATTATGAAGGCGTTTTAAATGCAGCATATTTCTATCAGCACGGATCAGTCACGCCTATGGCTGTGATGGGAGATTTCAGAG
>ENA-ORXT01000841-ORXT01000841.1-marine-metagenome-genome-assembly--contig:-NODE-841-length-44917-cov-5.360972_pt1 | contig 44917 bp, 41 predicted proteins | sample MGYA00237868_ERZ511482 | MGnify/ENA metagenome assembly ERZ511482
ACCTGCGTCCCCACGCCGGTCCTGGTATAGAAGCCGGGGATGCCCGCCCCGCCCGCGCGCATGCGCTCGGCCAGCGTACCCTGGGGATTGAACTCGATCTCCAGTTCCTTGGCGAGGTACTGGCGCATGAACTCGTCGTTCTCGCCGACATAGGACGAGCACATCTTCGCCACCTGCCGCGTCTGCAACAGGATGCCGAGGCCGAAATCGTCGACCCCCGCATTGTTGGAATAGACCGTCAGATCCCGGGTCCCCGCATCGCGGATGGCGGCAATCAGGTTTTCCGGTATCCCGCACAGGCCGAACCCTCCGGCGGCGATCGTCATGCCGTCGGTCAGGAGGCCGTCGAGCGCGGAGGCCGCACTGTCATATATCTTGCTCGCCATGTCGTCCCCGTATCCTGTTTGTGTTTACATAGCGCCTGCGCGGTGGCGGTGCAATCAGGCCGGGCGTCCTGTCACGCGAATCGCTGCATCAGGAACTGCGCCGCCGCGACCATGCCGCGTTCGTCGATGCCGTGGACGAGGCCGGGGCGGGCGAGCGTCTCGACGGACAGTCCCGCCGCGTCCAGGCCCTCCTCCGCCGCCGCCAGCGAGTCGAACGGCACGACCGGGTCGGCGGTGCCGTGGATCAGCAGCACGGGGGGCTTGGAGACGACCTGCCCGCCCAGCGCCTCCGGTTCCAGCAAGCGGCCCGAGAAGCCGACGATTCCCGCCAGCGCATCCGCCCGGCGCGGGCCGACATGCAGCGCCATCATCGTGCCCTGCGAAAAGCCCACCAGCGCGACCTGCGACGCGGGCAGCCCGCTGCGCGCGATTTCGGCGTCGACGAAGGCGTCCAGCGCCACGACCGCCCGGGCCATCCCGTCGCGCATCGCCTGCTCGCTCGACCCGTCGAGATAGCTGATGGGAAACCACTGCCGCCCCATGGGCGACATCGCGCACGGCTCCGGCGCATCGGGCGAGACGAATTCGGTATCCGCCAGCGCGCCCCCCAGCGGCCCGGCCAGCCCGATCAGGTCGTTGCCGTCCGCCCCATAGCCGTGCAGCAGGATGACGAGGGACTTCGCGGCCCCCGATTGCGCCGCGACCCGTGGCCCGTCGAGTATCGTCATGGTTCGGTCTCCCGTCTAGCTGCCGACGCCTTCGCGCCCCTTCACGACATGGTAATAGCTCCACAGCACCCGCGCCGCCACCCCGCGCCACGGCGACCACGCTTGGGCCATCGCGGAAAGGGCCTTCGGGTCCGGGCGCGCGGGCAGATCGAACAGCAGCCGCGCGCCCTCCTGCAAGGCCAGATCCTTGTCGGCGAGGATATCGGCGCGGCCCACGCAGAACATCAGGTAGATCTCCGCCGTCCAGGTGCCGATGCCGGTCACGGCGGTCAGCATCGCCATCGCGTCCTGCACCGACCCGTGCGCGCAGGCATCGAGATCGAGGGAGCCGTCCGTGATCGCCCCCGCAATCGCCCGGGCATAGCGGACCTTGGGGCGCGAGAGGCCCAGCGCGCGCAGATCTTCGTCGGACATCGCCAGCACTTGCCCGGGCGTCTCGACCCCCGCCGCGACCACGCGCCGCCAGATGCCGTCGGCGGCGGCGACCGAGACCTGCTGGCCGACGATGATCCGGAGCAGCGGGGCGAATCCCTGCGGGCGGCGGCGCAGGGGCGGCATCCCGGCGGCCTCCACCGCCCGGGCGAATCGCGGCTCGACGGCGACCAGATGCGCGACCCCTTCGGCGAGATCGTCTTCGGTATCGATAATTCGCATTGCCCGGCTCCTGTCCCCGCGCCTATCTTTCGCGAATGAGCACCCCTGTCGAGCGTTTCGCGCCCAGCCCCACCGGATCGTTGCATCTGGGCCATGCGTATTCGGCGCTGCTGGCCCATGATGCGGCGCGTGCGCAGGGCGGGCGGTTCCTGCTGCGGATCGAGGATATCGACACGACCCGCAGCCGCCCCGAACACGAGGCGGCGATTCTCGAAGACCTCGCCTGGCTCGGCATCGAGTGGGAGGAGCCGGTCCTGCGCCAGTCCGACCGGTTCGACGCCTATCGCGCGGTGCTCGACCAGTTCCGCGAGCGCGGATTGCTGTACCCCTGCACCTGCACCCGCAAGCAGATCACCGCCGCCCTGAGCGCCCCGCAGGAGGGAGCCGGGGGCGCGCCGGTCTATCCGGGGACGTGCCGGGGGCGGTCCTTCGACGATCCGGCAGGGGCGGGGGCGGGGGCCGATTACGCCCTGCGCCTCGACCTGCGCAAGGCGCTGGCCTCGCTGGGCGGGGCGGGGGTCATCCGCAAGCTGCACTTCAAGGAGATCGGGCGCGGGCCGAACGGCGAGAAGGGCAAGATCGCGCTGGACATGCCCGCACTGATCGAGAATGTGGGGGATATCGTGCTGGCGCGGAAAGATATCCCCGCCAGCTATCACCTCTCGGTCGTCCTCGACGACGCCGCGCAGCAGGTCACCCATGTCACCCGGGGCCACGACCTGTTCGCCGCCACCCCCCTCCACCGCATCCTGCAAGCCCTGACCGGCCGCCCCACCCCGACCTACCGCCACCACGACCTGATCCGCGACGAGACGGGACGACGACTCGCCAAGCGCGACGATGCGCGGTCCATCGCGACCCTGCGGATGGAGGGGAAGACCCCCGCCGACATCCGCGCGATGGTCAAGCTGTAGCGATGCGCATGGACGCGAGACGAGGCGCGATGCTGGCGGCGGTCTATGCGGGGGTTGCCTTCGGGGTCATGTGGATTCCGATCCGGGCGCTGGAGCAGGCGGGGCTGCACGGGGCGTGGGCGTCGCTGGCCTTTGCGGGGATGCCGGTGCTGTTCGTGCTGCCGCTGTACTGGCGGCACCGGGGCGAGATCCGGCTGGCGCACTGGAAGGGATTGCTGGGCGGGGTGCTCGGCGGGGTCGCCTTCGGGTTCTATGCCCTTGCGCTGCTGTATACGGATATCGTGCGGGCCATCCTGCTGTTCTACCTGACGCCGATCTGGGGATTCCTGCTGGGCCGGCTGGTGCTGGGCGAGGTGATCACACCCATCCGCTGGACCGCCGTGCTGATCGGGCTGGCGGGCATCGCGGTGATCTTCGGCATCGGGGACGGCCTGCCCCTGCCCGGGAATGCGGGGGACTGGATCGCGCTGGCGGCGGGGCTGGTCTGGGCGGTGGCCTCGCTGCTGATCCTGATCGACGAGGATGTGAGCGTCGCGGTGCACGGCACCAGTTTCTTCGTCTTCTCGACCCTGCTGAACGGCCTCGCCATCCTGCTGATCGGGGCGTCCGTCGCGGTGCCGGAGATGGCCGACATCGCCGGGGTGCTGCCCTGGCTGCTGGTGGTCACGCTGGTGCTGACCGTCCCGGCGGGGTTTGCGACGATCTACGGGCCGACGCTGCTGAACCCGGGGGTCGTGGGGCTGCTGTTCATGGCCGAGGTCGCGGTGGCGGCCCTTTCGGCGGCGCTGCTGTCGGACGAACCATTCGGCACGCGCGAGACGATCGGGGTGCTGCTGGTCGTGGGCGCGGGGCTGCTGGTGCCTCTGGGCGAGAGGGGGCGGGAGACGGTGAGGGGCTGACAACGCCCCCGCCCCCGTGGCACAAGGGCGAACCCGCGATCCCTTCCGGAGAACCCGATGCCCGCCACCGCCGCCCTCGATCTCGATTTCGTGCGCTCGCAGTTCCCGGCCTTCTCGCAGCCGGACCTGCGCGACTGGGTGCATTTCGAGAATGCGGGCGGGTCCTATGCCGCCGCCCAGACCGTGACCGCGCTGACGGATTTCTACACGAAGACCAAGGTGCAGCCCTACGGCCGGGCCGGGCCGACCGCCGCCGGGGGCGCGGCGATGGACGACGCGCAGGCGCGCTGGGCAAAGGCGCTGAATGTCGGCACCGGCGAGGTGGTCTTCGGTCCCTCCACCTCGCAGAACGTCTATGTTCTCGCGCAGGCCTTCGGCGCGATGCTGGCGGCGGGGGACGAGGTGATCGTCACGCAGCAGGACCACGAGGCGAATTCCGGCGCATGGCGGCGCATGGCCGGGGAACGCGGCTTCACCCTGCGCGACTGGAAGGTCGATCCCGTCACCGGATGCCTCGACCCCGCCGGGTTCGAGGCGCTGCTGTCCGACCGCACGCGCCTCGTCTGCTTTCCGCATTGCTCGAACATCGCGGGGGAGGAGAACCCGGTCGCCGACCTGACCGCGAAGGCCCGGGCGGCGGGCGCGGTTTCGGTGGTCGACGGCGTGTCCTGGGCGCCGCACGCGATTCCCGATGTCGCGGCGCTGGGGGCGGATGTCTACATGTTCAGCCTGTACAAGGTCTACGGCGTGCATCAGGGGGTGATGACGGTGCGCGCGGACCTGCTGGACCGCCTGCCGAACCAGAGCCACTTCTTCAACGCGCGGTATCCGGCGAAGAAACTGGTCCCCGCCGGGCCGGACCACGCGCAGGTCGCCGCCTCCGCCGGAACGCTGGACTATATCGAGGCGCTGGCGGATCATCACGGCATCGCCGCGAACGATCCCGGCCAGCGGGTGCGGGCGGTCAATGCGCTGTGGCGGGCGCAGGAAATCGAGGTCGCCGCGCCGCTGCTGGCCTGTCTGGCCGACCATCCCCGCGCCCGCCTGCTCGGCCCTGCCACCTGCGATGCCCGCCGCGCGCCGACCATCGCCTTCCTGCCCGAACGCATGACGCCGCAGGCGCTGGAGGGGGCGCTCGCCGAACGCGGGTTCATCGTCGGGGCCAGCGATTTCTACGCCTATCGCCTGATCGAGGCGGTCGGCATCGACCCGTCGACGGGCGTGGTGCGCGCGTCCATGACCCATTATACCCGGGCCGAGGATGTCGCCGCGCTGGTCGATGCGCTCGACACCCTGCTCTGATTCCGGAGGCCGAGATGCCCGATCCCGCCCTCGACGCCACCATCGACCAGGCCCGCGAGTTGCCGGCCGATCCGGAGCCGATTACCCTGCGCAGGATGTTCGGAGGGGCGGGATCGTATCCGGACGGCACGATCTTCTGCCCGACCCCGGAGGAGGAGATATCCCCCGAGGCGACGGAGGCGCTGCGATGAGGGTGGTCGGCGGGGCCTTGCGCGGGCGGCGGATCGACGGGCCGGCGGATGACGGCGGTTTCGCGCGCCTGCGCCCGACATCCGACCGGATGCGCGAGGCGATCTTCAATATCATCGCCCACGGGGATTATCCCGATCTCGACGGCGCGCGGGTGCTGGATCTGTTCGCCGGAACCGGAGCGATGGGGATCGAGGCGCTGTCGCGCGGGGCCATGGCGGCGGTCTTCGTCGATAGCGGGCGCGAGGCGCGGGCGCTGCTGGGCCGGAATATCGAGACGATGAAGCTGACGGACCGCGCGCGGATCGTGACGGGGGATGCGGCGGGGTTCCGGGGGGCGGGCGGTCCCCCCTTCGACATGGTGTTCTGCGATGCGCCCTATGACCGGGGGCTGACGCGCCCCGCGCTCGACGCGATCGTGCAGGGCGGCATCCTCGCGCCCGATGCCGTGCTGGTGGTCGAGACGGGGGCGGAGGAGGCGCTGGACCTGCCCCCCGGTCTCGACCTGGCCGACGAGCGGCGCTACGGCGCGGGAAAAATCCGCATCCTGCGGGTTGCGGAACCCGCTCCGAACGATACCTGATGAGCGGAACCCACCCCGAAGCCCAACGGGGATCCCGACGGGATGAACGATGACCGACGCGCTCGACAAGCAATTCCCCTGCGCCCAATGCGGGGCCGACCTGCGCTTCAGCGCGGGGTCCGGTCATCTCGTCTGCGATTATTGCGGGCACGAGAACATCATCGACACCGACCACGCCCCCATTCAGGAGCTGGATTTCCGCGAGGGTCTGGAAGACCAGCTTTCCAGCGAGCAGATCGAGATCACGCAGGTCTCCAAATGCACGACCTGCGGGGCGGAGGTGCAGTTCGACGCGAATATCCATTCCGACAACTGCCCCTTCTGCGATTCCGCCCTCGTCGCCGATACCGGGGATCATCGACACTTCAAGCCCAAGGGCATCCTGCCCTTTGCCGTTACCCAGCGGGACGCGCAGGATTCGCTGACGCGCTGGCTCGGCTCGCGGTGGTTCGCGCCCTCGGGGCTGAAGAAATACGCGCGGGCGGGCCAGGAACTCAGCGGGATGTATACCCCCTACTGGACCTTCGATGCCGAGACCGCCAGCACCTATTCGGGCCAGCGCGGGGATGTGTACTACATCGAACGCTACGTCACGGTCATGACCGACAAGGGACCGAGGCGGCAGTTGCAGCGCATCCCCCAGATCCGCTGGACACCGGTGCGCGGGCGGGTGCGGCGGTTCTTCGACGACGTGCTGGTCGTGGCATCCAAGGCCCTGCCCAAGGGCGTCGCCGATGCGCTGGAACCGTGGGACCTGCACGCGATGGTCCCCTATACCGAGAGTTATCTGGCGGGCTTTCGCGCCGAAGGCTACACCATCGACCTGCGCGACGGTTTCGCCGGGGGCCGCGCGAAGATGGATCTGCAAATCCGCCGCGACGTGCGTTTCGACATCGGCGGCGACCAGCAGCGGGTGCAGGCCGTCGATACGGAATTCGGCGACGTGACGTTCAAGCATATCCTGCTGCCGGTCTGGATCGCGGCCTATCGCTATCGCGACAAGACCTATCGCTTCGTCATCAACGGGCGCAGCGGGCGCGTGTACGGCGAGCGGCCCTACAGTATCGTCAAGATCGCGGTCGCCGTGATCCTCGGCGCGATTGCCATGGCGATCCTGCTGACCGCGCTGTACGCCTCCGGGGCGCTGGACACCGTCGTGGTCGGGAACGGACGGCTGGCCCTGCCGGATATATACTACCCGTCCCCGCGCGGTTACTGATCCATACCGCATCCTTGACGAATTCTTGTTCTTTTCGGCGCATTCTATCGATCCAGTTCTTGAGATCGAGGGGTCATCGCGTGACGTCAGGACATCGGTGGAATACGGTGGGGGACGAATTCGTCCGCCTGCTCGTCGCGGAATATCAGGTCGAGGGCCGGATACACTGGCCGACCGTCATCGGCGCGAGCGCCTGCCTGTGCGGCGAGACGGCCCTGATGGCGCACGAGACGCGCATGCCCGAGCGCGGATGCGTCGACAGCCCGCGCGTCGCCACCCTCATCCACGATGGCGATGTCAAGACCCGCACGATCTGGGGATATTCGACCGCCATCGCGAAGCAGGCCTACGGCATCGACACCGAAAACCTGCCCACCTATCGCAACGTGATCCTGCAACTCGGCACGCAGCTTCGTCCCAGCGCCTTTCCCGCGCTGGACGTGCCGCTGCACCTCGCCCCGCAGGACACGCCCATGAATGCAGGGCCGAGGGTGCGGCGGACGATCCACGAAATCGCCACGCGCGAGGGAATCCAGAGCAGCGATTCCGCCTTCGCGCTCGCCACCGCGACGATGAAGATGATCGGTTCCGCGCAGAATCTGGGCATTCTGGACCTCACCTGCCTGGCCCTGCAATGCTACGTCGCCGGTTCCCGATTCGCGCCGCTGGTCGAGGCCGAGGCGAATCCGGCGACCGGGCGCGTCACCCTCGCGGTTCCGGCGGAGGCGGCGGGGCAGGACGAGGACGAACCGCAGATGCCGGCGGCAGCGGCGGTCGCGGCGGCCCTGTCGGGGGATACGGGCTTCGGGCGCCGCCGCTGACGCGCCCGGCTCGCCCGGGCGGTCAGATATCGCCCTGCAACAGCGGCGTGATCTGCCCGGTGATCTTCGGGCTGTCCGGTTTGGTCGACGAACCGAACTGCGCGACGAAGCGCCCGTCCGGGGCGATCAGGAACTTGTTGAAATTCCACGCCGGGGCCGCGCCCTGCTCCGCCAGCCAGCGGAACAGCGGATGGGCATCCGCGCCCCTGACCTTCTCGATTCCGGTCATCGGGAAATCGAGGCCGAAATTCACCTCGCAGAACTTCTTCACATCTTCGGATGTCGCCAGTTCCTGCCGGAAATCCTGCGACGGAATGCCGAGGACGACGAGGCCCCGGTCACGATAGGTGTCGTACAAGGCCTGCAACCCGTCATACTGATACGTGAACCCGCAGCGCGACGCGGTATTGACGACCAGCACCGGCCTGCCCGCGAAATCCGCCATCGGCAGCGCCCCGCCCTCGATCGCCGTGAAGCTGAAATCATGCGCATTGCGCGCCTCCTCCGCCAGGGCGACCGGGGCGAGGAACAGGGCCGCGACCGTGGCGGCAAGGCGGATCGGCTGGACGAAGGCGGCGCACATGGGCGGTTCTCCATAAAAAAGCTCCCGGACCCTCCTGATATGGGGTGCGGGAGCCTGAAGGAAATCGGATCGGCGCGCGTCAGACTGCCGCGACACCGTCCCAGATCTTGACCGAAATATGGAAGGAACCCCATCCGGGCACCCGCCTTCCGCGCACGACAGGCTCGTTCACCTGCGTGATCCGGGCATCGATGCGCCCCGCCCGCATCAGCGCCCAATCGAGGGCCGCATGGTGCTGTCTGGTCACGAAGCCGAGCTTTTCGTTCCCCGACTGCATGTAGACCACGATTCCCCGCTCGCCCGACGGATGCCGCACATCGCGCTCGAAGAACAGCGGACTGCCGATTTCGGGCATGTCGTCGGAGGTCATGAGACGGTGATAGACCGGCCAGGAGAGAGGCACGGAATCGAGCGACAGGATGGGTTCCGACCCCGGCGCATCGGCGGGGACCGCATAGGCGGAGAAGCCGAGAACCGGGGGGACGAGGGCGGCGGAAGCACCGAATAACTGCAAAGCGCTCCGCCGACTGGGCATGTTCTTTCGTGTCGTCATGATGGTCAGGTTACGCATGACTATGCCGAAACTGTGGCAGAGTGTCGCGGTGTTCGTAGATAGTTATTAACCAAGAAAATTACTTTAAGCTGAAAAGTATTTTTTATACGCGAATAGATTGAAAAAAACTTCTGCATGCGTAACACATCGGAACTTCCGAAACCATTGCCAAGGAGATGCACATGCGCCTGACTGCCCTTTCCCTTACCGCCCTTGCACTTGTCCTGTCCGGCTGCGCAAGCCCGACCGTCGTCGATTCGAAGCAGACGACGGATCGCAGCCTGACTTGCGCACAACTGCTTACCCAGATCGAGGAAGCCGAACAGTTCGAGAAGAAAGCGCGCGATGAACGCGGTGTGACCGGCACGAACGTTGCCGCCGCCGTCCTGTTCTGGCCGGCACTGATCGCGACCTACTCGAACACGGAAGATGCCATCGAGGCGGCGGAAGAGCGCCAGAACCACCTCGACAAGCTCTACATGCAGGGCGGCTGCTGAACCACGATTGCCCGGCGATCCCGCACCGCATCCAACCGGATGCGGTGTTTTCGGTTCCCGTCAGGCGGCCCCGAACACCCGCTCGAACACCGTATCCACATGCTTGGTGTGATGCGCCAGATCGAACAATCCCTCCAGCGCGTCGTCATCCAGCGCGGCGGTCACGTCGGCATCGGCCCTGAGTTCGGTGAGGAAATCCTTCCCCTCCTCCCACACCCGCATGGCGTTGCGCTGGACGAGGCGATAGCTGTCCTCGCGGCTCACCCCCGCCTGCGTCAGGGCCAGCAGGACGCGCTGGGAGTGCACGAGGCCCCGGAACTTGTTCATGTTCGCCAGCATCGTATCGGGATAGACCAGCAGCTTCTCGATCACCCCGGTCAGGCGCACCAGCGCGAAATCGAGCGTCACGGTCGCATCCGGCCCGATCATCCGCTCGACGGAGGAATGCGAGATATCGCGCTCGTGCCACAGCGCCACGTTCTCCATCGCGGGCAGGGCATAGGCGCGGACCATGCGGGCCAGACCCGTCAGGTTCTCGGTCAGGATCGGGTTGCGCTTGTGCGGCATGGCGGAGGAGCCTTTCTGGCCCGGCGAGAAGTATTCCTCCGCCTCCAGCACTTCGGTCCGTTGCAGGTGGCGCACTTCGGTCGCGATGCGCTCGACCGACGAGGCGATGACCCCCAGCGTGGCGAAGAACATCGCATGGCGGTCCCGGGGGATCACCTGGGTCGAGACCGGCTCGACCCCCAGGCCCAGCTTGTCGGCCACATGCGCCTCGACGCTGGGGTCGATATTGGCGAAGGTGCCGACCGCGCCGGAAATGGCGCAGGTGGCGATCTCGTCCCGCGCCGCGACCAGACGCGCGCGGTTGCGGTCCATCTCGGCATAGGCCTGCGCCAGTTTCAGGCCGAAGGTCGTCGGCTCCGCATGGATGCCGTGGCTGCGGCCGATGGTGATCGTGTCCTTGTGCTCGCAGGCGCGTTTCTTCAGCGCGGCGAGCAGGGCATCGAGATCGGCGAGCAGCAGGTCGCTGGCCCGCATCAACTGCACGTTGAAGCAGGTATCCAGCACGTCCGACGAGGTCATCCCCTGATGCACGAAGCGCGCTTCCGGCCCGACGATCTCGGACAGATGCGTCAGAAAGGCGATGACGTCGTGCTTCACCTCGCGCTCGATCGCGTCGATCCGGTCGATATCGAACTCGACATCCTGCGCCGTCCAGACCTTCGCCGCCGCCTCCTTCGGGATGACGCCCAGTTCGGCCATCCTGTCCGCCGCATGGGCCTCGATCTCGAACCAGATGCGGAATTTCATCTCGGGCGACCAGATGGCGGTCATTTCGGGGCGGGAATAGCGGGGGATCATGGATATGCCTTCTCTCGTGCGACTCGGGACGAGTGCGCTATACAGGATGCGGCACGTCCTGTCCGGGGTGAAGATCATGGCGCGAGGGTTCCTCTTCGGTTTGTCGCTACGCGATTATGTCGCCGGGATATGGCGGATCGCGCGGCAGATCGACGATCGGCGGGCCGGAACGGTGGGCGCGTTCAGGGGCGAGGGGCGGTTCGACGCGCAGGGGAGCGGGGCATGCCTCTACCGCGAGAGCGGCATCCTGAGCGTGAACGGCGTGCAGTTTCCTGCCGCGCGGACCTACCGGTGGAATTTCGACGATGGCGGGGCCGATATCGCCTTTGCGGACGGCCGCCCCTTTCACCGCCTGCAACCCGGGGGTCACGGGGCCACGGCCCTGCACGACTGCCCGCCCGACCTGTATCGCGTGCGCTATGCCTTCGAGACGCCGGATCGCTGGCGGCAGGCCTGGACCGTCAGTGGCCCGCGCAAGGATTACACGTCCGAAAGCGTGTTCACCCGCTTGCATCCGCCCGCCGATCCGGTGCAGTCTGCGCGCCAGTAATCGCAGCCCATCAGGGGATATTTCCATGGCAGCAAGCGCACCCGTCCCGACCCTTTCGCAGGCCTGGTGGCCGACGGAAACCGGACGCTCCACCCTCCTCCGCAACCTGCTGCTGATCGCGGTCGGCGTCGCCGCCATGGCCATTGCCGCCAAGATCAAGGTGCCGTTCTGGCCGGTGCCGATGACGATGCAGACCTTCGTGGTCCTGACCGTCGGGGCGGCCTATGGCGGGGCGCTGGGGGCGGCGACGATGCTGGCCTACATGATCGTCGGCGCGATGGGCTTCGACATCTTCACCGGCAGTTCCGCACAGGCGAACGGGGTCGGATACATGATGGGCGGCACGGGCGGCTATCTGGTGGGCTTCGTGCTGGCGGCCTTCGTGCTGGGCAGACTGGCGGAGGCGGGCTGGGACCGGTCGGTGCCGAAGATGGCGGGCGCGATGCTGGTCGGCAATGCGCTGATCTACCTGCCGGGCGTGCTGTGGCTGGGCTATCTGTATGCCGGGGCCAAGGGCTGGGACTGGGTCGTGAAGTGGGGCCTGACCAACTTCGTGGTCGCCGATGCGCTGAAACTGGCGCTGGCGGCGGCACTGCTGCCGTTGCTCTGGCGGCTGCGCAAGTAAATTCGAATTACAGTGTAGAAGGAAAAGCGGCGAAAGCCGCTTTTTTTATGTAAATTCGCATTTACCTAAAAAGCTTTCGTATCCTTGATTACGCAGTAACTCAATTCCCATACAAGTGTTCCTATTTCCGGACACCGTTACTCGTCCCGCTTAAGATAATCAAAAGCGTTTCGCGGCATATTCTCCCTACGAAGCGAGACCGGGGGGTCATCGCAGAGAGAAAAACGCAGACGCTTTTGGGGGACCACATCATGCCACGCAAGCCACTCACCGAAGACGAGAAATCGATCGTTCGCGAAAAAGCCGCCGCCGCCGCCCGCCGCATCATGGACGAGCACGGGGCCGAGAAGGTCACCATTCGCGGCATCGCCAAGGAAGTCGGGATGAGCGCGATGAGCCTCTACACCTACTTCGAGAACAAGGCCGACATCATCGCCTATCTCCAGTCGCAGGCCGTCAACGAACTGGCCGCCGACCTGGCCGCCGCCGCGACCAAGAGCGGCAGCGCCGAAAAGATCGTCGCGGCCCTGGGCGACGCCTACATCGCCTTCGCCGAAGAGAAAGCCGACGAATTCCGCCTCGCCTTCCGCGCCGAAGAGGGCCGTATCCCCGATTCCGCGCTCGACAGCCTCGGCATCGCGCTCCAGCCACTGCGCGAAGCCATCGCCGCGTCGGTCAAGGAAGCCCGTTCGCCCGACGAGATCGAGCGCATCGTGACCGGCATCTGGTCGGGCTGGCACGGCTACGCGATGCTGCGCCAGGCCGGGTGCGTCGAGGGCCAGACGCCCGTGTTCGACGCCAAGACCGCCGCCGCGACCTTCGGCATCGGCAAGAACAGCAAGAAGTCGAGCGGCGCGGCAGCGCACTGACGGCTTATTCCCGACCGCATGAATAAAAGCAGGAAACGCGGTCCGGCATAGAGTGAAGCGCGATCAAGTCGGGTCAGGAATTGCGCCAAGCGTGCACATTTCCTGACACTTTTTGGCTCAGCCTGATCGCGTTTCACACTAGGCGCAACGACGCCACGAGAACAAGAAACCACCGGGATGGACAAGGCCGGAGCGCGCATGCGCTCCGGCCCTTTTCTCATGTCTCGTCGGGAGTGTCCGGAGCGTCGGGCGCATCCGTATCGGGGGCCGCCTCGCCCAGTTCCTCCTCCACGTCCGACGACTGCTCGACCAGCCGCGCGACGGAGACGACGTTCTCGTCATCGCCCGTGCGCAGCATCCAGACGCCACCCGCCCCGCGCGAACGGATCGAGACGCCGGAGACGCCGCAGCGGATCGACTGCCCGCCATCCGTCACCAGCATGACCTGATCGCCCTCGTCGACCGGGAAGGACGCAATGATCTTCGTCGCGCCGGATCGGCTGTTGCCCGACAGCGACATCGCCGCCACGCCCTGCCCGCCCCGGCGCATGGCGCGGTACTCGAAGGCCGACGTACGCTTGCCGATGCCGTTCTCGGCGATGGTGAGGATCGTCTCCTCCTGCGCGGACAGCTCGATGTAGCGTTCCTGCGAAATCGTCGTCGCGTCCTCGCCATCGGCCTCGTCATCCGCGATCTCGACCGCTTCCGGCCCGTCCGCGCCATCCTCGCCCGCCATCGCGCGGCGCATCTTGAGGTAGGCGCGCGCCTCGGCGACGGTGCAGTCGACCCCGTCGATCACCGCCATCGACACGACCTCGTCCCCTTCGGCCAGCCGCATGCCGCGCACCCCGGTCGAATCACGGCCCTTGAAGACGCGCACGTCGGTCACGGGGAAGCGGATCGCCTTGCCGAGCGCGGAGGTCAGCAGGATATGGCTGTTCTCGTTGCAGATGGACGCGGAGATGAGGCGCACGCCCTCGGGCAGCTTCATCGCGATCTTGCCGTTCGCCTTCACGTTGATGAAATCGCCCAGTTCGTTGCGCCGCACGCCCCCGTCGGACGTGGCGAAGACGATCTGGAGCGTGTCCCACTCGTCCTCCGGTGCGTCGATGGGCATCATCGCGGCGATGGAGACGCCCTGCGGGATGGGCAGCAGGTTCACCAGCGCCTTGCCGCGCGAGGCCCGGCCCGATTGCGGCAGGCGCCAGACCTTGAGCTTGTAGACGATGCCGTCGGTCATGAAGAACAGGACCGGCGTGAGCGTGTTGGCCGAGAAGAGGCGCGTGACGAAATCCTCGTCCTTGGTCGCCATGGCCGACAGGCCCTTGCCGCCCCGGCGCTGCGCCCGGTATTCGGCCAGCGGCGTGCGCTTGAGATAGCCCGAATGGGTCGCGGTGACGACCATCTCCTCGGGTTCGATCAGGTCCTCGTCGTCGAAATCGCCGATGGATTCGACGATCTCGGTCCGGCGCGGTACGGCGAACTCGTCGCGCACGGCCTGCATCTCCTCGGCGATGATCGCGAGGATGCGATCCCGCGAGCGCAGGATATCGAGGAAATCCTTGATCTTGGCAGCCAGCGCGGCGAGTTCGTCGGTAATCTCGTCGCGGCCCAGCGCGGTCAGGCGTTGCAGACGCAGATCGAGAATCGCGCGCGCCTGCGTGTCGGACAGGCGATAGGTGCCGTCTTCCGCAATCGTGTGTTCGGGGTCGTCGATCAGGCGGATGTAGTCGGCGATGGCATCGGCGGGCCAGTCGCGATCCATCAGGCGGGTGCGCGCGGTGGCGGGGTCGGGGGATGCGCGGATGAGGGCGACGACCTCGTCGACATTCTCCACCGCGACGGCGAGGCCGCACAACACATGGCTCCGCTCGCGCGCCTTGTTCAGCTCGAAGGCAGTACGCCTCGCAACCACTTCCTCGCGAAACGCCAGAAAACTGGTCAGGATGCGCTTGAGCGTCAGTTGCTCGGGGCGCCCGTCGTTGAGCGCCAGCATGTTCGCGCCGAAACTCGTCTGCATTGCGGTGAACCGATGAAGCTGGTTGAGCACCACTTCGGCGGTGGCATCGCGCTTGAGTTCGATGACCATGCGCACGCCGTGGCGGTCGCTCTCGTCCTGAACGTGGGCGATGCCCTCGATCTTCTTTTCCTTGGCGAGTTCGGCGATGCGCGCTTCGAGCGTCGCCTTGTTGACCTGATACGGCACCTCGTCCACGACGATGGCCCAGCGGTCCTTGCGGATTTCCTCGACATGGGTGCGCGCGCGCATGATGACGGAGCCGCGCCCCTCCTCGTAGGCCTTGCGCGCCCCGCTCTGGCCGAGGATCAGCGCGCCGGTCGGGAAGTCGGGACCGGGGATGTACTGCATCAGGTCGGCGGTTTCGAGATCGGGATTCTCGATCAGCGCCAAGGCCGCATCGACCACCTCGCCCAGATTGTGCGGCGGGATATTGGTCGCCATGCCCACGGCGATGCCCGCCGCGCCGTTGACCAGAATGTTCGGATAGCGCGCGGGCAGGACGGTCGGCTCGATATCCTGGCTGTCGTAGTTGGGCTGGAAGTCGACGGTGTCGCGGTCCAGATCGGCGAGGATGGCGGTCGCGACCTTGGCCATGCGCACTTCGGTATAGCGCTGGGCGGCGGGCGGGTCGCCATCCATCGAGCCGAAGTTCCCCTGCCCGTCCAGCAGCATGATCGACATCGAGAAATCCTGCGCCATCCGCACGAGGGCGTCGTAGACCGCCTGCTCGCCATGGGGATGGTACTTGCCGATCACGTCGCCGACGACGCGGGCGGATTTGCGATAGGGCTTGTTCCACTCGTACCCGGCCTGGTCCATCGCGTAGAGGATGCGGCGGTGCACGGGTTTGAGGCCGTCGCGCAGGTCGGGGATCGCGCGGCTGACGATCACGCTCATGGCGTAGTCGAGATAGCTGCGCTGCATCTCGTCCTCGACCGAGATGGTGGGGCCGTCGAAGAGGGGCCGCTGGGGCATCACCTTCGCGGCTTCGCCGTCGCCGTCGTCGTTGCCGTCGTTCTCGTCATTCTCGTCGCTCAAGGGTCACCGCCGTTTCGAGGAGTATTCACACTTTATTTATACTCTTACGACGGGGGGCATCCCGGTGCAACGATCCCCTGCGCGCGCGGGGCGTAAACGCATGAAAAACCCGGCGAAAACATTCGCCGGGTCGATTATCGCGCATAGGGGATCGGGAACTATTCCTTCGCCGTCTCTTCCTTGAGATAGGCGAGGATGTTCACGATGTCCTTTTCCTTGCGCAGACCGGCAAAGGACATCTTCGTCCCCTTGACCACCTTCTTGGGTGCGGCGAGGTATTCGGCGAGGGTCTCGTCGTTCCACTCGACGCCGTGTTCGATCATGGCGTCCGAGTACTTGAAGCCTTCCACCGTACCCGCCGTCCGCCCGTACAGGCCGACGAGATGCGGGCCGACGCGGTTCTTCTCCTTGTCGACGACGTGGCAGGCCTTGCACTTGTTGAAGACCTTCTTGCCCGCCTTCACGTCGCCCTCGGCGAAGGCAGGCGCGGCGAGCATGGACAGGGCGAGGCCCAGGGCGGCGGTACGGGTCGGGGTTGTCATCGTTTCAGTCTCCAGCATGTCGGAATGTATGTCACGACATAGCACATCCCGGGTTCGCGCCCACCGTGTTCACGGCTTGTGCGACACCCGGTCCCCCCCGTTCAGACCTTGCCCAGCGCCCTGACCACCCGGTCGCTCGTCAGGATCTGCGGCAGCAGGACGGGGTCGCCCTCGCGCGGGAAGACGGCGTAGAGCGGCACCCCGGCGCGGCCGAACTTCTCCAGCAGCGCGGTGATTTCGGGGTCGTAGACGGTCCAGTCCCCGACCAGATAGGTGACGCCGTTCTCCGCCAGCGCCTTCCGGAAATTCTCGCCGAACGCGACCTTCTCGTTGACCTTGCATGTGATGCACCAGTCGGCGGTCATGTTGACGAAGACCGGTGTGTTTCCCGCCAGCAGGCTGTCGAGGCGGGCGGCGGTGAACGGCTCGACCGGTCCCGCATGGCCCGCGATGGCCCCGGGGGCCTCGCCCGGCGCGCGCTGCACCACGCTGAATTGCAGGCACAATGCGATGACCGCGCCGATGGCCGCGACCGAGGTGGCATAGCCGATGACCTGCCCCCTGCGCCCGCTCTTCTGGGCCGCGCCGAAGGCCCAGGCGGCCAGACCGACCAGAACCGCCCCCGTCAGCGCCAGCAGCATCGACCCCGGACCGGCCAGCGTGCCCAGAACCGTCAGCAGCCACGCGGCGCTGATATACATCGGGAACGCGAGGAACTCCTTCAGCCGCACCATCCACATGCCGGGTTTCGGCATCCGCGAGGCCACCCCCGGCAATACGCTGAGCAGCAGGAAGGGCGCGGCCAGCCCGAGGCCCAGCATCACGAAGATCGCCATGGTCGCCGGGGCCGTCATCGTCAGGGCCGCACCCAGCGCCGTCGCCATGAAGGGCGCGGTGCAGGGCGTCGCGACCACGGCGGCCAATGCACCGGTGAAATACGCGCCCTTCGCCCCGCCGCTCGACGCCATGCCCTCGCCCACGCCGGTCGCGGCGGTATTGACCTCGAACACGCCGGACAGGTTGAGGCCGACGAGCAGCAGCAGATAGGCCAGACCGGCCACGATCAGCGGGTTCTGCAACTGGAAGCCCCAGCCCACCGCCGCCCCGGCCCCCTTCAGCGCGATCAGCACACCCGCGAGCACGACGAACAGCGTCAGCACGCCCAGCGTATAGGCGATGCCGTGCCACAGCCGCTTGCCCGTGCCTTCATGGGCGGTCGCGGCGAAGCCGATGGCCTTCAGCGCCAGCACCGGAAAGACGCAGGGCATGAGATTCAGGATCAGCCCGCCGACGAAGGCGAACAACAGAGCCATCGGCAGGGTCATGGCAGTGCCTGCCATCCCCTTGAACCCGGCGGCCCCTTCGGTGACGATGCCTTCCGACGAGGCGACGGCGAGCGAGAGCGTGGCGGTCTGCCCCTCCGCCACCCGCTCGACGATTTCGAGGACGCCCGCGACTTCGCCGGTGAGTTCCGGCTCGTTCTCGGTCGATTTGGGGATCACGAGGGTCAGGCCCCCCGGATCGGACGTCACCACCTGCGTCGCCGCATGGTCGATCACGCCCCATTCGGCGGGGTAGAAATAGGCGTCCTCCAGCGCGTCGGTATCCAGCCCCTCGCCCACGATGCGCAGGCGCAGGTTGGTGCCGTCATACTGGTAGCGCGCGGTGTAGGGGCTGGTCGCGGCGCGGGTCGTCTCGGCGGTCTGGAACAGTTCGACGGCGCTGTCGTTGCGCTCCACCGCCCCGCCGGTCGGGATCGAGAACGACGCCTCGCCCCGCTCGGGGATGCAGACCATCTCGCAGACGAGCCAGTAGACCTCCGCCTTCACGTCGACCGGCTTTCCGGCGGGCCAGTCGCCCGGCACCGTTAGCGGCATCGTGAACACGGCGCGGTCGGAATAGCCGTAGTTCATCATCGGCGGGAAGGGCTGGCGGTTGGGGGCGGGCCACCTGAACGCGCCGATCTCGACCCCCTCGGGGACGGTCCACTCGATCTCGACCGGCGCACCGCTGTCGCCCGAATTCTTCCAGTAGGTATGCCAGCCCGGCTCGATTTCCATGTCGAGGGCGAGGCGGCTGGGCGTGCCGGGGGCGACCACCCTGTCCTCCGCGACCAGCCCGGCCCGGACGAAATCGGTATCGACCCGGGCGAGGGTGTCCGGGGCAGCCGAGGCGAGGGACGGAGCGAGAATCGAGGCAACGGCGAGAAGAAGCGCGAGGAGGCGGCTCATGGGCGGTTTTCCAATCGGCTGACGATGGCGCCTACCCTATCCCCACCGCAGGCAGGGAGGAACCAACGCCCAATCAAGCCTTCGTTATACCGCGAAATATCTGCGTTAAGAGTGAATTTCCGTACGGGATCGAACCGGCCTCACTCCTCGTCGGCGTGGTGGCGGTCGCCGTGCAGGTTGGACTGCATCATGGCCCGGGCCTGCATCATGGCGCGGGACTGCATCATCGCACGGCTCTGCATCATCGCCCGGCTCTGCATCATCGCACGGCTCTGCATCATCGCACGGGATTGCATCATGGCACGGGATTGCATCATGGCACGGCTCTGCATCATCGCGCGGCTCTGGATCATGCCCCCGGCCCCGTCATCGAACAACTCGCGCACCGTCAGGTCGTCGCGGTCGGCCCCGGGGGCCGTCATCAGCGGGGCGCGGTCGCCCTCGTCCAACACTTCGTAGCTGTCCAGCCCGTCCGGCACGTAATACAGCCGCCCGTCCGCCCCGCGCAGGGTAAAGCCCGCCCCCGACGGCGCATCGAACCCGTCGAATCCGTCCTCCTCCTCGCCCAGCGCGCCGCCGATGCTGGTTTCCTCCAGGTCGAAGGCGACCGTCGCCGTCTCCATGTCGACCGACCACCGCAGGTACTTCCCGGCGGGAAAGTCACGCTCCGCCCGGTCCCCGGCGTCATGCGCCTCCAGCGGCGATCCGGCGAGCAGCAGGATGACCGGTTCGGGCAGCATGACGGGCCGCCCCTCGTCGCCGAAGCGATAGCCCGCAACCTGCACCAGATTCCCGTCGAAATACTCCGCCGCCTTCGCACCCGAAACCGTCCGCTTCGCCGTATTGCCCTCCCCGAGGGCGGGCGGCACCGCGCCCGCGCCGAACAGGGCGTCGATCGTCTTGCCGTAGAGCGTCAGAACCTTGCTCGGCGTCAACCCGGTCGTGGTCATGGTGTCGTCTCCCCGGTGATCTGAATGCTTGCAATCAACCTACATGAGTATTCACGGCTGCGCCACATCTTCCTCGTACGCATCACGGGCTTCACCCCGTCAGGGATATTCCCCGCCATTCGTAGCAGTCGAGAATCATCCGCCGGTGGCGACGCCCGGTGAATTCGGCATCGACCGCCAGCAGCATCTCGACATCGCGCTGGAAGGTGAAGTGGTGCGGGGTCAGGCGGCGCCATGCCTCGGCCAGCCGCAGGCCCAGCATGTCGCGCGCATCGCACAGGGCGGCGCGGAATCCCTCCGGCTCGCGGGCATAGGCGTCGGCCATGCAGGTCCGGTCCGCCTCCTCGAACCGCTCCGCGCGCAGGCGGGTCGCCATGTCCTGCGTGGCGAGGCCGCCCGCGACCAGCCGGTCGAGATAGAACTCGACCAGGATATCGAAGACCGCGCCGGTATGGGGCTGGCCCAGGCGATGCACCTGCTTGCCGGTCACGTCGTTGGCGGGGGTATCCAGGCTGATGACATCGGACAGCTTCACGGCATTCGACGCCTTGCGGATCTGGCGGGTGCGGGAGAGTTCGCCGATGCGGTTCATCTCGTTTTCCGCATAGAGATTGCCGTCCGTGACCCGCAGCACATGGTCGACGAAGCGGTCGAAATGCAGGGCCGAGAGCATCGCGACGCAATCGGAGGCGGATTCGTGGAAGCCGCGATAGCTGGCCGTCAGCGTCTCCGGCGTCGGCATCCCCACGATCGAGAAGATCATGCCGTGCCCCGCCTCGTGCGCCAGAATATCGAAGTTCAGGGCGAAGGGCCGCTGCGTCCCCCCGTCATCCGGCCCCTCGCCGCATTCCATGAAGCCCCAGCCGAAATGCGCATTGTCCCACGGCACATGGGCGATCATCTCCAGCCGGGGATGCGTGACGTTGAAGTGCCAGTGGACGGGACCGCCCAGATACGTCTCCCACACGTCCAGCACCCGGCGCACCGAGCCGAACATGTGCGCGCAGGCAAAGGCGGGGTCGTCGGGCGCGATATGGTCGAAATGCCCCGCGCGGGTCGGCAGGGCGGGGGCCTCGCGCGGGCCGCGATAGGGGGGCATCGCGTCGTCGCCATAGGGTTCCTTGCCCCTTGGTTGCAGCGCGTACATCCGCCCGTCCGACGGCCCCGGACCCAGCGACCCGGCGGGGGAGGAGACCCACACCGTCTCCGGCGCGTCGAACCCCTCCAGCACCGGGGACTGGGCATGGAGGCTGAACCGCGTTCCCCGGCGGCGGTGGAAATCGTTGAGGGAGAAACTCATGGCCCTTTCTCCTGCGCGGGGCCGGATGCGGCCTGTTCCCGGCGCACGGCGTCTTCCCAGAGCAGCGTGCGCTCGAACCGGAAGGGCGGGATCGCGGGGGCCGCGCCCTGCCCCGCAATCTGGCGTAAAAGGTCCAGCGCGTCGAGACGTTTCTGCGAAACCCGGTTTTCCGCAACCCATGCGCGTACCGACCCGGGCAGGCAGGCGGCCTCGAACACCGCCTTCCACGTGCGCCGCTTGTAGAAGATCGCCTTCGCCGCCCCTGCCGCCGCCTGCATCGTCCGCGCGTCGATCACCCCCGCCTCGCACGCCGCCGCCAGCGTCGCGCGGATATCGACCATCGCCTCGGAGGACGGATACCCGATCTCGGCCGGGCCATGCGTCACGGCGACCTCGTCGTCGTCCTCGAACGGATCGGCGAAGGGCGCGAACCGGCCCGTGGCATAGGCGCGGTGGATGCGCCCGACGCCGACCATGCCGAATTGCGACAGCTCCGCCGCCCGCAACGCGCCCATGCTCGCGGCACCGTAGACGGCGATGCCCCGGTCCAGCGCCCACAGCAGTTCCTTGTGCCAGACGGAGGGAACCTGCTCGAAATAGCCGTCGATCAGGGCGATGGCGGCGGGGGCATGCGCGCGCACTGCCGCCAGCACGTCGCCCCGGCGCGCGGGGGGCAGATAGACGGCCCCGGGCAGGATCGCCTGCGCCTGCACCGTCGGCAGGGTCGGGCCGAGGAAGACGCAGGCCGTCATGCCGGGGCCTGCGTCAGCACGGCGGCGGCGCGCATCCCGGGGACATAGGCGGTGGCCGGCCCCTCCAGCGCCGCCTCCAGCCCCGGCACCACGATGCGCACCACGGCGAAGGGCAGGTTGGGATTGCCGATATCGACTGCGACGACCTCCTCGATCCCCACCGCGCGCAGGGCCGCGAGGGTCGCCGCGATATCGCCGTCGAAGCTGTCGGTCTCCATCGACGGGATGTCCGCGAAATCGCGTCCCGGCGTCAGCGCCGCCATCAGCCCCGCCGCCCTGTCGCGCCGCTCGGCCAGCGCCTCGACGGCGTAATCCGCATCGGGGATATCCTCGCGCGCCCCCGCGATGAAGGTGGTGCGGGCCTGCGCCGCCTCGGTCAGCGCGCGCATCAGGGCGACTTCGGGGGCGGGATGCGCGCCCGCGCCGAACTCCGCCGTCCCCGTCTCGCCCCCCGGCTCCGCGATCAGGCACAGGAAGCACGGCGCGCCGATATCCGAGCGCACGTCCCACACAGCCACCTCGATCCCCGCCCGCGCGAACATCCCCAGCACCGCGCGGCAGGCCGGATCGGTGACCGTCTCCAGCCGCAGGGCCGTATCGCCCCCCCACGCCGCCGCGCCGAGTTTCCACAGGGTCACGGCGTCCCGCTCGATCACTTCCATCAGGGCATGCAGCACCGCCTCCCCGCGCGTATTGCCGGAAGCCAGACCGTTGGTCGTGGCCGAGAAGCCGCCGGAATGGGGCGGCTCCGGCAGGGCATAATTCGCATGCACCATCTCGAACGGCAGCCATTTCGGCGTGCCGGACAGCATGTCGCGCCCCTCGATCCACAGGAACGGCAGGGCGGGGTCGACCCCCTCGGGCACCATCAGCGGCAGGCGCGCCAGATCGATCAGGGGGTGCGTGTGGACCAGTTCGTCGATGCTTCCCAGCCTCAGCGGCAAATCGATGCGCTCGGCACACCATGTCTCGTAGGCTTCCATCACGGCGGAGACGCGGGCGGCTTCCACGTCGATCCCCTTGCCCTGAAAGACCGACAACGACCGCGAATTGGGGCGGCAGGCGGTGAAGACCGGGATGCCGATGCAGTCCAGCCCGGTGATGTTCGCCACCCGCGAAATGCCCAGGATCGGCAGCAGCGGCGACAGCCGCGTCCAGGTCTGCGCGGGCGTGCAACTGCGCCGCCCCCCCGCCTGCCACGTCTTGTGCCGCGCGCTCACGTCGGGGTGCCGGGGGCCAGCGCGGCATCGGCGGCGGCCAGTTCGCGCCCCGTCGCCTCGGGCGCAAAGCGGTCGCGCACGGCGCGCAGGGCCGCGACCGCCTCCCCGACCGCCCCGCCCTGCCCCCGCACCCAGTCATGGGCGGTCAGGCAAGCCCGCAATTCCAGCGCCAGCGCCCCTTGCCGGCCCGCCAGCGCCCGGGCATCGTCCAGATGGGCCGCGACGGTGGCCGGGTCGCCGCCCGGGCGCATCATCTCGATCATCGCCTCCAGACGCGCGATTTCGGCCCCCCAGTAGTTGACGCCCTCGGCATCGATCACGGCCTGACCGCTGCGCAGGGCGGCGGCGGCGGCATCGGGGTCGCCCAACTGCCCCAGCGCGGCGGCGCGGATGCACTGATAGACCGGAAAATCCTCCGGCGTGCCGATCTGCTGCATGATCGCGAACCCGGCATCGACCCGGGCCAGCCCCTCGCGCGTCTGCCCCGTCTCGATCTGCACCCAGCCGAGGAAGATCTCGCCCTTGGCGCGGTATTCGTCCAGATCGTTCGCCTTGGCCAGCGCGATCAGCCGCTCGGCGACGGCCAGCGCGGTACCGGCATCGCGGCGGTAATGGTGCAGCGTCACGGCGATATCCAGGGCATGCAGCAGCGAGCCGAGATGCTCCAGATCCTCCGCATGGGCCACTGCCGCGTCGATCGGCTGCGTCGCGGCGTCCCCCGCCCCCTTCAACCACGAGGCGAGGGCGATCTCGCCCAGCGCACAGACCTTGCAGTCATGCCCGCCGTAGAAGGTGGGCGTCTCGTCGAACCGGCCCGCCTCGTACAACGCCAGCCCGTCCCGCGCGCTCCGGATCGACGCATCGAACTCGCCGGTCTGGAAGGCATTGGCCCAGACGCAATGCTGGGCCTGCAGCTTGAACTCCAGTCCCTGCATCGAGCGGGATTTCCCGACCAGCCAGTTTCCGCGCTTCGCCATGGTCGCGAAGCTGTCCGACACGCGCCACCATCCCCAATAGGCGGCAAAGTGCTATTCGGATTCCGGCAACCCCTCGGCAAGGCGGATCGCGGCGTCATAGGCATCGCGCGTCTCCGTCGCCCCGGCCCCGCGTGCGGACAGCAGCGCCCCGGCCAGCTTGACCTGCGCGCGCAGGGGCAGGGCGCCCAGCGCCGCCCGGTCGGGGACTTTTTCGATCAGATCGCAGCATTTGCGGAAATGCGTGGCGGCCTCCAGGCTGGCGGAGGCCCGCTCCGCGAGCATTCCCGCCTGCATGTAGCACTCGACCGCCTCGGCATGCCGCCCGCAGGCTTCGAGGTGGAATCCGGTGGTTTCCGGCGGCGTCGCCGCCACCCGGTTCGGGCGGTCCTGCATCCAGTCCAGGAACCGGCAGTGACAGGCCTGCCGCTCGCCCTTGACCAGGCTCTCATAGGCGGCGGTCTGGAACAATGCGTGGCGGAAGGTCAGCCGTCCGCTCCACTCGCGCAGCAGGATTCCGGCCTCGATCAGCCGCGCGATCATCGCCTCCAGCCGCGCCTCCGGCTCACCGCTGACGGCGGCGAGGGCGGCGCGGTCGAAGCTGCGCCCCAGCACGGCGCAGACCTGCGCCAGCGCCTTCGCCTCGCCCAGCGCGTCGAGGCGCACGGTGATCAGGTCGAGGATCGAGGCGGGAGTCGCGACGGTGGTGTGCAGGTTCGTGGGCCGGAACACGCCCCGCACCCGCGACACCACCGCGCTCTCGATCAGGGATTTCGTGAATTCCTCGACGAACAGCGGCAATCCGCCCGAGACATCGGTGATCAGCTTGACCAGCCCGGCCTCCACCGGCGCGCCCGCGACGGTTTCGATCAGGCGGCGGCAGGCCCCGGGGTCGAGCCTGCCGAGCAGGATCAGATCGTCGTCACCGTCCGGCGCGGATATCCCCTCGCCCTCCTCGCCCGGCCGCGACAGCCGCAGCAGCATCGCCCCGTCCGATTCCGCCGCGATGCGCTCGACCATTTCGGCGGTCGAGGGGTCGATCCAGTGCGCATCCTCGGCGACGATCAGCATGGGCCGCCCGAAGCGCGCGATCCGGGCGCGGCAGGCGGCGAGCACCCGGGCGCGGCCCTCCCGTCCCTCCTCGATCGCGCCGTCGAGCAGTTGCAGGAAGGTCTGCGCATGGCTCGACCGCGACGGCTCCTCCACCCCGAACCAGCGCGCGACCTGTTCCGCCGGTGATCCGGCGGCGTGGATCGCGCCCAGACCGGTCCAGCGTTCGATGGTCTGCCGCAGGCATGCGAAGGGCGTGTTGCGGTCGCTCAGGGTGCCGGCGATTTCGAGCACGCAATCGGGCGCGATGCCGTTGGAGGACAGGAACGCCGCCGCGACGCTGGATTTCCCCATCCCCGGCTCGGCGACGATCGACAGGCGACGGCTGGAGTTCCGCCCCGCCGCCTGCCACGCGACGGCCAACCGCTCCAGCTCGCGCTCGCGCCCGATCAGCGGGGCCTGGCGTACGGGGATGACGGGCATGGTCCAGCGGCGGCGCAGGACGCGAAAGGCCTCGACGGGTTCGGTGAACCCCTTCAGATCGTGCGTGCCCAGAGTCTCGATCTCGAACGCATCCGACACGAGCGCGGCGGTCTGGGCGCTGATGGCGATGCCGTTCCGGGGCGCGACCTGCTCCAGACGGGCGGCGAGGTTGGGCGCGGCCCCCGTCAGGGCATGGCGGTCGCGGGTCTGCCCCGCCCCCATCTCGCCGATCAGCACCCGGCCCGTATGCAGGGCGATGCGGATGGCGAATTCGATCCCGCTGCGACGCATCAGTGTCTCGCGCGCCTTCGCCACCCCCGCGACGATGTCCAGCGCCGCATCCGTGGCATGGATCGCGGCGCTCTCGCTGGCCTTGGGATACCCGAAATAGGCCATGACCCCGTCGCCCAGATACTGCCCGATCCGCCCGTCCCGCGCCTCGATCGCATCGGCACAGATTTCCTGATAGGTGCGGATCACATCGCGCAGGTCTTCCGCGTCGAAACGGTTCGACAGGGCGGTAGAGCCGACGAGGTCGCAGAAGATGACCGTCAGTTGCCGGTTCTCACCCCCTCCGTCCGGCGTCGGCGGCCTTGGCGCATTCGCAACCGGGGCACCGCAAAACGAACAGAAGCGCGCATCTGCGGCGATCACGTTACGACAAGATCCACAAGATTTTGTATCAGGCTGCATTGACAGAAAATACTCTCATCAGAAGCATCCGTGTGAATGCTTCAGAACGATTAAATCACAACTTATCGGATTAACAGGCACGATCAATCCGGCGTTGACTTAAACAAGTCCGTTCACGATATTGGCATATCGGCCTCATCCGCATCCGCGCCCAGCTGCTCGATCGTATTATGCAGGCGCCATGCCAGCAGGCGGGTAATCTCGATCGCGACGCCGGGAAAGTCCTGCATAATCCGCAGCAGCACGTCTTTCGTCAGCTTCAGCGCCACGACGTCGCCCCGGGCACGCACTGTCGCCGTGCGCGGCACATCGGCCAGGATCGCGGTTTCGCCCATGATCTGATGCGGCAGAACCGATGAAATCCGCCGTGGCCCGCCCTGCGCCTCGACAATCACATCGGCGGACCCCGAAATAAAGACATAGGCGCAATCCCCTGCCTCCCCCTGGCGACAGATATCCTGCCCCCCGGCAAACACGACCCGCTGGCTGGAAAACGCGATCAGCTTCAGCTGCGCCGGAGCGATCCGTGAAAAAAGCGGGATGGTGGAGAGGACAGCGACCTCTTCGTTCAGTCCCATGGTTGCCGGACTTTCCCGATTGTCCCGCTCCGTGCATCGCCAACCGTGACAGGGTGACCGACAGCGCCTGTATCCGCATTCCCCCCGAGAGTCACGATCATCCCCTTGCCTTTCCGGTCCTGCGCAATCCGCAGGACGATCCGCTTTTCCTGCTCTGCACTGATCATGGCAAGAGACCGGTTCAGGAGCAAGAGGTCCGGTCGCCTGAGCAACGCCCGCGCAACCCCCAGCCGTTGCCGTTGGGATGTCGTCAGGTGCCGCCCGGCATTGCCAACCCGATAGGCGAGGCCCGATTCCAGCACGACGCTCAGCAATCCCTCCTCCTCCAGCACATCGCGCACCAGCGCCTCGACCCGGTCACGGGCATCGGCGACGGTCGCGGCGATCTTGCCGAACAGGATATCGTCGATCAGCACCGCCCCGGTCGTGGGCCGCTCGGGATCATAGAAGCTGACGACATCCCGCGCCGCATCCGGCAGGGTCGAGCGGAACAGCGCCCGCGCCCGCAGCACACCGCGCTCCAGTGCTGGCGTCATCAGATCAAAGCGATGGCGGATTTCGCAGTACCGAAAGGCCAGCGCCAGCAGGCCGGATCGATCCCCGCCCGTCATCGTCTTGCGTTTCAACACCGCATCCAGCTTCGGCAGGTCGGTGCCGGAGACGAAGCTGAACTGCTCGACGAGGGGGCTGTCGGGCGACAGGTCCGCGAAAATCTCGACCATCATGGTGCCGATCTCGCGGCCCGTGGCGAGCAGCAGGTCGTCGATGCCAGCGGTTCTCAGGACCCGCGCCATATGCGCATCGGCGGCCAGACCCTCCGGCCCGAATTGCGCGTCGCGGGCTGCGCCGAAGACGATATTCTCACCGATCGAGGCATTGTGGTTATACGCCCCGACATCGAAATGCTCGACATATCCGGCATAGTCAGAATGGTCGAGCGACTGGGCAAGCGACCGGCGCGCCCGCATCAAACGTGGCCCGTCAACCGTGCCGTCCACCGGTTGACGCAAGCCCCACGAATACAGTTCCGTCCGCGCCTCCACCATATCGAGCGTGGCGATCATGGCGGTTTTCAGCGCCTCGCGGCCCGCCACCCCGGCGCGGGCATAGTCGATCCAGTCCCCATCCGCATCGTGCAGCGGATTGCCCGTGCGTCGCGCCTCCCGCGGCCTCTCCTCATCATCGGATCGGGGCGCGGCGTGCAGCAGGCCATAGGCGAGCACGTCAAACACCGTCCCCCCGCGCATCGATACCGCCTCGCCCACATAGCTGATCGACCGTTCCAAGACACCCCCGGGGATATCCGCAAGGGAACGCCCCCCGAACCGGATCGCGCCACTATCGGGGGTGCGCAGGCGCGCCAATGCCTCCAGCAACGGGCCTGCCTCCGGCCCGTTCAGAACGGTGGCATCGTCCATCGGCAGGGTCAGCGACAGGGGGGCGTCCGCCAGCACGAGATCGGCGATCTCCAGCGGCGCGCCCAGCCCCGTATCGGCGGCGTGATCGCCAACCGGTCCAAGGACACGGACGAGATCGACCGGTTCAACGACGCCGTCGGCCTGAAACGCCTCGCCCATATCGCCGATTCCGATGCGGTCCGCCGCTCGCGCCTCAAGAAATGCACGATGTTCGAGATGGACACCGACATTCCCGGCGTGAAGGAAATCCAGGACGAATACCTGCGCCTCGCCGAATACCTGATGGATGGCGGCGAAGTGCTGGACGCCATCCCCATGAAGGACCGGGAAATCTTCGATTTCCTCGGCTTCGAGTAAGGGACCGCGCGGCATGATGGGCAGCAGCTACACCAAGAGTCGCAGCGAGATACAGACGTATTTCGACCGCACCGCCCTCGATGCGTGGAAGCGTTTCGCGTCGGACAAGCCGCTCAGCTTCGTCCGGGCGAAGGTGCGGGCGGGGCGGGGCGAGATGCGGGCGAGGATGCTGTCCTATCTGCCCGAAGATCTCAGCGGCTGGCGGATTCTGGATGCGGGGTGCGGGTCGGGGGCGATGTCGGTGGAACTGGCCGATCGCGGGGCGGATGTGGTCGGCATCGACCTGTCGCCCGAGATCGTGCGCTTCGGCATGGAGAACCTGCCCGACATCACGGGCGGCGGGTCGGTCGAACTGACCAGCGGCGACATGCTCGACCCGGCGCTGGGGCAGTTCGACGCGGTCGTGGCGATGGATTCGGTGATCCATTACAGCAACGACGACGCGGTCGCGGCGCTGAAGGCGCTGACCGAGCGCACGACCCGGAAAATCGTCTTCACCTTCGCCCCGCGCACGCCCCTGCTGGTGACGATGCGGGTCGTGGGCAAGACCTTCCCCCGCAAGGACCGCGCGCCCTTCATCGTGCCGGTTGCGCCCGGGTTGATGACGGACCGGCTGAACGCGCTGGACGGCTGGAGCGTCGGGCGCACCCACCGGGTCAAGCGGCCTTTCTACATCTCCCAGGCCATGGAGTTGACGAGCGCATGACCGCGACGGCGCAAAAATCCAGGACGGTGGCGTTCTGGCAGAGTGTCGGGACGCGGTTCCTGCCCTTTGCCGATGCGGCGACGGCGGACCTGCCGCTGGGCCGGTTGCTGCGCCTGTCGCTGTTCCAGATTTCGGTCGGGATGGCGGCGGTGCTGCTGACCGGTACGCTGAACCGCGTGATGATCATCGAACTGGGCATTCCGGCCAGCCTCGTCGCGCTGATGATCGCGCTGCCGGTCCTCGCCGCGCCGTTCCGGGTGGTGATCGGGCATCGGTCGGATACGTACAAGTCGGTGCTGGGGTGGCGGCGGGTGCCGTATATCTGGCTCGGCACATTGTTGCAGTTCGGCGGGCTGGCCATCATGCCGTTCGCCCTGCTGCTGATGAATTCGCAGACCACGGGGCCGGAATGGGCGGGGCCGGTCGCGGCGGCGCTGGCCTTCGTGGTCACCGGCTTCGGGATGCACATGACACAGACGGCGGGGCTGGCGCTGGCCACCGATCTGGCCGCCCCCGACAGCCGCCCCCGGGTCGTGGCGCTGGTCTACGTGATCCTGCTGGTCGGCATGATCCTCGCCTCGCTCGCCTTCGGCGCGCTATTGTCCGATTTCAGCGCCACGCGGCTGATCCAGGTCATCCAGGGCGCGGCGGTCTTCACGGTGCTGGTCAATGTCGCCGCCCTGTGGAAGCAGGAGGCGCGCAATCCGCAGGCCACGAGCGCCGACCGCGAAAGCGCCTCCTTCGCCGAAGCCTGGGCCGAGTACCGCAAGGATCGCGGCACGGGCCGTCTGCTGCTGGCCGTGGGTCTCGGCTCGGCGGCGTTCAGCATGCAGGATGTGCTGCTGGAGCCGTTCGGCGGCGAAATCCTGGGCCTGAGCGTGGGGCAGACGACGCTGCTGACCGCCGCCTGGGCATCGGGGGCGCTGGTCGGCTTCGGCCTGGCGGGGAACCTGCTGCACAGGGGGTTCAACATGCATCGGGTCGCGGCCATCGGCGTGCTGGTCGGGATCGTGGCCTTCACGGCGGTGATCCTGTCCTCGCCGCTGGGGTCCACGCCTTTGTTCGTGGCGGGGGTCGGCCTGATCGGGATGGGCGGCGGTCTCTTCGCCGTGTCGACCATGCTGGCGGCCATGGCGCTGGCGGATCGCAGCGACAGCGGTTTCGCCATCGGCGCGTGGAGCGCGGTGCAGGCCACGGCCATCGGGCTGGGTCTGGCGGCGGGGGGGCTGATCCGCGATGCCGTCAACGCCGCCGCGACCACCGGCGCGATGGGCGAGGCGCTGGCGTCGCCGGCCACCGGCTACAACGCCGTCTACCACCTCGAAATTCTGTTACTCTTCATCAGTCTCGTCGTCATCGGTCCGCTCACGAACCATGTCGGCGCAACATCGCAATCCTCGACCGGACGGTTCGGCCTCGCCGAACTGCCGGGCTGAGATCGACAGGGAGATCGGTATGGGAACCGGAGCAATCGTAGGAAGCATCGACGTCGCGCAGGTGACGCTGTACGTCTTCTGGATCTTTTTCGTCGGCCTGCTGTGGTACATCCGCCAGGAAGACCGGCGCGAGGGCTATCCGCTGGAGAGCGATCTCGGCGGCGAGTACAACAAGGACCCCTTCATCTTCCTGCCGTCGAAGAAGACGTTCGTGCTGCCCCATGGCGACGGCATCGTGCAGGTTCCGGACGAGGCCCTGCGCGATACCCGCCCCGTTCCGGCGGAGCGCACGGCGAACTTCGCGGGTGCGCCGCTGCGCCCCACGGGCAATCCGATGCTCGATTGCGTCGGCCCCGGCTCCTGGGCCGAGCGCGCGGATCATCCCGACAAGGCGGCGGACGGCAAGGCGCTGATCGTGCCGATGAGCGTCGCCCCCGACTTCGCGATTGCCGAGGGCGATCCCGATCCGCGCGGCATGGATGTCGTCGGCTGCGACAACGGCATCGCGGGCACCGTCTCGGATGTCTGGGTCGACCGGGCGGAGCAGATGATCCGCTACTTCCAGGTCGATGTCGAAGGCGGGCGTAGCGTGCTGCTGCCGCACAACTTCTGCCGTCTCGGGTCGATCCCGCGATCGAGTGCCAAGGCGCTGTACGTCAAGTCGATCACCGCCGCGCAGTTCTCCGATGTCCCCGCCCATGCCGCGCCCGACCAGGTGACGCTGCTGGAGGAGGACAAGATCATGGCCTATTACGGCGGCGGCACCCTATATGCCAAGCCCGGACGTCAGGAGCCGCTGCTGTGACGCATCCCGTTGGCAAGGAACACGAATACGAGCCGATCCCCGGCCTGCCCGAAAGACTGCCCGAGGGCGAGCACATCGTCTGGCAGGGTCGGCCCGAGACCAAGCCCTTCGCGCGCCACGTGATGAAGACCCGCTGGACGCTAGGCTATTTCGGCGTGCTGATCGCCTGGGCCGCCATCGCCGCGCTCCATGACGGGCGCAGTCTGGGCAGCATCCTGTTCTCGGTCGCGGTGCTGGGCTTGCTGGGCGCGTTGATGCTGGGATTGTGCGAATTGTACGCCTGGGGCGTCCGGAAGACGACGCTCTACACCATCACCAACCGCCGCATCGTCATGCGGATCGGCGTGGCGCTGTCCCTGACCCTGAACATCCCGTTCCGGCAGATCGCGGCGGTCAACCGGGTCGATCTCGATGACGGGACCGGTACGCTGACGGTGCAACTCAAGGACGAGCAGCGATTCGCCTGGGTCATGCTGTGGCCCCATGCCCGCCCCTGGCGCTTCGCCCAGCCCGAGCCTGCCCTGCGCTGCCTGGCGGATGCCGAGGCGGCGACCGAGGCCCTGCTGACCACCCTGTCGAATCACGGCGCGGCCCCTGCGGCAAAGCGCGCTGCGCGTGCGGATACCGCGCGGCCCGAACTGCTGGTAGGATAACGACATGCAGGACATCAGGATCATCCGGAAAGACCCCGCCCCGGCGAAAGCCGCCGGACAGGGCGAGCGGTTTCCGACCAGGCCGCTCTACGGCGCGTTCGCCTTCATCTTCGTCACCTTCGCGGCGGTCGTGTTCGGCCAGACCACCGGCATCGGCACCGTACGGGTGGAGGCGGGGGAGCCTGTCTCGATCCGCGATATCGTGATGACGAAGGACGAGGCCGCCAACCTCGTCACCGTCGCCGATTTCGCGACCGGCGAGCGACTGGCCGCCTATGCCGAGAACGAGGGCGGTTTCGTGCGCGGGGCCTTTCGCGGGCTGAGCCGTATCCGCATGGTCGCCGAGGTTCCGCAGGCGCAACCCTACCGCCTGATCCGGTGGAGCAGCGGCGCAGTGTCGCTGTCTGACACCGGAACGGGTGAACGCCTCTATCTTGATGCCTTCGGGCGCGATAACGTGGCCGCATTCGCGCAATTCCTCGAAGGACAGGGAGGGACCTAATCCATGAACCCGTTCGCACTATTCGGTCGCCGCAAGGAAGAGGTGGACTGTACGGTCGAGATCGACAACACGTTCGACAGCCTCGGCGCGCATGTGCGCTTCGACGGCGGCGTGACGATCCAGCCGGGCGATGAAGTCGTCGTCCACGGCGCCCCCATCGCCATCCCCTACGGCGAGAGCCAGGATTTCCGCCGCCGCGCGACGATCACCCGTGCTAATGCGCTGGAACGCGCCTGGACCCGCGCGACGGGGGATTTCGAGTTCATGGAACTCTGCGAATTCAGTTTCTCGGAAAGGGTCTCGCTATGACCATGGCCGCCGCCGACATGAAGACCCGCTACGACGTGCAGAACGAAAGCACGAAGGTCGCGGTCGAATCGACGATGCTCAACCCGCGCTTCTACACCACCGATTTCGACGAGGTGGACCGGATCGACGTGACGCCGGTGCGCGAGGAGTGGGATACCCTGCTCGCCGAGATGAAGGCCGATCCCCGCCGGGCGCATTTCAAGCGTACCGAGGAATGGGACCATGTCGATATCGACGACTACCCCGAGGAGCTGCGCAAGGAACTGATCGACTTCCTCATCAGTTCGCTGACGGCGGAATTCTCCGGCTGCGTATTGTACAAGGAAATGAAGCGTCGCGGGTCCAACAAGGATATCTGCGAGTTGTTCAGCTACATGAGCCGCGACGAATCGCGCCATGCCAGCTTCATCAACGACGCGCTCAAGGACTTCAATATCGGCGTGAACATGGGGTTTCTGGCCAAGGCCAAGAAATACACGTTCTTCAAGCCGAAATTTATCTACTACGCGACGTACCTGTCCGAAAAGATCGGCTATGCGCGCTATATCACCATCTACCGCCACCTTGAAAAGCATCCCGACAAGCGGATTCATCCCATCTTCAAGTGGTTCGAGGAATGGTGCAACGACGAGTTCAGCCATGGCGAGGCCTTCGCCCTGCTGATGCGCGCCGACCCCAAGTTGCTGGAGGGACGCAACAAGTACTGGATCAAGTTCTTCCTGCTTGCCGTCTTCGTCACGATGCATGTGCGCGACCATGCGCGCCCCGCGTTTCATGACGCGATGGGGATCGATATCGACGAATACGATGCCGAGGTCTTCCGCATCACCTCCGAAATCTCGCGCCAGGTCTTTCCGCTCGAACTCGACCTCGACAATCCGATGCTGAAGGAGCGGTTCTCGAAGATGGTCCGCATCGCGCGCAAGGTCGACGCGGCGGATCGGGCCGGGGGCGTGTTCGGCACCCTGCGCAAGGGTCTGTGGATGGGGGCGGCGGGGCTGAACTTCGTCGCGCTCTACCTGATCCCGACGAGGAAGAACGAGATCCCGGCCACCAGCCGCCTCGAACCGGTCTGGTAGGAGACGCCCTTGTCACAGCCCCTGATCGCCGTGGTCGTCGCGATGTTCGTCTGGTGGTTCGCCACCGGATCAGTGTTCCTGCTGGTCCGGCGCGGTGCGAATCACGAGGGGCGCATCGCGTTCGCCGCGACGGTCGCGGGAGTGTCGGCGCTCGTCGGTCTCCATGCCTCCGCGCAGTGGGACAGCGTGGCCGGGGCCTATGTCGCCTTCGGTTCCGCCGTGATCGTCTGGGCATGGCACGAGGTGATGTTCCTGCTGGGGTACATCGCCGGGCCACGGCGGTTCTCGGCGACGCCGGGCCTGACCGGAATGCGCCGCTTTCGCGAGGCCTTCGCGACCGTGCGCGACCATGAACTGGCCATCGCCGCGACCGTCCTGGTGGTGGCCGCGCTGACCCTGGACGCGGCCAATACCGTGGGGTTGTGGACCTTCGTCCTGCTGTGGGTGATGCGGGTCAGCGCGAAGCTGTCGATCTATTTCGGCGCGCGCCATTCGCTGAGCGAGATGATGCCGCAGCGTCAGATATACCTGACCACCTATTTCCGCACCGACCGCACGACGGTGTTCCTGCCGGTCGTGATCGGGACGGCGCTGGCCGTCTTCGTCTGGCTCTGCACCCTCGGCGCGGGGGCCGATCCGGTGCGGGCCGTGGGCATCGCGCTGATCGCGACGCTGCTGGGGCTGGCGATCGTGGAGCATGTCTTCCTGCTGCTGCCCATACCCGATTCGGTCCTGTGGCTGTGGGCCGCCCCGACCATCGACGAAACTGACAATCAAATCATGCGAGGCCCGGCGGCGAGTGACCGTACCGGCCCGGATCAAGTGAAAAGGGGTGGCGTGTCATGGACGTGAACGCATATTTCAAGAAGACGCTCGACGAACTGCACGACGCCGGCAACTATCGCGTCTTCGCCGATCTGGAGCGCCATTGCGGCGGCTTCCCCCGCGCCACCCGCCACCGCGAGGACGGCACGGTCCATGACGTGACGGTGTGGTGCTCGAACGATTATCTCGGCATGGGACAGAACCCGGTCGTTACCGGCGCGATGAAGGAGACCATCGACAAGTGCGGGGCCGGGGCGGGGGGGACACGCAATATCTCCGGCACGAATCACTACCACGTGCTGCTGGAGCGCGAACTCGCGGACCTGCACAACAAGGAATCGGCGCTGATCTTCACGTCGGGCTATGTCTCGAACTGGGCGGGTCTCAGCACGCTGGGGTCGAAGATCCCCGGCTGCATCATCTATTCCGACGCCCAGAACCATGCGTCGATGATCGAGGGTATCCGCCATTCCCGCGCCGAAAAGCGCCTGTGGAAGCACAACTCGCCCGAGGATCTCGACCGCCTGCTGTCCCAGGACGATCCCGACCGCCCCAAACTGGTCGCCTTCGAGAGCGTGTATTCGATGGACGGCGATATCGCCCCCATCGCCGAAATCTGCGACGTGGCCGAGAAGCACGGCGCGATGACCTATCTCGACGAAGTGCACGGCGTCGGCCTCTACGGTCCGCGCGGGGGCGGCATCGCCGAGCGCGACGGGCTGATGGACCGCCTGACGGTGATCGAGGGGACGCTGGGCAAGGCGTTCGGCGTCATGGGCGGCTATATCACGGCTTCTGCCGATCTGATCGATTTCGTGCGCTCGTTCTCGTCGGGCTTCATCTTCACGACCGCGCTGCCCCCGGCCATAGCCGCCGGGGCCGCCGCCTCGATCCGGCATCTGAAGGACAGCCCGATGGAGCGGGCGCGGCACCAGCAGCGGGTCGCCCAGGTCCGCGCCAGGCTCGACGCCGCCGGGGTGCCGCACATGCCCAATTCCAGCCATATCGTGCCGGTCATGGTGGGCGATGCGGCGAAGTGCAAGTGGATCTCCGACCTGCTGCTCGACACCTACGGCATCTACGTCCAGCCGATCAACTATCCGACGGTGCCGAAGGGGACCGAGCGCCTGCGCATCACGCCGACGCCCCTGCATACGGAGGCGGATATCGACCACCTGATCACGGCGCTCAACGATCTGTGGTCGCAATGCGCGCTCTCCCGCGCCGTCGCCTGATGCGCTGACGTTATGCAGGGGAGCGGGCCGACGGACACGACCATGCCGCGCCCCCTCGCCGGGCTGCGGGTTCTCGAACTCGCGCGTATTCTGGCGGGGCCGTGGACCGGTCAGATCCTCGCCGATCTGGGGGCGGAGGTCATCAAGGTCGAAAGCCCCGGCGGCGACGATACCCGCAATTGGGGACCGCCCTTCGTCGAGGAAACCGGGGCCGCCGCGTATTTCCACGCCACGAATCGGGGCAAGAAATCCGTGGTCCTCAATCTCGCCACCGAAGAGGGGCAGGGCCATGCCCGCGCCCTCGCCGCGCGGTCGGACGTGGTGATCGAGAATTTCAAGCTGGGCGGTCTGGCGAAGTACGGCCTCGATTTCGCTTCGCTCTCCGCGCTCGATCCGCGCCTGATCTACTGCTCGATCACCGGGTTCGGGCAGACCGGTCCCTATGCCCCGCGCGCGGGTTACGACTTCATCATCCAGGCGATGAGCGGGCTGATGTCGATCACCGGGGAAGCGGGGGGCGAGCCGCAGAAGCTGGGCGTCGCGGTGGCCGATCTGGTCACCGGTCTGAACGCGGTCATCGCGATACAGGCGGCACTCGCCGAGCGCGAGGCGACGGGGCGGGGCCGTCATATCGACATGGCGCTGATGGATGCCTGCGTCTCGATGCTGTCGAATCAGGCGCTCGGTTATCTGACCTCCGGCACGGCCCCGGTCAGCCTGGGCAACGCGCATCCCAGTATCGTGCCGTATCAGGTCTTCGCCGTCTCGGACGGCCATTTCATTCTGGCGGTCGGCAATGACGGTCAGTTCCGCAGGGCCTGCGCCGTGCTGGGCCTGCCCGATCTGCCGGACGATCCCGCCTATGCGACCAACCCCGCGCGGGTGGCGAATCGGGCGGCGCTGGTGCCGATGCTCCAGACGGTGCTGAACCGCTGGACGCGGGACGGTATCCTCGCGGCGTTCGAGGCGGCGGGGGTGCCTGCCGGGCCGATCAACGGGATCGACGATGTCTTCGACGACCCGCAAGTGCGGGCGCGGGGGATGCGGATCGTGCAGGGCACCGTCCCCGGCGTGCGCCTGCCGATCCTCTTCGACGGCCAGCCGATGGTGGCGCAGCGCCCGTGTCCCCGCCTCGGCGAGCATACGGACGAGGTGCTGGCGGGGCTGGCCCGCTGATCCGCATCGCTACGACCATGCCCTGATCGCTGAATGCTCGCAGCGTCCGGCCCGGTCCGTTTCACGGTAACGCTTCCCGCTACCGTGATCTTGCCAGGAACTCCCGTGCCTACCCCCCGAAGAACTTCAGCAAGCCGTTGCCGTAGCGATCGGCGATCTGCCGTACCGCCTCGACCGAGAAACCGTCCTGCCACAGGTCGGGGTCCCGCTCGATATTCTCGCGCCAGACGCGCAGCACGTCCTTCGCATCCGCCACGGTCTTGACGTTGCCGAGATCGGCGGCGAGGACGACGGCATCGGGATGCCCCTTCATGCCCGCCGGTGCCCAGGCCAGCAGGAACGGGCCGCGCCCGGACAGGTCGACGCCCGCCTGCCGCGCGTCTCCTATCGCGCCGCGAGCGATTTGGATGTCGTAGTCTTCGACGGTATTCTCGCAGCTTCCCTCCTGCGCGCGGGTGGCGTTCAGGCCCGCGATCAGGTCCGGGCGTCTGCGATCGTCGATGGGCCAGACGGTGACCATGTGCCGACCGATATCGGCGGCTGCGTCGTCGGCCTCGGACACGGTCCCGAAGAACGCCTCGCAAAGCGCCAGATAGGCTTGCCTGTCCGCGTCGGTCGAGAGCGTCCGGAAGGCGAGAATACCATAGGGAGCAAGGGCTTCGGGTGGAAGGCCGTCACGCCCTGCGAACAGGCGCGAGGCATAGGCGCGATCCTCGCCGGTCGCCCGCCGCGCCATGGGGGCGGGCGGCTTGACGACGGGGCGCGTGGTGACGGGGGCCGGGGTCGGGACAGGGGCGACGAGCGGGGCGCTCTCGTTATCGGGGAGCGGTATCGTCTCGACGACCATGGCCGGAACCGCGACCACGGGGGCCGCGATGGGCGCAGCCGGGGGAGGAGGGGGCGGGGGTGGCGGAACCGGAACCGGAACCGGAACCGGAACCGGGGGAGGCGCAGGCGCAGGCTCCCCCTCCACCACCATCGCGACCTGTTCCATCGGCAGCGCGCTTTCCAGCCGCATCGCATCGATCCGGGCGACGCGCGGCCCGTCCGCCGCTACCACGTCGCGGCGCAGCCCGACTTTCGAGCATGTGTCCGGACTGCCGGCATATTCCCGGCATCCGTAGCGGATCATGTCGAGCAGATCCGCATCGTCTAGGCCGTAGGGCAGCGCGACCCTGATCGGGGATGCGGACAGGAACGGGTCGATCTGGTTCCAGCGGCGCGTATTGTTGCCGACCACGTCGTTGCCGGAAACCAGCCGGTCCCCCAGCGCGCGGTAGACCTGGGCCGGTGACAGCGAGATGACCGCACCGATATCGTTCGTGACCGTGACGCCGCTCTCCTGTGCCAGCGCACCGGCTCCGACGATCAGGCCACCCGCCAAAGCGGACACAAATACACGCATTCCAGTTCTCCGACACATTGTTCCATTCGACGATTAACACCATACGGGAATGGACAAAAGTGCCTTCGTACTGGTCTTCCGCTTTCACAGTGCTAGAAACAGGGATGAACCCGATAATAATGGATATCCCCCACCCATGCGCGGCATAAGAACCCGTCAGCACACCGGCGGCAATGCCGAATGGCGTGTCATCAAGGACGTCGTCCCCTATCTGTGGCCCGAGGGCGAGACGGATGCGCGGGTGCGGGTGGTCGTCGCCATGGGGTTCCTGATCCTGGCCAAGATCGCCACGGTCATCACGCCGTTCTTCTTCAAATACGCCGTCGATGCCCTGTCCGAGGAGGGCGGGGTCGAGGCGCGGTGGCAGACCGCCTTCCTCGTCACGCCCGTCGCGCTGGTGCTGGTCTACTGCTTCGCGCGGATCAGCACGGTGCTGTTCGCGCAGTTGCGCGATGCAGTGTTCAGCCGGGTCGGACAGCGCGCGCTGCGCCGCCTCGCCATCCGAACGTTCGGCCATATCCACCGGTTATCGCTGCGCTTTCATCTGGAGCGCAAGACCGGCGCGATGAGCCGGATCATCGAGCGCGGGGTCAAGGGGGTCGAGTTCCTGCTGCGCTTCGTACTGTTCTCGATCGTGCCGCTGTTCATCGAGCTGGCGCTGGTGATCGGCATCTTCTGGTGGCATTTCGGCGGGTGGTTCGCCGTGACCATCCTGATCGCCATCGCCGCGTATATCTCCTTCACGTTCCGCGTCACGGAATGGCGCGTGAAGATTCGCAAGGAGATGAACGCCCAGGACCAGGATGCGAACCAGAAGGCCATCGATGCGCTGCTGAACTACGAGACCGTCAAGTATTTCTCCGCCGAACGGCGCGAGACGGAGCGGTATGACGGCGCGATGGCGCTGTACGAGAACGCAGCGGTCAGGACCCAGACGACCCTCGCGATGCTCAATTTCGGCCAGACGCTGATCCTGACGTCCGGACTGGCGGCGGTGATGGTGATGGCGGGGCAGGGGGTCGTCGCCGGGACGCTGACGGTCGGCGACTTCGTCATGGTCAACGCCCTGATGATGCAGGTGGCCATGCCGCTCAACTTCCTCGGCACCGTCTACCGAGAAATCCGGCAATCCCTGATCGACATGGGCGAGATGTTCGGCCTGCTCGAAACTCCGCCCGAGGTCACAGATGCGCCGGATGCGGCCGCCCTGACGGTCACGAAGGGCCGGGTCGTGTTCGAGGATGTCGCGTTCTCCTACGGACCCGAGCGCCCGATCCTGCACGATCTGGATATCGACGCGGCGGGGGGCAGCACCATCGCCCTCGTCGGCCATAGCGGGGCGGGCAAGTCGACCATCGCGCGGCTGCTGTTCCGCTTCTATGACCCGACTTCGGGCCGCGTCACGATCGACGGACAGGATATCCGGGACGTGACGCAGGAATCCCTGCGCGCGCATATCGGCGTGGTGCCGCAGGATACGGTGCTGTTCAACGACACGATCCGCTACAATATCGGCTATGGCCGCGCGGAGGCGGGCTTTGCCGAGATCGAGGAGGCCGCGCGCCTCGCCTCGATCCACGATTTCATCATGGCCCTGCCCGACGGCTACGAGACCGCCGTGGGCGAACGCGGGCTGAAGCTGTCGGGGGGCGAGAAGCAGCGCGTCGCCATCGCCCGCACGATCCTCAAGAACCCGCCCATCCTGATTCTCGACGAGGCGACATCGGCGCTCGATACCGCCACGGAACAGGATATCCAGGCCAGCCTGCGCACCCTGAGCAAGGATCGCACGGTCTTCACCATCGCGCACCGCCTCTCGACCGTGATCGACGCGGACGAGATCATCGTGCTGGACCAGGGCCGGGTCGTCGAGCGGGGCAATCACGCGGCTCTGCTGACGCAGGGCGGTATCTATGCCGACATGTGGAATCGTCAGGAAACGTCGGAAGCGGCGTAACATTCCGTAAAGGGTTAATCGTCAACACTCCGGGGACAGTTCAGGAGGAACCCCCGACATGGCGCTGCAAGCCCCCCACGTCCCGAACACCATCGAAACCATCCTCAACACCCGCGCGATCACGCCCGAACAGGTCCTCGACCTGCGCCGGACGGTATGGCCCGACGGACGGATCAGCCGGCCCGAGGCGGAACTGCTGTTCGAGATCAACGACACGCTGGAATCGGCCTGCGGCGAATGGCGCGACTTCTTTGCCGAGGGCATCGTCGCGCATCTGGTCGAGCAGGCGACTCCTCGCGGCTATATCGACGAGAAGGACGCCGCGTGGTTCCGCGACCGCGTGTTGCAGGATGGCCGGATCGCGGGCGAGACCGAACTCGAAGCCCTGATCCAGTTGCTGGAAAAGGCCGCCCACGCCCCGCATCCCCTGACGATCCTGGCGCTGAGGGCGGTGCAGGAGGCGGTGGTGGCCGGTGACCACGCCGTACTGGGCAATGCGGCCCTCGTCCCCGGGGAGCTGGGCGACCCCGAAGTCGCGCTATTGCGCCGGGTTCTCTATGCCAAGGCCGCCGGGCGCTCGAATACCGTCAGCCGCGACGAGGCGGAACTGCTGTTCGACCTCAACGACGCCACCCTCGGGGCCGACAATGCGCCCTCCTGGGCGGCCCTGTTCGTGAACGCGATCTCGAATTACCTGCTGGTCCACAGCGGGTACGAGCCGCCCTCGCGCGAGCGGATGAAGCAGGTGGACCGGTGGCTGAACCAGCCCGAGGACGGGCTTGCCGGTTTCGGGCGGCGCATGGCCGGGGGCCTCGCCACGATGGGCCGGACGATGCAGGCGATGGAGGTCTTCGGCACCGAAACCCCGATGGAATCGGTGTACCGCCAGCGGCTGGAAGCGGGTGCCCTCGACCGGCGCAAGGCCAAGCGGGTCGACCTGTGCGAAGCCGTCTGGTTGTCCGAACGCATCGACCGGGATGGCGTGCTGAGCGTGAACGAAGCGGCCCTGCTGCACTTCCTGAAGGCCAGCGGCCTGACGCTCGACAAGGCGCTGTCCCCGATGATGGCGCGCATCTGATATCGGAAAATTTCAGTGGCGCGGGAAAACTGGCCCGATGCTTGCTAATTATCTACCCGAGCCGAGATGGTGGACAACCGTAAGATCGTCGCCCCCTTTTTACGACCCGCTATTTCGGTTCACCTTACGTACTGTGCACACATGGAAAAGGCGCGCCTCCCGGGGCGCGCCTTTTCAACATGGTCTCCCCGGACCCGGGCTCTACGGCCCTTGTGCTGCTTTTGATAGGGCGTCATACGCATATTGTCCACGAAAATGCAGCCATCCGAGAGGCTTACAGGGTGTCGCAGCCGATCCGTTCGCTCGAACGGCCCCGCCCGCGACGCATCGCACCGCCCGGGATGAGCGGGCCACCGGGTTCCGACCGCGCAAATCGCCTTTCGTCTGCCTTCAGGATCGTCTAGAAGACACGGCGGATCGTGAAACTCCGCACCCGCTATTGTCGCAAAACAAGACTCAGATTGGCTCTCCAGATGCGTCTCTCCCGATATTTTCTTCCCGTTCAGAAAGAAAACCCCGCCGAGGCGGAGATCGTGTCTCACCGCCTGATGCTGCGCGCCGGCATGATCCGCCAGGCCTCCGCCGGGATCTATTCGTGGCTGCCGCTCGGCTACAAGGTGCTGCGCAAGATCGAGAACATCGTCCACGAGGAACAGCAGCGCGCGGGCGCGATCCCGGTGCTGATGCCGACGATCCAGTCGGCGGACCTGTGGAAGCAGAGCGGGCGCTACGACGATTACGGGGCTGAGATGCTGCGGATCGAGGATCGTCAGGGCCGCGAGATGCTCTACGGCCCCACGAACGAGGAGCAGATCACCGAGATCGCGGCGGCGGGCATCCGCAGCTACAAAGACCTGCCGCGCATCCTGTACCACATCCAGTGGAAGTTCCGCGACGAGGTGCGCCCCCGGTTCGGCGTGATGCGCGGGCGCGAGTTCCTGATGAAGGACGCCTATTCCTTCGATCTCGACCAGGACGGCGCGCGGGCGAGTTATAACCGGATGTTCGTAAGTTATTTACGAACATTTGAGCGTATGGGCTTGAAAGCAGTACCAATGCGGGCTGACAGCGGACCCATCGGCGGAGACATGACGCACGAATTCCTCATCCTTGCGGAAACCGGTGAATCCGGCGTCTTCCTCGACCGCGATCTCGCCGAGCTGACGCTGGGCGAGGGCGCGATCGACTGGGACGACGCGCCTGCGTTGCAGGATATCGTCGACCGCTGGACCGCCTCCTACGCCCGCACCGACGATACCCACGACGCTGCCGTGTTCGAGGCGGATATCCCCGAGGATCGCCGCCTGACCGCGCGGGGCATCGAGGTCGGCCACATCTTCTACTTCGGATCGAAGTATTCCAGGCCGCTGAACGCGACCGTCACGCCCCCCGGGGGCGAACCGGTGCCGTTCGAAAGCGGCTCCTACGGCATCGGCGTCTCGCGCCTCGCCGGGGCGATCATCGAGGCGAGCCACGACGACAAGGGCATCATCTGGCCCGAAGCCGTCGCCCCCTTCGAAGTCGCCGTGATCAACCTGCGCCAGGGCGACGAGGCGGCGGATGCGGCCTGCGAGGATCTGTACGCGAAACTGACCGCCCGGGGTCTGGATGTATTGTACGACGACCGCGACGAGCGCGCGGGCGCGAAATTCGCCACCATGGACCTGATCGGGGTGCCGTGGAAGGTGGTCGTGGGACCGCGCGGTCTGAAGGAGGGCGTCGTCGAACTGGTTTCCCGCCGGACGGGCGAGACCGAGAACCTCGCCCCCGACGACGCCATGAACCGCCTCGCCGCCACCTATGGCCGGGCATGACGAGGAAGGCCGTGATTTGGCGCTAGAAGACAAGCAGGGCCGCAAGGGGCAGCGCAAGCCGTCCGGGGAACCCTCGGAGCGGGTGTCCGCCCTGCGCGGCCTCGCTGCCCGCGCTGCGGAAGCGCAGGACTCGAAGAAGACCGCGCCGCCGCCCAAGGCCGCGCCACCCCCCCGCCCGCGCGCCGACAATCCGCCCCCCAGAACGTCGCCTCCGGCCGGGGGCGACGACCGTGCTTCCCTGGTCCGCTCGATGATGCGCAATATCGAGAAGGCGCCCCGCAAACCGGTCGAGGATGCCGCGCCCCCGCGCGAGCGCATCTCGCCCGAACCCGTGCGCCGCCCGCGCAAGCCCAAGCCGAGCGCGCCCCCGCCCCGCGACATGGAAGAGGCGTTCGACAACGAACCCGACGACCGCGTGCAGCGCGTCCGCCGCGCCGCCGAGCGCGTTCGCCAGCGTTCCACCCCGGTCATCGAGGCGGCGGCCAGGCCCGATGCCGCAACCGCCCCCGTCGCCCGCTCGCCCCGGGGCAATTTCGTCCCCAAACCCCTGCGCAAGGCGGAAACCCGCCCCTTCGCCGGGTTCGAATGGGACATCGCCTCCCGCTATCTGCGCGCCCGCCGCAAGGAGGGGTTCATCTCCGTCATCGCCGGATTCTCGCTGGTCGGCATCGGTCTGGGCGTCGCGACCCTGATCATCGTCATGGCCGTGATGACCGGCTTCCGCGAAACGCTCATCACGCAGATCATCGGCGGTTCTCCGCATATCAATGTGACATCGCAAGTCGGGCCGTTCGAGAATTATGATGAAGTCGCGGGTCAAATTCGTACGGTGGATGGCGTCGAGTACGTGACGCCCGTTGTGCAGGGTCAGGTTCTCGGTTCAGGCAATCAGCGCCATTCTGCTGTCGCAGTGCGCGGGATGCGAAAGGCCGATCTTGAGCGCCTGATCGAGACGGCTGAACCCGAAGTCATAAATGGCTCGCTGGAAGAGTTCTTTGAAGACGATGGTATCGCGCTGGGTGCTGATCTCGCCGCGAAGATGGGTTTGCGCGTCGGAGACTTCATCACGCTGATCTCGCCTGATGGTGACATCACGCCGTTTCAAGCGACGCCGATGCCGCGCGTGAAGGACTATAAGATCATCCAAACCTTCAAGCTGGGCGTCCAAGAGATCGACTATTTCGTCGCCTTCATGCCGTTTGACGAGGCGCAGATCTATTTCAACAAGCAAAAGCAAGCAGATACGCTCGACGTGTTTGTCGAAGACGCGCAAAATGTTGAGCAATATTCTGACCCGATCTTTGAATCATCGCGGTCGAGTATCGGACTTTATAACTGGAAAAATCAGAATGGACGCCTGATCGGCGCGATCAATCTGGAACGACAGGTGATGTTCGTGATCCTGACGATGATCATTCTGGTTGCCTCTCTGAACATCATCTCTGGCCTCGTGATGTTGGTGAAGGACAAGGCGCGAGACGTTGCGATCATGCGAACGATGGGCATGGCGCGTGGCTCGATCTTGCGCATCTTCTTCATCTGCGGATCGAGCATTGGCGTGATCGGTTCAATAGCGGGCGTCATTCTCGGCGTG
>ENA-ORXT01000842-ORXT01000842.1-marine-metagenome-genome-assembly--contig:-NODE-842-length-44903-cov-193.936711_pt1 | contig 44903 bp, 33 predicted proteins | sample MGYA00237868_ERZ511482 | MGnify/ENA metagenome assembly ERZ511482
CAAGGTTATTGTGATGATTTTGCAGCCGACTTAGGTTGGTCTGCCAGCAGTAATGGAGCTACTACTGGTTTTTGGGAATTAGGAGAACCAATAGGAACTGACCTTAACGGTACACCAGCTAACCCAGATTTTGATGTAAATAATGATTTAGGCGATCAATGCTATGTAACAGGTAATGCTGGCGGTGGCGTTGGTGGTGATGATATTGATGGCGGGGAAGTAATACTTACCTCACCAGCTTTTGATTTAAGTGCTGGCGTTGATCCGTATATTGAATACGACCGTTGGTATTTTGATGATGGAGGAAATTCGGCCGCAGATGATGAAATGGTAGTTGAAATTAGTAATAATGGCGGCGGCAGTTATACAACTGTTGAAACCATTACCGATGGCAACCAAGAAAGCCAATGGGTAAATAACAACTTTAGAGTATTAAATTTTGTAACCCTAAGCAGTAACATGCGCTTACGCTTTAGAGCTAGCGACATTGGCCAAGGACATATTGTAGAAGCTGGCGTAGATGATTTTTGTATATCTGACCAAGCAGTAGCACAACCAGTAGCAGCTTTTACCAGCTCACAAAATTCTGGTTGTAGCCCGTTTACAGTTACTTATACCGATAATTCTACCAACAACCCAACCAGTTGGAATTGGAGTTTCCCAGGTGGAAGCCCTGCCACTTCAACAGCACAAAACCCAACAATTACTTATAATACACCAGGTACATACAACGTTACCTTAACTGCAACAAATGCAGGTGGTTCTGGCAGCACTACAACAAACTCGGCAATTACCGTTAATGCTAACCCAACTGTAAGCTTTACTTTACCAGCTTCAACAGGCGCTAGTAGCCCTATAAATTTATCGGCCTCACCAAGTGGAGGTACTTTTAGCGGACCTGGCGTTGTATTTAGTGCATTTAATCCTTCAATAGCTGGGCCTGGCCAACACGACATCACTTATACCTATACAGATGCAAATGGCTGCACTGCAACGGCTACTGATAACATATTTGTTTTTGCAATAACCTATAACTTTGTAGTATATAACTTAGGCACAATAGCACCTAAAATATTAGGCAACATAGACGAATCTATGCAAGTTTATCCTAACCCTGTTGTAGATTATATTGAGTTAAGTTTCTTTACTTCTGAATTGCCAGGTGAAGATTTGCAATACACCATTTACGATGTTAGTGGTAAACTGCAACAATCAAATACAATGAACATCAGAGATATGTATCATACAGAAAAAATTGATTTTAGCAATTTAATTGCAGGTACTTATATACTTAATATTAGTAATAGTGCAGGCACAGTTTCTAAAAGAATAATTAAGAGATAGAAAAAAAAGGATTACATTTATAAGAAGCCTGCTACCTTGTAGTAGGCTTTTTTTATGCTAAAACGGTCAAATAATAGTTACACACCTCAACAGTTATTCATTGTTTATCCATTGCCTTCATATTCATTTGTATTTTTTTAAGAAAAAAATCATTTAATAATTATAATTTTGCACTAATTAAAATGAAATGCTCAAATATTTAACACTCTATTTAATTATCATAATTACACAAACAAGCTGTTTAAAAGATCCTTGTACTCAGGTTTTCTGCTCCCAAAAAGGAGAATGTATTAACGGAACCTGCAGTTGTGTGATAAATTACACAGGTAGCCAGTGCGAAAATAGTTATGCCACCTACTTTGCTGGTCAATATGAAGTTTTTGATACACAACAAGGCTCTGTAATTGACACCATTACAGTTAGCGTGTACAATGCTGCTACAGATAGTATTAGTATTGCCAACTACGCTGGCATAAGTGATAACCTTAGAGTTTTGGCAATTGTACAAAATGATAGTACGGCAAACATTTTTGAACAAAGCGTTGTTTTTTTTAATGAAGATAGTGTAGAACAACAGATAATTGTATCAGGTACACTTATAGGTAAACCGACCGACACCTTAATGCTAAGCTCAACTTATATAAAAAATTACACAAGCTTTCGCAACAATAAAAAATTGGTAAGAATTTCTAATTGAAGCGTAAATATATAAAGGCTCAAAATAAAAATATTGACTATTAGTTAAAAAGTAGTCTAACTAAAATAAAAATTTAATGGTACAAAATTCTATGCGCCAACAAAATAATGTGATGACTTTATAGTTATACCATCTTAATAAAAATTTGGATAGTAATAAATTAGATTATTTTAAGATGTAGCGTATAATTTAGTACCATACTGCTGCAATAAATAACAATCAAAATAAAAATAATTAACAAAACAATAAATAATAATATGAACAATTTTTTAAAATCTTTAATGGCTATTGCATTAGCCGCTTTTGTATTTACGGGTTGTGTAGAAGACCCTTGTGACACCCTTGAATGTGGTTTAAACGGCATACCAACTGAATCAGCAGACGGATCAACTTGCGCTTGCGAATGTATTAATGGCTTTGATGGCGATGCCTGCGATGTGTTGGCAACAGGTAAATTTATTGGTAATTGGGATGCTGCTGATGATTGCCAAGCAGGTTACCTTAATTATCAGTCCTTAATTGACCCTTTTGATGGTCAGCAAGAACAAGTGGAAATATTTAATTTTGGTAATCTTGGAGAACTACTTGCGTGGACGGCAAATGTATCAAGCGATACAATAATTTTACCATTATCTTCCGATACTAATAACGATTTTCAAGTATTAGGTATGGGTATTATCTCTACAGATAGAAATACTATAAATTGGAACTACACTATTACTGATAATCTTGGTGGAGCAGATTCTTGTGCAGGTGTATGGACAAGAGTTCAATAAGTTAAAAGTGTTTGGAAGGGATTAATATATATGTATATAATAAAATATAATTTCTTCCAAACTATTCTGTTTGTAAAATTTAATCACAGAGTAATACATCTATATCAGAAATTAGAAATTCAGCTATACCACCTTTTTCTACTAATACTTCACTTGGGAGGTTAATTGAATCGCCAGCTATAAAATACACTTCACCACCTGATTCTACTTTAAGCGTTTTCATGCCTCTGCAATCAAAAGCGATATAATTTTTCGCATAAAAGTATTTGGTTTCACCTGATTTAATAGTGATATCTTCAAGACATAGGTTTTCGTATAAAATACACTCTTTAATTTTTATTGTGTAATCGGCAACCGAATGAAGTGGTAATTCATTTTTGAGTTCTATTTTAATTATATAAGTACCAGCTTCTGGACTTTTAATTATTATTTTTGAATAATTATTTTCATTACCATTATCATTCCTTGCAATTGGGTCAGTTCCAAGTCTAGGCCCGATATCTGGTTTACTGAAATAAACAAATATTTCAGTGTCAGCATCATTAAAGATACCTGAATTTGTTTCAATTACAATAGGAATACCTGCCTGTTCTGGATCTACCACGAAATATAACCAATCAACATCACAAGAGTGAATTGTATTATTATTTGTTCTTGACCAATGAAAGGTATGATGTTGTTCTGAGCCAATAGTAATTGTGTTTGCATTGTAACCTAAATTATCAGGTTCATATTGGTCAAAAAAATATTTTTCTACTGGATCTTCATTACTATGACCATAACCTCTTTTCAATAATTTGTCAATCATTACGGTTATCTGGCTATTTGTAAAACTATCTCTGCACATTATAGGGTTCATATAAGACATAATGTTACTAACATCTGGTGAATTAATAACATATAGGTCGCCCCAAGGATCAGTAGCAGAATTATCAGTAAAATTGCAACCAGTAGTAAGAGATCCATCATTTAAATTTGGATCTGCGGGGGTGTCACATAATGCATCACCCTTAGTTTCACAATTTGTGCAGTTAAAAGTACAACAAGACCTTGTCCGACTAACTGATTCCATATTACAATCATTATTTGCGTCAAATTTTCTATGGGTATGTTCCAAACCAAAATAATGTCCTATTTCGTGTGCTAAAGTGGAATTAGCAGCTTCCGATGCATTTATAATAATACCATCTTTAGTTAGCCCATTTCTAAACACTCCAGCAAAATCTGAGTCAAGTACATAACTAACATTAATTACTCCCTCTCTATAATTTTCTATTACAACATTATCAATTTCATTGCTTTTAACAAAATCATAATTAACATTATCGGTATGAATTATTCCACAGGTCTTATAAAAAAGAATTTGAGCATTATTATCATTAAAGTATTGGTTTAACACCATTAAGTCTTGTTCAATTTCTAATTCATTAACACAATCTTTATTCACCCAAAATTGTATTGGCACTTTAAATAAAGAAGAGGGTACTTCATTAAGTTCGTCTGGTATTAATCTATTTTGATCAGTATTGTTTAGACCTACACTATCAGCAAATTGGATTAAATAGTCATTATTGCCATACCAAGGTAGAAGTTCTATTTCCTCATCAGTTAAAGGTATAGTGCCACATTCTATCTCTTGCGAGTATGAGGTTATCAAGATAAGATGTAATAAAATTGATAAAATGAATTTCATAAAGGTTAAATTTTTATTAAAACAATAGGGTTTTTACAACTAATACAGTTTTTTCTATTATCTATTTTTAGTACTTCCGAATTGTAAACGAGCTCAATTCTATCATAAAATTGGTTACATTCCTTATCATCAACTTTAGGAAACAGTTTCACTTCAAGGGTATCGGTTTCAAAAGTATTATATTTAAAGTACAAGGTTGTTGTTAATTCAGTACCTAAATTATTGTTTATCATTCCATAAGTAGTAATTGCAGTCGGTATAGAAACTATAGTTGTTAGGGGGAATACGGTGTCTTCAACTTTGTGTTTAATCAAATTTTCGTTTTCATAAATCTTCAAATCATTCAAAAGGTAATCACTATTAAAAATACTTTCATTTTCTGTGTTTAATATTTGCACCTTCAGCTCTTCAGCAGCAACAATAACTATTGGTTCGCCAATACATTTTTTTTACAAGCATAATTTAAAAGCGTAACCGAAAGAAGAAAAAATAATGATATTTTTTTCATAAAGTTTTGTTTTATCTTAAAAAAGAACATTAGTAAACTTAAAAAACTTATTTTTAAGTTCAAAATATTTTACAAATTCTCAGCAAGCTTTTCCACAACTCTTTACCTTTTTTCAGAAATAAGGGACTTAAAATAAAATCCCCTTGTTTTTTATTTACCGCCAAGCATCTTACCTTTACAAAAATATTAAGCAATAAATGGCAGATGCAATTTATAAAATACCCCAAGCAATAAACGAAACGGTAAAAAGCTATGCGCCCGGCAGCATTGAGCGTACTAAGCAAAAAGCTGCTTTAGCCAAGTTAAAAGCAGAACAAATAAATATACCGATGTATATTGGTGGTGAAGAAGTTACTACAGATGATGTGCATACTTTACATCCACCGCACGAACATCAACACAAATTAGCTACTTATTGTAATGGTAATAAACAGCACGTTACTGATGCGGTAAACGCTGCCCTTGCAGCCAAACCAGCTTGGGAGGCAATGCCTTGGAGACAGCGTGCCGGCATCTTTTTAAAAGCAGCCGACTTGTTAGCTGGCGAATATCGTTACGTACTAAATGCGGCCACCATGTTGGGGCAATCAAAAAACGTATACCAAGCCGAAATTGATGCTGCTTGCGAGTTTATCGACTTTTTGCGCTTTAACGTTGCTTTTGTAAACGAAATTTATGCAGAACAACCCATTTCAAGTAATGGAATTTGGAATAGCACCGAATATCGCCCATTAGAAGGTTTTACTTTTGCTATTTCGCCCTTCAACTTTACTGCTATTGCGGGTAATTTAAGCACTTGTATGGCAATGTTGGGTAATACTGTAGTTTGGAAATGTGCCGATTCTGCCATTTACTCTGCACACTTTATAATGCAATTGCTTAAAAAAGCTGGCCTGCCCGATGGCGTAATCAACTTAATTTATGTTGATGGCCCAACTGCTGGCGAAGTAATATTTAACCATCCAGATTTTGCTGGCTTGCATTTTACAGGTTCTACCGGAGTTTTTAAGCACTTATGGAAAACTATTGGGCAAAACATTGATGTGTATAAAACTTACCCTCGTATAGTAGGCGAAACTGGTGGTAAAGATTTTGTAATAGCGCACGCTTCTGCCGACCCAATTGTAACGGCTACCGCTTTGGCAAGAGGCGCTTTTGAATATCAAGGGCAAAAATGTTCGGCAGCTTCACGGGCTTATGTGCCTAATAGTATTTGGCCAAAAGTAAAAGATAAATTGCTTACCGATATTGCATCTTTTAAAATGGGTACGGTTGAAGATTTTGGTAATTTTATAAATGCTGTAATTGATGAAACTGCTTTTGATAAAATTGCTGCTTATATTGATGGTGCTAAAAAAGATGCCGATGCCGAAATATTAATTGGTGGAAATTATGATAAAGCAAAAGGTTATTTTATTGAACCAACGGTTATTTTGGTAAAAGATGCGCAATATAAAACCATGTGCGAAGAAATTTTTGGCCCAGTATTAACCATTTATGTGTATGATGAAAAAGATTTTGAAGCAACACTCGATTTACTAAACAACACCAGCCCTTATGCATTAACTGGTAGCATTTTAGCAACCGATAGAGCGGCTGTTACTTTGGCCGCTAACAAATTAAAACATGCTGCTGGCAACTTTTATATTAACGACAAACCTACTGGTGCAGTTGTTGGTCAGCAACCATTTGGTGGCGCAAGAGCTTCTGGTACAAACGATAAAGCAGGTTCAAAATTAAATTTATTAAGATGGGTTTCTGCCAGAACAGTTAAAGAAACCTTTGATCCGCCGTTAGATTACAGATATCCTTTTTTAGAAAATGATGATTCGTAAAATCGTGTTTTTTAAAGAATGAATTTTATACGACCTTTTTTGATTTATTGGGTATTAGCAGCCTTAGTTAATGTGGCATTTTTTAATGTTGCACAAGCACAAAAGGCTGCTAATACCTTACAAATTGATACGGTTTATCTTAAAGCGGTTAAAAGCAGTCATTTTAAAATAAAAATATTAAAAGTTGAAGATTTAACAGCCTACGAAGATCTTTTTAATACTTATGGCAAGCTTAAAACTGTTCAGATAAAAGGCAAGAAAAAACAGTTTCTTGGAGATTTTAAAAATATAAGTAGGGCAAAATATGTAAATAATGCTTTAAATAGAGCTGGTATTACTACTACTAAAATTACGCTTTTTAAAAAATGGATACCGCCTATAATTCCTAAAAAAGAAAAGAAACCTACACTACTAAAGGAAAGCGAAAAGAAAATAGTAGCCGAAACTGTTAGTGTTAAAAAAGCATCTAACAAAAAACAACAACAAAAAGAAAATTCGAACAATGCTTTCCCAACAAGGCCTTCAACTGAAAAAAACAAGAATATACCAAGTGCTGAAAAAAACTACATTAAAGTTGACGACGCCAAATTAACAAACAGGCCAAAACAAATAAAAGATAGTTCAGTTGATAATGGTGAGTTTATTTTAATTTTACCAAAAGTAACCAACCCCGAAATTTATGAATATATATTGAAAGATTTAGGTACGGTTGACCATAAAAAACTACCTAACGAACAATGGTATTATTTTCTTGGTTTTTTTGATGATGAAGAAAAAGCAAAAACATTTATACCCAAAATAAAGGAAAGAGGTTTTACAAAACCGCCTGCGGTGGTTAACTTAAAAGATGCTGAACAGGTTGCTTTAACGATGTACAAAAACTTGCCTCCAATTGTTAAAAAAAAATTAGCAACAAAGAAAAAAAATACTGCTGCCAAAAAAATAGATCGAACACTTTTTTACCGTATTCAGTTGCCACAAGTAAGCAACCCCGAAATTTATTTTAAAGCCTTTCAAGATATTGGTGCTGGCTTTAGCGAAATAGCTCCAAACGGAAAAGGTGTTTATTATATTGGTGAATTTCAAACAACAGCATTGGCAAAAAAAAACGTTGCCATTTTAAAAGAAAGAGGCTTGAGCAATGGTACGGTTGTGAAATTTGAACACGATAAAAGATTAAACCCTTACTCAGAAATTTACTTGTCCGAAGCTAAAGAAGCAATAAATGAAAATGTAAAAAAGGTGGAAGTGAAAACAAGGGTTAGCACTAATCCAAACGGTATTTTTCAAATAAGATTAAAATTAGTGGAAAACCCTGAGGTGCTAAAAGCTGTTTTTAAAGATGTTGGCAAGCTTAAAATTGGATATTTTGATGATGATACAGAGTATTACTTCATAGGGAATTATTTATTTCAAAAAGAAGCAGAAACGGTAATTGAACAGTTGAAAGAAAGAGGATTAACCCAATTTAATTTACTAAACATTATGGCAGCAGGAGAAACACCAAAAATTAGTAGAGCTGGTGTTAGAAACGTTTATAAAATAAACTTAGGTTTTTTAAATGAAGAAGAGCAAAGTTTGTTGAGACCGTATGGCAGTTTAAGCAGCATTATAAAAGAAGATAATAAGGTATATTATTTAGGTGATTATCCAACTAAAAAAGTAGCTAACATAATTGCTGATGTATTAAAAGATATTGGTTATAAAAAAACTACTTTAATAGAATTTTTTAATGAATAGAAATTTAACGGTTTATATAAAATGCAGTAGCTATAAAAGTTAATGAAAACCGTATATTTGCATATCTTTTATAAAAGCAATTTAACTTAAATTTAATGAGAATATCAGTAATAGGTGCCGGTAATGTTGGGGCCACTTGTGCGCAAGCCTTAGCACAGCGCGATTTTGTAAACGAAGTAGTTTTGTTAGACATTAAAGAAGGTGTTGCCGAAGGTAAAGCCTTAGATATGTGCCAACGTGCACCAATTGATGGCTATAGCACATTGGTAAAAGGCGTAACTAATAATTATGCAGCTACCGAAGGTTCAGAAGTAATTATTATTACCAGCGGTATACCACGTAAACCGGGTATGAGCCGTGATGATTTAATTTCTACCAATGCAAAAATTGTAAAGTCAGTTACGGAAGCTTCTGTAGCCGCTTCGCCAAATGCAAAAATTATTGTAGTAGCCAACCCTTTAGATGTAATGACTTACACCGCTTTTTTGGCTTCAAAGAAAAAACCAAATGAGGTAATGGGTATGGCCGGCATTTTAGATATAAGCCGTTACAAAGCCTTTATTGGTATGGAATTAGGCGTATCAGTTAAAGAAATTCAGGCATTATTGCTTGGCGGACACGGAGACACAATGGTACCATTGCCACGGTTTACTTCTGTAGCAGGTATACCAGTAACCTCTTTAATAAGCGAAGAAAGATTAACCGCCATTGTTGAGCGCACCAAAAAAGGTGGAGGAGAATTGGTTAAACTAATGGGTACATCGGCTTGGTATGCACCGGGTACAGCTGCAGCGCAAATGGCAGAAGCCATTGTAAAAAACGAAAACAGAATTTTTCCGGCAGCAGCTTGGTTAACTGGTGAGTATGGCCAAAACGATGTATTTTTAGGCGTACCAGTTCAATTAGGTAAAAACGGTATTGAAAAAATTATTGACGTTAAATTGCACGATGATGAGCAAGCGTTACTCAATACCTCGAGCGAGCACGTTAAAGCAGTAATGAAGGTGTTAGATGATATGGCGATATTTGCTTAGCATCGTGTGAAAAATTAGTTTGTATAAATTTAATTATGAAGTAGTGGTTATGAAAAGTCCTACTTCATAATTTTAATTTTTTTAATTATTATAATTGAACGTTGACATTTTTATACCGTGCTTTATTGATCAGCTATACCCAGAAGTTGGTTTTAGTATGGTAAAAGTGTTAGAAAAACTTGGCTGCACTATAAATTATAACTCCAATCAAACTTGTTGTGGGCAACCTGCATTTAATGCTGGCTTGTGGAAAGACGCAACTGCTGTTGCCGAAAAATTTATAGCTGATTTCAACGATGCCAATCTAATAGTTGTTCCTTCAGCATCTTGCGTGGGTTTTGTTAGAAATAATTACAACAAATTATTTACCTCTAAAGATCAATTGAATTCAGCCGAAAACTTATCTGCAAAAATATTTGAATTTACTGAGTTTGTAGAAAAATTTACTACTACCGCAAACTTAAAACCAACTTTAGAGGTAAAAGCAACTTACCATGATAGTTGCAGCGCTTTAAGAGAGTGTAACATTAAAACGCAACCTTATAATTTGTTAAAATTAGTAGAAGGCTTAGAAATGATCCCTCTAAACGATGGGGAAACCTGTTGTGGTTTTGGCGGTACTTTTTCTGTAAAATACGAGCCTATAGCAACTGCAATGTTAGCGCATAAGCTTAATGCTGTTGAAAAATCGGGTGCAGATTATATTATTTCTACCGATATGAGTTGTTTAATGCATTTAGAAGCTTACATTAAAAAACAAGGCTTTACGTTTAAAACTATGCATATTGCAGAAGTATTGGCTGCTGGCTATTAATTAGAAAAAAAAATTTACCTAACTCAATTATGTGGTTTTCATCTAAAATTTAAAAAGAATTTTTTTGGTGTTTTTTTTAAGATGCCTATTAGGCGTTTTGTTATTTGTATTTTTAATTGGCTGTAATAGTAATAAAGAAAAACCTTTAAAAACCACAAGAACGGCTGCATAACCCAATAAAAAGTGATATTGAATTTTATATTGAAACCCTAAATGATAAACGGTTTGACGAACTGGTAGAACTAAGCTCAACAAAACAGTTTGCAAATAGATGTGCAAAAGATTATAAGTTGGCTTTAATAAAACAAAATATTGCTGGTGTTTATAAGCAAATTAATTTAGATAAAATAGAGTTGATAGGTGAAATACTTGAATATAAAAATGAGTATTACTGTAAGATTTATTGTTCTGGCGATGTTATATTAATTGTTTGGGATAACGCTACGCAAATGATGGATGGATTAAAATTTGAACTAAGTTATGATACAACAGATGCTATAATTAGTAACAAACCAATTATAATAAAAGATGCTTTTTTTTCCTTTATCGCCAGTAGTAAAAAGGGTTCAAATTATTTATGGAAATATAATGAAGTGGATAAACAAAAGGAGCCTATTTATAGTCAAGCTATTTCTGCTGAAATTTTAGATAAGTTTTAAAACGTATTTAATAACAGTTAAAAAAATCATCTTCTACATTTGCCTTTTCTCCAAAAAAGCATCATTTAAAAGCCTTACAATAGTGTTGTTTTCAGTTACTTTTTAAGATTTTTCGTTCAGTCAAAGTCAAGAAATCTTCAACATCTTAAACTCAAATTGTTACAACCATATTTATACTTATTTTTTAAGACATAAAAAAAGCGGTTAGGCAAATGCCCAACCGCTTTTTATTGTAATTAAAAGTTTACGAATTACTTACTAATCACAAATTTATTTTTAGCCAATCCGGCATCTAAATTAGATACTAAAATGAATACACCAGCATCTAATTTGCTAACATCAATTGTGTTTAGCCCATTGTTGCTAATGGTTAAGGCTTCAACTAATTGCCCATTAGCTGCATAAATACTTGCACCATTAACTGGTAAACCCATATAGTCAATAGTTAAAGTAGCTGCACTTGGGTTAAGGTATAAGTCAAGTTCAATATTTTGTAAATCGGTTAAATTACCAATTTTAATATCGGTAGCATTAGGGTTACTTAACCTATTGCCTTGGCAGGTTGTTGATATTAATTGAGGAGCACTCATTTCAGATTCAACATTTTCATCACTAATTTTTAATGCCCACTCATAATTAGTACAAGGGTTTAAGCCAAATAATACTACAAATGGAATAGAAGTGTTATAGTTAAGCCACTCATTTCCTCCTTCAACTCTGTAGTAGAAAGTATAAATACAACCTGGCATATTATCCCAACTTAAAACTGCTGTAGTTGCTCTTACATTTAAACTTCTTAAATTAATGTTACCAATATTAATATTTCTACAACCAGTAGTAGTAAAAGTTTTAACGCTACTGATAACAACACCGTCATTACCATTATCTACTTTTGATCTAAAATCGTAAGAAGTGCAAGGCTCTAAACCTGCTAAAAATGCCATACCAAGCTCTGATTCGAAACCTGAGTAAGCTAAATCACCATCTTTTCTAAATTCAATAGTTACTGGCCCATCAAAAACATAGGTTAATCCAGCAGAAGTGTCAGTAATATCCATTACTGTTAATACTGGCGCAACAATAGGTATTGCATTATTACACTCATCTAATCTTTCTTGTGTTAAGGTAAAACTTACATCTGGTGCACAAGTGCAGTCAACAGAAGCTCTATAATCTCCAGCAACAGTAACAGGGTTACCTACCGCATCGTCATTACTATCAAAAATTGTTGGATTTTGAGAGCAACTAATTAAATCTAAATTATTATTACATATTAATGTGCCATCATCTAATATTAAAGATGGGTCAATTGTTAATTTGGGTTTTATTCTTAAATTACCCCTATCACCACAATTTATGTTATCTTCTGTAAATTCAATGAAATAAGGGCAACAACAGTCTTTAATAATTGTTACTGGGTTTGATAATGCAGCACATACAGAATTTGTAACAATTGCAGCAGCATCTTCACCAGGGTTTGGGGCAGCACTTAAATCACCATCCCAATTTAAGTACCAAATTTTCATAGTACCTAAATCTGTTCCATATAAATCTAACAAAGGAATATCAGTTGCTACTGATTTAATAATATTATTTTCATCAGTAATTACCCAAGCCGAATTTTCGCCATTACCTGGCTCATCTAAGGTAAAAGTAATAGTGGTTAAGTCTTCATCATTTACACATACATCTAACATTTCGGTACCACCTGTTACTGAAATTACCGCTGCTTCGGCAGTACAACATTCTACAACATTAATTTCTATTGGGTTTGAAAGAACTGCACAGGTAGAAGCTCCAACAATTTCGCCGGCATTAGCACCAATTGCTGGTGCAGCACTTAAATCACCATCCCAGTTTAAAAACCATATTATGTAATTACCTACTTCATTAAAAGTAAATGGTGGTACATCTGTAGTGCTAATAATATTAGTTTGTTGATCGGTTACTACCCAAGCTGAGTTTTCACCGTTTCCACCAATAATTGTTACATTAATTGGTGTATCACTATTAGCGCATACATCACCGTTACTATTGCCAATAGCTTCATCTAAAGCTATTACTGCTGCTTCTGCAGTACAACATTCTACAACATTAATTGCTATTGGGTTTGAAAGAGCGGCACAGGTTGAAGTTCCAACAATTTCGCCGGCATTAGCACCAATTACTGGTGCAGCACTTAAATCACCATCCCAGTTTAAAAACCATATTATGTAATTACCTACTTCATTAAAAGTAAATGGTGGTACATCTGTAGTACTAATAATATTTGTTAGTTGATCGGTAATTACCCAAGCTGAATTTTCACCGTTTCCGCCAACTGCTTCTACATTAATTGGTGTATCACTATTGGCACACACAACTTCATTGCTATCATTATTTAAAGTAATAGCTGTAGCTTCGGCAGTACATATTTTACAATCATCTGTACAAACAGCAGTACCAAAACCTATATCATCACCAATAAAAATTCTTGAGTAGGTTGGGTTGTTTGCTGCACCTACGGCATTACCGTAAACTATTTTTATTTCGTTAATACAAGTTTCAAAAACAACTCTAATGCTTTCATCTTCTCCGTTAATGGAGTTAGTTGTTGCTACAGCACAATTGCCATTTATTTTAACACTTCCACATAAGGAGGTAATGGTTGGTAAAATTTCAACACCATCTAAATATCCAAAAACACAAACTTCTTCTATTTGTTGCGAATTTTCTTTATATTTTTTATCTAAATCTCTAATTGTAAATGCTACATAATCTGATACTAATGATAAATTGTAGTTAATCTCAATCACATCATCGGTTGTGTGCGGGTTTATACCAACAGCAATACCGGTATTATTTTCGTAACTGCCTTCATCATCTAAGTCAGCTTGAACTGCTTGGTATGCGGCAAATATTCCATCAGCATCGTTAATACTAACACCAAATGTTTGCTCGCCTACTGTGTAAGAGCCTCCTATGTCATTAAGTCCCCAATCAATTCCATCTTGCGAAAAATCTAATACATTTGTATTAACGCAAGGGGCAAATGCTGGATCATCGCATTGCGCCGCATTGTCAGGTGTTGATGGATTTTCTTCTGGTTTGTCTTCAAAGCAACCTTTGTTTACGTACAAATCAAAATGGCCGTAATAAAAATCTACGCCTTTTACATAATTACCTGTACGTTTGTTTTTGCAAAAAACTTCGCCAAATATGGCGGTTGGATAAACCGTAAAACGTTGGCCGGGCTGCAATTCGCCCATATAAAATACACCAGCACCTAAAGAAGCTTCATCACAAAAAACTTCCATTGTACACTCGGTATTGTTATACACTTTTACGGAGTTGGAAAATGAAGCAATGTTAAAACATAACATTGCAACGGTAAGGCAAAGCATTGCTTTGCAAGCTAAGTTAAACTTAGATCTTTCTAAGTCAAAATTTGTTTTCATAAATATAAATTTTAATAAATGTCGGTTTAAATGACTTTAGCTGCCAAACGATTGTAAACACTTATGTAATTGCCTTTGAGGAGATTTTTTATGTAGCATATTTGACTAATTGGAGTGCAAATTTAAACTAATTTTTCTAAATAAAAAATAGTTATCTAATGTTCTATTAACTCGTTTTGATTACCGTAATCAAAAAACATTTTAAAAAATAATACTCATTTTAAAAAATGATGTTATAATGTTAATTTATTTTAATTTTGAAAAAACTTTAACTTCAAATTTAACAATATTGAAACATTTATTGGTGCTAATAAAGTAATATTTTTTACATTAAAATTTTAACAAAAGCTTTTTCAGTAAGCCTTAATTAGGTTAATTTTTTGTTATACATTAATTGTAAGGTATAACTTTGGTTGTATTATATAGTGTAACTATTACGCAAATGCTTTTATAAATACTTTTGTAAGTTTGTAGTATTTTACTATTAAAAATAGAAAGATTACTTTTGGAAATACAATAATGATGCTTTATTTCGGGTAATATAATTGCGACCAATCATTTGTTTATCACAACTACTTATTGATATTAACGCATCAAATTGCAATACAATTAGTTAAAGAGAAAAACTTATTTTAAAGGAGAACAACGACCTAAATTTTAAATTAAACGATAACATTATGAATGTTTTACCAACTTTAATTATGCTGTTTTATTTATCAGGTCAGGTTTTGTTATTGCCTAACTTTTGTTTTGCCAATGATAAGTTGACCACCAAAACTAACTGCGGTGTTGATCAATATAATAAAGAATTTCTTGCCGAACATCCTCATTTAAAACCTACAGAAAATGAGGCCTATAAAATGTTACAGAAACGACAAAACATTAATTATAAAAATAACTCAGCTACTTATACCATTCCTATGGTTGTTCACATCGTACATAATTATGGCTACGAAAACATTAGTAATTCAGCAGTTACCGATGGTATTATTGATTTAAATGATGGAATGAGAGCCAACACTCAAAATAACGGCTTTATACATCCAGATTTTGACAGCCTTAAAACAGACACTAAAATTGAATTTGTGTTGGCAAAGTTTGATCCAGATGGCAACCCAACAAATGGCATTGTACGGCATCAAAGTAGGTTTTTTACCGAAAATGGTAGTAAAGCAGGTATGCGATTTGAATATCATTGGCCTCGTAATAAATATTTAAATTTATACATCGTTAGGCAACCTTTTGCAAATAGCAATTCCTCTGGTTTTGCTACTTTTCCATATTTGGTAAACGAGCCAGATAAAGCTTATTTAGATGGCATTGTATTGGCTTATTGGGCTTTTGGAAGGCATAATTTTTTGTATAACGAATGGTATTATATGATTGCGCACGAAGTTGGCCATTGGTTAAATTTATACCATATTTGGGGCCCAGATGAACAGCTGTGTGATGAAGATGATGGCATTGAAGATACGCCCAATACCATAGGGAACACTTTACCAGAAAGATCAGCATGTATAAACACTTCTTTTCAATGTAATTCTTTAGACAATATAGCCAACCACATGGATTACGCCACACCGTGCCAAGCTATGTTTACAACCGGCCAAACCAATAGAATGTATACTACTTTAAATTCTTCCGTATCGGAAAGGAGCAATTTGCATAGCCCCGAAAATTTGGAACTAACCTTAGGTATTACAAATGAACAGGTTTGTGAAGATGATATTTTAGATTTAAGTAATACTATAATTACTGAAAATATAGCAGCAAACAGCACTATTATTACCAATGGCATTGTGCCAAATACTTATTCAATAACCTTAAATGCACAAGATAGTATAAAGTTAAAAAGCGGTTTTAAAGTGGAAACAGGAGCTTCATTTAAAGCTTACAATGAACCTTGTACAGATCCGTAATTTTTTTTGTTTTTAGATGTTGAAAATTGTTTAGCTGAAATGTGGTTTAATTTCAATAGGAAATTCACATCTTACAAAAAACAATTTTATAAATGGAATGGCAATAATTTTGAGTTGAAAGTAAAAACTTAAATACATTTATGGTATCAATCTAAAACAAACTACCTGTTTTACCATCCGTTTTTTTGGCTTTACCTAAATGTTCAAAGGCAAGTAAGGTTGCTTCCCGACCTCTTGGGGTACGCTTAATGTAACCTTGCATTATTAAAAAGGGTTCATAAACTTCTTCAATAGTGCCAGCTTCTTCGCCAACTGCGGTTGCAATGGTAGTTAAGCCAACTGGGCCACCACTAAATTTTTCTATAATAGTGTTTAGTATTCTATTGTCCATTTCATCTAAACCATGCTCATCTACATTTAAAGCAGCAAGGCCATACTTAGCAATATCTAAAGTAATGGTGCCATTGCCTTTTACTTGAGCAAAATCTCTTACCCTTCTAAGCAATGCATTTGCTATACGTGGCGTACCACGGCTGCGCCTCGAAATTTCAACAGCGCCTTGTTCGTCAATAGGGGTTTTTAAAATACCTGCCGAACGAATAATTATTTTAAGCAAAACTTCGGCCGTATAATAATCCATTCTCGATTTTATGCTAAACCGATCTCGCAACGGAGAAGACAACAAACCAGAACGGGTAGTCGCACCAATAAGCGTAAACTGATTTAAACTTAATTGAACGGTGCGTGCATTTGGCCCACTATCCAACATAATGTCAATCTTATAATCTTCCATTGCCGAATAAAGATATTCTTCCACAACGGTATTTAAACGATGAATTTCATCAATAAACAACACATCTCTATCATCTAAATTGGTTAACAAACCAGCCAAATCACCCGGCTTTTCTAAAACTGGACCGCTTGTGGTTTTAATATTTACCTGTAATTCATTAGCAATAATATTAGCCAAGGTAGTTTTACCCAAACCCGGCGGGCCGTGTAGCAAAACGTGATCTAATGCTTCGCCACGTTGCTTAGCTGCTTGTATAAATACCTTTAGGTTTTCAACTATTTTATGTTGACCACTAAACTCGTTAAAGCCGCTGGGGCGTAAAACGGCTTCAATATCTTTATCGGTATTATCTTGCCCTTCAATTTCAGGGTTTAAATGCTGTTCGCGCATATACCGTAAAGGTATTAGTTATGGCTTAAAATACAATTAATTTTTTTGGTAAGATGCGTTAGTGATGCTTTTTTAAGCCCTCCGCTTTACATTGTACCACATATTAGCTAAAAAACCTAACAGAAAACCAAGTGCAAAAATGAAGATAAACGGCATAATAAAAATTTTATGAATAGTAACGCATAATGGAGGTTTGGAGTTCCAAAATTGAAATTCTTCATAGAAAATTGCTTCTAGTCTTAATCCATATATGCAATCCTTTCCCCAACAGTATAGCGCAATCTATTCTTTTTGGCTTTGTTTTTTACGTGTATTTCCCCATCCATAACAAACCTATCTAAGCCAGTAATTACCATTTTCTTTGTATTTTTATTGTAAACAATTTTGTCAGCATCTTCCACTTGTATAATGTCAGTTTTAAAAGTAACATCACCAGTAAAAACAAGTTTATTCTTTTTAAAATTTAATAGATCGCAAGTAAACACAGGTTCATTACTTTCTTTTTCTACTGCATTCTCTTGGGCAAAAGAGCTGAAACTTAAAAGAATTGCGAACACCAAAATTAAAGATTTCATAAAATATATTTTAGAATTAAGAAAACAGAATCGAGCATTTTTTTACTTTACTAAAGGTGAACAAATTTTAGGAAAGACACCTTTACTTAACTATTTTTAATATATAAATAGCTTTAAAATTCTTTATGTTCAATTAAAAACATCAAACCTTATCCAAATTAATAACGTAATTATTTTTTTTATAGTAAGATGATTGTGTGATTTGCGTTTTTCTAAAACCATATTGATTAATCAGTTTTTCTTTATGTTTCAAAAACTGCTCATACGGCATCCCTGGATCAAAGCGCACCGAAGAAATAAACTGTAAGGGTTCAATATTAGTAAACTGTAAAAAGTGAGGTTTATTAGCTTTACTGTTTTCGGGTTTAATATAAAACAAGCGCACTTCATTTTCAAAAGCATACGATTTTCGTTTTACCAAAAGTGAGTTTAAATGTTCCTTTGCAGCAGTTTCCTTTTTTAATGCATTTATTATCTCAGCATCTTTAGGTAATTTATCTAATTTATATTTTGGTAAGTAATTCACCAATCCGTAATAAAACGCTCCTTCATTTTTTTTGGTAAGATGCTTTAGCCAAGCTAACTTAGTAGTAATGCGCACCCCTAAATGGCGTTTAGTAATTCCTTCGTTGTTGGGTTTAGTAGTGTAAATTTTCCACATACTGTAAGAGTCGCCTTCGTAACTCCAGCATTGCGCAAATATATTTTTTTTAGCAGGATGCTGATAAGGTTTCCCATCTTTTATAATTTTAGCATTAAAAATAATGTTTTCCAAAGGGTCTTCCCATTTTTCGGGCTTAATAAAAGCGATCTTACTATTATCTAAAATTTGATAAAACCGCTCCAACAATTCAATACGATATAGGTATGGGCGTTCTTCTAATTTTTCGTTTAGTGGGCCAATTCTTTTCATTTTTTTTTATAAAGATTGAAAATTGTGGGTTTGTAACTAAGATAGAAAATTAAAATTATATCTCTATAACCTTACAAATAAGCATCGCCTTTTTTACGCTTCACATCTGCCATATATTCTTTTACTTTTTGCTCTTCGCCTTGTTTAAAAATAAGCAGCACATTATCTGTATCAACAATAGTTGCATTTTCAATACCACTTAAAATTACCACCTTTTCATTGTTATCAGAATGAACCATATTATTAACCGCTCCGTAAACAATTACATTTTCGCCCGATACGGCATTGTCCAAATAATCTTTCTCCATATTTTCATGCAAAGAACCCCAAGTTCCCAAATCGCTCCAACTAAAGCTGCCCGGTATTACCAATACGTTATCAGCTTTTTCTAAAATACCATAATCAATGGAGATGTTGGTGCATAAACTGTAAGCACGATCAATAAATTCTTGTTCGTTTTCTGTATTATAACTGTTGCTATCTTTTGGCTTAAACACATTAGCTATGTCTCTTAAATGGGTGTCAAAAGCCTTTAAAATCGCTTTGGCATTCCAAATAAACATACCAGAGTTCCATAAAAATTCGCCACTACTTAAAAAAGTTTTCGCCAACTCTAAAGGTGGTTTTTCAGTAAAAGTTTTTACGCGAAATATATTATCTGTTGGTGCATATCGCTTTTTATATTGAATGTAACCATAACCAGTATCGGGCCGTGTGGGTTTTATACCTATGGTTAACAAATCGTTATTTTTTTCAGCGTAGCCTAAGCCTGTTTTAGCAATTTCCACAAATGCCGTTTCATCTAATATCAAATGATCCGATGGTGCAATAAGCATTGTAGCAGCTTCATTTATCGAAAAAATTTTGTTGGCAAAATACGCAATACAAGGTGCGGTGTTGCGCCTTTCGGGTTCTGCAATAATCTGGTTTTCACTAAGCTGCGGTAGCTGTTCTTTAGTTAAGGCTACATATTGCGCACCGGTAATAATATAAATATTTTCGGGCGGAATAAATTTTACAAACCGATCATAAGTCATTTGTAACAAACTTTTACCAGTACCCAAAAAATCTATAAATTGCTTAGGAAATGCATTTCGGCTTACTGGCCAAAAGCGGCTACCAATGCCACCAGCCATAATACCCACATAATAGTTTAGCATTTGCCTAATATAACGAGTATCTATCTTTTAAAAAATGTTTACCGTAATTTTATTTTACTAATGCAGGAAATTTCTTTTTAAAACGCTTTAACCGAGGAATAGAAACCGACTGCACATAAGGGTTATTAGGGTTCAATTTTTCATAGTTTTGATGATAGGCCTCTGCTTCATAAAATTTACTGAAAGCAGTTATTTCTGTAACAATCGGTTTATCAAAAGTTTTGTTGGCTTCTAATTCGGCTTTCACTTTTTCAATGCTCGCTTTCTCTGCATCATTTTTATAAAATGCAATTGAACGATATTGCGAACCTCTGTCTGGCCCTTGCCTATTAGGCGTAGTTGGGTCGCCACTTCCAAAAAACACCTTCACTAAGGTTTCAAAGTTTACAATAGTAGGATTGTAGTATACTGCAACAGCTTCTGCATGGCCAGTTCGCCCAGTACCAATTGATTGATAGGTTGGATTATCCGTTTTGCCACCTGCATAACCCGAAACTGCTTCTTCTACGCCTTTAACTGCTTCGAAAACAGCTTCTACACACCAAAAACAACCGCTGGCAAAATAGGCTACAGAAAAGCCATCTAAATCTTTTGGTGGTGTTTGTGTTTTATTTGTTTCTTGGCTTCGGCTGGTGCCACATGCAGCAAACAAAACAACGGCTATTAAAATACTAATCAATCGCATAATTATCTGTTTAATTTTTTTGTGTACTCGTATTGAGCTAAATAATTGTGTAACCTTTCATTCCAACTGCTTACCACTTCAAAGGCATCTTTTTTAAAAAATATAAGCTTCCGTTCACTTTCGTAATTAGGAAATGGCTTAATTAATGCTTGCATTTTATTATCGTATGTATGCAATCCCATCTTGCTATCATCTTCAAAAGCAGCTATATAAAATGCTTGAGCAGTTGGCTCAAAATCGTAATCTATTTCTAATTTATTATTATAAAAAACCACCTTATCGTATTGGCCATCTAACAAATATCTGTTGTACGATTTGTAATAGAAGTAAACTTCACTAAACTCAAACTCTTCTCTAAAGGCTAAGTAAATTTCTTTGTTTCTAATGCTTTGTTCTTTCTTCAACTCATCTGCCATTTGTTGTTTCAAGTATTTTTGTAAGATGTAAATTTCGCCATATTTACTATCTAAAGCAACTAACAAAACGCCATTTCGTAACTGCTCAATATGCTTATTTGCAATGGCTCTTTTTTCTATTTTGGGTTGGCCTATTACTGAAAAACTGAACCAACAAAAAACGAGTATAAAGTAAAAACGCATCAAACTGTTACTATATGATTGGTTAAATAAATAAAGTCGTTATAATCCAAATGTTCTGGTCTTCTGTTTAATAAATCTTTAATGGTATCATTACTTTCAAAAGTAAATGGTTTTAAACTATTACTCAACTTTTTTCTGCGCATACCAAATGCTGATTTTACAACTGCTTTAAATTGGGTAATATTATTTATTTCAGGATCTTTAGTTTTTCTTAACAAGCGTATAACCGCCGAATTTACATTTGGTGGCGGGTCGAAAGCCTCTGGAGGCACATCAAACAAATACTCAGTGGTATAAAAAGCTTGCAGCAACACACTTAGCTTACCATAAGTTTTGCTATTGGTGCCAGAGCAAACCCGCTTGGCCACCTCCCGCTGAAACATGCCAACCATTTGCATAACGTGGTTTCTATTATCGTACACATTAAAAAGCAGCATGTTTGAAATGTTGTAAGGAAAGTTGCCTACAATATGATATTTAGAACCAAAATCTTTAGACCAATCTAACTGTAGAATGTCTTTATGAATCAACTTACCTTCTAATACTTCAAACTTTTTAGGCAACTCCACCGCAAATCGATCATCCTTTTCAACCACTTTAAAGTGGTTTATATTTTTTTTTATAAGATGCTTAGTTATTGCTCCTTGCCCCGGGCCAACTTCAACTAAAACATCGTTTGCAGCATTAATAATAACAGCATCCGCAATTTTCATTGAAATGGTAGGATCTACCAAAAAGTGTTGCCCTAAAGATTTTTTTTTAAACGCCATTGATAGGCACAAAAGTACGAAGCATTTTGGTAGCATGGCAAATCATTTCTTTTATGTTAAAAAGCATAGCGGCATAACAATTGAATAATATGATGATAGATGGATTATAAGAAATGCCATTTTTTGATACATCTTTTTTAAAAAAGGTTACCACGACATGGCGAGGCCAGAAAAATAGCCTTGACAGTAGTGGTTATACCATTTTGTGGTTGGGTGTTTGGGCTTAACTTTTGAAGCTTTACCAAAATGGTATTTGAACGGATGGCAAGACCAATTTTTTTGCGAGAGGCAGCCGTTTCGCTCCAAAAAATATGTTGCTAATTTATTCAATAGTTTTTTAAAACAATTTAGGGCTTATGTTCGGTATGTAAAGCCAAACCGTTATTTTTGCAAAAAATTGAATATGTTAGATATAAAAAATGTTTCGGTAATTGGCGCAGGTACAATGGGTAACGGTATTGCTCACGTTTTTGCAATGCATAATTTTAATGTTAATTTAGTTGATGTTGCTGCCGAAGCACTTGAAAAAGCACAAGCAACCATTGCTAAAAATTTGGATAGAATGGTGGCCAAGGAAAAAATAACGGAAGCCCAAAAAGCTGAAACCCTTCAAAATATAAACACTTTTACTAACCTAAGCGAGGGTATTGCAAATGCAAATTTGGTAGTTGAAGCTGCTACCGAAAATATTGATCTAAAACTTAAAATTTTTAAACAATTAGATGAAAGTGCGCCTGATAATTGCATTTTGGCCAGTAATACTTCCTCTATATCAATAACAAAAATTGCTGCTGCCACTAACCGTGCAGAAAAGGTGGTTGGGATGCATTTTATGAATCCTGTGCCAATAATGAAACTGGTTGAAATAATAAAAGGCTACCGCACAAGCAGTAAAGTTATTGAGCAAATTTTTACCCTTTCAAAAATTTTAGGCAAAGTACCTGTGTTAGTAAATGATTATCCTGGTTTTGTGGCTAACCGCATTTTAATACCTATGATAAACGAAGCCATTTACACTTTGTTTGAAGGAGTAGCAGACGTTGAAGCAATTGACACCGTAATGAAATTGGGAATGGCGCACCCAATGGGACCATTACAATTGGCAGATTTTATTGGTTTAGATGTAGTTTTAGCCATCACAAAAGTATTATACAATGGTTTAGGAAATCAAAAATATGCCCCATGTCCGCTATTGGTAAATATGGTTACCGCAGGCAAATTAGGTAAAAAAACGGGCGAAGGTTTTTACACTTATACAAAAGGAAGCAAAGACATTTGTGTTTCATCAGCTTTTGTAGTTCAATAATCAACTTGTCATCAAAAAACATTTTTTGATATACTCCCTTTTTAGCTAATTCATTTTTTGGTCTACTTAAATTTAATAGCTATTTTTGTGTTCTGAAATCTTTGAGAACAAATAATAACTATGATCATATTATGAAAAAATTTAAATTTATAACTTCTTTTTTAACACTAATGCTATGTATTATCGCTCAATTTAGTATTGCGCAAACTACAGCAGCTTTGGCACCTAGTGCAGGCATAAGTGATGCTTTAAGCAATCAAAAATGTGGCACAATGCCAGGTGTTTTGCAAAGAGTTGCAAACGATCCGGCTTATGCGGCCATTTATAACCAGCATCGTGCAGATTTAGATGCAGGTGTTTTTAGATCAGCAGATCCGTGTGCAACCCCTATAGTTGTTCCTGTTGCCTTTCACTTTGATGACACCTTTTCTTGCGCAGATCCAGAATGTTTGGTAAGGGAGGTTGAAGAATCGCTGGCCACCGTAAATGAATCTTTTGCTGATAATACTCAAACCGATTTGGTACAGGCATTAAATATGGCTTGCCCAAGTGAATATCCATTGTCTGATATATCTACCGGTTCTTGTATTACTTTTTGTTTAGCAGAACCTAGAGCTGCTTTCTCTAATCAAGGCTTAGATCCAGCTTGTGATCCATCAATTACTATTGGATCTTTTTGTGGTGGAAATAATTATTGTGGTAATGCAGATGGTGGTGCCCCCCCGTATTACGGTGGTATATTAAATATATTTATTGTTGGAGGTGATGGAACGGGCTTACTAGGTGTAGCTGATGGAATACCTGGTGCAGCCAATGGAGATGGCGTTACAGTGCTTGGTTCAGTTTTTGGTTCTGATGGTGCTGGCTGTATTTCAGGTGGTCCCATTAATACAAGTGGTTTATTTGGTGGCGGTGCAACTTTAGCACACGAAATAGGGCATTATCTTGGTTTATTCCATATTTGGGCAGATGATAGTGGTGGTTGTACATTTGATGATGGTATTTCCGATACGCCACAACAAGGTGACAATAATCAAAATTTATTTCCTTGCCCAAGTGTAGGAACCACCTGTACAGGCTTACCTCAAAGTTGTGGCAGCTTCGACTATTATCATAACTTTATGGATTATACTTCTGACAATTGTTTGGTTATGTTTACACAAGAGCAGGCGCAGGTAATGAACACTACAGCCAATAATTTATTTGGAACCACAAGTGCCACTTGCGATACTGATCCTATCGTTTTAACTTCATTATGCGAACAAACAGTATGCGACCCTGCCTGCGATTTTACAGCTGATATAACTGCTGCTTGTGATGCAGATGGTTTAAATTATACCGTAACAATTATAATTACTGGTGGAACTGGCCCATTTGATGTTAACGAAACAGCAGATAATGACCCCACTACAGTAGAGACAGTTTTAGCCACAGGTTTAGCTGCGGGTACTTATACGTACAGCTTTCCTGCAGGTACTAACTCTAATGTAGTAGTAGTTGATAATGGTATTGCCGATTGTTTTGATGGTCAGTTTATATTTAACCCGTGTGCAATGTGTGATTTTACAGTAGAATTTGATTATGATAATGTTACTTGTAATGATTTTGGTGGAACTTTATTGCCAACCGTACCTATAACTGTAACTCCTTCTGAACCTGGAACCAGTATTGTATGGATAGATCAAGATGGTAATACCACATTTGATACTGCCGATATTGATATTACTAATGGAGGAAACATAGGTTTTCCTACAACAGATTTAACTTTTATTGTTTATGATAGCGGTGCAGAAGATTGTTTTGCCACATATACAGTTGAATCGGGTAATTTCTCTTGTGATGGAGTTACTGCAGGAGCACCTTCATTAAGAGTTTGTAATTTCACATTAGCACCTGATGAGGTAAATTACACTTGTAATGGTGATGGTACTGCAACTGTTGAAGTTAAAATTGATAGAATTGCTGGAAACTTATCTGTACTTACCGCCAATGCAACTCAAATTAGTGCTATGGCAGATTCAGCAACTTATGAAGTTATCGTTCCGGTAGGCGCAGGCTGTGCTTTAACTACTGTAACTTTTGCAGATGATGGCTCTGACATTTCACAAGATAGTGGTGTTTCAATAACAGCACCTGCAAACATTGCAAATATGATTACCAGCGTTGGCTATAATGCTTTTGCAGACTGGGGAGTAGATATTAGTACGGTTTCGCCACCAGTTTGCGGTACCTTAGCACAGCCTGATGATGGAACTGATCCGGCAATTGACTTTTGTGAACCAACTCCTCCAGCTGCACCAACTGCGGCACAATGTGCTGCATTATCGGGTAATATTGCTATTATTGACAGAGGCACTTGTGCATTTACCGTTAAAGCAGAAAATGCGCAAGCTTGTGGAGCTACAGCTGTTGTAATTTGCAATAACGATGTTGATAATCCAGATGCCGTGCTAACAATGGCAGGTACTTCAGTAGGCGCAGTAACTATACCAACTATATTTTTAAGCTACAATCAATGTCAGCAAATTTATGTTAACTTAAATAATGGCCCAGTTGATATGTGTATTGGTGCACCAAGGGCTGTACCATGCGAGCGTACTGTAAATATTGATGCTTGTGTTTTAGTATGTGATGATCAGTGTACCGATTTAGGTTGTACCGATGCTACCGCTTGTAACTTCGATCCTATTGCTTGTGAAGATAACGGAACTTGTTTACCAGCACCAGTTTGTAATACCGATCCTTGTGTAGGCGATATCCAAATTGTAGACCCTAATGATGCTTGCGTTTGTATTACCGATGTACCACAAGTGTTAGGTTGTACCGATGCTACCGCATGTAATTTTAATGCCGAAGCCAATTGCGATGACGGAAACTGTGATGCCGGCAATGCAGCATGTACTGATCCTTGTAGCCCTGTAAATGGTTGCACAGATGCTACCGCTTGTAATTTTGATGCAGATGCTTGCGTAGATGATGGAAGCTGTGTGGCAGCGCCTTGCAACCCTGGTTGTACAAATGCGTGTGCTACTAATTTTGATGCGAATGCAGATGCAGATGACGGTTCTTGTATGTTTCCTAGTGCAGATGATGGTTGTGCTTTAACTACAGATTCTTATGACGATGTAAATTGTGTTGTTATTAATGAAGCTCCCGATACAGATGATGGCTGTGCTTTAACAACCGATGCTTTTGATGCCGCCACTTGTACCATTACCAACACACCAAACTGCGCTGCCGATGAAACTTTTGATAATGTAAATTGTTTGTGCGAAGTAGTAACTTGTGAAAACAGTATTTCTGGTTCTGTTACTACAGATGAACCGAACTGTAGTTTAGCAGGCTTTATGGTAGAAATATTAGATGCTGCCGGTAACCCAGTTGCAGGCTCTCCAGCAACTGTAGATGCATCGGGTAATTATACCTTAGCAGGCCCGTTTCCTTGTGGCACTTATACTGCCACTTTAGTAGAAAGTTCTTTACTTGAATGTTATACTAATATTGGCGGTACTACCGGGCCAATTGAATTTGTTGTTGATGGTGATGGTACTGCCGATGGCGCTAACTTCTCTACCATAATGCAAGTACCAACTTTAAGCCAATGGGGGTTAATTAGTTTAGCTTTATTATTAATGATATTTGGTGCTGTTAAAATAAGCGCAACTTCATTAAGGAATGAAATAAAAATAAGTTAATCATCTGATTTTGTCATTTTTCGATATACTTCCTTGAAAAGACTTGCCTTAGCTCCACTAAGATTGCATTTTTCAATTCGTCTATCAAAAAATGACTTTATTATAGTTGGTCAATTTGTTTCCTCATCATTACTAAATGTAAAAAGAGTTAGAAAATAAACACTATAAAATATAACTTTAAAATCCGCTTGAATTACCCAAGCGGATTTTTTTTTATTATTTCTATATTTGCACAACAATGAAAGTTAAAATTAATAACACCTCTAATAACCCTTTGCCTGCGTATGCAACACCAGGTTCAGCAGGTTTAGATGTACATGCCAATATTATTGAGGGAAGAGTTACCTTACAACCTTTTGATAGAAAATTAATAGCTACCGGTTTGTATTTAGAATTACCCGAAGGATACGAAGCACAAATGCGCCCACGAAGTGGCTTGGCATTAAAAAAAGGAATAACCTTACCAAATAGCCCAGCTACAATTGATAGTGATTATAGGGGAGAGTTGAAAGTGATTTTGATTAACTTATCTAACAAAAACCAAACTATTAAACACGGCGATAGAATAGCGCAAATGGTTATAAAATCTTATAAAAAAATTATTTTAGAAGAAACAGCAACACTAAGCACAACAATTAGAAATGATGGAGGGTTTGGGCATAGTGGTAATTAAAATAAAACAATAAAATGAATATAGTTATACCAATGGCTGGCCGTGGTAGTCGGTTACGCCCTCATACTTTAACTGTTCCTAAACCTTTAATACCAGTAGCAGGCAAACCAATTGTGCAACGTTTAGCCGAAAAGCTAATAAATATGTGTTCTAAAAAAGTAGAAAATATTGGCTTTATAATTGGCGACTTTGGTAAAGAAACAGAGCAACAACTTTTAGAAATAGCAGATACTTTGGGAGCAAAAGGTCATATTTATCAGCAAACCGAACCTTTGGGTACTGCACACGCCATTTTATGTGCAAAGCCTTTGCTAAAGGGTAATACTTTAATTGCCTTTGCCGATACTTTATTTGATGCAGATTATAAATTTGATGTAGAACAAGATGGAATAATAGTAGTGCAACAGGTTAAAGATCCATCAGCATTTGGCGTGGTTCAGTTAGATGATGCTGGTTATATTAACAACTTTATTGAAAAGCCAGATACTTTTATTTCTGACTTAGCAATTATTGGTATTTATTATTTTAAAGATGGCAGTTATTTAAGTGATGAACTACAATATTTGTTGGATAATGATATTAAAGACAAAGGAGAATTTCAGCTAACCAATGCTTTAGAAAATATGAAGCAAAAAGGTACTAAATTTGCAACAGGCCAAGTTAATGAATGGTTAGATTGTGGTAATAAAAATGCTACTGTTTATACCAATCAGCGAATTTTGGAGTTAGTAAATAAGCAAGAGAATTTAATGGCAGACATTACAAATAATAACGCAGTAGTAATTAAACCTTGTTTTATTGCAGAAAACGTAACAATAACTAACTCTGTTATTGGCCCACATGTGTCTATTGGGGCTAATACCATAATAGAAAATTGTATAATAAAAAACACTATAATTCAATCAAACACTCAAATAAAAAATAAAGTTTTAGATAACTCAATGTTAGGTAACAATGTAATTGCCAATGGCGCTGTTGAACAGCTAAGCATAGGCGATTATTCAAACGTATCATAAATGAATTATAAAATACATACTTGCTTTCGATTTTTAATTTCAATTACCATTATTGGTTTATTGTGTTCGGTTTTTAGTTTAGATGCAGTAGCGCAAAAAACTAAAAAGAAAAAGAAGAAAAGAAACAAAACAGAGCAGGTTGAAGAAAAAGCACCTGAAAACGACAATCCAGATATTGACCGTAACTATGTTGAGGCTGCAAAAAATCGTATAACAGGTAACTACAAAGGTGCTATTGAAAACTATTTAAAAGTTTTAGAGTTAGATGCAGACAACCACGCTGCCATGTACGAATTAGGTAGATTGTATTATGAAGATAGAGATACCCAAAAAGCATTAGAAATGGCATTAGGAGCGGCTACCATAAACCCCAATAACAAATGGTATAATTTATTATTGGCCGAAATGTATAATGCTAACAACGATTTTAAAAACGCCGTAAAAGTGTATGAACAGCTAACTAAAAACGACCCAATTAATTATGAGTTTTGGAGTGATTATGCTTTTATGCAATTGCAAGCAGGCGATACCAAAGCTGCCTTAGAAAGCTTAACCAAAATGGAGAAACAGTTTGGTTTAGACGAACTTATTGCCAAACAAAAAAAAGCACTATACATAAAAGAAGGGAAAATTGATAAAGCAGCAGCAGAAATAGAAAAACTGATTTACATAAACCCAACTATTACAAATTATTATGCCTTATTAGCAGATGTTTATTTACAGGATGATGATAATGAAAAAGCAATTGAAGTTTATGATCGCTGGCTAATAGCAGATCCTGAAAATCCTTATGCTTACTTATCTTTGGCAGATTTGCATTTAAAAAATGGAGATAAGGAAAAGTATGAAAAGTATATAAACAAAGCTTTTAATAATAATGATTTAGATATAGCATCTAAAATAAAAATTTTATTGCCTTATGTTGAGTTTATAGGTACAGATAAAGCTAAAACCGAACAAGCTTTTAATATGGTTGATATTTTAGTGGAGGCACATCCCAAATCATCAAATGTTTATGCTATAAAAGGCGATTTTCATCAGCGAAACAAAGAAAGTGACAAAGCATTAAAAGCCTACAAAAAGTCTGTTGAGTTAGATAGTAATGCTTTTTCAGTATGGCAACAAATTTTGTCGGTAGAAGCTGAGTTAAACCGTTTTGATGATTTAGTAAAATCTTGCAATAAAACAATAGAAATATTTCCTAATCAAATAATGCCTTACTATTTTAAAGGTTTTGCTTTGGGTAGAAATAAAAATTATGACGATGCAATAACTGCATTGAAACAAGGCACCTTAATTGGCTCAGAAAATAGTTCGCTAATGGCACAAATGTACAGCCAATTAGCAGATGCCTACAATGCGAAAAAAGAATACAACAAGAGCGACGAAAGCTTTGAAGAAGCCTTAAAAATAAATCCTGAAAATGCTACTGTGCTAAATAATTACAGTTATTATTTATCTTTAAGAGGAGAGCGGTTAGAGGTAGCAAAAGAAATGGCAGAGAAGGCTAATAAGCTTGAAACAGGTAATGCTTCTTTTCAAGATACTTATGGATGGATTTTGTATAAACTAAGACAATATGATGAGGCAAAAAAATGGGTATTAAAGTCGTACAATAATGGTGGTGAAAAAAACGCAACAATATTAGATCATTTAGGCGATATTGAATACCGTTTAGATAATAAAGAAAAAGCTTTAGACTATTGGAAAAGAGCCTTAGAAGCTGGCGATGTAGATGATGAAGAGTTGTTGAAGAAAAAAATTGCAGATCAAAAACTGTATGAACAAACTGTACAATAAAATTGAAATATAATTTAACACATAAATATCTGTTCATTTTAATAGTAATAGTGGGCAGCTTAGCATCTTGCAGCAAAAAGCGCATACAAACAGAAGCTAAAATTAAAAAGAAATCGGCCAAGCAAATTCAAAAAAAAATAGTTAAAAACGATTTTGATATAGATTGGTTTGCTGCAAAAGCTAAAGTAAGCTATACCGAGCCTAACAACTACTCCCAAACATTTAGTGCCAACATAAAGCTAAAAGCTGATAGTGCTATTTGGATTTCTATTGTACCCGTTTTGGGTATTGAAATGGCCAGAATATTAATTACCAATGAAAGGGTACAGGTTTTAGATAGAATTAATAAAAAATATTATGACCTTGATGAACATTATATTGAGCGCATGTTAGGCTATCCGGTTGATTTTGACCTGTTACAAAATGGATTTCTCGGGCAACGGTTTTACAAGTTTAAACGCCCTAAAGCAGGCATCACCCAAAATAAATATTTTTTAGAAGATGTGGTAAACAAAGTAATTAGCCGGCTTTGGGTAAACCCTAATAATTTTTCAATATATAAAATGCAATTGTACGATGAAAAAGCCAGTAAACGGTTAGATGTGGTATTGGGTGATTATGGAGACTTTAAAAAATTTGTATTTGCAAAAAAAAGAACAGTAGATATTTTTTCGCCTGATAATTATCATATTGAAATTGCTTACTCAAGAATTAAATTTAATGAACCCCAAAGCTTAAGTTTTAAAATTAGTGATAAATATGAATGGGTGCAGTAAAACTCAATTTCATAATACTACCGAGTTTTTAATACTCTTTATGTTGTTATTAATAAGTCAATTTACAATTGCACAGCAAAAGCAACAACTACAATCTAAAAAGCAATACCTTCTACAAGAAGTTGATGAGGCCGAAAAAATTTTACTAAAAAAAAGAAAAGATAAAGTAGGTACCGAAAAGGTTTTATACAGTATTAATAAAAAAGTGTTGGCCCGCCAAACACTTATTAAAAATTTGCAATATGAGGCACAAAAAATAGAATCAGAGATTAGTGCTACTAATAATAATATTAACCGCCTCAATAAAAATATTAAAGTGCTAAAAGAAGAATATGCCACTATGATTCTATCTGCCTATAAAAATCGTAACGAATTTAGTTATTGGTATTTTTTATTTTCTTCAAGTGATTTTAATAGCCTTATAAAACGATTACAATATTTACGCCAATATACCGATTACCGAGAAAACCAATATCAATTATTAAAAAATAGTATTGCTAAATTAGAAGAAGAAAAACAAGAACAAGAACAACAACAGCAACAACAACAAAAAGTAATTAAGCAAGAAGTACAACAACGAAAAAAATTACAAAAAGAAAAACAAGAACAAGACGACTTAGTTGCAAAAATAGGTAAAGAAGCCAAAGGATTACAGCAAAAAATTGAAGCCAAACGCAAAGCAGCACAAAAATTAGAAACTGAAATTGCGGCAATAATAAGGCGCGAAATTGAAGCGGCAAAAAGCAAAACAAAAGGTGTAAAAAACGTAAAACCAGCAGATTATTTAGCTGCTACGCCAGAGGCAAAAGCTTTAAGTAATAAATTTGAAAGTAATAGAGGTAAATTACCTTGGCCGGTTGATAAAGGTTATATTTCAAAAAAATATGGCAAAAGTAAACACCCTTACTTAAAATATATTGAAACTAACAATAATGGCATTAACATAGCCACCAATAAAAATGCCACTGTTAAAACTATTTTTAGTGGTGAAGTGGCTAACGTTCTATTTAATCCTGGTTTTCAGGCAGCCATTATAATACGACATGGAAAGTATTTTACCGTTTATGGTAACATAAAAGAAGCAGTGGTAAAAACAGGCGACAAAGTTAGCATTGGCCAAAAAATTGGCGTGGTATATACCGATGATGTGGAAAATAAAACTGAAGTACATTTAGAAATATGGAACGGGAGTACAAAAATGAACCCTGCCTATTGGGTAGCTAAGTAATTTTTTGGTTTTGCGGTAAAGTAGGCGAATTTCGTAATTAAATTTTTGGTACTTGAGTTAACTTTCTAAGGCTCATTATGTTCTGGCTTATAAACAATCTCAATACTTATTAAATATTGTTCCTACGCTTTCTGCGTTGGCTGTAGTGGCTTTTAAACCAGTCTATTTCATCTGTTGTCATTTTGCCGTCACTAATACTAACCAAAAAGTCCTCTTTAAATCATCTCCACCCAATCACCATTTTCTTTTATCAAATCAACTAAAGCATCTAAGGCACCTTCGGCAGCTATGTTCTTTTTTACTACTTCTTGGCCTTTATATAAAGTAATTTTATCTGTACCACTACCTACGTAACCATAATCAGCATCGGCCATTTCGCCAGGGCCATTTACAATACAGCCCATAATACCAATTTTCACTCCTTTTAAATGATGTGTTTTTGCTCTTATCATAGCTGTAGTTTCTTGCAAATCAAACAAAGTGCGGCCGCAACTTGGGCAGCTAATATATTCAGTTTTGCTAATTCGGGTGCGGGTGGCTTGTAAAATGTAAAACGCAGTTTCGTTTATTAATTTTATGGTATGATGGGGGGCAGTCATCCAAACACCATCACCTAAACCATCAATAAATAAACCTCCAAAATCTGTACCACTATCTACCATTAGTTGCTCTACATCATCGGTGGTAAAATTACATTTCACTATTACAGGGTTATTAATTTTTTTATTTATTAAATCAACCATCAATCTGCGTAAAGCTGGCATACGGTGCGTATTTTTACTTTCAATAACTAGTATGGCTTTTTTATTTTTGCTAAGATGCGCAGCCAAACTATCAGATAAAACATCATTTTCGGTAGTAATAAAATGAATATTATCTTTAAAATTATAATTTATAAGTTGATGTGCTGCCACCAACGGATAATACTTTAACTCGCCTGTTGCAGTTGATTTATTTTTATGCTGATTTTGCAGCCAAACATTTGCAGCTATTAATACTTTTAATGTACCTGGTAATTCGAAAGGCAACCTTTTTTTTGCAAAAATAAAATCTGCCGCTTGGTCGCTTAATTTCCACTTATCTAAAGCGGCATCATAAGTGTAGCCAATATTTTTTAATTGGGTGGAAGTGGTTATCTCTTCGCCACTTAAATCTGCTACTACTACCGGAACATTTTTACCACCAACATTACTTATAGCTATAGATTTTCTTTTATGGTATTGAAATGGTAATATGGGATATATTTTAATTGGGCTAATTGGTTTATGGTTTTCTCGGTTGGTATATCGAGCAACTAATTTTTTACAAACTGGTATTTCCAATTCGGGTGCTTCGGTTAACGAAACTCTCACCGTGTCGCCTATTCCGTCTTCTAATAAGGTACCAATGCCAACAGCCGATTTTATTCGGCCATCTTCTGCTTCACCCGCCTCTGTAACGCCTAAATGTAGTGGATAGATGAGCCCACTTTCTTCCATTAGTTTATTAACCAAAAGGCGATAAGCCTGCACCATTATCTGTGTATTGCTTGCTTTCATACTCAATACAATATCGTTATAGTTTAAATCTTGGCAAATACGTACAAATTCCAATGCGCTTTCTACCATACCAAACGCAGTATCACCGTATCTACTCATAATTCTATCGCTTAACGAACCGTGATTGGTGCCAATTCGCATTGCGGTACCCTCTTGCTTACAAACCTTTACTAATGGTGCAAAACGTTCATAAATACGTTCAATTTCTGCTGCATACTGGCTATCTGTATATTCTATTTGTTGAAATTTCTTCTTATCGGCATAGTTACCGGGGTTTATTCTTACTTTTTCTACTATTCGAGCTGCCTCAATTGCCGCATTGGGTGTAAAATGTATGTCGGCAATTAGTGGAATATTAAAACCCTGCCGTACTAATGATGCTTTAATTACAGATAAATTTTTAGCTTCCTTAATATTTGGTGCAGTAATTCGAACAAAATCGGCTCCAGCCTCGTATATACGAATGGTTTCTGCTACGGTAGCGGCAGTGTTCATAGTATTAGCGGTAGTCATACTTTGTAATCGTATTGGTGTATTACCACCTAATACAATGCCACCAACTTTTATTTGGTGTGTTTTAAGCCTACTGTAAGTAGTTAAGCTATTGGTAAAAGAGTTGAGTTTATACAAATCTTAAAATTATAGTACAAACATAAGTTAATTTAGATTTTTGTATGACTTTTATTACAAAACATTTTTTTCTTTACAAGATACCCAAAAATTTAGACATTAGAAATATAAAGCAATGAGTACTTATTTTAACCCTAATACAATTTTTAAGATGAAGAAATTTAACTCATTATTATTTATTGACGATGACAAGCTAACTAATATATATCATGGAATAATTTTAGAAAGTTCAAAAATATGTGATAAAGCAAAATTTTTTTTATCGGCAGAAAAAGCAATTGCTCATCTTAAAGGTATTGTAGCAAACAATATTGAAGAACTGCCAGACATTATTTTTTTAGATATAAATATGCCTGCAATGGATGGTTGGGAGTTTGTTGATCTATACGAGAAAATGGATATTAAAAACAAACCTTCGATTGTGATGTTATCAAGCTCTAATCATATTAAAGATTTAGAATTGTCTGCATCTAAAAAAACAGTTCTTAAACTAATTAATAAACCCTTACAGTTAGAACAGTTAGAACATATTTGTAAAGAGTTAAATTAAAAAATTTCGGGTTGGTTTAGCTATAAGTAGTTAATTCAACGTTTACCAAAACTTTTTACTAAACCTAATAAGTCTCGCCCCTATTAATCTTAAAATATAAATTAAACACCTCCTATGCAAGTGTTCGTTTTATCTCTATTTCTTCGTAGCCTTCAATTATATCACCAGCTTTAATATCGTTAAAATTTTTGATTGATAAACCACACTCCATACCAGAAATTACTTCCTTAACATCGTCTTTATAGCGTTTTAATGAGCTTAAAACGCCACTAAAAACAACTATACCATCTCTAACTAAGCGTACCTTAGTGTTCCGTTTTATTTTCCCTTCGGTAACAAAACAACCTGCAATTGTGCCCACTTTACTTATTTTAAATACTTCTCGTACTTCTACATTACAAATAACTTTCTCTTCTATGGTGGGTTCTAACATACCTTCCATAGCAGCTTTAATTTCTTCAACTGCTTTGTAAATAATAGAGTATAATCGTATCTCAACGCCTTCTTGCTCGGCAATTCTGCGAGCCTGACCAGATGGCCTTACTTGAAAACCAACTATAATTGCATCAGAGGCGGAAGCCAACATAATATCGGTTTCTGAAATTTGACCAACTGATTTATGGATAATGTTAACTTGTATTTCTTCGGTAGATAGTTTTTGTAATGCATCGGAAGTCGCTTCAATAGAGCCATCCACATCACCTTTTATAATTAGGTTCAATTCTTTAAAATTACCTAATGCTAAACGCCGTCCAATTTCATCAAGCGTAATATGTTTTTTGGTTCGTAAACCTTGTTCACGTATAATTTGAGACCGCTTGTTGGCTACAATTTTTGCATCTTGCTCCGATTCATAAACTTTAAATCGTTCACCCGCTTGCGGCGCACCATCTAAACCAAGTAACAATACAGGTTTTGAAGGCCCTGCCGTTTTAATTTTGTGGTTTCGCTCATCAAACATTGCTTTAACTCTGCCATAGTTGCCACCAGCAACTACAAAATCGCCTATTGATAATGCCCCATTTTGAACTAATATATTGGCAACATATCCTTTTCCTTTATCTAAAGATGCCTCAATTACTGTTCCGTGTGCTTCTCTATCTGGGTTAGCTTTTAGTTCTAACATTTCGGCTTCTAACAATACTTTTTCAAGTAATTTGTCAACATTTAAACCCGTTTTGGCAGAAAGTTCTTGACTTTGGAATGTGCCGCCCCAATCTTCCAATAAAATATTCATTTGCGACAATTGATCACGTATTTTATCGGGTGCGGCAGTGTCTTTATCAATTTTATTAATAGCAAATATCATTGGTACACCAGCTGCTTGTGCATGACTGATGGCCTCTTTGGTTTGTGGCATTACCGCATCATCTGCAGCAATTACTATAATTGCTAAATCGGTTACTTTTGCTCCTCTGGCACGCATTGCAGTAAATGCTTCGTGCCCTGGTGTATCTAAAAAGGTAATTTTGTTACCGTCTTTTTGTGTAACTTCATAAGCACCAATGTGCTGAGTAATTCCACCAACTTCGCCAGCTATTACATTAGCTTCTCTAATATAATCTAACAAACTGGTTTTACCATGGTCAACGTGCCCCATAATGGTAACAATAGGATGCCGTGGTTTTAAATCTTCTGGTGCATCAACTATTTCCTCCTCTTCTTCTTCTTGCTCGGTAACATTTATAAACTCAATTTCTTGCCCAAATTCATTTGAAACAAGTTCAATTACTTCCGCATCTAAGCGTTGGTTAATGGAAACAATTACACCAAGGCCCATACACTTAGAAATCACCTCGGTAACAGAAACCTCTAACAAACTTGCCAACTCACTAACAGATATAAACTCGCTAACCTGCAACTTTGCATCTATATTGGCCAATTCCTCTTGTACCATTTGGTTTTCAGCAATTACATCTCTTTTTGCTTTTCTAAGTTTTGACCGACTGCTTTTACCACCAGTCATTTTGGCCATGGTGGCCTTTATTTTTTCTTGAATTTCTTTTTCAGATACTTTAGGCTCGTCATCTCTTCTTCTTCGCCCTCGTTTATTGTCTTTTTGGAAACTACCTGACCTATTACCACCGCCGGGCCTGTTACCGCCGCCTGGCCTGTTACCGCCACCTGGTCTGTTACCACCACCTGGTCTGTTGCCACCGCCTGGTCTATTGCCACCGCCTGGTCTGTTACCAGCAGCCGGTCTGTTGCCTCCGCCAGTTTTATTGGCGCCCGTAGTAGCTCCTTGCGTTTTGGCGGTATTGGGTTTTACTATGCGCTTGCGCTTTCGTTTTTTGTTTTTACTATCTGATTTGTCCTTATTTACAGGTAAAGTAATTTTACCCAAAACTTTTGGGCCAGAGAGTTGAATTTTTTTAGTCTCTATAAAGTTTTCTTTTTTAGAAGGCGTTGGTTCATTAGTTATTTTAGGTGTTTCTGTTTTTGAAATTACTACTTCTTTTTTAACTTCTTTTTTTGGAGGTTCTGCTACTGCCTCAATTTTCTTTTCAACTGTTATTTCCTTAGGCTTTTGTGGCGAAGTTGCCTTTACCGTTGGAGTTGTTTTTACCGCTGGGGTAACTTTTTCTGTTTTGGTAATTTTTGTTGTTTCGGGTTCTTTTGCTGTTGGTACTTCTTTTACCACAGGCGCTTCTTTTGCAGGTGCTTTGGCAGCAGGTTTTTGTAATTCTTCTAAGTTTACTTTGCCTACCACTTTTGGTTTTTCTGTAATTTCTGCTTTTGCTTTAATTACTTTTTGGTCTGCAAGTTCTTCGGGTGAAGCTGAAGTTTCGGTTGCAGCAGCAACCACAGGTTCTACCTTGGCAGGCTTCGGAACTATAGGAGTTATTACGTTGGTTTCAATAATAATTTCTTCTTGCGACTGCTCTTTTACTGTAGGTTTTGTCGTATTAATTACAACATCTTCCTTTTTGGTTCTACTTAAGCTAATTTCATCTGCCCTTTCTTTTAATGCAGCATCTTTGCTAAATTCTTTAACGACAGCCTTATACATATCGTCATCAATTTTGGTTCCGGGGCTTTTACTTACCTCAAAACCATTATTGTTTAAAAATTCAGCAATCGTAGTAGTGCCAACATTAAACTCCGAAGCTACTTTACCAAGCCTTTTTGTCATTAAAACCTTTTAATTCTATTAAATATAACTAAAGTCGCCCAAAATAAGGAGAAATAAGCTGAATTTCTAATTCGATATGTTCGTAAATTGCTACATACAAAAAAAAACTAATTACTTATCATCTATATATGGAAAACTATTTTTTATCTTTTTCAAACTCTTCTTCTAAAATGGCTAAAATTTCGGTAACCATCTCTTCTTCTAAATCGGTACGACGAACTAACTCATCTTTACTCAACTCTAACACACTTTTTGCAGTATCACATCCAATTTTCTTTAATTCATCAATCATCCAACCTGCAATTTCATCAGAAAATTCGTCAATGTCAATATCAACATCATCTTCATCCACATCTCTATACACATCAATTTCGTAACCAGTTAGGCGGCTCGCTAATTTAATATTTAAACCACCTTTACCTATTGCTTTCGATACTTCATCGGGCTTTAAATATACTGCTGCCGATTTATTTTCAACATCTAAATTCATTGACAGTATTTTTGCTGGCGACAACGCTCGCTGTATTAGCAACTGCTGATTTTCGGTATAATTTATAATGTCAATATTTTCATTTTTTAGTTCACGTACAATACCGTGTATTCTTGATCCTTTCATACCTACACACGCACCAACTGGGTCAATTCTGTCATCATACGATTCAACTGCTACTTTGGCTCGTTCACCTGGCTCTCGTTCAATACGTTTTATAGTAATTAAGCCATCAAAAATTTCGGGTACTTCTAATTCTAATAATTTCGCTAAAAATACTTTATCGGTTCTTGATAGTAATATAATAGGAGCGTTGTTTTTTAGCTCCACCTTTTTAACTACTGCTCTTAAAGTATCACCTTTTTTAAAATAATCTGCTCCAATTGTATCGTTACGAGGTAAAATTAGCTCGTTTCCATCTTCATCAAGACATAAAATCTCTTTTTTCCAAATCTGATAAACTTCGGCAGAAATAATTTCGCCTACTCTGTCTTTATATTTTTTATAAATGTCATCTTTTTCTAAATCTAATATTCTTGATACCAATGTTTGGCGGGCGGCTAATACGGCTCTTCTACCAAAATCTAACATTTTTACGGTTTCGTATAAGTCTTCTCCAATTTCGTAATCGGCATCTACTTTTTGCGATTCTGTAAAAGAAATTTCTGTTAAGGTATCTTCTACTTCACCATCTTCTACAATTTCGCGTATCCGATAAATTTCCAAGTCACCTTTGTCCGGGTTTACAATAATATCAAAGTTATCATCCGAATTGTATTTCTTTTTTATAAGTGTTCTAAAAACATCTTCTAAAACACGCATCATAGTAGGGCGATCAATGTTTTTAAACTCTTTGAACTCCGAAAACGAATCAATTAAATTTATTGCTCCCATACACTTATCTTATTTAAAAGTAATTTCTTTTTTTACGCTTTTAATGTCGTTAAAAGATAGCTCTACCGTTTCAATTTCAGGTTGCGCTTTCTTTTTTACTTTCTTGTGCAATTCTACCGTTATACTTTCATCATTAACTGCTTTTAATATGCCTTTTAGGGTCTGCTGCTCATTAGTCAAAATTTTTATATGCTTGCCCAAATTTTTAGTAAACTGCTGCGTTACTTTAAACGGGTTGCCCATACCTGGTGAAGAAACTTCAATCACATATTTTTCACTCACCAAACCATTTTCTTCAAGTTGTTCTTCTAAATATCGGCTAGTTTTGGCACAAGTGTCAATATTTATATTAGAACCCAAACGATCAATAAATACAAGCACTTTATTAGCACTACTTACTTTAAGATCTACCAAAAAAAGATCGGTACCATCAAAATAAGTGGCTAAAAATTGCTCAATACTTGTTGACAAACTATTCATTACCATAATAAAATAGGGGACTTTTTTGCCCCCTAATCAATTCAATATGCAAAAGTAAGTATTTTTTTTGTATTTGAGCGCTATTGTTGCTTTTACTAAACAATCTAATTAATTAAAAGCTGTTGCAATGTTTTATTTTACAGATTAATGCTACATTTGGAAATCAATTATAGCTCAATTTGTTAATAACCTTACTTGGCATACTACTATTAGTGTTAATTTGCTCTTTTTTTGTTCAAATTATTAGGCGTAAAAGATTAATTGACTTTTTGTTGCCTCAGTTAAAAAAACAAATGAGGCAACGCAACAAAGAAATAATGCGGTTTTTAAGTGAATATTCGTTTGATGATATAGGGCAATTAAACAGCCTCAATAAAATTAACCAATTACTCAAACAATCAATTAACGACGATATTGATTTGACAGAACTAATAGCAATTGAGCAAAATTTTGATAAACATTACGATGCCTTAATTAACAAATGTAATAATAATGTAGAAATGGCTTATCTGTTTGAAGGCCGCTTACTGGCCAACTTAAAGTTTAACCAAAAAACGCAAGAGTTTAACAGCGCAGCAACTTATCATAATAATGCAGTAAAGTATTTTCCAACTAAATTGTTTGCACAACTATTAGGCTACAAAGCAGTACCTTTGCTTAAAGCAAACAGCATAAATGATTTTAAAGAATGGAAAGCTTCACATTTGTAAAAACTTAGCCTCTCGGTATAGTTTCGTAATTATTATATTATTATTTTTAGGATGCAACCGTTCGGCAACAGTAAATTTAAGTAGCCTACAACTCACTAATTTAAGCGGCGAAACAAAAACTATTGCCGATTATAAAGGCCAAACTTTGTTTGTAAACTTTTGGGCCACTTGGTGCAGGCCTTGTATAGAAGAATTTGAATTTATAGCCAAAATAAAACCACAGTTAGAAAAAGAAGGAATGAACTTTTTGTTTATCAGCGACGAATCTATAGAAACCATTAACACCTTTAAAGCAAAAAAAGGCTACGACTTCAATTTTTTAAAAGCTGATAAAACATTAGTAGAATATGGCGTTTACACCATGCCTACTACTTATTTAGTTCATAAAGATGGCAAGAGTAGCGGCTCTATGAAAGGCAGTTATAAATGGGATACGCCAGGAAATTTAAAGTTGTTGAGAGATTTTATAAGATGAGCTACTTTTGGGTAAAAAAATGAAATTATTAAAAGTTAGCGATATGATGATACTTTGTAATGTTGATTTTTAATTTTTAAATTAAAACTTATAAATCTCACCAAAACATTAAATTTAACATCTGTTAAATCGGTTCTTCAACTCTCAATTTTCTAATCAGCTAATAAAATTTACCTTTCAACGTTTTACAAAAATTAATGCAAACAAATTTCTGTAACCCATCTTACCAAAAAAATAAAACAACAAAAAAAATATGCCTTTTTATTTTGTTGCTGGTTGCTTGCTGTAGCATTACCAAGGCTCAAAGTTTTTATGGTAAAGTGTTAAACGATGCCCAAAACCCAATACCTTTTGCCAACTTATTTTTTACCGAATTAAACACCGGCACCAGCTGCAATGAAAATGGAGCATTTTATTATACCATTACACCTGGCCAATACGAAGTCGTTTTTTCTGCACTCGGCTACATTAGTAAAAAGGTAAATATTGTAGTAGAAGATAAAGATTTGAATTGGATAGAAACCCTATCATCAACCAGCGTTGAGTTAACTCAAATTGTAGTAAAAGCTAAAAAACGTGATCCTGCTTATGGCATCATACAAAATGCAATTGACGCTAAACAACAATACATTAATACCACCAACGCCTGTAAAACGTACTTGTATATTAAAGCAACAGAAGAAATTGAAAAGAAAATTAAACCTAAACCCAATAACATTGAAATAGAAATTGAAAACAAAGATATCAACCAACCTTTGCCCGGCCGAATGGCTTTAGCTGCACCAAAAATACCCGACTCTTTAAGCAACCTAAATATGGTGGAAATAGAAGCAACCCTTAACTACCAAGCACCAAATTTATACAAAGAAGAACGCACCGCTTACAAAAGCTATGGCAATACCGAAGGCTTGTATTTACCTATTTATGGGCAAAGCAATTTCAATTTTTACAACAACTATATAAACCTACCGGGCTTGGTTGAAATACCAATAATATCGCCATTAAGCAGAACCTCAATATTAAGTTATAAATTTAAATTAATAGAAACCTTTATTGATAATGAAAGAGCGGTTTATAAAATAAAAATTACGCCCCGTAAAAAAGGCAACGCTACCGTAAGTGGCCACATTTATATTAACGATGCTTTATGGAACATTTACGCCATTGATATTGACTTAGCAAAATCAACGCTAAAATTTTACAATGCCTTTACTGTTGATATGAAATTTAAACCCGACAGTTTAAACAATTGGTTGGTAGCCGAACAAAAGTTTAGCTATCAAAACAAAGCCGGCAAAACATTTTACCACGGCAATACTAATATTTTTTATAAAGGTTATGAGTACACTTGCGAATTTCCTAAAAACTACTTTGGCAATGAACTTTTGGTAACTACAAAAGCTGCTTTAGAAAAACAGGGAGACTATTGGGAAGCCAGTCGCCCCAAACCTTTAAGCACCAAGCAAGCACAAGTAGTTGCCTATACCGATAGTGTTGAAAAAGTAATTAACAGTAAGCCTTATAAAGATTCTATACAAGTAGTTTATAACCAAGTTGAACCGATGGAAATATTATGGTTTGGTGTTGGCTTACAAAACCACGAAAAGAAAAGCGATTGGTTTTTTAATTCGCTGGCCAGTAATTTTGGGTTTAATATAATTGGTGGTTTTAGGTATGGTACAGGCGCGCAATATTCCAAAATTTTTGAAAACGGGCAACGTTTGCGAGCATCGGCTTCGGGCGATGTTGGCTTAAAATATAAGGATGTAAAGGGAAATGTTGGCGCCAATTTTTTGTACAATCCGCACCGCTTGGCAAGGGCAGGTATTTCTTACAGTTCCGATTTTGCTTTTATTACTTTAGAAGATGCGGTATTGCAATTAGTGCAGCCCAGCAATTTTATTTTAAACGATCATTTAAATTTAAGACATAAATTTGAACTCGTAAATGGTTTGTATTTAAGTACCAATGCTGCTTACTTTTGGCGCAGGCCAATACCCAACGGCTTTAACTCTGTGTATGAAGATTGGTTTCCTAATATGGAATTAGAAGGTGAAATTGAACCGCCAATTCAGTTTAATCCTTATCAAGCCCTAATAACAGAAGTGGGCCTAAGCTTTACACCAGCACAAAAATATTTAACCGAACCCAACCGCAAATTAGTATTAGGCAGCAAGTGGCCAACCTTCAGTATTTTTTATCAAAAAGGTTGGCAAAATATTTTGGGTAGCGATATTAATTTTGATTATTTACAATTTAATGTAGATCACAATTTAATTTTGGGTCAGTTTGGCACTTCAAAATACAATGTTAAAACAGGCCGCTTTTTCAATGCCGAAAATTTAGGACCAATTGAAGTAAAACGATTTAGAAGATCAGACCGTTGGTGGTTTTCCAACCCATTACAATCTTACCAACTGTTAGACACACTGTTAACCACCAAACAATTTTTTTTAGAAACCCATTACATCCATCACTTTAACGGCGCTTTAATTAACAACATGCCTATAGTAAAAAAGTTGGGGCTTCGGTTAGTAGCTGGTGGCGGCGCAATGTGGCTGCAAGAAAATAATTTTAAATATTTTGAAGGTTTTGCAGGCATAGAACGCATTTTTAAATTGGGTCCTCGCAGGCGATTACGGTTGGGTGCTTTCGGTGTAGTTGCCAATGGTAATTTTTTCAAAACCAATGCCCGCTACAAATTTTCTATTGATATTATCGATACTTTTAGCCGAGAATGGAATTTTTAACAAATAAAGAAAACCTATAAAAAGCTTCTTAAAAAAAACAAGCTTATGTAGTTTTTATAAAATAAATATTAGCAGCGAAAGGATTGCCGCTCGTAAAAATTTTGGTCCCGCCATCCGTTCAAATACCATTTTGCCAACGCTTCAAAAAGCCCAACATAAAATGGTATAACCACTTCTGTCGGGGCTATATTTTCCAACCTCGCCCGCTCGCATCAGCTATTTTGAGAGGTAACATTAATTAGGCCGCTTTGTAAAACGAAATACATTATCCTACTTGCAAACAAACTTTCTTTTTATTAAAAAAAATGTAGTGCTACTTACCATCCGTAAGCTCCATTACCTAACAAACCTTATCGGCGCAAGAGCTACTGGCAAAGGCATCGGGCTTGGCCTTAAAAGCAAAACCCATACTTAAAAT
>ENA-ORXT01000844-ORXT01000844.1-marine-metagenome-genome-assembly--contig:-NODE-844-length-44806-cov-19.008607_pt1 | contig 44806 bp, 37 predicted proteins | sample MGYA00237868_ERZ511482 | MGnify/ENA metagenome assembly ERZ511482
GTTCGTGGTCGCTCAGCAGTACAGCCTGTCCAAGGAGTCCTACCAGTACGGGGTGTGGCGGTCGCTGGCCGACTTGAACTTGATGTACGGGGACTACTCGGTCGGCCGTGTCGACGGCTTCTGCCACGCCGTGGCTGTCGGCAACCCCATCTTCGACCGGTGGTTCGAGCACGACCGCCGGCCAGCCGAGGTGACCGGACGCTCCGAGCGCGGACTGTACTTGCCGACCTATGGATCGTTGTCGACGATCGAACAGATCGCACCGCACCTCGCTGACCTCGACCGCGAGATCGTCGTGAAGCTGCATCACGCCGAGGACCCGGCGTCCGCGAGGCTGCTTCCCGACAACTGTGTCGTTCTCGACGCCGGCAGCGACCCGCTCGCCCTTTTCGAAGCCGCCGACTTCGTCATCAGCGACATGTCGGGTGCGGCCTACGACGCTGTGTATGCGGGCCGTCCCGTCGTGCTTGTCGGTGGCAGCGACCCACGAGGCGCCGACCATCATCGACTCTCCGAAGGCGATGTCGAACGACACCTCCTCGGTCCGCTCGCTGCGCACTGGTCTCCCGATCGTCCGCTTGACGAAGCCGTGGAGGACGCACAACGTCGATTGGTTTCCGACGATGCTCGTGACCGTTTCGTCAGCAAGTTGTACGTCAACCCGGGCAAAGCTGGCGAGCACTGTGCTGCGGCCATTGTCGACCTGGTCGAGAACGGCCGACCCGAGAACTTCGGGTACGATCAGGTCCGGCATCGCATCGCCGAACTGACGGTTCGTTCTCACGATTTGGCGACGCGTAACGAGCGGCTCGATCGAGCGAACAAGCGGCTGAGGTCGCGCGCAGAACAACGGGCTGCGCGCGCAGGTGACACGCTATGGCGCCGAATGCGTCCGGCAATCGCCAACGCCCCGCGCCTCGAGACCGCTGCAGTACGAGCGAGGCGCTCGATCGACACGTTGCGCCAGCGTCGGCGGAACAGCCAGACGACCGGTTCGTCGGCCTCCTCGACCGACTCGGCCGCCGTGCGGGCGCGCGACCCCTACTCGGTCGTGCCAGCCGAGCGGAGAGAACAGGTCGCAGCAGTCCTCGACCGGGCGTTCGACGACGTCGGGCTCGTCCATGCGTGGGATCGATCCGGATCCCGGCCCGTCTGTGCAGTGCTCGACGATGCCAAGCCGAAGCTGATCCAGGCGTTGATGGTCGTCGACCCCGGTCTCGAGGTGAGGTCCTTCGTCGACTCCGTATCGGAGTCGACGAACCTGGCGAGCGATGTGTCGCTGCGGCACGTCTTCGGTGCGCAGACGTTGCGTGTCGGATCGCCGTTCGCTCATCGCCACTACCGCGTGGGCGATGACGGATGTGTCGACATCGCCTTCGTCGCCGTCGACACGTTGCGGCAGCGGATACTCGGGCTGGATCCCGACGCGACCAAGATTGATTGGACCGCCCAGCTTGGAGGGAGTACTGAGCTCGGAGAGATGGAGTTGACGGCAGGACCGGCCCAGGCGTCGCTGCACCTGGTCGGCGATGTCGATCTCGTCTACACGTGGGTCGATTCATCAGACCCGTCATGGCAGCGTGCTCACGCCGAGTTCTCGCCGAACTTCGACGAGGGGGCACCGTCGAGTGCGAACATCGCCGAGCGATTCATCGACCGCGACGAGTTGCGCTACTCGCTCAGGGCCGTGTGGGCGTATGCGCCATTCGTGCGACACATCTACATCGTGACCGCTGATCAGTTCCCCGACTGGCTCGGCGAACTGGATGATCGAGTCACGATCGTTCCGCATTCGGAGATCTTTCCGGACGCCACGATGCTGCCGACGTTCAACTCCCACGCAATCGAGGCGTGCCTGCACCGCATTCCCGGGCTGAGCGAGTTCTTCGTGTACATGAACGACGACGTGTTCTTCGGCCACGAGATCTCTCCTGAGACGTTCTTCACCCGGGCGGGCCAGTTGAAGGTCCGATTCGATCGAACACAGTTCGTCTACGACGGTGCTCCCAGGACCGGTGCGATTCCCACCGATTGGGCGGCGTACAATGCAAACGCTCTGATCGCTCGCGATTTCGGGTTGAGGTTGACCCGCAAGTCGCAGCACGTCGGGCATCCCCTTCGGCGCTCGCTCCTCGACGAGATCGAGCAGCGCTACCCCGACGAGGTCGACGCAACGCGGCGTGCACGGTTTCGGTCGAGTGGTGATCTCGCTCTGCCGAGCATGTTCGTGCCGTACTACGCAATTGCGTCGGGGCAAGGCGTCGAGTCGCCACTCGGCGAACACGGCTACGTCTATGCCGACACCGGTCGCAAGGACTTTGCGGCCCGAACGGCCGAGATCGTTCGACGCGAGCCGACGTTCTTCTGCCTCAACGCGACGCTGCACGAGGACATCGATCTCGACGCTCAGGCACACAACGTCGCACAGTTCCTCGAGGCCCGCTTTCCGTTCCGGTCTCCCTTTGAGAAATGACGTTCCAGCGCTGACCGCAACGGCGTCGCGTCAGGTCGTGTAGTCCGCGTTGAAGCGAACGTAGGTGTCAGACAGGTCGCAGCCCCACACCGTTGCCGCCCCTGCATCGAGCCCGAGGCTCACGTGGATCACCACATGGTCGCTGGACATGTAGCTCGACAGTGCTGCCAGGGCAGCGTCGTCGAGTTGGCGCGGGTACACCTCGTCGGTTCCGAACCTGATGACGACCGACTCCTGGTCGATGCGCTGATCGTCGGCGTGCTCGCTGCACTTGCCCATCGCCATCGCAACGCGACCCCAGTTCGGGTCGCCGCCGTGGACTGCGGTCTTCACGAGCGGTGAGTTGACGATCGCCTTGCCGACGCGCTTCGCTTGACCGTCGTCGACGGCACCGTCGACGACGACCTCGATCAGGGAATTGGCGCCTTCGCCGTCGCGAGCGATCTGCTTGGTCAGATCGACCGCGACCTCGTACAGCGCTGTCTCGAACGCCGCGAGGTCGACGGGGCCCGCGGTCCCCGACGCCATCAGAATCGAGGAGTCGCTGGTCGAGGTGTCGGTGTCGATGCTGACGCAGTTGAACGTCCGGTCGACGACCCGCCGGAAGACGGCGTCAAGGTCCGACGGTGTGATGTCGGCGTCGGTGAACAGCATCGAGATGTGGGTTGCCATGTCCGGCTCGATCATCCCGACACCCTTTGCCATGCCCACGATCCGCGCGGTGCCGCCTGCGGCCGGAATCGAGGCTGCTGCGATCTTCGGGACGGTGTCGGTGGTCATCATTGCTCGGGCCGGACCGTCGGCATCGTTGCCGGGGAGTGGCTGCGGGATCCCCCGGAGCCCTGCGACCATGCGCTCGATCGGGTAGCGGCGACCGATCACGCCGGTCGAGGTCAGGATCACGTCGGAGTGCTCGCACCCGAGGCGGTGGGCAACGATCGAGGCAATGCTGTGGGCGTCGTCGATTCCGGCCTGGCCGGTCGCGACGTTCGCGTTCTTGGAGACGACGACGACGGCCTGTGCCGTTCCGTCGGCGATGTGCCGTCGGCTGAGCGTCACGCTCGGACCGGCGAACCTGCTCCGGGTGAAGACCGCAGCACTCGCAACCGGCTCGGCTGCCGCGACGACGACGAAGTCATCGGTGTCGTCCTTCACCCCGAGATTGGTGACGTAGCAGCTGAAGCCGCCCGGAAGATCGATCATGAGCGTGAGGGGCTGGCGCCGCGGGAGTCTCCTGCAACGTCGGAGATGTCCGGGCTCTGGGCGAGCCCGTCAGCGATCGCGGTGAAGATCGATGACATCGCGGACACCTGCGATGCATCGAGGTGATCAAAAATCCGGCGTCGAACACTGCGAACGTGGTGGGGCGCGGTGCGTTCCAACAATGCGGTGCCGCTGGCAGTCAGTGAACCGATCATCACTCGCCGGTCCGCCGGAGAACTCTCACGGGAGACGTAGCCGTCGGCGACGAGTCGGTCGAGGCGCCGGGTGAGGCCGCTCGGTGACAGTTGCAGGACGTCGGCGAGGTCGCACATCCGCATCGATCGATCCTCTGCCTCAGAGAGGTACACCAGGACCTGGTAATCGCCCAGGGTGAGGCTGTGCTCGGTGAGGTCTCGTTCGATGGCGTTGATCAGGTCGCCCTGCACTTCGATGTACGCACGCCACGCGGCCATCTCCGTCGGCGTCAACCAGGTGTCGTCTGTTGACTCGGTCACAAGCGGCGACGTTATCGCTCACCGGCGTCAAGCGAGGTGGTCGGCGACGGCGCGTGCGCATCGTCGCCCCGAGTACAGGGCTCCTTGGATCGATGCGGTGTCGCGGTGGTCGCCGCACACGAAGCGGCCGTCGAGCAGGTCGACACGTTGCTTCGGGGAGAACGGCGGCTGTTGTCCCGGCTGGCCGTGTGCGATGCGATAGGTCTCGAGGTGGCTCCATCCGTCGACCTGGGCGCCCCACCACGAACGGAGCTGCGTGCGAGCGGCTGCGGCGAGGTCGCCATCGACCTGGCCGGGCATGGCAGCGGCGATCAAGTGCCGGCCCGCCGGGGCATAACTCGGTGCGACGTTGCTCATCACGGCCACGTTGAGAACCGGACCGCTTCCGGTGCCGTCGAGAATGACCAGCTTGGAATCCGTGGGAGCGGAGTCGGCAGCGAAGTACACGCAGCCGACCGACTTTGACGGGACCGCCGGCAGCCCGAGCAGCTTCGAAGCGGCTGGGCCCTCGGTGGCGACGATCACCGCGTCGTGATCGACGATGTCGCCGCCGTGCATCGTGACCGTCGAGTCGGTCGTCGCGACGATCGGTGAATCGACGTGCACGGTGCCAGCGGGTAGTCGGGCGGCGAGTTGGTCCGGTATCGCCTGCATCCCGGTCGACGGAACTGCAGAGTCGCCGTCGGCGAGCATCCGGAAGATGATGTCGAACATCCGATGGCTGTCGCGCAACTCGGGATCGAGTTGGATGCCTCCGACGAGCGGCGTGAAGAAGCGGTCGATGATTGCGTCGGAGAACCCAGCCGTCGAAAGGGCATCTCGAGTCGACATGTCAGTCGTGTCAGTCGTGTCGGTCGGGGATCCGGAACGCAACAGCTCGACGGGGTGGACGCTGCGGACGCGGTGCCGGAGCTGCGCGATGCGGGCCTTGTCGAGGAGCGAGCCGATCGGGGCGGTGACGGTGCCGAGGAGAGCCTTCGGCATCCGAAACGGGTCGGCGACGACCGAGCCCGAGCCGTTGCGCCAGACGAGAGCGCCCGGGTCGAAGGCTCGGAGGTCGAGGGCATCCATGTCGAGTTGGCGATGCATCTCGGGGTACGCCGTCAGGGTCACCTGGAACCCGCGATCGAGGGTGAACCCGTCGATGCGATCGCTGCGGACTCGGCCCCCGACCCCATCGCCGGCCTCGTAGATCGTGACGTCGACTCCGGCTGCGCGCAATTCGACGGCGCACGCCAGGCCTGCAAGGCCGGCCCCGACGATGGCGACGGTCACCGGCCGAGCACTGCCCGCAGCGCCGGTTCGAGTTCAGGGTGCTGGAACGTGAACGTCGAATCTCCGAGCAGGACTGCAGGATGGACCTTCTGGCCGGTGAACAGCAGGTTCTCCGCAAGCTCACTGCCGAGCAGCAGTTTGGGCCCGAACTTCGGGATGGGCAGGAACGTCGGCCGCTTGAGGACGATGCCGAGGGTGTCGGCGAAATCGGCTTGGGTCACCGGATTCGGTGCGGTCAGGTTGACGGGTCCGTCGAGGTCCGAAGTCAGCAGATGGGCGATCGCAGCGACCTCGTCATCGATCGAGATCCAGCTCTGCCACTGATCGCCGGACCCGATGGTGCCGCCGGCGCCGAGCTTGAAGAGCGGGAGCTGCTTCTTGAGTGCTCCGCCGTGCTTGGACAGCACGATGCCGGTCCGCAGCAGCACGACGCGCACCCCGGCGTCGGATGCGGCTGCAGTGCAGGCCTCCCACTGGATGGTGAGGTCGGCGAGGAAACCGGACCCGGGGGTCGAGGTCTCGTCGAGCTCTTCGTCGCCGCGGGCGCCGTAGAAGCCGATGGCGGAGCCCGACAGCAGCACCTTCGGGCCGTTCTCGCAGCGGGCGATCGCTGCCGCGAGCAGGGTGGTGCCCTTCGTTCGGCTCTCGAGGAGGATTCGCTTGTACTCGTCGGTCCAGCGCTTGTCTCCGATGCCGGCTCCGGCGAGGTGCACCACTGCGTCGATGCCTTCGAGGTCAGCGGCGAGCGCAGCAGGGTCGGCGCTGTCGTCGTTCGGTGACCAGCCGATCTCATTGGTACTCGGGTTGCTGCGGACCACTGGTATGGGCGTGTGTCCGAGCGAGGTGAGGTGGGACTGAAGGGCTGTTCCGACGAGTCCGGATGATCCGGTGATGGCGACGCGCATGTCCCTGAGGGTACGACCGGTTCCTGAGACGAGCCACATCGTGGCCAGAGTGCCGGCGCGACGCGTCCTGACGGTGGCGGACCGCTACCGTTTCGGTCATGACCGACAATGGGACGAGCGGACCCTGGGGTCCGCCCGCATTCGCTCCGCCATCCGGGCCGCCGGCCGGCCTGCCATCGCGTCCTACATCCAGTCCACCGTCCGGTCCGCCGTCCAATCCAGCCGGCCCAGCCGGCCCATCAGTGGGGCAGCCCGCCCAGGCCGGATTCGGCGTGCCGCCCGCCGGGCCGTCGCCGCAGATGAACTTCGGCACCCCTGAACAGCCGCGGCGCCGACGGAGCAAGGTCGCTGTCGGCGGAGCGCTGGTCGGAATCGTCGCCCTCGGCGCAGCGGGAGTGTTCGCCGTTGGTCAGTTCGGCGATGACGACGACGGCGGCGCAGCATCGCCCGAAGCGGTCGGTGTCGACCTGATGAAGGCAATGGAACAGGAAGATGTGCTCGGCATGGTCGATCTGCTCCTGCCTGGCGAGCGTGAAGTGTTTCGTGAGCCGCTCGTGGACATCGTGTCGGAGCTGTCGCGCCTGGACATCTTGGCCGCTGATGCCTCGCTCGGAGATCTGTCGGGTCTCGACCTGGACATGGCCGACGAAGCAGTGTCGGTGGAAGCGACCAACGTCGACGACATCGCGAACATCACGATGTCGGCATCACTCACGGTGGCGCTCGACGGCGAACAACTCCCGGTCGGCGAGTTCATCACCGATCTGGCCGGCGACGACTTCGATCTCGGCGAGCTCGATCAACCGGCAACGACCGAGGATTTCCTGCTGCCGATGACCGTGGTCGAAGAAGACGGGCGCTGGTACCTCAGCGTCTTTCACACGGCAGCGGAGTCCGTTCGAGCAGAGTTCGGTGACCCGATTCCCGACGTGGGGTTGGAGCCGCGTGGCGGAGACACGCCGGAGGGGGCCGTCGGTGCGCTGCTCGACGGTGTCGAACAACTCGACCTCGGCAAGGTCATCGCTGCGATCAACCCCGATGAGGCAGCGGCGTTGCATCGGTATGCGCCGTTGTTCCTGGACAGCATTGCGCCTCTGACCGATGACATCGGTCTGGACTGGCAAGTCACCCGTACCGAGTACGACGTCGTCGGCAACGACTCGAAACGATTCGTCACGATCACCGATCTGCGGATCGATGGCACACTCGAAGGCTCGCCGTTCGCCATCGAACTCGCCAACGGGTGCTTCGTGTTCGAAGCCACCGAGCCCGGTGCTGAGCAGCGGATCGACACCTGTGATCTCGCCGACGCGACAGGCGATACGCAGCGCGCGAGCGATGTCCTGCTCGGGACGTCGTTCGACATCGAAGGGCTGACCGATGTCTTCGAGCGGGCCTTTGCCGACTACGCGCCTCCCGGCTTGACGGTGCAGGAAGTCGATGGGCAGTGGTTCGTCAGCCCCGTCGGATCCGGTTTCGACCAAACACTCGCATTGCTCCGAGCACTCGATCGCAATGAGCTCGACGAGTTGGTCGACGCGACGACGACATTCGTCGAACAGGTCAGCACAGAATTCGGCGAGTTGTTCGATCCCGGCGCGCTCGGCGGCGACGTGTTCGCCGACGACCAACCCGAGGACATGGTCGCCGACGACGCAGGCGACACGGTGGAGACCGATGCCGACGACAACGCAGATGTCGGCGCCGACACAGACACACAGGCAGACGCAGACGCAGACGACGTCGTCGAATCCGACTTCGAAGCGGAGCAGTCGGTTCTGGAGCAGTGCTACTCCTCGGAGGAGACCGACAACATCATCGAGTGCCTCGTGAGCGCGGTCGACGCCGGCGAAATTCCCGAGTACTACGTCGGCGTGGAATTGCGCCATCCCGAGTGCGGCGTTGCCGACCAGACCCTCGACAGCACGTTGCTCTTCGGGCTCTCCGACGAGGACTACACGGCGACCGTCGACGCCGCAGCAGAGTGCTTCTCAGCGTTGATCGCCTCGGGCGAACTCGATGAACTGGACGTGCCCGCCGAATACCTTCGGCCGGAATGCTCCAACGGTCAGAACCCGTGGAGATTCAATGCCGACGAGGAGTTCTTCGACGACTGGGTCGAGTGCATCTATTCCTGACTGCGGCCGGCCTCTAGGGGCGGCACCGGGGTCAGGCTTCGGAGATGATCTGATCGAGCAAGGTGTCGTCGACCATGCCGGCGACCGTCTCGATCGACCCGTCGGTCTTGACGATCGCAAGCGCGGGTTGGAACGCCACGTCGAACCGCTCGTAGACCGCACCCGGATCGTCGCTGATCTGTGGAAAGGTCAGCCCGTGCTCGTCGATGAAGTCCTGGAAGGAATCATCGTCGCCGGTCCAAGCCACACCGACGAAGTTGACGGAGTCGGCGAACTTCTCTGCTGCCGCCTCGACCGAGGGGGCCTCGCGATTGCAGAAGCTTCAATTCGGCGCCCAGAACCAGAAGACGGTCGGCTTGCCGGCCAGTGAGGTCGCGTCGATCTCGCCGCCCCCGACCAAGGGTGCAGTGAACTGCAACAGCTCAGGCGCCACGGCCGCACTGTCGGTGTCGGCCGTGGCGGCGGATTCAGTGGCAGGGGCCGGCGCGGCGGAGTCGCTCGGGGAATCCTCGCCACAGGCTGCGAACAGCAACGTGGCCGCGCCGAGCGCGGAGAGCAACCGTGTCGAACGCATCTGCACAACGTACCTCCCCGGCTGGTGCAGCTCAGCGCAGCGCCCCGCCACGGAATCGGTCAGGCCGACTCGTTCGAGGTTCTCGAATGCTTGAGTGCCAATAGCATCGTCATCGATGAAGACCCGCACGTTGCTGTTGCTCTCGGTCGGCACCGCGCTCATGATCCTGATGGCCGGCGGGGCGCTGCTCTTCCAACTGTCGACGCAGGAGTCGACGAGTGATTCGATCCCGTTCGGAACTTCGACATCGGTCGGTGACATCGAAGTCACGGTGTTCGACGCGAGAGTGATCGATGGGCGGCTCGAGGTCGCTGTCGAGATCGGGGGGGTCGACGACGACGACGGCGTGGAGAGCTTCCGTCTCGTCACCGGTGATCGTCGGCTGGACCCGATCGCCGCGGCCAGCGACGGACGATGTCGCGAAGTCACAACGGCGTCACAACGCTGCACGATCGACTTCGACGTCAGTGCAACCCAAGGGACGAGCCGGGTCTTCGTGTTGCGGCGCGGCGAGGAACAGGCGACCTGGCGTCTGGACTGACTCGAGCGCGCCGTGTCCCCGCCGGTATTCCGGCGGCTGACTGACGGACGGGTGGCATGAGCACCGGTTACCGGTCGGTACAGCCGAAGGGCAGCCCGCGATGGCGCTACCGTGCTGAGTAATGAGTGATCAGTTTGATGTCATCGTGATCGGTGGAGGCCCAGGCGGCTACTCCGCAGCCCTGTACGGAGCGTCAGCGGGGCTCAAGGTCGCCCTCGTCGAGATGGATGCTCTTGGTGGGACATGCCTCAACCGAGGCTGCATTCCCGCCAAGGCGTTTCTCGAGACTGCTGCGGTCAAGCGCCATGTCGACCACGCTGCTGAGTTCGGGATCGAACCACCCGGCCATGACGAAGGCAAGTCGGCAACCGTGAACTTCGCTCGGACTCAGGAGCGCAAGCAAGGCATCGTCGCCGGCTTGGTCAGCGGGATCGCTGCGATGTGCAAGGGTCGCAAGGTAGAGGTCTTCAACGGTGTCGGCTCGCTCGGTCCTGGCCGCACCGTCGGTGTGGCGATGAATGACGGCTCGAAAGAGATCATCACCGGCGACTCGGTGATCTTGGCAACGGGCTCGGTGCCGCGCACGATTCCCGGCTTCGACCGTGGTGGCCCGATCATGACCAGCGACGAAGTCCTCGACCTCGACACCGTCCCGGACCGCGTTGCGGTGATCGGCGGTGGCGCCATCGGGTGCGAATTCGCTTCGACGTTCGCCGACCTTGGTAGCGAGGTCACGATTCTCGAAGGTCTGCCGAAGATCCTGCCCGGTCTCGACAAGGACGTGGCCAAGGTCGTCGAGAAGTCGTTCAAGAAGAAGAAGATCGCACTGCAGACCGGTGTCAAGGTCACCGGTCACGAGCCGAACGATTCGGGCGGGACCACGGTGCAGTTCGGCCCGAAAGATGGTGCTGGCGAATCGGTCGAGGTCGATGCAGTGGTCGTCTCGGTCGGTCGACGTCCGCTGTCTGACCACCTCGGTCTCGATGGCACCGCCGTGGTCGTCGATGATCGCGGATTCGTCGAGGTCGACGAGTACTGCCAAACCGGTGAGCCCGGCGTCTACGCGATCGGCGACCTGATCAACACGCCGCAACTTGCGCACGTCGGTTACGCCGAGGCGATTCTGGCGATCAAGCACCTGCTCGGAGAAGGCCCGATGCCGGTCATGTACGACCGGGTGCCGTGGGCGATCTACTGCCATCCGGAAGTCGCCTGGGCGGGCCCCGATGAACAGCAGGCCAAGGACGCCGGCTACGACGTGGTCGTCGGCAAGCATCCGTTCAAGTTTAACAGCCGGGCCATGATCGTCGGCGAGACCGAAGGCCTGGTCAAGATCATTGCGAAGAAGAACGCCGACGGAACGGCTGGCCAAGTGCTCGGCGTGCACATGGTCGGTCCGTGGGTCACGGAACAGCTGTCTGGTGGGTACCTGGCGGTCAACTGGGAAGCTACGGTCGACGAGATCGCCGAGTTCATCCAACCTCATCCGAGCCTGAGTGAACTGTTCGGCGAGACCGTTCTTTCACTCACCGGCCGCAGTTTCAACGGCTGACACCTCGCTCAGACTCACTTCTCACATTCACGTACGTTCACGACACTTCAAGTAAGCAAGGACTCACCATGGCAGACGTCACTCTTCCCCAGCTCGGCGAAACAGTCACCGAGGGCACGATCACTCAGTGGTTCAAGAGTGTCGGCGATTCCGTTGCCGAAGACGAGCCCTTGTTCGAAGTGTCGACCGACAAGGTCGACACCGAAGTGCCGTCTCCTGTGTCTGGCACACTGAACGAGATCCGAGTCGAAGAAGGTGACACCGTCGAGGTCGGCACCGTGATCGCTGTCGTCGGTGATGCTGACGGCGCCGCACCCGAAGCCGCTGCACCGGCCGCCGAACCCGCTTCGGCACCCGAGCCGGCCCCGCAGGCCGAGCCCGAAGAGCGGGCACCCGAGCCGGCCCCGCAGGCCGAGCCCGAAGCTCCGAGCCCTCCGGTTGCGGGCGAACCTGCCCCGGCACCGGACGTGCCGTCACCTGCAGCGTCTGCCGGTGCACCGGCGGCCGAGTCGACCACTGCGGAAGCCGGCGACAACCGCCTGCTGTCGCCGGTCGTACGCCGTCTGGTCAACGAAAACAGCCTCGACCCCAACTCGATCACCGGGACGGGCCCCGGTGGGCGCATCACGCGCGATGACGTGCTCGACCACATCGACGCCGGTGGTGGAGCGGCTCCGGCCGCTGCGCCGGCACCTGCGCCTGCTGCACCGGCGCCCGCTGCACCGGCGCCCGCTGCAGCAGCCGCACCTGCTGCTGCTTCCGCTGCCCCCGCACCCACTGCGGCCGCGCCGAAGGTGTCCGCCGGCGACCGCGACAGCTCGGTTCGGCTCTCCAAGATTCGTCAGCTGACCGGCGATCACATGGTGATGAGCAAGGCCGTCAGCCCGCACGCATTCAGTGTCGTCGAGGTCGATTTCGCGAACGTCGACGTGTATCGCGGCAAAGTCAAGGCCGAGTGGAAGGCCGCCAACGGCTTCAGCCTGACGTACCTGCCGTTCATCTCCCGGGCGGTCATCGACGGGCTGCGCGAGTTTCCACACCTCAACGCAAGCGTGGCGGACAACGAGCTGATCATCCACGACTACATCGATCTCGGCATCGCTGTCGACCTCGACTACGAAGGTCTGCTCGCTCCGGTGGTGCGCGATGCCGAGACCAAGCGTCTCGCAGCGATTGCTTCGGAGATCTCCGACCTCGCCAATCGCGCTCGCGATCGCAAGGTGAGCCCCGACGAGATCTCGGGTGGCACGTTCACGCTGTCGAACAACGGCTCGGCCGGCTCGGTGTTGACGATGCCGATCATCAACCAGCCTCAGGTCGGCATCATCTCGACCGATGCAATCGTTCGTAAGCCGGTTGTCACCAAGGGTCCTGACGGTGGCGAAGCAATCGCCATCCACCCGGTCGGCAACCTGGCGATGAGCTGGGATCACCGAGCCTTCGATGGCGCCTACGCGGCGGGCTTCTTGAAGCGAGTCAAGGAGATCCTCGAGACCAAGGACTGGTCGACCGAGCTGTGACCAGCTCCGGGCTGGCGAGCAATGACTGACCCGCTGCGAGTCCGCTGGTTGGGCACGGTGCCCTATCGCGAGGCGCTCGCGGTGCAGACATCGCTGTTCGAGCACGGCCGGGGCCAGCATCTGCTGCTGCTGGAACACCGGCACGTCTTCACCTACGGACGCACTGCGGACCTGGCCAACAACTTGAAGTGCGAGCCCGCCGCAGTCAAAGCCGAACTGGTCGCTGCCAAGCGAGGCGGCGACATCACCTATCACGGCCCGGGGCAACTCGTCGGCTATCCGATCCTGAACATCGACAACAAGCTCGGTGCCACCGGACACGTGTGTGGCGTCGAAGGGTTGATCATCGACGTGCTGACCGAACTCGGCGTGCCCGGTGCCGGTCGCCTCGACGGGTACGCAGGTGTGTGGCTCGACGCCGGGACCGAGCGCGAGCGCAAGATCTGCGCGATCGGTGTGCGGTTGAAGAAGGGCCGGACCATGCACGGTTTCGCTCTCAACGTGAGTACCGATCTGAACTACATGCGCGAACACATCGTGCCGTGCGGTATCGGCGACAAGCCCGTCACGTCGCTTGCTGAAGAAGGCATCGATGTGTCGATGGAGCAAGTGAGCGACGTCGTGGCCCGTCTCGCCGGCGAGCGTTGGGCCGATGGCGCCGTCGAGCGCCAGGACGTCGCGTGGAAGCACGCTGCTGACGGACGCGATCTGACCGCTTTCTCGCGCGGGGAGGGGCCCGGTGAGAAAGTCAAGCTGGTGTCCGAGCGCGCCGCAGCTCGGCTGGAAGATGCCGGTGTGGACGTGGCGGAAGGGCTGGCGATCGAAACCCGCAAGCCCGATTGGCTGCGACCCAAGGTCGTGCTGGGTCCCGAAGTGATGGAGCTGAAGAAGACCATCCGTTCACTCGACCTCGTCACGGTGTGCGAGGACGCCGGCTGCCCAAACCTGTCGGACTGCTGGTCCGACGGTACGGCGACGTTCATGGTGCTCGGGGAGCGGTGCACACGCGCGTGCGGATTCTGCCTCGTCGACACGCGCAAACCCATGGCGCCGGCCGACGATGAACCCGCTCGCGTCGCTGCAGCGATCGATCGAATGGCGCTCGACCACGCCGTGCTCACCATGGTGGCCCGCGATGATCTCGTCGACGGCGGCATGGCTCATGTCGCCGCGTGTGTCGAAGCGATCCGCGCCCGCCGGCCCGAAGCGAACATCGAGACCCTGATCTCTGACGCCAAGGGCGACGAAGCGTCACTCGACTTGCTCTTTGCTGCACGACCCAACGTGATGAATCACAACGTCGAAACCGTCGCCCGGCTGCAGCGTGCTGTTCGCCCGTCGGCCGGCTATGCCCGCTCGCTCGGTGTGCTGGCACGAGCCAAGCGTGCAGGCCTCGTGACCAAGACCGGGTTCATGGCGGGCCTCGGTGAGACCGATGCCGAGATCATCGGACTGCTCGCTGATCTCGCCGACCTGGGCATCGACATCGTGACGATCGGCCAGTACCTGCGTCCGACGTCGCATCACCTCCCGATCGCCCGCTACGCAGCGCCGGCTGAGTTCGACCGCTGGAAGCAAATCGGGGAGTCGATGGGCATCGGCCATGTCGAAGCCAGTCCGCTGACCCGCAGCAGCTATCACGCGAAGTCCGCCGCCGACGCGGTGGCGCAACCCGTGGCGGTGTCGCTGACGCCGTCACGCTGAGAGCGATGCGCGCGTCAGCAACAAAGAACGTGTGCACTCGCCTTATCAGGGCGTGACGAAGTCGGCGACAACCGCAGCGTGATCGCTCGGCCAGACGCCAGCGACCGGGCCGGTGCCCACGTTCCAGACCCGAGTGGGATTCCCGACCGGTTTCGGGCGCGGCCAAGACACGAGCAGTGAGTCGAGCCGACGGTTCGGCCAGGCACTGTTCGTCGAGTACGGGTTCTCCGCCCGCCACGTGTGGCCAGCGCCGTTGCCGATCTGCTCCCATACGTCACTGAACACAATGCCGGCCACCCCGGCACTGCGCCCGGTGAGCAGGCGCACCTCGTCGCTGTCCGGCACGGCGTTGTGGTCGGCGCCGACGATCAGCGGCAGGTCGGTGACCGGATCACCGCGCCACTCGATGCCGAGTTCGAGAAGCCGACGAGCCTGTAATTGGCGGGTGGCAGACGCGTCGAAGCGGTGATCGAGGTGCGTTGAGGCAATCGGCCACGCACCCCAGGGTGTTGCCACGCTCGCGGCGATGACCCGGCGGTGGCCAGGCTGACCGTCAGCATCGGGCAATGGCAGCGAAGCGATGCGTTCGACGGGCCAACGGGCGAGCACCGCATTGCCGAAGGACTCGCCGTTCCACATCACCGGGTCGGTCCGTACGGCGTGCATGCCCAGCGTCGCGGCCAACTCATTGGCGACGTCTCGCTCGTCGTTGCTCCACACCTCCTGCAGACACACGACGTCAGGGTCGACCGACCGGATCGTGTCAGCGATCGCTGGAAGCCGCTGCTCGAACGGACCGAACCGCCACCACAGATTCCACGTCATCACCCGCATCGTCACCGGACCATCCTCGCAGTGTGTGCGAGGGGCCGGGCACTCCTGCGCGGCGGTACTCTCGCATGGGTGAGTGCGGGTCCGTCGAACGCGAACTGGTCGGTGGAGCAGGTCGCATCGATTGCACCGTCGCCCGCGGCGATGACTGCAGCGCAACCCATTGCGACACCGACGCGATGGTCGGGTCTCGGCGCCGACGCTCAGTCGGTATGGGGATCGTTCCAGGGAAGTGGCGCCGAGCCCTACGACACGATGGTCGACCACGGTCACCTCGGGTACGCGTGCACCTGCCCCAGCCGCAAGACGCCGTGCAAACACACACTCGCGTTGCTGCTGCTCTGGGTTCGCGGCCAGATCACCGAGATGCTCGCTCCGTCGACGGTGGAGGTCTGGATGCAGCGCCGCACAGCGACCCGCGATCAGTCGAGCAGCGCGAGCAGCTCGGTTGGCTCGGCCGATATCGCCGGCGCTGGCGAGAAGACCGAGCCTGCAAGCAGCACGGTCGACGGCGAGACGATCGGCGACGAGCCGCCGCCACCACCGCTGCCCGCTCCAGACCCGGACCGCACGAACGCCCGCGACGATCGTGTCGCCCGGATGCGTGCCGGGCTGACCGAGCTCGACCGGTGGCTGGACGACCGGATCCGAACCGGTCTCGCCGACCCGTCGCTCGCGCAGTACTCGACGTGGGATTCACTCGCCGCCCGGCTGGTCGATGCGCAGGCGGGCAGCCTCGCCAACCGGGTTCGCCGCCTCGCCGGCCTGGTCGGGGCCTCACTGCACTGGCACGATGACGTGCTCGCCGAACTCGGCATCCTGCACCTGCTCGCACAAGCCGGCCACCGGATCGGCGACCTGCCGGAAGGGCTCGCCGACGCCGTCGCGACCAGCGTCGGCTGGCAGGTCCGCCAGGCTGACGTGCTCGCTGGAGTCCCAGAGACCGACGACTGGCTCGTCGCCGGCCGCAGCGACGTGCGCGAGGACCGGATCGAAGTGCGGCGGCACTGGTTGCGCGGCACCACCAGCAGGCAGTGGGCGCTGTCGCTGTCCTTCGCCGCCTATCAACAGAGCCTCGACACGAGCTTGGCCGTCGGCTCCTCGCTGCGGGCGGACTTGCACCGCTATCCGGGCCCGGCGCTACGGGCGCTCGTCGGTACCCGCCACAGCGATCCGGAGGCCAATCGTCGAACAACATCGATGTTTGCGGCCTCAGCCTGTTCGATCGCCGACGGCTGCGATGAGGTCGGCACGATGATCGCTGCTGAGCCATGGCTCGACCGGGTGCCCGTCACCATCCGCGCCTGTCTCGCCCGCACGGGCACGACCTGGGCGCTCACCGACGCGACCGGCAGCTTGCCGATCCTCGACCTCGGTACCCGAGCCTTCGATGCCGGCGTGGCGATGCTGCTCGCCGTCTCCGAAGGCCGACCGCTCGACCTGACCGTCGAGTGGACCCCACACGGTGTGACGCCACTGTCGATGCATCTGCCCGACCGCACCGTCGACATCGGTCCCCGTGCCAACACCTCCTTCGTGAGTCTGACATGACGCGCGACAGCACGCTGCGAGACGACACCGGCGACGACGTGTCCATGACCGAACATTGGGCCGACCTGGTCACCGCTGCACTGCTCGGCACCGATCGGCGCGACCCGCCGACCCCGCCGGGCGCACTCGCTGATCTCATCTCCGACACCGCTCGGTCATCGCCGTCGGCACGGATGCTCGCTCAGGTCGCAGCGGCAACGGCCGTGCGCCGCGCTGGCATCCTCCCCGGCGCGCCCCTCGACGTGCTCGCCGTGCCGGACACCGACGACCGACCCACCTGCCCGCCAGCGGCGATCGACCGCTGGCACCACGTCACGACGTCGTGGCCTGTGCTCGAAGACGAATGGCAGCTCACGCTCATTACCAACGGGTGGCGCATCGCTCCCGAACTGCTTCCCGCCATGCTGCTCAGACATCGCAACGACGCCGTCCGCCGGACGCGCGTCATGGTCGGCGCCGGCAACGCTGGCCGCTGGCTGGTCGGCCACCTGCCCGACCTCGAAGCCCGGCATCCGAATGCGACGATCACGCCCGAAGCACTCGGTGAACTCCCCGAACTGCCGATCGCTCCTGAACTCCTCTCGATGCTCGACTGGTCTGGAGCCGAAGTGGGAGGTGTGCTCGCGCAGTCGATCGAGGAGGGCACGCTCGGGCACAGCCACAAGCCGATGCTGGTCAATGTCGTGGCACGTGTCGGTCCCGATGCGCTGACCGGCCTCGCCGACGTGCTCGACAGCGTGGATCCCATGGCGTCAGGTCACGGCCTCGCCACGGTGCTCGCTGACCTCGCGACGACCCGGCACCGCATGCTCGTCGAACTGGCGGCGCCCTGACGCAGCCAACAACCACCGTTGTCTGTCGCAGCGCCGGTCGCGGTGTCCAGTCGTGCAGTTTCAGTCGGCGAGTTCGTCGTCGAGTTGCTCGACCAACGCTTTGGGCGCAATCGCTCGGAAGCTCTCCTCGATGAAGCGGTGCAGCATGTCCGTCGCACTGACGTCCAGACCGGGGATCGGGATGCTGGTCCAGCCGTCGTTACCCATGTCGTACGACATCGCCGTCGCGCCGGGCAGGGTCAGAGCCTCGTCGAGGGAATCGGTCAATTTGACGCCGATGCTCGGAGCATCCTGGTTGCCGTAGAACGCAAAAATCTGCTTGCGGACCTTGGTCACACGGTCCTCGTCCCACGGCGTGTCGAACCACGCTTCGGGCAGCGACAGCGCGAAGCTCTCCAACTCGTCCTGGAGCTTCTTGGCTCCACGCATGCTCACAGCCGCCATGGCTCCAGTGTCGCACCGGATCGACGAAATCGGCCGAACTCGATGCAAGTCGAGCGGTTCGGTAGCGTCGTCGGCGATGACTGACTCAGCTGCCCCGCGTGCCGACGCGCCGTCGACCGACATCCTGCGGCCGCACGCCGAGGATCAGTTCGCGCACGAACTCGACGCGCTCGAAGCAGCCGACGACCGCCCGCGTCCGCCCGGATGGAAACTGTCGCCATGGGCGGTCGTCCGCTATCTGCTGGGCGGTGAACTGCCCGGGTCGGCCAGGTCGAACGAGGCGGATGCCATGGTGATCTCACCGAAGTACGTCGGTGAGCAACGCCTCATCGAAATCGCCGTCGCAACGCTCGCGACCGACCGTGCCCTCCTGCTGCTCGGCGTACCGGGTACGGCCAAGACCTGGGTGAGTGAGCATCTCGCTGCTGCGATCAGCGGCGACTCCACGCTGCTCGTACAAGGCACCGCCGGCACCACCGAGGAGACACTGCGGTACGGCTGGAACTACGCCAGGCTGCTCGCCGAGGGACCGTCGACCGACGCCCTGGTGCCGGGCCCGATCTATCGCGGCATGGAGCGTGGTGCCATCGTGCGGGTCGAGGAACTGACCCGAATGCCGCCCGAGGTCCAAGACGCCCTCGTCACCGTCCTGTCCGAGAAGGTGCTCCCCATTCCCGAACTCGACGGCGAGATCGCTGCCGTTCGCGGCTTCAACCTGATCGCCACTGCGAACGACCGTGACCGAGGTGTGAACGACATGTCGAGCGCGCTGCGCCGCCGGTTCAATACCGTTGTACTGCCCCTTCCAGCGACCGCCGAGGAGGAGATCTCGATCGTGAGTCGCCGCGTCGCCGAACTCGGTGTCGCACTCGCTCTGCCGGCGGTGCCCGCGGCCGCTGACGAGATTCGGCGGGTCGTCACGGTGTTCCGTGAACTGCGATCCGGTGTGACCGACGATCAGCGGACCAGCTTGAAGGTACCGACCGGCACGCTGTCCACCGCCGAGGCGATCTCGGTGGTCACCAACGGGCTCGCACTCGCCGCGCACTTCGGTGACGGGTCGCTGCAGGCGAACGACGTCGCCGGTGGGATCGTCGGTGCCGTCGTGAGCGACCCGGTGCACGACCAGGTGGTGTGGCGCGAGTACCTCGAGGGTGTCGTTGCGGAACGACCCGACTGGGCGGACTTCTACGAGGCGTGCCGTCGCCTGGACACGTGACCAGCGCCGCCGGGGTCCACCTGCTCGGCATCCGCCACCACGGCCCCGGGTCGGCGCGCTCGGTGCTGGCAGCACTCGACGAGATCGCCCCCACTGCAGTCCTCGTCGAGGCTCCCGCCGACGTGCAGCCGGCGCTGCGTTGGATCGGGGACCCCGGCCTCGTCCCGCCCGTCTCGCTGCTCGGCTACGTCGTGGCCGACCCGGCTCGTGCGATCTTCGCGCCGTTCGCCACGTTCAGCCCCGAGTGGCAAGGCATCGCCTGGGCGAACGAACGCGGCATCGAGGTGAGCGCGATCGACCTGCCGTTGTCGATGACCTTCGCCGGGGCCGACTCGAGCGGTGACAGGCAAGCGGAGTTCGCCGTCGACGCGGCGCCGCCCGATCCGCTACGGGCGTTGGCTGCTGCCGCCGGTGATCCGGACCCTGAGCGTTGGTGGGAAGACGTCATCGAACATCGTGGTGACGGCACGCCGGCGTTCGCGGCGGTCGCCGAGGCCATGACGGCAGTTCGCGAGGGAACGATCAACCCGATCGGGGAGGAGCGGCGGGAGGCGCACATGCGCCGCTCGATCAGGGCGACGCTCAAAGACGGTCACGAGTCGATCGCCGTGATCTGCGGGGCGTGGCACGTCCCTGCACTCGATGTCGGCGCCCATGCCGTCACGGCCGACGCAGCGACACTGCGCGGCCTGAAGAAGTTGAAGGTCGCCGCGGCCTGGGTCCCGTGGACGCATCGACGTCTGACCCAGTCGTCCGGGTACGGCGCCGGCGTCGGGAGTCCCGGCTGGTACCGCCACGTGTTCGACCACCCCGGTCAAGACGGTGTCGCCCGCTTCTTCGTCGACGCGGCGCACGTCTTGCGCTCACGCGGGCTGTCGGCATCGCCCGACCATCTGATCGGTGCGACACGACTCGCCGACTCGCTCGCGGCGATGCGCAACCGCCCGCGACCGGGCCTCACCGAGGTGCTCGACGCTGCCGACGCCGTCATGGGCGGGCTCGATCTCGTTCACCATGAGCTGGTCATCGGCGCCGCGCTCGGAAGCGTGCCAGAGCACGCTCCGCAGGTGCCGCTCGCGCGTGATCTCGCGAAGGCACAGAAGACGGCGCGGTTGCGGCCTGACGCAACCGCGCAGACCATCGAGGTCGATCTGCGCAAGCCGACCGGGCTGCGCAAGTCCCATCTGCTCCACCGGCTGCTTGCACTCGGCGTGCCGTGGGGTGTCCCTGAGTCAGGGCGCGGTTCGTCGGGGACGTTCCGCGAGACGTGGCGTGTGGCGTGGGAGCCCGAGTTGTCGATCCGTCTTGTCGAACGGTCGGGCTACGGCACCACGGTCGCTGCCGCAGCGACGGCACGGCTCGTCGAACGGTCGGGGGAGGCCACCGACCTCACTGCGCTGATCAGTGTCTTCGAAGCTGCGCTGTTCGCCGACCTCCCCGATGCGGTTCGTCCGTGTGTGGATCGACTCGCCGAGCGGGCGGCGACCGACCCCGACGTCGGCCAGTTGATGGACGCCGTCGTACCGCTGGCGAACGCACTGCGTTACGGAGACGTGCGCGGCACGGATGCGTCGTCGATGCGAGTGGTCTTCGACGGCATCGTGGTTCGCATCCTGGCCGGGACGAGCACGGCGTGCCGTCACCTCGACGACGACACCGCCGCAGTGATGGTCGAACGGCTCGCCGGCGTCCAAGCCGCGCTGGCGGTCATGAGTCATCCCGCGCGGGAGCGAGCCTTCCCTGCGGTCCTCGACGAGTTGACTCGCGGGCATCGAGTCCACGGGCTGGTGCAAGGGCGCTCGACTCGGCTCCTCCACGACGGTGGGAGCTGGCAGACCCTCGACGTCGAACGGCGGCTGTCCCAGGCGCTGTCAGCAGGTACACCGCCGGCGGTCGGCGCGGCGTTCGTCGAAGGGTTTCTGGCAGGGTCGGGCACCGTGCTCGTCCACGACGCCGATCTGCTCGGTGTGGTCGATCGCTGGTTGTCGTCGCTCAGCCCACCGACGTTCGACGCGGTCCTCGTCTTGCTCCGTCGGACCTTCGGAGCCTTCGAGTCCGCCGAGCGACGACAGATCATGACCTTGCTGATGGGGCAGATGGCGACACGGGATGTCGGATTCGGCAACGATGTCGACCCCGAACGCGCCGCAGCGGCCATGCGAACGGTCCGTCACCTTCTCGGACTCGGCCCCGGCCCCGACCCCGATGAGCTTGCTGTTTCGATGTCGGAGCCGGCCTGATGAGCGACGCCCCGCACATCACCCCGGACATCGTCGCGAACACCGCTGCGAACAGCAGACCGGAGGACGCTGGCTTGGCGCAGGTCTCGGCCACCGAACGACGTCGCCGGTGGCGGCTCGTGCTCGGTGGCGCCGCCGATGCGATCGACGACCAACGCCCGCACGTCGATGCGCGGACGGGCACCGATGCGGGAACGGAAGCGGCAACGGAAGCGGACACGGATACCGGCCCGGAAGCTGGCGCAGAACCCGGAACGGAAGCCGGAACAGGGGCCGGTGAGATCGACGGGTCGGACGGGTCAGGTGCTGGTGGGGCGAGCGGCGCGCAACCGGGTCTCACCGGAGACGATGCGCGCGTCGATGCTGCGCTCGGCGCGCTGTACGACCGTGATGATCGTGACGATGCTGGTGCTGATCGGGGTGCGCAGGGACGGCGTCGAAGCGCCAGGCGCGCCGGCGGTCTCGGGCGTTCCAAGCCGGGCGTCGTGCGGTGGCTCGGCGACATCCGGACCTACTTCCCGACCCCGATGGTGCAGATCATGCAGCGCGACGCGATCGACCGCCTCGACCTCAAACAGCTGCTGTTGGAGCCGGAGTTGCTGCAGTCGGTCGAGCCGGACATCCACCTGGTCACGCTGCTCGTCGAACTCAACTCGATGCTGCCGGAGGAAACCCGCGCCACGGCGCGGCAGGTCATTGCGACGGTGTTGGCCGACATCGAGGCGCGGCTCGCCGACCAGACCCGCCGGGCCGTGCGTGGCGCCCTGGCCCGGTCCGCGCGCACCCGGCGTCCACGCCCGGGCGACATCGACTGGAACCACACGATCGCCGCCAACCTTGCGCACTGGTTGCCTGAGCACCGCACCGTCGTTCCCGAGCGGCTCGTCGGTCACGGTCGCCATCAGCGCAGCCTGGCCAAGGACGTGGTGATCGCGGTTGATCAGTCCGGCTCGATGGCCGACAGCGTCGTCTACGCCTCCCTGTTCGGTGGCGTGCTCGCGCAGCTCCCGGCGCTGCGCACGCGCTTCATCTCCTTCGACACCGCAGTCACCGACCTGACTCCCTTCCTGCACGATCCTGTCGAGGTGCTGTTCGGTGTCCAACTCGGCGGTGGGACCGACATCGCGAACGCCCTGAGCTACTGCCAGCAGTTGATCGAGCGGCCGCGCCACAGCGTGCTGTTCGTCGTCAGTGACCTGTTCGAAGGTGGCAATGTCGACACGATGCAGCGACGTGTCGCTGAGATGATCGCCTCGGGGGTGCACGTCGTGGTGCTGCTCGCGTTGAGTGACGAAGGTGCCCCGGCCCATGACCATGCCCAGGCGGCTGCGCTCACTGCGCTCGGAGCGACGGTGATGGCCACGACGCCCGACGCGTTCCCGCAGGTCCTCGCCGACGCCCTGGCCTGATCTGGGCCGTTCACCCGGAGAGGGTGTAGATTCGGCCTGCTATGGGTCAGTTGGTCGCCGTCATCGAAAAGCCGAGTTCCACGCCGGGCGTGGTGCGTTTCGAGATCAACCGGACGCTGTCTGGGCAGGGTCACGAACGTTTCCGGTCGATTCTTGACGCACACGGCAACTCGCCGTCCGACGAACTGGCTCGACGGCTGTTCGGTACCGGCCAGGTCGCCGGAGTGCACGTGTACGCCAACATCATCACCGTCGACCTGGAGAAGGGCTACGACTCCGCTGGCCTGTCCGATCTCGTCCGCGATCTGTACATGTACTGGAAGCCTGGCGTCGAGCCGCCGTCATTCGAGGATCTGCAGCCTGACGAGCCCGCAGGCGATGCTGCTGAATCCGGTGGTGGCGGGGGCGACGACGCCTTGAGTGCGGTCTCCTCGCTGGTGCCGATGCACCTGCTCGAGCGCGGTCAGGCAGCGCGTGCGAAGTGGAACGCCAAACAGGCGTAGAACGATCTCGTCGTGGTCGATGAGGATCTGACGCTGCAGCAGGCAGCCGAGGCCCTCGGCGTGCACTACATGACGGCGTATCGGTACGTACGACTGGGATTGCTCGACGCCACCAAGCGGGGCGGGACCTGGAACGTGCAGCGCTCGGCGATCGAGGCGTTCCAGGCCGGCTCGGACCGCTCACCGGTCTCGCCCGGCGAGAGTGCACCCTGGAGTGAGCGTCTGGAATCACGACTCGTCGACGGTGATGCTGCCGGAGCGTGGGGCGTGATCGACAAGGCGATGTCGTCGGGAATGGCGCTCGACGCGATCTACATCAAGGTGCTGACGCCGGCGATGGTCAACATCGGTGATCGGTGGAGTGCCGGTGAACTCGACATCGCCATCGAACACCGGGCGAGTGGAATCGCGATGCGCATCGTCGGCCAGATCGGGCCGCGTTTCGTACGGCGTGGCCGGTCGCGCGGGACCGTGATCATCACCTCGCCCACTGGTGAGCACCATGCGCTGCCCCTGGCGATGTTGAGCGACCTGCTCCGCCTCGAAGGGTGGGAGGTCACCGACCTGGGGGCGAACCTGCCGGCGGCTTCGCTGATCTATGTGCTGGATGACACCCCCGACGCTGTGGCGGTCGGGTTGTCGGCATCGTCGCCAGAGAGCCTCGTCGTGCTCAGTGAGATGTGTGCAGCGATTCATGATGCACGGTCTGACCTGCTGGTGGTCATCGGTGGTGGGGCGATCCGCGACCGCGACCATGCCCGTTCGTTGGGCGGCGACGAGTGGGCGTCGACAAGTCAGCAGATGAGTGCACTGATCGAGTCACACGTGTCCGGAGAGCAGTTGTCCGGAGAGAGTTGATCCGAAGAGCAATTGGCGTCTCGAACAAACGTTCGGTACGCTGAGGCGATGTCATCGTCTTCCACTCCCGCCGCGCTGGCCGAGGTGCTGACGGCACTCGGCGATCGAGTCGCCCCCGTGTCGATGGCGCTCGAACGGACACTGCCGACTGCGCCCGAGTGCGCCGAACTGTTCGTCGAGGGCGGCCTCGTACGAGGCCGGACACTGTCGTGTGTGGGGCCCGCGTCGACCACCGTGGCGCTGCGTCTGGTCGCGGGCGCCGTGGCGGCAGGCGGATGGCTTGCCGTCGTCGATGTGCCGACACTCGGCCTCGATGCGGCCAGTGAGTTGGGTGTTGCGCTCGAGCGTGTCGTATCGATTCACACGACTGCTGACCAGGACAGTGCTGACCAGGACAGTGTTGACCAGGACAGTGCTGGTGTGTGGGCCGATGTCGTGGCTGCTGCGGCTGACGGTTTCGACGTGGTGCTCACCCGAGTGCCCGACGGTGTTCGGGCGGCAACGGCACGCAAGGTGGCAACTCGCTTGCAGCAGCGCGGTGTGGTGATGGTCATCGTGGGTGATCCGGGTCTGCTGGTGTGTGACGGTGTCGTCGAGTCGAGCCGTCAGGTCTGGAGCGGTGTCGGTGCCGGGTGGGGGCACTTCCAGCACCGCTCGGTAGAGGTGGCTGCGACCGGGCGCCGTCTCCCCGGGCGCCGACGCCGCACGATCGAGTTCCCGGTGAGCTCGGAGATCGCGGCACCAGAGATCCCAGCACAAGAGATCGCGGCACCGGAGCGTTCTGCACTCTCGAATGCGAGTTGACCATGTCAGTACGAATGCTCACGGTGTGGTTCCCCGACTGGCCGGTGACCGCTGCCGGTTTCGGCCCCGATCAGGTTGCTGCGGTGATGTTCGCGAATCGGGTGGTGGCGCGGACGTCGGCTGCGGCAGCCGAAGGTGTGGTGATCGGGCAGCGCCGTCGCCAAGCACAACGGCGATGTCCTGACATCGAGTTGATCGATCACGACCCAACGCGCGATGCGCGTGCTTTCGAGCCGGTGGTCCGTGCTGTCGCAGAAGTGTCACCGCGACTGGACCTGATCGAACCGGGGTGGTTGACCATGGCGGCGCGTGGTCCGTCGAAGTACTTCGGCGGCGATGCAGCGGTCGCGGCGCATCTGCACGAGACCGTCGCGACCGGTGTGGCGGAGACCGTCGCGGCGGACGTGGGTGCGGGAGTAGACGTGGGTGTCGGCGTGGGGGTGGCCGATGGGCGCTTCGCGTCGAGTGTGGCGGCGCGGCTGGCCGTGCGGCGCAGACACTCGGTCCTCGTCGATGCGGGCGGCTCGACCGCATTCTGTGCGCCGCTGCCCATCGGGTGGTTGCAGACGCTCGGTGAGTCCGACCCGGAGATGGTCGAGCTGTTCGTCCGCCTGGGTCTGCGCCGTCTGGGTGATCTCGCCGCACTCGAACCCGCCGATGTGCTGGGGCGGTTCGGTCACCCTGGCGTGCATGCTCATCGGTTGGCGTCTGGGGCTGATGTGCGGTTGCCCAGCACGACCGATCCGGCACCGGAGCGGCGCCTCGATCAGGTGCTCGACGACCCGGTGGCTCAGGCGTCGGCGGCGATCTTCGTGGCCAAGCAGTTGGCTGACGAGCTCACTCAGGCGCTGGGGGCCGCGGGGCGGGTGTGCACGCGTCTGGTGGTCGAACTCGAAACCGAGTACGGAGAACGCAGTGAGCGGGCGTGGTATCGGTCGGCGGGCCTGAACGCAGCAGCGATGGTCGAACGGGTGCGCTGGCAGCTCGATGCCTGGATCGATCTGCCGCGGGGGAGCGACCAGGAGATCACCGGTGGGATCTCGCTGATCAGGTTGACGCCGGACGAAGTGTGTGCCGACGTCGGGGTGCAACTCGGGTTGTGGGGAGGGCAGTCCGATGCTGATCGTCGAGCCGCTCGGACCATTGCCCGGTTGACGACGATCACGTCCGACGCGGCGGTGACGGTGCCGGTCTGGAACGGCGGGCGGCTTCCGGCTGACCGATACCGGTGGGTGCCGGCGTCGAATGTCGACCTTGACCATCCAGTGCGGGCGGTGTCGAGTGCGGGGACCGGCAGCGGTCCGAGTGGGCCGTGGCCGGGGGCACTGCCGGCTCCGTCGCCGGCCACGGTGTTCGCCGATCCGCATCCTGCAGAGGTGCTCGACGACGCAGGGCGACCGGTGCAGGTGAATGGTCGCGGTGCAGTCTCGGCGCCTCCTGCGGGTTTCCGTTTGTTGAGTGGGGACGAGGAGCGTGGGTGGCGTCGAGGCAGAGTTCGCGACATCACGGCGTGGGCGGGGCCTTGGCCGGTCGACGAGCGGTGGTGGGAGCCCGGCGGGCATCGTCGTCTCGCCCGTTTCCAAGTGGTCGCCAGTGGTGGTGGCGATGGTGGTGACGGTGACGGTGACGGTGACGGTGGCCAACGCGGCTACCTCGTGGTCGCCGAGCACCGTCGTTGGTGGGTCGCTGCCCTCTACGACTGAGCCCCTGTGCGGGGCATGGATGATGCGGAGAGGTCAGGCAACACTGCTGACGGCGGAGACCTCTGCGATGTCCGTCACGTCGTTGGCAAGGCGGAAACCGACACCGCGGACGGTGTGGATCACCTTGATGTCAGGGGCGGCCGCGTCGAGCTTGCGGCGCAGGTTCGACAGATGCACGTCGACGACGTGACTGTCGCCGACCCACCTCGGCCCCCAGACGGCTTCGAGCAACTCTTCGCGAGTGCACACCTCGGTGGAGCGTCGGCAGAGCTGCTCCAGCAGCGAGAACTCGATCCGAGTCGTCGGGACGTCTTCGTTGCCGACGCGAGCCTCGCGCCGGCCGAGATCGATGGCCATGGGCCCGAAGACGAGCAGAGAGATCGGGGAGTTCTGTTCCCGTCGACGGGCTCGACGCGGTCGACGGAGCAGTGCTTGGCAGCGGGCGGCGAGTTCATCGACGTGGATTGGCGTCGAGATCGCATCATCGGCGCCGGCGCGCAGGGCGTTGGCTCGAGCCCGATGCTCGCTGTCGCCCGTGACGCACATCAGATACTGCTCCGCGGAGTGTCCGATCACCTCGAACAGAGGGCGGTTGTCCGGTGACGTCAGATGAGCATCGACAACGACGATGTCGGGGGAGAACGAGCGAGTGAGTGTCACGGCGGCTTCTGCATCGGTCGGTGCGCTCACGCAGAAGCCGCTGGAGCGCAGGCCGGTGGCGGTGAGACGTCGGAGATCGTCGTCTTCGACAGCGATGAGGATGCGAGGCTCGTGGGAGGTGCCGAAGTTGATGTCGAGGCTGGTGTCGAGGCTCATGAGTCGTCCCTGCGAGATGGTGAGCGGTCGAATTACCGCTTTCCGTGGTATCGGTCGGTTTCATCGAGAACTCAAGCTGAAAGAGGAGAAAAATGTGACACGGTTTGGATTCGGCGAACCGGTCATCGAAGATGAGCCGATGGAGCATGCAGCAGTTCTGGCGCAACTGCGTTCTGCAGTGCTCGCCAGAGACGCCGTCGACGACCGGGAGCGTCGATCAATCGCTGCGTTCATCGAGGCCTTCGACAGGTTGGACGATCCGCTGTCACAGGAATCCGACCCGGTCCACGTCACCGGCTCGGCGCTCGTCGTGGGGCCACGCGGCGTCGTCTTGCTCAAACACAAGCGACTCGGCATCTGGCTCCAGCCGGGCGGCCACATCGACCCGGGTGAGACGCCATGGGACGCAGCGTTGCGCGAAGCGCGAGAAGAGACCGGCCTCGACGTCCGCTTCGCCGCCATGTCGTCACCTGGCGACCCTGACCGCATCCCCTCGTTGCTCCATGTCGACGTGCATGCCGGCGGTCGGGGCCACACGCATCTCGACGCGCGGTATCTCCTTGCGGGCGGGACCGCCGAGCCTGACCCGCCGGTTGATGAAAGCCAGGAGATCGGCTGGTACGGCTGGGACGCAGCAGTCGAGCGAGCCGAACCCGGCCTGGAGGGAATCCTCCGGCACCTGCAGTCGACACTGCCTGCATGACCTGCATGACCTGCATGACCGAGCTGGCCGAATCCCGGATTCCGGGCGGTGGTTTGTGTCAGCTTAAACGTCGACGGTCGATCTTGTGGCTGACACAAAGCAAATGCCCGTGCTGCGGAGAGTCGGCTGCCTGATCGGACGAAAGTTCGTGTCAGCACAAACGTCGACGGTCGATCTTGTGGCTGACACAAACTGATGGGCTTGCGAGGATGCAGGAGACCGCACTCGAACTTGCAATAGTAGAACACATGTTCGATACTGGGGTGGATGGGGTTCAACAACCCGTCCTGGTCGTGGGACGAACTCGAAGCCACCCTGTCGGATCGACCGTCGCGGGAAGGCACCAAGCACACCCAGCGCGACGGGCGCGCCCCGGGCAGCCCGTCGTGGAACGGTGGCGGTGACAGCCCGGCGTGGTCCCGCAAGCGACAACCCTTCCAAGCCCCCGCCGATATCGCAGCACGCGCCCGCCTCGACGCAGCGCCCTACGCCGAGTTGCACTGCCACTCGAACTTTTCGTTCCTCGACGGGGCGTCGCATCCCGAAGAACTGGCCACCGAAGCAGCCCGCTTGGGCCTCGAAGCGCTGGCTGTCACCGACCACAACGGCCTCTACGGGGTCGTCCGGTTCGCCGAGGCAGCACGCGCCGTCGGGTTGCCGACGGTGTTCGGCAGCGAGATCACCCTGGGCGCCGGCTGCTCGCAGCGCGTCGCCCGTTCGGAAGCCGAGACCCACCAGCAGGTCGACACCGGCCTCGTCTCTGATGCCCACGCCCCCGATCCGGCAGGAACCCATCTACTGGTCCTCGCCGACGGTGTCGGTGGATACGGACGACTGTCACGAGCGCTCAGCATCGGGCACCTGGCGGGGGAGAAGGGCGCACCACAGTTCACGTTCGACGACATCGCCGACGGCCTGAGCGGCCATGCATGGGTCCTGACCGGTTGCCGTAAAGGTGCGGTTCCCTCGGCGCTGACAACAGCCGGGCCTCGAGATGCTCGTCGCGAATTGCAACGCCTCGTCGAGGCATTCGGTCGTGATCGGGTGCTCGTCGAACTGTGGGACCACGGAGACCCGCTCGACTCGGCGCGTAATGACGCTCTGTACGAACTCGCCGGTCAGGAAAGCGTGGCGTGTGTGGCGACCAACAACGTGCACTACGCCACGCCACCACAACGCAAGCTGGCCACCGCTCTCGCTGCGGTCCGAGCCCGTCGCAGCCTGGCCGACATCGATGCATGGCTCCCGGGGGCCTCGGGGGCGCACCTGCGGTCAGGAGCAGAGCAGGCCCAGCGGTTCGCCAGATACAGAGGTGTGGTCGAGTGTGCTGCCGAGGTCGGGCGTGCTGCAGCCTTCGACCTCGCCTTGGTTGCCCCAAAGCTGCCGCCCTTCCCGTGCCCGCCGGGGTTGACCGAGATGCAATATCTGCGTGAGGTCGTCGAAGCCGGTGGTCGTCGTCGCTACGGAGAACGACCGACCACATCTGAAGATCTGTCGTTGCGCGCCCGCGCCTGGCAGACCATCGACCGCGAGTTGGCCCTCATCGATCAACTCGACTTCGCCGGGTACTTCCTCGTCGTCTGGGACCTCGTCGAATTCTGTCGGCGGTCCGACATCTTCTGTCAGGGTCGAGGCAGCGCAGCGAATTCCGCTGTCTGCTACGCGATCGGCGTCACCGCTGCCGATGCCGTGTCGCTCGGCCTGCTCTTCGAACGGTTCCTCTCACCCGAGCGTGACGGCCCGCCCGACATCGACATCGACATCGAGAGTGATCGGCGCGAGGAGGTCATCCAGTACGTCTACGAGCGGTATGGCCGTCACCACACCGCTCAGGTGGCCAACGTCATCACGTATCGTGCCCGTTCGGCGGTGCGTGACATGGCCAAGGCGCTGGGATATGAACCGGGTCAGCAGGACGCCTGGGCGAAACAAGTCGACGGATGGGGCGGCGTCCGGGTCACCGCCGACCAGAACGACCCGACGCAGGCAGGCGCGATCCCCCAACCTGTGCTCGACCTGGCGCTCGAAGTCGAAGATGCACCACGCCACCTCGGTATCCACTCCGGTGGCATGGTCATCTGCGATCGCCCGGTGATCGAGGTGTGCCCGGTCGAGTGGGGGCGAATGGACAAGCGCTCGGTGCTCCAGTGGGACAAAGACGACTGTGCTGCGACCGGGTTGGTCAAGTTCGACCTGCTCGGCCTCGGCATGCTCTCCGCGCTGCACTACGCAGTCGATCTCGTCCGTGAGCACCGCGGCTACGAGATCGACATCGCCACGCTCCCGCAGGACGACGATGTCTACGCCATGCTGTGCCGCGCCGACACGGTCGGCGTGTTCCAGATCGAATCACGAGCTCAGATGGCGACGCTGCCCCGGTTGAAGCCGCGCCGTTTCTACGACCTGGTCGTCGAGGTGGCGCTGATCCGGCCCGGCCCGATCCAGGGCGGTTCGGTGCACCCGTACATTCGGCGCCGCAATGGCAAGGAACAGGTCACCTATCTGCATCCGTTGCTCGAGAACTCACTCGGCAAGACCCTCGGCATCCCACTGTTCCAGGAGCAGTTGATGCAGATGGCGATCGATGTCGCCGGGTTCACACCAGCGGAGTCCGACGAACTCCGTCAGGCGATGGGCTCGAAGCGGTCGGCGCGCCGGATGGAGCAGCTCAAGGCCCGGCTGTACGCGGGGATGGAGGCCAATGGCATCGTCGGTGACGTCGCAGACGAGTTGTACATCAAGATGAAGGCGTTCGCGAACTACGGCTTCCCCGAGTCCCACTCGGTGAGCTTTGCCTACCTGGTCTACGCGTCGTCGTGGATCAAGTACCACGAACCCGCAGCGTTCTGCGCTGCGTTGCTCAACGCTCAACCCATGGGGTTCTGGTCGCCGCACACGCTGGTGCGCGATGCGCGCCGCCACGGGGTCGTCGTGCGCACCCCTGACCTCAACGCATCACTCGCCGGGGCCACGCTGGAGCCATGCCCGCCTGGCACGGGTGAGACATCGGTCGGCGACGTTGCGGTGCGCCTGGGGATCGGCTCGATCCGGGGAATCGGCGCCGAACTGGCCGACGCCATCGAAACCGAGCGCAGCACACACGGCGAGTTCGTCGACACCGAGGATCTCGTACGTCGCATTCCTGACCTGGAACTCCCGCAGCTCGAAGCCATGGCCACGGCAGGGTTGTTCACCGAGTGCTTCGGCCTCGACCGACGCGCAGCGATGTGGACCGTCGGCGCCACGGTCCAGTCGCGCCCTGGCCGCCTGGCAGGCATCGTCACCGGCGACGCCGCCCCACGGCTGCCGGGGATGACACCGGTCGAAGAAGCAGTGGCGGACCTGTGGGCGACCGGAGTGTCGCCGGACGGGCATCCGACCCAGTTCGTCCGCAAGGAACTCGATGCACTCGGTGTCCTCACATCGGTGCAACTGTGGGATCCCGAGCCCGGCTCGATGGTGCACGTCGCCGGCGTGGTCACGCACCGTCAACGCCCGCAGACGGCGCAGGGCGTCACGTTCCTCAACCTCGAAGACGAAACCGGTCTGATCAACGTCGTGGTGTCGAAGGGATGCTGGCATCGGTTCCGCAAGGTCGCCCGTGAGGCCCCCGCAATGGTGATCCGTGGTCGCCTCGAACGTTCCGAAGGGGTGATCAACATCGTGGCCGAACGGCTCGACCCGCTCCCGATGCCTGGCTCATTGCGCAGCCGCGATTTCCGCTGACTGTTGCAGATGGTGACTGAACCGTCTGGAACAGTCAGCGGACGGGGTCGGGGTGCATGCCCAGATGTAAATCCGTGGGGTCGTCCGGGTTCGGCACGTAGGGGTGGGCGAGCGCCACTTCCTCGTTCAGTTCGGTGCCGATGCCGGGCTCGCGCGACGGGATCACGTAGCCGTCGGCCCATTCGACGGGCCGGGTCAGCAGGTCGGCGTGGAAGCCGGACCAGTCCTGAATGCCTTCGATGATCAGCAGATTCGGCAACGTCGCTGCCAGTTGGATGTTCGCGGCGCCGAGGATGGGGCCCGAGTAGAGATGTGGTGCGACCTGGCAGCCCGACGCCTCCGCGATCGCAGCGATCTTCTTCGCTGCGAGGATGCCACCGCAGCGTCCGAGATTCGGTTGCCAGATCGCTGCCGCCTGGTGTCGTGCGAGGGCTGCGAACTCCGAGATCGTGGTCAGTCGCTCGCCGGTTGCGACCGGGATGGTCGTCTGGCGGGCTACGCGGGCCATCTCTTCGGGTTGGTCGGGTTGCGTCGGCTCCTCGAACCAGAGTGGGTCGAACTCTTCGAGGCGGCGAGCCAGCCTGATCGCGCCTGCGGCGGTGAACTGGCCGTGCGTGCCGAACAGCAGGTCGGCGCGATCTTCGACGGCTTCGCGAACGGCGCTCGTGATCACCACCGATCGCTCGATGTCGTCGAGGCTCGGCTGGTGCCCGTCGAAGGCGGTGTACGGGCCGGCAGGGTCGAACTTGACGGCATTGAAGCCGCGTCCGACCTCGAACAACGCCTGATCGGCGGCCTGCATCGGATCGGAGTACACATCGGGCCGTCCCGGCGCGGGGTACAAGTAGGTGTAGGTGCGCAGTCGGTCGTGCACGCGTCCGCCGAGCAGGTCGCTCACCGGGAGACCGGCATCTTTGCCGACGATGTCCCAGCAGGCCATCTCGATGCCGCTCGTGATGCCGACAAGGGTCGGGTCAGGACGGAGCCCGTAGCCACTCGAGTAGATCCGCCGCCACAGCAACTCGATGCGGTGCGGGTCGGCGTCGATCACCAGCCGATCGGCGATGTCGTCGACCATCGCAGCGACCGTGTGCGGCCCGACACTGGCGACGTAGATCTCGCCGTACCCCACGACACCGGCGTCGGTGGTCAGCTTGACCACGATGAAGTACTTGCCACCGTGGTGCGGCGGCGGGTTCCCGATGACGAAGGTGGAGCAGTCGGCGATCTTCACGACGCCACCCTGACACACCGACCCGCAGGCGGCCGGAACAAGACGGCGCGGGAAGGCTCAGCAGCCCGGCTTGCCGCTTCCCCAAACGGTCGTGCTTCAGATTCCGGTGGTGACGGGGGCTCGTGGCATGCCGTGGTCGACGAAGTCGGCAAGGAGCGACGGGAGTGCGAGGGGAGCAAACCCCACGACTCCGTGTTCGCCTGCAGCATGACGGGCGCCCTGCGAGCCGATCTCGTCGAAGCTCCACCACCGCATCTCGTGGACGCGCTCGGCGCGCATCTGTTCCCATCCGATTCCCGGGTCGGGGTCGAAGCGTTCGGTGCGCACGAGGTGGATCTGATCGCGCTGACCGTCGTAGGTGCCGTCGAGGAACGGGATGACGTGCTCGCGAGTCCAGATGTGTGGCCCGATGTCGGCGTCGGTGAGACCGGTTTCTTCGGCCAGCTCGCGATGGAGCGCCGTCATGTGGTCTTCGCCGGGGTCGAGACCGCCTCCCGGAAGCGCCCACACCTGGCGGGTGGGGAACTCGAAACGGACGAGGAGGACATCGGCCAGGGGAGTGATCAGCAGCGCGCGGACGGCCTGGCGGATGCGCAGCCCAGCAGTTGCGCCGTCCGCTCGGGGCGAGTCAGTCACCGGGGGTGTCGCTCAGGCCATCGTTGAAGTCCTTGTAGAGGCCGTACATCGCCTTGCATTCCTCGCACACCGGCAACTGCTTCGGATCGCGCGACGGAACCCAGGTGAAACCGCACAGCGCCTCGACCGGCGTTCCCATCACTCGCGCTTCGAGGACGACAGCCTGAGCGTTCTCACCGCGCTTCACCTTGACGATGTGGGCTGCAGTGGGCTCAGCGGTCTCGGTCTGCTCGTCGGTGAGGAGATCGGTGTCGGCCACCGGCATCGTTTCGAGATCGGTCATGCCGCCAGTGAATCACAAACGAACGTCGATCGGGTACGGTGGTCGACGTGTTGATCACCATCATCGTCACGGTCGCAGCGATCGCAGCTGCCGCGGGCGCAGTGATTTCGGGTGAGCGCAACAGCGACAAGACGCCGGCGCCGATCCCGGTGCGCGTCAAGCCTCGCCGTAGCTGACACATGACACACCGCCGAAGTGGCGTCGCGCACCCCGACTTCGGGCACGATGGACAGGTGACGAGTGACGAAGCTGAAGATCAGAAGAGCCTGAGCAGCTCTTTTTCGTCACTCAAGCTCCCCGAATATCGACGCCTCTGGTGGGCCGGAACGTTCTCGTTCATGGCGGTGCAGATGCAGTTCCTGCTGCGCGGCATCCTGGCCTGGGACCTCACGGGCCGCGATGGTGCCATTGGCCTCGTCTACCTGGTCTTCGGCGGCACGATGTTGTTCGCCACGCCGCTCGGCGGTGTTGCTGCTGACCGCCTGCCGAAGCGCACCGTCATGCTGTGGAGCCAAGTCGCCCTCAGCGCGGGTGCCATTGCGATGGGCGTGGCCGTCGTAGCCGGCAAAGAGCAGTTCTGGATGCTCGCCGCCGCTGGCCTGATCCAAGGCACGGCGTTCGGGTTCTACGGGCCGGCACGAGTTGCGTTCACCACCGAACTGGTGGGTCGCGAGCAACTCGGCAACGCCATCACCCTCTCGCTGCTCAGCATGAACGGCACGCGTGTGATCGCGCCGTCGCTCGCCGGGGCCCTCGCAGGCATCGCCTTCTTCGGCATCGGTGGTGCGTACCTCGTGGCCGGAACGTTCTCGTTCCTGTCGTTTCTTGCGGTCTTACGCCTCCCTGACATTGCACCGGCCGACGACCTTCCGCCCGCTCGTCCGGTGGCGGAGATCGTCGACGGGGTCCGCTACGTGTGGGCCCGCCCGCACCTCCGTCGGCTGCTGGTCAGCTCGTTCATCGTCATCATGTTCGGGTTCAACTACGTCGTGTTCATCCCCGCACTGGTCAAGGACACCTTCGATCTGGACAATGACAGCTGGGTCGGCTTGATCAGTTCTGCTGCGTCGATCGGCGCCGTCGTCGTCGGGCTCTGGCTCGCCGGACGAGCCGACGAACCGGGTCGCTGGCGGGTCATGGTGATCACGGGGGCGATCTTCGGCGGTGGCGTCGCAGCCCTGGCACTCTCGCCGACGTACTGGGTGGCCGTCGTGGTCGTCGTCATCATCGGAGGAGGAACGACGGGATACCAGTCGCTGTCCAACGCGATCGCCTTAAACCTCACCGAACCGTCACACCAAGGCCGAGTCCAGTCGTTGCTGCAGCTCAGCTTTGCTGGTTTCGGTATCGCTGCATTGCCCCTCGGGTTGCTCGCCGAAGCCATCGGCCGACGTCAGGCGATCTCGATGATGGGTATCGTGGCGACCGCCGCGATCGTGCTGTACTGGATTGCGGAACGCTCGACTCAACAGGAGATCGAGGACGGTGTACCCGACAGCAACATGCCTGACACGGTCACGCCCGACACGCTCCCGCCCGACACGGTCACGCCCGACACCCTCCCGCCTGCAGCGATCGCTCCAGGCCCGGCCCCCGGGGTCACGGGGCAAGGGCTGCCAGTTCGTCCCTGAGGTTCGTTCGAGCGGCGTCTTCCCACCGCTCGCGGCCACTCGCAGTCGCATAGATCTCGCGCCGCTCGACGATGTCGGTCAGGAACGCGGCCCGACCGGCGGACCACTCGCTGTCATCCAGGTGGCCGTACTCATCACGTATCCGACTGATGTACACCCGGTAGTCGTCAGGTGCGGCTCCGAGAATTGCCAGGTCGGCGTCGAACAGGACGGCGGTGGCGACATCGGCGGGGTCGAGGTGAGTGGCCGTGCCCTCGATCATCTGGCCGACGCGGTCGATGCGGTCTGCTGACCAGTCGAGCCGGGCCAGGTCGCGCCGAGCGAGCCGGGCGCTCGCTCGTTCGTTGGCCGGATGTTGCGACTCGTAGATCGCATCGTGATACAGCACAGCGGCGACGACGACCCCGAGATCGTCGACCGGCTCGACAGCGGCCAGTTCGGCGACGTGGGCGAGGACGGCTTCGACGTGCTCGATGCGGTGGTAGCGACGCTGGCGCTCACGGTGCCGACTGACGAGGCGGTCGAGCAACTCGGTGTCAGTGCTCACATGCGTCGTCCAGGCGAGTTCGACCGGCCCGATGTCCTCGGCTTGGTCTGGTGTCGCTCGTGAGTTCACGATCCCAGTCTGGCAGGCTGGCATCGTGGCGATCCTGATCGATGAGGCCCGGTGGTGGTTTCGGGGTGAGAAGTGGTGCCACCTCGTCAGCGATGTGTCCTATGACGAGCTCCACCGCTTTGCCGACGAGGTTGGCATCCCCCGGCGCGTCTTCCAAGGGGACCACTACGACGTCCCGCAGTCCTACCGAGCGCAGATGATCGGCGCCGGCGCACTGGAGGTCGAGAGCCGTGAGCTCCTCCGCCGACTGCGTGGTGCGGGTTTGAGGCTGTCGCCGGGCGAACGACGTGCCCGCAAGGCAACGATCGCCAGCGGCGACTCCGCCTGAACGCGCCCTCAGGCAGCCCACCGCGAGTCGACGCCGCAGAGCACGCGTGGGCAGGTGACTTCGTTGCCGACCACGAACCATTCGATCAGCTCGAGGTCGGCGTCAGCGCAGGATTCGTCGGCCTCGTGCCACCGGTGCATGTCATCGATCCCGACGGCGCTGCACTGCCGAGCACTGACGAGCACGATGGCGGCGGCTTCGGACGATGCGCGGCTTGCTTCGGCGACCTGGTCGACCACGCCGAGGAGTGTGTCCGGGTCACCGGTGCCGGTGACCCGCATGACGGCGATCCCCCGGCGAGCATCGTCGAGGACGAGGACCAGGGTCTCGTTCTGCGCGTCGTGTTCGAGCAGCAGCATGATGAGCAGCAGCGCATCGAACGGTGAGCGGAGTGGATCGCGGTGGGCGCGCGGGATCGCACGCAGCGGCGGATTGTCGAACATGGTGACCTCCTGGTCCCGCTCGGACGACCGGGCGGTGGATGAATACAGGAGGGGAGTCGGTGCTGCCCACCATAGAGACGCACTGTCACACGGGCGTTCCGGAGGCACCAGAGGGCCAGGGAGAGTGCCGGGCCATCACGACGTTTCTCTACCTCCACTGCAGCGATCTGGAGCAGATTCGGCACTTCAGTGGGTCGGCTACTGGAGTTTCTCGGTCAAGGATCCCATGGGCAACACGGTCGAGATCAGCTCGGCCGACCCGAGTGCATGGACGGGTCACCCGTAGCCGTCGGCGCCTCGAGAGCCAAGCAGACGGTGACACGCCCGTCACCGTCGTCGCGGACTACGGTCCTCGTTCATGAGCGACTTCACTCCCTCCACCGACGAACTCATCGAATCCAACGCCCAGTTCGCAGCGAACTTCGGCGACCACGACCTGCAGGTCGCGCCCATGCGCAAGATGGCTGTCGTTGCCTGCATGGATTCGCGGATGGACACCTTCAAATTGCTCGGTCTCAAGAACGGTGAAGCACACATCATCCGCAATGCCGGTGGCATCGTGTCCGACGACGTGATCCGGTCACTGTGCCTCAGCCAGCGAGCGCTGGGCACGCGCGAGATCGTGTTGGTGCATCACACGGACTGCGGTCTCCAGAAGGTGACCGACGACGGTTTCCGCAACGATCTCGAAGCCGAACTCGGCGTCAAGCCGTGGTGGGCAGTCGAGTCCTTCGTCGACCCGTACGCCGATGTGCGCCAGTCGATGCAACGGCTGCACGTCACGCCGTTCGTCGACGCGTCCAACATGCGCGGCTTCGTGTACGACGTGACCACCGGTGTGATCAACGAAGTCACCGACTGACCGACTGGCTGAAGGGCCGGCTGAAGGGCGGAGTCGCAGGAACGGGGAACCAATGGGGTCCCGGGCGGAGCCGCGTCCTATCCTGAATGACATGGCTGACGTTCGCATCTACCACAACCAGCATTGAAACTCTTCGGTCAATGCCGTGCGCATTGCAGAAGATCTCGGTGTCGAGTTCGAGACCGTCAACTACATCCACAACCCGCCAGATGCTGACGAGATTCGAGGGATCATCGCCAAGCTGGAGGATCCGGCCACCGATCTCGTTCGGCGCGACAGTAAGTTCAAGAAGCTCGAACTGACCGATGACGACGTCGCCACCGACGCCCAGATCGTCGCGATCCTTGTCAAGCACAAGCAGCTTCTCCAGCGCCCGGTCGTGGTGACCGGCGACGTCGCCATCATCGGCCGTCCGAAGAGTCGCGTCACCGAACTGCTGAGCTGAGCGGTTCACTTTTGAGCGGGCATCGACTCTGAGCAGCGCGACCACCACGGCAGACACAGCCGACACACCAGACGGCGTGCCCAGCGGCGCGACCGCGGGCGCGCCCGGCGATGCCGCCGGCGACGCGACCACGGATCGGTGGTCACTGCTCCGGACCACCCTCGCTGCGCAACGCCGCAACCTGATCATCGGGACGCTCATCGGCCTGGGCTGGACCGCCGGCAAGGTCGCCGCCCCGTTCCTGGTGGGCCTGGCCATCGACCGCGGCATCGAAGGCACCGACAACGTCTGGGTCTGGGCCGGCCTCGTCGCCGTCGCAGGGGTGATCACCGGACTGTTCACTGCATTCCGCCGGTTCTACGCGTTCCGCGAGGCCCGGTGGACCGAGACGAAGCTGCGCGAGCGACTGTTCGGCCACATCATGTCGTTGCACGTCGGCTATCACGATCGTTCCCAGACCGGTCAATTGATGAGCCGCTCGTCGAGTGACCTGCAACAGATCCAACAGTTCGTCGTGATGATCCCGATCACGGCGTCGAATCTGACGATGATCATTCTGGTCACGGTGATCCTGTTCATCACCAACCCATTCCTGGCGCTCTTCGCGCTTGCCCCGCTGCCGTTCGTCAACTGGGCGGGGCGGCGGTTCTCCCACTCGATCCACCCGGCGGTGCAGGCAGTGCAGGCCGAACAGGCCGAACTCGCCACCGTGGTCGAGGAGTCAGTCGGCGGTATCCGCGTCGTGAAGGGCTTCGGTGCCGAAGCGGTCCAGGCCGCCAAACTCGAAACCGAAGCAGACGACATCCGCAGAGTGTCCATCGAAGCTGCTCGAATCCGAGCGAAGTTCCTCCCGGCGATCGAACTCCTACCGCAGATCGGTCTCATTGCGGTCCTCGGCGTCGGTGGCCTGCAGGTGATCGACGGTGAGTTGTCGCTCGGCGACCTCGTCAAGTTCAACTTCTACGTTGCGCTCCTCGTCGCACCACTGCGCATGCTGGGCATGGCGATCGCCTGGGGGCAGCGGGCCGCAGCAGCGATCGAACGTGTGAACGAGGTGCTCGACACGGTTCCCCTGGTGGTCGACCCGAACGAACCGATGCGCCTGCCCAGCACAGCCCAGCAGGCGTCAGGTGGCAGCGGATTGGGGGCGGTGCACTTCGGTGCGGTGGACTTCGGCTACGCCTCGGACCTCCCCGTGCTCACCGGCTTCGACCTCGACCTTCCCGCCGGCGAGTCCATTGCGCTGGTCGGCGGCACCGGATCAGGCAAGTCGACCGTGGCCCGGCTGCTCATCAGGTTCTACGACGTCGATGCTGGAGCGATCACCATCGACGGGGTCGACGTGCGTGACCTCGCTGTCCACGACGTGCGCCGCGCCGTCGGCGTCGTGTTCGAAGACACCCTGCTGTTCCATGACTCGGTCAGTGCCAACATCGCCTTCGCGCACCCCGACGCTGACCAGGCAACCGTCGAGCGCGCTGCACAGCTCGCAGGTGCCCACGACTTCATCATGGGTCTGCCCGACGCCTACGACACGCGCCTGGGCGAACGGGGCTATTCACTCTCGGGCGGGCAGCGTCAGCGCATCGCCATCGCCCGTGCGATTCTCGCCGACCCGCGAGTGCTCGTCCTCGACGACGCCACATCGGCGGTCGATCCGTCCAAAGAGCACGAGATCCGCTCGGCGATGTCGACCGTGATGGACGGCCGAACCACCATTGTCATCGCCCACCGCCCCGGCACCATTGCGCTCGCCGACCGTGTCGCCCTGATCGACCAGGGTCGTGTCGTTGCCATCGGCACCCACGACGAACTGCTCGCCACGGACCAGCGCTATCGCGACGTCCTCGCAGCGATGGACCATCCCGACGAAGAGGCGGCGACGGGCGCTGCTACTCGGCCACCGAGCGCAGACGGGCCGGTGACGCACTGATGTGGGCGATGAACGCCATCGACGAAGACGATCGACTCGATGCTGACGAAGCCAAGCAGGTCATCCGCCGAGCCGCACGCATGGCCGCGCCATTCAAGAAGACGGTCCTCGCCGCCATCGGCTTCTCCGCCCTGACCACCCTGGGGCTGCTGCTCGGTCCGGTCATCGTCAGATACGGCATCGACGACGGCATCCGCCAACTCGATCGCGACGTCGTGCGGAACGCGGTGATCATGTACATCGCCGTGGTCACGGTCGCCTATCTCGCCTCGCGCCAGCAGTACGTGTTCATCAACCGTGCTGGTGAAGGGTTCCTCCGTCTCCTGCGTATCCGGGTGTTCGGTCATATCCAGAAGCAGTCGCTGGCATTCTTCGACCGCAACAAGTCCGGTGTCCTCGTCGCTCGCATGACCGCCGACATCGAGTCGATGGCCGAACTGGTCCAATGGGGGCTCCTGCAGTTCGTCGGCGCCGGGCTGCTCATCACATTCTCCTTCATCCTCCTGCTCGTGCTGAGCTGGCAGCTGACCATTGTTGCGCTGCTCGTGTTCCCGATCCTCGTCATCGCGTCGCGTAAGTTTCAGCGTGATTCGAATCGGGCGTACCTCGACGTGCGCGAGCAGGTCGGGCAGAACCTGTCAACGCTGCAGGAGGGCTTCGCCGGGGTACGCGTCATTCAGGCATACGCCCGTGAGCCAGAGCAGATCCGCCGCTTCGAAGTCTCGAACCGGGGGCTCTACGACTCCCACATCCACAGCCTGCGGGTCTCGACGTGGTTCTTCGGTCTTGTTGAAGCCGCCGGTGTGATCGCGTCGGCGATGGCGATCGGAATCGGTGGCTGGCTCGTCAACCGTGGCGACGTGTCCATCGGCACGGTCATCGCGGTCGTGCTGCTCCTCGCGCAACTCTTCGAGCCGGTCCAACAGCTCAGCCAGCTCTACAACACCGTGCAGTCGTCCGCTGCGTCGCTCAGCAAGCTGTTCGGCATCCTCGACACCACACCGGACCTGCTCGATGGCGACCACGAACTCCCCGCTGCCGGAGCGGTGACCGTGGCCGCAGTCGGCTTCAAATATCCGCAGACCGAGGCTCGCGTGCTGCAGGACGTGTCGATCACCGTCGCCGACGGCGAACGGCTGGCCGTCGTTGGTTCGACCGGCTCGGGCAAGTCGACACTCGCGAAGTTGATGGCTCGTCTGTATGACCCGACCGACGGCACGATCGCGTTCGGCGGAGTCGACCTGCGCGACGCGACCATTGTCTCGCTGCGTCAACGAGTCGTCGTCGTCCCGCAAGAGGGATACCTGTTCGGCGGAACGATTGCCGACAACGTGCGTGTCGCACGCGCCGAGGCGACCGACGCCGAGGTCTCCGCTGCCCTCGCAGCGATCGGCGCACTCGAACGCTTCGAACAGTTCGAAGATGGCATCCACACCGAAGTCCGCGAACGCGGGTCACGACTGTCAGCAGGGGAGCGCCAGCTCGTGTCGCTCGCGCGTGCGGCCCTGGTGGATCCTGCAGTTCTCGTGCTCGACGAGGCAACCAGCAACCTCGACCCCGGTACCGAAGCAATCGTCGAGCACGCGCTCGAATCACTGATGACCGGACGGACCACGATCATCGTTGCCCACCGGCTCTCGACGATCCGCCGTGCCGACCGGATTGCCGTGATCGACGCCGGTCGGATGGTCGAACTCGGTAGCCACGACGAACTCCTCGCACTCGGCGGCCGCTACGAGCGCCTCGCCACTGCCTGGGCCAGCTCGCAACCGGGCTGACGTTCAGCTCGCCGGGAGCTGAATGGTCCAGATCCGGTTCTCGTCGGTGAGGTTGCCGGCTACCAGCAGGTCGCTGCCATCGACGAGTACGTCGTCGACGAAGAGGTCGAGGCCGGTCGGCGTCGTTTCGAGGTCGACCGGTGTCGCCACCCCGGCTTCGTCGACTTCCCAGATGGTGAGTGCGCTGACGCCGAGCGTCCACGTGGTTCCGACGATGACTGCCCGACCATCGACTTGGGCGGCGAGCAGCGGGAGGCTGTTGCGAGGATTCGTGAACGTCAGCGGCTGTCTCGTGAAGGCCGAGCCGTCGAGGGTGCGATGGTGGAACCACTTTTCATCCTCGAGCGTGATGACCGTGATCCCGTCGCTCCCGGCGGCGATGTCGTAGATCTGCACGTCGACGGCAGCTGATTCGATGTCGATCCGAACCCAGAAACCGTCGGCGTTCCGAGTCAGCAACAGTCGCTCGTCGACGCCGCCGGCTTCGAAGCCTCCGCTTGCCAGGAGCACCCCGGTATCGGAGACCACGACATCATTGAGCCAGACTCGGTCGCCGAGGCCGAGATCGAGCTGCTGCTCGTTCCAGACTTGATCCGCGTAGACCGTGGCGATCGGACTCCAGCTGTTGATGCCGGCGGCGCTGCGGACTCTGCGGGAGCCGACAGCGACGAAGCCATCGGCGGTTGGAGCGACGTCGGAGATGCGGTCCGACCCGGGCCCGCTCACGAAGAGGTCTGGGGAGGTCCAGTCGGCGTCGCCGACCGCCCGGTAGGCAACGCTGGTTCCCCTGGCCGGGCCGTCGAGGTCGTCGTCGCCCGGGTCGACGGCGCTCGTGTTCAGGGCGATCTCCACGGTTGCGTTGGCGCTGACGAGTGCGGTGTCGTCCGGGAACTCTCTGCGCAGATCGACCCATTCGCCATCGACGGCGCCATTCCATTGCTGCTGAGGGCCGTACTGGTAGGTGGTCTCGAAGCTGCCGGTGACGTGCGGATAGCTGGTGCTCCGAGCTCGGGGCCCGTTGATCGTGGGATACAGCTGAGCGTTCAGGTCGACCGGCCCGGAGCCAGCGCCAGGCGGAGGGGCCAGGACATCCCAGCCGGCGCTATCGGTGAACTGGGCAAGTCGGAAGGTCGAGCGAGTCGAGGAGATCGTGTAGAGGCCTCCTGCGAAGGTGAACGGTGATGTGGAGGTGACCAGGTCATCGCGAATCGTTCCGGCGACCTCGGACCGACCATTGCCGTTCGAGTCGACAAGAGCGACCGAAGTCAACTGCTCGTTGATACCAACGGCGTATCCGTCTGGGGTGAGCGCCATGCCGAACGAGCTTGCGCCGCTGAGGGAGAGCGTCTGGCCGTCAGTGTCGGTGACCGACAGCCCGATGGGGCGCCACACAGCGCCATCGACGGAGGTGACGAGGACGGTGGGCTCGGCTCCGGGCGACGATGCGGTCGCAATGAAGCCGTCGGCGCCGAGAATCGGGGTCCCGATGCGTGTCCGCGCTGCGATGACCTCGTCGTCGACTTCGACGAAGGTGTTGCCGCCGTCGGTCGAGTACCAGACCGCACCGACGCTGCGCTCGCCGCGATCAGATGTGCCGGTGATGACCACCGTCGAACCGAACGAGATGATGCCTGAGACGAATGGGTCGCTGCCAGTCGTCGGCAGCGTGGTGACTGTCCAACCATCGGGACCATCGAGTGCTGTGGCGAGTTCGTAGGAACCCTCCGGGTCGGGCCCGGGTCGACGGAGAACGACGAGGTGGTTGCCGTCGACGAAGGTGGAATCGATACCGAGACCGGCTCCGTCGATGACGTACTCCGCTTCGTCGAAGGTCAGTCCCCGATCAGTCGACCGCCAGATCGCTGCTCGAGGAACACCGTCGGGCTCGACGGTTACACCGGTGGCGACGACCAGGTCGTCGAGAGCGGCGAGGCCATACAGTCGCGACTCGGTCGCTCCGTCGTCGTCGAGCATGACCGTGTCCAGCCAGGTTCCTGACGCAGCGAACCCGTAGATCGCCGCGTGGCGTTTCGTTCCGGCCTCGGCCGCTGTGGAGCCGGCCATCAACGCCACCGGCGCGTCGCCTTCGAAGACAACGACTGAACCGGCCTCGTCGATCTGGCCTGCAGTCGCCGACGACGCCAAGGCGGCACCGGCGATCGATGCCGGCTCGGGCGCTGGAATGGTGGTGGTCGTTGTCGTGCTGGTCGTGGTGCTGGTCGTCGTCGAGTCTGCTGGCTCGCTGCTGGCCAGCTCGGTGTCGTCCACTACCGGATCGTTGACCGACGCAACCTGGTCGTCGGACGATGAGACAGTCCCGGCTTCCCCGGTGGTCGTAGCGGTCTCGCTGTCGACGGGAGCGGTCTCGGCGTCGCTGTCGGATGCAGAACATGACGCAACGGCGATGAGCGCGGCACCGACGAGCAGGTGGCGGAGGCGGCGAAGGAATGGGCGCGTGGGAGCAGGGGCCATGGCGGTCAATCTAGAACGGCGAGAAGTCTCGCCGGAACGGGGAGGAGTCCCTCGACAACGTTTGCGTATCAGAAAGGCTGGAATGCCAGCCAAAATCGTGACGCA